>Ga0073934_10007084_pt1 | contig 15854 bp, 14 predicted proteins | sample LarsenN4metaG_FD_76834 | JGI IMG/M metagenome (GOLD analysis project Ga0073934, IMG submission 76834) | Hot spring sediment bacterial and archeal communities from British Columbia, Canada, to study Microbial Dark Matter (Phase II) - Larsen... ...
GACCACGAGCAGAACGCCTCGACCTCGACCGTGCGGCTCGCCGCCTCGTCCGGCGCCAACCCGTTCGCCTGCATCGCCGCCGGCATTGCCTCGCTCTGGGGCCCGGCGCACGGCGGCGCCAACGAGGCGGTGCTCAAGATGCTGACCGAGATCGGATCGGTCGCAAACATCCCCAAGGCGATCGCGCGCGCCAAGGACAAGAACGACCCGTTCCGGCTCATGGGCTTCGGCCACCGCATCTACAAGAACTTCGATCCGCGTTCGCGCGTGATTCAGAAGAAGTGCCACGAGGTGCTCGGCCACCTCGGCATCGACGACCCGCTGCTCGAGATCGCCGTCAAGCTCGAGGAGATCGCGCTCCAGGACCCGTACTTCGTGGAGCGCAAGCTCTACCCGAACGTGGATTTCTATTCCGGCATCCTGTTGCGCGCCATGGGCTTCCCGATGAACATGTTCACGGCGATCTTCGCGCTGGCGCGCACCGCCGGCTGGGTGTCGCACTGGTTGGAGCTGCAGCAGGAATCGCACGGCATCGACCGGCCCCGGCAGCTGTACGTCGGCAAGACCAAGCGCGCGTATCCGGTAAAATAACCGCCCATGGCGTAACCGAACCGATCACCCGACAAACATCGCAGCAAGAAAACCAGGGGAGGGGTGATGTTCAGGCGTATTCTGCCGCCGTGGTTGCTCGTGCTGGGCAGTCTCGTTGTCGTTTCCGCGCAGGCCGGCATCAGTCACGATCCGTCGCTCACTTGGCGCACTCTTCATAGCAAAAACTTCCGCGTGCATTTCCACGACCGCGGCGTGGCGCTGGCGCAGCGCACCGCGGCCGTCGCCGAGCGGGTCCATGAGAGGCTCGTCCCGCTGATCGGTTGGACGCCGGGCGAACCAGTGGACATCGTGCTCGACGGGCGCCAGGACGTGACCAACGGTTTCGCCACGTTCTTTCCCTCCGACCGGCTCACGATCTACCTCATGCCGCCGGACGGGCTCAACAGCCTCGAGGACCACGATGGCTGGCTGGAGATGGTGCTGACGCATGAATACGTCCACATCCTGCACCTCGATCGCGCCAACGGCGCGCCGGCGTTCCTGCGCAACATCTTCGGACGCAACGTCTGGTTGTTCCCCAACGCCCTGCAGCCGCGCTGGCTGATCGAAGGGTTCGCTACCTGGCACGAGACCGACCGGGCGCGCGGCATCGGCCGCGGCCAGAGCAGCTATTTCGACATGCTGATGCGCATGGAGGTGGCGGCCGGCATCAAGCCGGTGCGCCAGGTCAACCAGTTCATCACCACCTGGCCGGCCGGGCACACGCCCTATCTCTACGGCGTCGCCTTTTATGACTTCATCGCGGAGAAAAAGGGCGAAGCGAAGATACGCAAGCTGATCGACGAGTACAGCGACAACCTCGTTCCGTTTTTCATCAATCGCACCAGTCGCCGGGCGTTGGGTGGCAACTACGACCAGTTGTGGGCGCAGTTCGACCAGTACCTGCAGGAACGTCACGGCACGCGTCTCGAGGCGATCCGCAAGCAAGGCGTGGTGGCCGGCGAGCGGGTCACCCGCGACGGTTACTACGGCGGTCCGGCGCGCGCCCTGCCGAACGGTGACGTCGTTTACGTGCGCAACGACGGCCTGAACGAGCCGGCGCTGATGCGGCGCCACGCCGACGGGCGCGTGCACAAGCTGGCGCCGGCGCGTTCCGGGGCGCACCTGGCCGTGCACCCGCAGGCCGGGGCGTTGCTGGCCCAGCCGGAAATCACCCGCAACAGCAACTTTTACTACGACCTCTACCGCGTCGGTCTCGACGGCGGCCGCTGCGAGCGGCTCACGCACGCCGGGCGCTACCGGTACGCCGCCTGGAGTCCGGACGCCAGCCGGATCCTGGCGGTCCGCAACGACGACAGCGGCCGGCACAGCCTGCACCTGCTCGATGCCAAGGGCCGGCACCTCGAGGCGCTGTGGCCCGGCGAGCCGGATGTGACGCTGGCCGACCCCGACTGGTCGCCGGACGGCACGAGCGTGGTGCTGGCCGTGTGGCGGCCGCGCGGCGGCTGGAACCTCGAGCGCTTCCGGCTCGCCGACCGCCAGTTCACGCAGCTGACGAATGACGCCGAGATCGAGGCGCATCCGTTCCACACCGCCGACGGCCGGGCGCTCCTGTTCAGCTCCGAACACGGCGGCGTCTACAACCTGCGGCGTCTGGAGCTGGCGAGCGGCAAGGTGACGACGCTCACCAACGTCGAAGGCGGCGCCTTCCATCCGACCCAGGCCGGCGCCGACGGACCGATCTACTACACCGGCAATCACGCCGAAGGATTCGACCTCTACCGACTGGATACGCCGGCCGCGCGGCCGCTGCCGGTCGCCGCGGCCCGGCCGCTGGCGGCGCCGGCCGCGGAGCCGGTACCCGCCGAGACGGCTCGCGTCGAGGATTATTCGCCGTGGTCGGGGCTGCGGCCGCGCTGGTGGTTTCCGCATCTGCTGATCGATTCGCGGCGCACCGAAATCGGCGCCATCACCTCGGCCTGGGACGTGCTGCAGCGCCATATCTACTATCTGGACGCCGCCTACGATTTCCGCAACGAGTGGTTCACCGGCTCGTTCGACTACATCTACGACCGCTTCGATCCGGTGTTCAAGCTGCACGCCTCGCGCTATAGCTCGATCTATCTCGATGCCTACGACGACCCGGTGCGGGTCACGACCTCCGACACCTTCATGGGCGAGGTGTTGTTGCCGTTCGAGCGCTACCGGCGGGAATTCACCCTGCGCACCGCGGCCTACAAGGTGCGTGACGACGACGGCTGGACCGCGGCCGGGGTATTGCCGGCCCCCGACCGCGAAGACAACGTGCTCGGCTATGCGCTGACCTACGACTCGACGCGCCGCTACCCGCGCTCGATCAGCCGTTCGCACGGCATGCAGCTGAGCGTCACGGCCGAAACCAGCGACGCCATCGACGGCTCCGATTACCACGGCGAGGTCTACGTCTTCGACGGCCGCGCGTTCGTGCCGCTCGGGGGCGAGCACGTGCTGGCGGCGCGCGCGACCTACGGCTACGGCACGAACAGTCCGCGCTCGTTCATACTCGGCGGCGCGCGGTCGGCCGGTGTTGCGCCGCACCCGCTCGACACCGCGCTCGTGTCCTCGCCGTTCAACCAGCGCGAATACGCGCTGCGCGGCTACGATTCCGGTGAGGCCGGGCTCACCGGCCGGCGCATGTACACCGCTGCGCTCGAATGGCGGTTCCCGGTGAAGCGCATCGAGCGCGGTTTCATGGCGCCGCCGATCGCGATCCACCAGGCGTTCGGCAGCGTGTTCATGGAAACCGGCGATACCTGGCAGGACGGCCGCTCGCCGGACGGCCGATTCACCGGCGCGGGCATTGAGGCGCATGCCGAGGTTTTCCTGTTTTATGATCTCGGACTCCACCTGCGCCTCGGTTATGCCTATGGCTTCGCGGACGAAGGCGGCAGCCACGTCTATCTGCAACTCGGCTCGTCCTACTGAGGCGAATCGGGGGCGCGCCGGCGGGCGCTGGGTGCCGTGCCTGTGCGCCCTGGCCTGGCTGGTCGTGCCCCCATTCGTGTTCGCCCAATCCGAAGAGGAGCCGGAGGGCCAGCCGGCCATCGCCAGCCGCGCCGACGTCATCCAGGCCATCGAGTTCCACGGCAACAAGGTCACGCGCCGCCGGATCCTGCTGCAGGAAATGCTGATCAAGGTCGGCGACGTCGCCGACCCGGCGCTGATCGAACGCTCGCGCCAGGCGATCATGAACCTCGGTTTGTTCACCTCGGTGGTGGCCGCTACCGAACCGCGGGATGACGGTGTGGTGCTGCACCTCCATGTGAAGGAGAAGTACTACATCCTCCCGGTCCCCAAGCTCAACCGCGACGACTACAACAACATCAGCTACGGCGCCGAGATCACGGCCGATAACCTGTTCGGACTCAACCAGCAATTGAAGCTGCGTTACGAAACCGAGGACGCCGTAACCGTGACTGAGGGCGAGGTCGTGAACTACCTGCTCGGCTACAGTTATCCGCGCGTGCTCGGCAGCGCCTGGTCGCTGGGCGCCGAGGCGGTGCTCACGCGCCAGCCGGTCGAGTCTTCGGCTTCGGTCTACGAACAGGACGCCTGGTCGGCGGCGTTCCGTCTATCGCGCTGGCTGAACCTGCGCGGCCCGAGCCGCGGCTGGCAGATCGGCAGCGGCCTGGTCTGGCGCCAGAACAGCTACGAATACCGCTCCGGCCCGTTGACCGACGGTTTTGTTGCGGCGAGCACGGTCGGTGTCCCGGTGAGCGTGCAGTTCATCGACGTGAACGACTATCTCTACAGCCGCAGCGGCATGGATTACGGTTACATCGGCGAGCTGGGCGCGCCGGTGCTCGGCTCGGATACCCACTACAACCGCCACGAGATCTACTACCGGCGCTATTTCCTGCTCCGCGGCCGGCCGCACCAGAACATCGACCTGCAATGGAAGCTTGGGCTGTCGAGCGGCGAGCTGTTCCCGGGCGAGGCCAACGCCTACAGCCTTGGGGGCAGCAAGAGTATGCGTGCCTACGACCGCGGCACGATCAACGGCAACGCCTATGCATTGATCAATCTCCAGTACCTGGTCCCGGTGTTCGGCTACAAGCCGCTGCGGGCCGTGGCGTTTGCCGACATCGGCAACGCCTATCCGAGCAACCGCGAGTTCGATGCTGGCAAGATCCTGTGGGACGTGGGCGTCGGCCTGCGGCTGCGCCTCAAGTCGTTCGTGAAGATCGACCTGCGCGTCGACGCCGCCTGGAATCCCGAGAACGGCGACTGGAAGGTGTTCGCCGGGACCAAGGATGTCTTCTGACCGCCACGGGGATCACGGGAAGAAAAGATCACCCATTCCCCCGTGCCCCGTGGCGGCGTTATTTTTTCGCGCCTTCCACGACCGCTTTCAGGTTCGCCAGACCCTGCTCGTAGTCCTCGCCGATGAAGCGTTCGAGCAGCAGCCCGAAATAGCGGGCCAGCAGGTTGTTGCCGAAGTCCTCGTCGAAGCCCCAGGTGACCTGGGTGCCGCCACCTTCAGCCTGCAAGGTATAGGTTGCCGTGGCCTTGCCCATGCCGCCGAAATCGAGCGCCACCTTCACGCGCCGGTCGGTTTCGCTCTCGACGATCTCCTGGCTGCCGTCGCCCATGGCCTTGCTTGCCCAGCCGAGCTTCGCGCCGACTCCGGACTCCGGGCCGCTGAAGGTGTAGCGGGTGTCGGGGTCCTTCTTCGCCCACGGCGACCAGGCGTTGAACAGGCGATAGTTGTTCACGTAGGGGAACACCGCCGCCGCCGGCGCGGCGATGATGGTGCGGCGTTCGACGTGCACCGTGGACGGCAGCATCAGGCCGACTGCAATCACGACCGCGGCCAGGACCACCACGGCAATCAGCAGTTTCTTGATCCATTTCATGTGTGTCTCCTTGTGAGCAAGACGGTTGGGGTTCTGCTTCCGGACGGACTTAAGGGTGGGGTGGGCGTAGATTCCGCTCAGCGAGCAGGCGGCGCTGGTCATAGGCCGTGCGCGCGATCGCCACGTCTTCCAGGAACCACGGCAGCTCGTCGAGCGTCAGCGCTTGCGGACCGTCGACCAGCGCCTTGGCCGGGTGCGGGTGGAAGTCGACCAGGATCATGTTGGCGCCGGCCACCACGCCCTGGGCGGTGACGTGCATCACGTCCAGCAGCCCGTCCGGGGCGCGCTCGCGGGTGCCGACCGAATGCGAGGGGTCGATGCACACCGGCATGCGCGTCAGACGCTTGATGACCGGCACGTGCGCGAAGTCCACGAAGTTGCGGTGCGGATCGCCCATGTTGGTCTTCATGCCGCGCAGGCCGAAGACGATGCGGCTGTTCCCCTCGCTTGCCAGGTACTCGGCGGCGTTCAGCGATTCTTCCAGGGTGATGCCGAAGCCGCGCTTCAAGAGCACCGGAAACTCGCGCTGCCGGCCGACGATCTTGAGCAGCTCGAAGTTCTGGGTGTTGCGCGTGCCGATCTGCAGCATCACGCCGGTCGGGTTGCCGGTTTTTTGCAATGCTTCGCGGATCTCGTCGAGGTGCGAGTCGTGGGTGATCTCCATGGCGATCACCTTGATGCCGTACTTGCCGGCCAGCTCGAATACCCACGGCAGGCAGGCCTGGCCGTGGCCCTGGAACGAGTACGGATTGGTGCGCGGCTTGTAGGCGCCCATGCGCGTGCACGCCTGGCCCTGTGCCTTCAGGGCCTTGAGCATCTGCTCGACGTGCTCGGGAGTGTCCACGGCGCACAGGCCGGCGAACACGTTGAGGTTGTCCTGGCTGAACAGCACGCCGTTGTAGTCGAAGCCGGTCGGCCGGCGATCGTCGCGATGACGGCCGAGGATGCGGTACTCCTCGGATACGCGCACCACGCGCTCCACACCCGGTTGCGATTCGATCTCGGCTTTGTCGAGCGCGGCGGTGTCGCCGATCAGGTAGATCTCGGTGAGCGTCTGCCGGGTGCCGATCTCCTGGTGCATGCGGGTGCGGAGGTTGGGCTTGTTGGCCAGGTAGTTCATGAGCTGCCGGTACTCGGCGCTGTCGGGCGTGACGTGTGGCTGAAGGATGACGATCATGGACGATCCGTTTCCCGGCGCCGGGCGGCGGTTGTTTCGTCCATTATTCCCCGGCCGGCCGGAATGGGGAAGCGGTTCCGGGAAGGCGGGGCAGCGGTTATGCTGGGCGCATGTCGCTGCCGCCACGCCGCCCGCCGCCCTACGTACTCGACCGCGTGACGCTCGAACGCGAGGTCGAGGTCGACACCTTCCGCGCCAGCGGTGCCGGCGGCCAGCACCTGCACAAGACCGAATCGGCGGTGCGGCTGACGCACGGGCCCTCCGGGGTGGTGGTGATCGCCTCGGACACACGTTCCCAGGCACAGAACCGCGAGCTGGCCTTCGAGCGGTTGATCGCGCGCCTGAAGAAACTCAATTTCGTTCCGAAGAAACGCAAGAAGACCCGCCCAACGCTGGGCGCGAAAAAGCGCCGCCTGGAAGGCAAGCGCCGCGCCGGCGCCGCCAAGCGCCTGCGCGGGCGGGTGCGGGATGAGTAATATTTTTTAGCCACAGATGAACGCAGGTTAACGCAGACAAGCCCCCTTTCTCCGTTTTGTCTCTCATCTGTGTTCATCTGCGGCTGGAATCTTGAACCCGCACGCGCCACCAGAAGAACAGCGTGGCGGCGAGCGTGATCGCGCTTGAGGCGAGGAACGCGGCCTGGGCGGCTGCGAGCGTCCACAAACCGCCGAGCAGCAGCCCGGCGGGGACGGCGGCCAGCCCGACGAGCATGTGAAACCAGCCGAACGCGGTGCCGCGCTCCGCGGGCGGCGAGAGGTCGCGCACCAGGGCGCGCTCCGCGCCTTCGGTGAGTCCGAAGTGCAGGCCGAGCACCAGGCTCAACGACCATAGATACAGGATCGACGCCGTGAAGGCGAGACCGGCGAGCGTCAGTACGTACACGCCATAGCCGGCGAGCAACACCGGCCGGCGACCGTTGCGGTCGGCGAGCCGCCCGGCGCCCTCGGCGGTCAGCACCTTGACGACATGCATGGCCGCCCACAGCAGCAGCAACTCCACCACCGTCATGCCCAGCTCATGGCCGCGCAGCAACAGGAAGGTCTCGGGGATGCGTCCGAGGGCGAACAGCCCGACGGCCACGAGGTAGGCGCGCGTCCTGGTGTCCAGTGCCTGCCAGCGCAGCGGCGGCAGCGCCTCGACCGCCGCCGCACGATGCGCGGGTTCACGGATGCCGAACACGACGAGCAGGATGGCGAGCAGGCCGGGAACGGCGGACAGCGCGATGACCAGGTCGAGCCGTTGCGTTCCCCAATGCACCACGGCGGCCGCCGCCAGCGCGCCGAACACGGCACCGGTATGATCGAGTGCGCGGGTGAGGCCATAGGCGCGCGCCGTCATCCCTTCGGGAATCACGTCCGCGAGCAGGGCGTCTCTCGGCGCGGTGCGCAGGCCCTTGCCGACGCGGTCGGTGAGGCGGATGCCGAGTACGGTGAGCCAATGCCCCGAGAAACCGATCCACGGGCGTGCCAGATTGGACAGCGCATACCCGAACAGCACGAACGGCTTGCGCCGCCGCCTGCCAAGGTCCGAGCGCCGCCCGGCCCAGAGCTTGAGCAGGTTGGTGGTGGTGTCGGCCAGGCCCTCGATGAGGCCGAGCGCCAAGGGTCCCGCCGCCAGGACCGTCACGAGCAGGAGCGGGATGAGCGGCGTGACCATCTCGCTCGCAAAATCGTTGAGCAGGCTCACGAGGCCGATCACCAGAACCGTCCGTGGCAGACCGCCGGAAGGGTTGGTCGGACCGGGTGATTCCGCGGGAGCAGTCATGTGTTTTTCACATCGCCGGGCGAGAACGCGCGGCACGCCGGAATCATTCCGGAACGGCTTCGGCACGGCAAGGCCCTGCCGGTTCCCCCTGCATTGTCAGGTCTGGGGGAGTTGACGTAGGATGCAGGCAGCCCCGGTGGCCGGTTCCGTGCCGGGGTAACAGGCATAAGGCGGGTCAGGGCCCCACCCCGAACCCCCGGAGGATGAGGAGGAGTTTGAGCAATATGCAAACTGGCACCGTGAAGTGGTTCAACAATTCCAAGGGGTACGGTTTCATCACCCCCGCTGATGGCAGCCCGGATGTGTTCGTGCATTACTCGTCCATCGAGACCGACGGTTACAAGACCCTCGCCGAGGGCCAGCAGGTGGAGTTCGAATCCACCAAGGGTCCGAAGGGCATGCAGGCCAGCCGCGTGATTCCACGTTAAGGCATTTTCTACCGGATGAATTACCGATACCCCGCCGCGCGCGGGGTATTTTTTGGAATCCCGGAATCACCCATGCATACGATTGGCGCGGCAATTTCAAGGTTCGAGTCGTGACGCTCCAATCGCTGATCGAAAACTACGGCTACCTGGCCATCCTCGTCATCACCTTCATCGAGGGGGAGACGATCGTGATCCTGGCCGGAATCGCCGCGCAACTCGGCTTTCTCGAATTGCCCTGGGTGATCGCCGCGGCGATCGTCGGCAGCGTCAGCGGCGACCAGACCTGGTATTACATGGGTCGCCATTGGGGCCCGAAGATCATCGCCCGGCGGCTGTCCTGGCAGGAAGGAGCGCAGAAAGTCTACAAGCATCTGGAGCGCCATCAGTACTGGCTGATCCTCACGTTCCGGTTCTATTACGGCTTTCGCAATGTCACGCCGTTCGCGGTCGGTTCGGCGCAGATTCCGCGGCTGCGCTTCTTCACCCTCAACGTCATCGGCGCGATTGTGTGGGCGACCACCTTCGCCGGCGCCGGGTTTTTTCTCGGCAAGGCGTTCGAGGAATTCATCGACGACTACCACCGCTACGCGCTGTATGTGATCGGCGGCTTCGTCGCCCTCGGGATTTCGATCTGGCTCATCACCCTCATTCGTCACCGCCGCAAAGCCCGGGAACACGGTCTAAAATGAAGAGTGTATGATGGATTTTTGCCGGCCGGCTCTGTGAATCCTGGCGCGCCCGATCTTGAACAGCTGCTCCGCGACCTCGGGCTCACCGAGGCCGAGATCGCGGAACGCAAGGCATTCCTCGAATTCCGCGACGAAGACGTACGGCTCCTGACCGAACTGCACGGCCTGCTCGAAGCCAAGGGCGTCCGCGCCTCGTTCGTCGACGCCTTTTACCGTCACCTGCAGGCGTTCGACGGGACCCGGGCCTTGCTGCGCGATGCCGCGGTCATCGAGCGGCTGAAGCGCATCCAGGCCGAGTATTTCAGCAGCCTCACCGCCGGCGCCTACGGGCCGGACTACGTGCGCCACCGCGTGCGTGTGGGCCTGGCGCACGAGCGAGTCGGGCTCGCTCCCAAGTGGTATATTGGCGCCTACAACAAGTACCTCAACCTGCTGATTCCGGAGATCGGCGCGCTGCTGCCCGGTGATTCGTCCAGGGCGCAGCGCATGGCGCTGGCGCTGCTCAAGATCGTGCTGTTCGACATGGAGTTGGCGATGGATACCTATATCCACGCCAGCGAGGGCCTGCTGCAACGCAAGAACGCGCAGCTCGAGGCCATCAACCGCGTGGTGCTGGCGCTGACCTCGGCCCAGGAACTGGCGGTGATCCTCGACCAGGCCATGGTCCAGGGCGCCGAGCTGGTCGGGGCCGGGGCCGCGTGCATCGCGTTCTATGACACCGACGCCGGTCGCTTCATGGACTGGGTGACATACGGCCTGTCGCCGCAGTTCGTGCAACACATAGCGTTCAGGCCCGGCGGCCTGGCGGAAGAGGCGTTCACGACCGGCACTCCGGTTTTCTGCAACGACCGGCCCGAGACCCGGCATCAGCTGAGCCGCCTGGCGCGCGACGAGGGGATCCGCGGATTTGTCTGCCTGCCGCTCACCAGCCGCTCGGGCCGCCTGGGGGTGATCTACTTTTACCGCCGGGACCGCGATGACTTCGAACCCGCGGAGGTCGAACTGCTCGTGACCTTTGCGCATATCGCCGCCAGTGCGATCGAGAACGCGCGCCTGTATGCGCGCCTGGAAAGCGAGGCGCGCACCGACGCGCTCACCGGCCTCTACAACCGCCGCGTATTCGAACGGCGTCTGGACGAGGAGCACCGCCGCGCCAGGCGCTACGGCAAATCCTATGCGCTGCTGATGCTCGACGTCGATCATTTCAAGGGCATCAACGACCAGTACGGTCATCCGGCCGGCGATGCGGTGCTGGCCGCGCTCGGCCGGCTGCTCGCCCTGCAGGTGCGGGACGTGGACACGGCGGCGCGTTATGGCGGCGAGGAATTCGCCGTGATTCTTCCCGAGATCAGCAGCGGCGCCGTGAAAGAGATTGGCGAGCGCGTGTGCCGCCGGATCGCCGCCACGCCGTTCACCCTGCCGGATGGCCGGCAGATCCATGTGACCGTCAGCATCGGCATTTCCTCTTACCCGGGGTGTGCGGCCGATGTCCGGTCGCTGGTCAGCACCGCCGACCAGGCGCTGTACCTGGCCAAGCAAGCGGGCCGCAACCGGGTGCTGCTGTACCGCGAAACGCTCAAGGCGCGCCTCGAGAAGGATCCGGGCCTGATCGTCGCGCTCCTGACCGAGAGCCTCGACCATGCCCGGTCCATCGCCGCCGCCGTTTCCACCGTCGCCCCGTTCCTGCGCCACCACACCGACCGGGTGATGCAGGCCACCAGCCAGCTGGCGGATGCGCTGAGGCTGCCGCCCGCGGACCGCGAAACGCTGCGGCTCGCCGCTCTACTGCATGACATCGGCATGCTGACGATCCCCGGCACGGTGCTCAACAAGCACACGCCGCTCGCCGCCGAAGAACAACAGCTCATCCGGCAGCATCCGCTGACGGCGGCCGCGTGGCTGGCACAGGTGCCGGGACTGGAGAACGTGGTGCCGGTGGTGCGCCAGCACCATGAGCGTTTCGACGGTCGGGGTTATCCCGACGGCCTGCGCGGCGAGCAGGTCTCGTTGCTGGCACGGGCGCTGGCGCTCGCCGATGCCTATGCCTCGATGATCGGCGAATGGCCGGGACGGCATGCGTATACGCCGCGCGAGGCCCTGGCCAAGATCAGGGCCGGCGCCGGCACCCAGTTCGATCCGCAGCTGGTCGAGGAATTCCTGCGGGCGCTCGAGGCGCAGACGGCGTAGGCATCAGCGCCGCTCCAGCACCGCGGCGAAGAAGCCGTCGGTGTGGTGGCGATGCGGGGAAAGCCGCAGGAACTCATCGTCCGGGGTCAGCGCGACGTGCCGGCGCGCGAGGATTTCGCCGACCGGCAGGATCGCAAACGCCGGGTGGCCGCTGATCCATTCCGCAACGACTTGCTCGTTCTCCTCACGCAGCAGGCTGCACGTGGCATACACCAGCCGCCCGCCCGGTTTCACCAGTGCCGCCGCCGCCGCGAGGATGGCGCGCTGGACAGCGGCCAGTTTCCCGATATCGATGTGGCGCCACTTGATGTCCGGGTTGCGCCTGAGCGTGCCGGTGCCGGAACAGGGCGCGTCCACCAGCACCCGGTCGATCTTGCCTTCGAGGCGCTGCACGCGCGGGTCGCGTTCGTTCTGGATCACGACACTGCGCACGTTGTGCAGCCCGGCGCGCTTGAGGCGCGGCTTGAGGCGCTCCAGGCGCTTCGCCGAGACGTCGAACGCATACACCGAACCGCTGTTGGCCATGAGGTTGGCGAGGTGCAGGGTCTTGCCGCCGGCGCCGGCGCAGAAGTCGACCACCATTTCGCCGCGTTTCGGTTCGACCAGCAGCGACAGCAGCTGCGAGCCTTCGTCCTGCACCTCGATCAATCCTTCCTCGAAGCAACGGGTCTTGAACAGCGGCGCGCGTTCGCGCCGCCGCAGGCCCACGGGCGAATACGGCGTGGGCTCGGCAGGATAGCCGGCCTCCGCGAGGCAGGCGGCGACCTCCTCGCGGCTGGCCTTGAGTGTGTTGACGCGCAGGTCGAGTGTCGCCGGCTCATTGAGTGCGGCCGCCAGTCGTTCGGTTTCGTCCGCGCCGTACCGGGCGAGCAGCCGCTCATGCAGCCAGTCCGGCAGATCGAAGCGCACCGCCGGTGGCAGGGTGCGTTCGTCGAGGCTGCGGGCGCGCTCCACCAGGGCGCGGGCGCCGCCGCGGTAGCCGGCTGCTTCCAGGGCGCGCGCGCTCAGTCCTCGTAACCTGGCCCAGGCGGCCGCGACCGTCTGTTCCGGCGTGGCGTCGCGGTCGGAGCCGGTTGCCAGGAACCCGAGCGAACGCCGGCGACGCAGGCCGGCGTAGACGGTCTCGGCGATCTCGCCGCGATCGCGCGCGCCGAGCTTCGGATGGGAACGGAAATAACGTTCCATCTGCGCATCGGCCGGGAGTGTGCCGGCCAGAATGATGCTGAGGAGTTCGGCGGCGGCGGTGAAGTGCAGGGGTCTGGGCATGGTCAGGAACGGCGGCCGGCTTTGCGGATCTGGGCGAATGGAGTGTTCGTCCCCATATTGTTTCCGATAGCTTACCGGAGAAGGAGGGTGTCATGATCGAGACGGAGACACTATCCCGCGTTGAGTTCGATGAAGACGGCCTGCTCAAGGATCCGGAGCAATGGAACGAAGCGCTGGCCGAGGCGATCGCCCGGGCGAACGGCATCCCGGCGCTGACCGAGATCCACTGGAAGGTAATCCACAGCCTGCGCGGCCACTACCGGCGGTTCGGCACCGCACCGGCCATGACCCACGTCTGCCACATGCACGACCTCGGCCGGTTCTGTGGTCACGATCTGTTTCGCAGCTGTCTCAACGCCTGGCGCGTCGCCGGCCTGCCGAATCCCGGCGAGGAAGTGAAGGCCTACATGAGTGGCATCTAAGTATTTAGTCGCAGTAGCGCTTTTGCAATTCGGCATAGGCATCGATGCGCCGGTCGCGCAGGAACGGCCAGCTGCGCCGCACCTGTTCGCTGCGATCGAGATCGATGTCGACAACCAGTACCGCCGGGTCGGCACCGGCCTCGGCCAGCAGCTCGCCCTGCGGACCGGCCACGAAGCTTGAGCCCCAGAACTGGATGCCCCGGGTCGCGCCGGAGGGGTCTGGCTCGTGGCCGGCGCGGTTGCACACCAGCACCGGCAGGCCGTTGGCGATCGCGTGACCGCGCTGCACGGTGATCCAGGCCTCGCGCTGGCGGGCCTTCTCGGCATCGTTGTCGCGCGGGTCCCAGCCGATCGCGGTCGGGTAGAGCAGCAGCTCGGCGCCGGCGAGCGCCATGAGGCGCGCGGCCTCCGGGTACCACTGGTCCCAGCATACCAGCACGCCGAGGCGGCCGAGGCGCGTGTCGACTGGCGTGAAGCCGAGGTCGCCGGGCGTGAAATAGAACTTTTCGTAGAAGCCGGGATCGTCGGGGATGTGCATCTTGCGGTAGCGGCCGGCGATGGTGCCGTCGGCGTCCAGCACCACGGCGGTGTTGTGGTAGAGACCGGGCGCGCGCCGCTCGAACAGCGACGCGACGATCACGACCCGCAGCTCGCGGGCCAGCGCGCCGAGCTCGTCGCTGCTCGGTCCCGGGATCGGTTCGGCCTGGTCGAAGCGTCGCGGGTCTTCGGTCTGGCAGAAGTAAACACCGGTGTGCAGCTCCTGCAGCAGCACGAGCTGGGCGCCGCGCGCCTGGGCGTCGCGGATGCCGTTGACGGTGGCGGCGAGATTGGCGGACCGGTCCTCGCCGCAGGTCTGCTGCACGAGGCCAACTTTGAGGCTGAGTTTCATCGTCGTTAATGGTAGCAAAGCCGTTCGTTTCCTGCCCAACGCCGCGGCGCTTGACAAAAACCGGCGCGAAACCGATCTTGACGGCGGTTTTCCGCGAGCCCGAGGAGCGTTTCGCCCATGCCGAAGTTTCTGTTGCTTGTCATCGTCCTGCTGTCGGCCGCGCCGGCGGCGGCCGACCCGAAGACCGTGCGCGTCACCGGCATGCTCGCCGAGCTGCGCGACGACCTGATCGTGATCGAGAAGGGCAAGGAGCGCTGGGAGATCCTGCGCACCCCGGGCATGGCGGTGAAGGGCGAGCTCAAGAAGGGCGCCCGGGTGTCGATCGAGGTGCGCATGAGCGCGGCCTCGGTCGAGGCGCTGGCCGAGCGTCGCAAGGGTCCGTGACCGCCGCTTGCGCGGGCGCGTGAAAATTCCTATCGTTGCCGGCGCTTATTCCCGCATCACCTTCAGGAGGTCAGGCATGAAACTCGCGGTATCGTTGTTCGGGGTGTCGCTGCTGGCCGCGCCGCTGGCGCTGGCGGACAAGTCCTATCAGAAGACCGGGACGGTCGTGGACGTGAACGACAAGGCGATCGTGATCGCCACCGACAAGGAAGGCAACTGGGAGTTCAAGCGCGATGCCGGCACCAAGCTGGAAGGCGAGGTCAAAAAGGGCGGTAAGGTGACGGTCTACTACGGCATGACCGCGACCAAGGTCGAGGCCAAGGCCGACAAGAAGAAGTAATCGCCCGTTCCGGATCCACGCCGGCCCGCCGCAGCCGGCGGGCCTTTTTTTATTTATGCGGCCGGAATGACACCCGCCGGCAGCTGCATGGTCACGCAGTGCAGGCTGCCGTGCTGCCAGATGAGCGGCAGGCAGTCAATGCCGACGATTTCCCGTCCCGGGAAACAGCCGCGCAGGCGCTGGAGCGCGACGGCATCGGCCGGGTCGCGATAGGTCGGCACCAGCACCGCGCCGTTCAGAATCAGAAAGTTCGCATAGGTCGCCGGCAGGCGCGCGCCGGCGGCGTCGAATTTCGCCCGCGGCCACGGCAGCGGCACGAGGCGATATGGCAGGCCGCGCGGCGTACGAAAGGCAGCGAGTTCCGCTGCCATCGCCTGGAGCTTGGGGTAATGCTCGTCGTCCGGATCGTCGCAGCTCACATAGGCGATGGTGTCCGGATCGCACAGCCGCGCGAGCGTGTCGATGTGGCTGTCGGTATCGTCACCGGCCAGGTAGCCGTTCTGGAGCCACAGAAAGCGGGTCAGCCCGAGCAAGTCGGCGAGCTGTTGTTCGAGCTGGACGCGCGTGAGCCTCGGGTTGCGGGTGGGGGCGAGCAGGCAGCGCTCGGTGGTGAGCAGCGTGCCGGAGCCGTCGACCTCGATCGAACCGCCTTCCAGGATCAGGTCGACATGTTCGATGGCGGTATCGCCGAACGCGCCCTGGGCGTGGAGCCGGCGGGTGATCTGGTTGTCGAGGCCGGAGGGATATTTCCCGCCCCAGCCGTTGAAGTCGAAGTCGAGCAACGTGGCCTCGCCCTGGCAGAGCACCGTGATCGGCCCGTGGTCGCGCGCCCAGGTGTCGTTGGCCGGGGCGGTGTGGAGC
>Ga0073934_10007085_pt1 | contig 15854 bp, 14 predicted proteins | sample LarsenN4metaG_FD_76834 | JGI IMG/M metagenome (GOLD analysis project Ga0073934, IMG submission 76834) | Hot spring sediment bacterial and archeal communities from British Columbia, Canada, to study Microbial Dark Matter (Phase II) - Larsen... ...
AATGGTGACCATCACGGGCCGACCCTGCGTATGTCTGTCAAGATTCTCCAGGCCGCTGATGTCAATCCCGAAGCGGCTTTGCTGCCCTTTCATCACGGTGGGCGGCACGGGCAGGCGATAGGCGATTGTGATCAGGTTCATCTTGCCACTCGCCACGCGAACGCCATTCAGCGAGAGCGACACGTCGTATTCGCGTCCCGGCGCCAGCGGTGCCAGAAACCCCGCGCCACAGGGACCCTGCCAGAGCAGCGTGGCCGGCTGTGCGTCGAACTGGAATTCCGGCCGCGCGCCGATGCCCATGGGCCCTTGCACATAGAACACGCTGCCCGCAAACGCGGCGCGCGGCGCGCGCCAGCCTTCACCCTCGGCCAGCTCCTTTGGCGCCCAGATTTTCGTGGGGACATCGGCCGGGCTGCCCGCTGGCGTGAACGCACCTTTGGGGATCGCGTTGGTGGAAGTCGGCAGCAGTGTTGCGCGGCCCGCTTCCACGAAGACGGTGTTCACCCCGAGCGTCAGAAGGCCGGAGATCAGCTCGGTGTCCACCGGCTCTTCAATCTCTTTTCCTTCTCTTGTCTGCTTCGCCCAGGCGCGGACCAGCAGATGCGTGCCCTGCCCGCAGCCTGCCGGCGGCCAACTGATCTCCGCGCGCGACCACACCAGCGGCCCGGCAGGAATGTCGGTCTCTTCCTCGGCTTCACGTTTCTGTTCCGGGGAGGCGGGAGCGGCCGGCGTGGGCGGCACGCCCCGCGCCACGCGGGTGAATTCGCCGGCACGGAGGAGCGTCTCGCCGACGACGGCGGGGTCAGCGTTGATCACGCGGACAATCCCATCGAGCGCGAGAATCTCAACGAAATCTGCCAGGGTGCGGACAATGAAACGTGTCCCGACGACGCCGGCGACAGCCACCGGCGTGCGCACTTCGAAAGTCGCGCCGGGCTGCGCCAACCGCACCACGTTGGCGCGCATGCGACCGTAGGCAAGTTGCAGGCGCGTGCGCTGAGTTGCCGCGTCATGCTCGAGCACCTGAAGCTGCGATTCGGAGCCGACGTTCAGGAGGGAGCCGTCCAGCAGGCCCACGCGCATGCGTCCGCCGCGACCCGTGCGCAGGATATCCTCCCAGTGCACCGCATCGTACCGCTGCGCTTCGCGCTGCGGCGATCCGGCGCGGACGAAGTAGCCCGTGGGAAGCAGCGCGCGGATTTCGCCTGCCCGTGCGGGAGCCGCCTGGGCGCGGGCAGGCGCAGCAAAGAGGAGAAGGAATCCTGCAATCATGGAAAAGGCAATCGCAATACGGAAAAGAGGTGTTTCGATGCGAGGGCGCACAGACAAGCGCGCAAGACGGACGGCGGCCATTCGCGGATTATACCAACATGCTCCGCCTGACGGGCAGGCCAATAACGGAATGATTCTCACGCTGCGGTTGTAGCCCTTCCGCAAGGGAAGTAGAAACGCGCCCCCTCGAACAGACGAGAAATCCTGAAAATCGCTTGGAGTCGTGGTGTCCGCCGCGCCTGGCGTGCGCACGATGGCTCCTTCTGTGGCCGCCGGTTGCCCGGCACTGTGCGGCACCGCTTCCATTTCCGAAATCAACCGCAGGGTTCTTTGGAGCGGAAAATAACTCCGGGATGCGCGCAGGACCGGCCCACAAAGGAGGAGGCCCCGGGTCTGGGGGGAACCCGGGGCCTGGGGTGAGGTACGGGGCGGAGGAAACTCGTTTTGTCCTACGACTCTTCGCGCGGGACTTCGTTCAACGTACGCAGCCCGCGCATTTCCTGCGGTGTGTAAACCGCCGGCACAGCTTCGTCGCCGAGGACGGTGTGCCCGCCGGCGGCCCGGCGCGCCAGCCAGAACAGCAACGTCATGGGCAGCGCGCGAACAACCGTGGAGCGAAACGCTTCAGAGGCTTTTGCCAGCATGAGCTTCAGCACGGCGGCTCCCTAGGTGACCGAGTTGAGCCAGTTGTCTTCCTGGACACCGCGAACCATGGCCTTGTAAATATCCACGTCCCAGCCGTCGCTAATGCGGAAGCGAACCGCGTCTGCCGACTCGCCCACAATCGTGCCGCGCAGCGGAACCCGCATCTCACCCGCCTCGACCTGCAAAATCACCGCCTGGCCGACCCAGCTAGCGAATGCACTTTCCATCGTGGCTCCCTCAGTGGAATTTCGATTTTCGATAACTCGCGAATTCTGGAGGGCAGGACTGGATGCCACAATGGTACAGGGGAGTCAAATCCGTAGGCGGAAAGTACTACTACCTCACAACTGCCGCTACGACTGGCACTTAGAATTCAGGGTACTTCGGTACCTCGCTGACTAAACCCTTTGGGTGATAGTGCATAGCGCCGCTGGCTGGCAGAATTGAAAACGTGAGCGCGCTCTACAGGAAACTGATCCAGCCGCTACTGAAACGCGTGCTGCGTGGCGCGCAGCGGGCGGAAAAGCCGCGCCTGACCGGACTTGGGCTGGCGCTGGGCGGAGGATTCGCCCGCGGCTTCGCACATCTAGGCGTGCTGCGCGTTCTCGAATCGGAAGGCATCCCCATTGCTTGCATCGCCGGGAGCAGCGTGGGCAGCATCTTGGGCGCGGCCTACGCCAGCGGCGTGCCGCTCGCGCGGATTATCGAGGTGTGCCGCGAAGTGCGGCTGAAGGATTTTTCGCGCTGGAGCCTGTCGCGGATGGGTCTGGCGACGAACGAGCGCATGGGCGAGCTGATCCGGCGGTGGTTCCGCGCGCTGCGCTTCGACGAGATGCGCATCCCGCTGGCGGTGGTGACCACCGACCTGGGCAGCGGCGAGCCGTACGTCATCCGCAGCGGCGAAATCGTGGACGCGGTGCGCGCGAGCTGCGCCTACCCGGGCCTCTTCCAGCCGGTGATGCTGAACGGGCGCTGCCTGGCCGATGGCGGGATCTCCACGCCGGTGCCGACGCAGGCCGTGGCGGCGATGGGTGCTGCTTGCGTGGTGGGCGTAAACGTGGGCTTCAACAATTGGAACGGCTCGGTGCCGAAGAACGTGTTCCAGGTGGTGGCGCGCTCGCTCAACGCGGCGCAGAAGCATACGAACCATCTGTGGGAACGCTATGCGGACTTCGTGCTGGAGCCCGAAGTGAAAACCATCGAATGGGACGCTTTCCACCGCACCGACGACGCCATCCACGCCGGAGAGATTGCCGCGCGCCGCGCGCTGCCGTACTTGCGGGAAATGCTGTGCGCCCCCGCGGAGCACCGGGCTGCGCACACGGCGTCGCATGAGCGCTGGACGCAGAAGCCCGCCACACCGTAAGATGGTGGCGTCCCCGGAACAGTTCCACTGCACCTTTTGTTCGGATTTCGGGACATGGGATGACCCGCGCGGGACGCCCTTTTGACCCGCGCCGGCACAAAGGAGCCAGACGTTGGACACACTGATTGAGCTGATCCGCAAGATCATGGACGTGCAGGCCATCATCGAGTGGGGCGGAACGCTGATGGTCTGCGTGATCATCTTCGTAGAGACGGGACTCTTCGTGGGGTTTTTCCTGCCGGGGGATTCGTTGCTGGTCACAGCGGGGATCTTTGCCGCCCGGGGCGACCTGAACGTGATCACTTTGTTGGTGCTGGGTTCGATTTGCGCGGTGGTGGGCGACCAGGTGGGCTACATGATCGGCCGCACCGCCGGGCACGCGCTCTACAAGCGCAAGGATTCATTCTTCTTCAGGAAAAAGCATCTCCAGAAGGCCCACGACTTCTACGAGAAGTACGGCGGAAAGACGATCGTGCTGGCGCGGTTCGTGCCCATCGTGCGGACGTTTGCTCCCGCTGTGGCCGGCGCCGCGGAGATGAACTACCGCCGCTTTGTGAGCTTCAACGTGTTCGGCGGCATCCTGTGGGTGTGCAGCATGGTGCTGCTGGGCTTTTCCATGGGCCGGCTGATGGGCGTGGAAGTGTTGAACCGCTACATCCACCTGATCATCATCGTAGTTGTGTTCCTCTCCATCCTGCCGGGCATCATTGAATACCTGAGAGTGCGGTCAAGGTCCGCGGCCGCGCCGCCTCTACCTTCCGTGGAAGCCGAAGAGAAGTAGCCTTGCCGGAAGATTCCATCCGGGCCGTCATCTTCGACATCGGACAGGTGATTGTCCGCGTGGACGTGCCGCGCGCGGCGGAGGCGCTGGGGCGCCCGGCCGGTCTGACCGCGCGGCATGTGCTGGACGCGGTGGAGCGCGATGCGCGGTTACGGGATTTTCAGGAGGGACGCCTCACGCCGCGGGAATGGCACGCGCACCTGGCGCAGCGTTTCGGATTTCCGTACACGCTCGAGGAATTCCGCACCATCTGGAATAGCGCGCTCGATCCCACGCCCCTGCTGGAGGAATCGCTGTTTGCCGATCTGGGGCGCCGCTTCCGGCTGGTGCTGCTGTCCAACACTGACCCCCTGCACGTGACGCATATGGAGGAGAGCTTCGGCTTTGTGAAGCACTTCCCTGCCCGGGTCTATTCGTGCAGCGTGGGAGTGAGCAAGCCGCACGCGGAGATTTACCGGAAGGCGCTCGCCGGAGCGGGCGCGAGCGCGGCGAACGTGCTCTACGTGGACGACGTGCTGGAGTACGTGGAAGCCGGGCGCGCCGCGGGGCTCGAGGCCGTGCGTTTCACCGACCGCGAACAACTGCTCAGCGAACTCCGCCGCCGCGGGCTCCTGGGCTGATAGAATCCTTCCGTGCTTCCGGCTCACCTGGTTGCCTTCACCGATCTCGACGGCACGTTGCTTGACCACCGCACGTTTTCCTGGCGCCCGGCAGAGGAAGCGCTGCACGAACTCGAACGGCGGCAGGTGCCACTGGTCTTCTGCACGAGCAAGACGCGGGCCGAGGTGGAATTCCTCCGACGCAAGATCGGCAACGCGCACCCGTTCATCACCGAGAACGGCGGCGGGCTGTACATCCCGCACGGCTACTTCCAGCACCGCATCGAAGGCGCGGTGACGGTGAAGACCTACCACTGCATTGCCCTGGCGCGACCGTACGAGGAAATCGCCGAGGCGCTCGAAGAAATTGCCGCCGGGGTCGGCGTGGACGCGGTCGGCTTCCACCAGATGAGCACGCGCGAAATTGCGGAAAACTCCGGGCTGGATCTCCAGCAGGCGCAGCTCGCCAAGCAGCGGGAGTACGACGAGCCATTTTTCCTGGCCGGGGCCACCCCGAAAAAAGAAGAGAAGTTCATTACGCTCGCGCGAGAGCGCAAGCTCCAGGTCGTGCGCGGCAGCCGCTTCTGGCACCTGCACGCGGGCAGCGACAAGGGTCGAGCCGTCCGCGAGCTAATGAAGCACTACCGCGCTGCGTGGCGCGGGCGGCTGCGCGCCGTGGCGTTGGGCGACAGCGCCAACGACCTACCCATGCTCGTCGTCGCGGACGCCGCCGTGCTGCTGCCCAAACCCGACGGGAGCTTCGACGAAGCCGTCCTCGCCAGACTCCCCCGCGTCACGCGCGGCTCGGCTCACGGGCCTGTCGGCTGGAATGAGGCTGTCCTGCGGCTCTTCGAAAGTTGAGAGGTTTGAAGGTTGGTGGCCTGGCTGCTGTCCAGCGCTCGCATGTGCAACTTTCCGTGCGCAGAGGGGTTACATGAAGCAGGCGAGTGGTTACAACTATAGGGAGGTCACGGACTTATGAGATTCGTTTCGAAACTGATGATTGCCACGGCTACGATGGCCGTGCCGCTGATTGTGGCGGCTCAGGCGCCGCCACCTGGACCGGGTGGACCCCCGGCACAGGCGCCGGCGTGGGGACAGCAATATAGACAAGGTCCGCGGTGGGGCATGCAGCAACGGATTGGCCCGCGCATGGGCATGCAGCCCGGCATGGGCCGCGGAATGGGAATGGGCCCGCAGCGCCCGGCAGTAGCGCGCCGGCAGGCACTCAATCGGATGCTGGAAGACCCGCAGGTTCGCGAACGGCTGAAGATTACGCCGGAGCAGATTGCGCGCATCAGGACACAGCTGAGTACCTTTGACAAGGCCATGGTCCAGAACCGCGCAAACCTGCAACTGAAAGAGATGGAACTGGGCGAGCTGATGCGAGCGGACAAACCGGACCGGGCGCTGATTGACAAGAAGCTGCGCGAGGTGAACGAGGCAGCGTTTGCCTCTCGCAAGGCGACGCTGGATCACCAGCTCTCCATGCGCGACATGTGGACGCCGGAGCAGCGCCAGGAAATGGAAAAGATGCGCAGCGAGTTCCGCGGGCGCATGATGCAGCGCTGGCTGGGTGGACCGGGCGGCATGGGCCCTCGCGGCCCGCGGCCACCGGGATCGCCCCAGGCGCCGCCGCCGCAGGGCGACAACAGCGAGTAGCCCCGGAATCAGAGACGGCGCAGAAAATGGACGGTTTGCGAGCGGTCCTACAAAGCGAATCGGGGAGCCTTTCGGCTCCCCGATTCTTTTTTCGCTTGGGCCGGCGTGGCGTCGCTAGGGGCGCCGCGGCGGCTCGCACCGCAAGAGCGGTGTGCTCAAGCAAGTCAAACGTCTAGGCCCGGTGGAGTCATCCTCCCTCCGATGCACTAGCTAGTATCCACATACTCCACTTGAAATCCAAATGCAAGACCCAAAAGTACTAGAAGTGGAAATCTGGAGAGGCCTGCCACGGCCTTCCACTACGGTCTATTTGGTGAAGAGACCTTCACGGAGCTGGTCGCGGCCCACGTAGGTCTTCGATGACCGGAAGGCGCCAAAGAGGTTGAGCATCTCGCGGTTCTGGAAAGTGCGCAGGTGTGGCACGGGAGCGGCGGCGGGGGCAAGGTCGAGCGTCTGTTGATCCAACACGCGGTAGTGGTGGAACTCGACGGGCGGCTTGCTGTGAAACATGGCCAGCAGAACTCCGCCCAGCCGAAGCATGGCATGCAGCCGAGCCACCACGCGGGGGAGCAGCTCGGCGTCGAGGTAATCGAAAATGTCCCAGGCCAAGATGGCATGGAACGTCTCGTCCGCGTAAAGCAGGTTGGACGCAAGGAAACTCTCGGCGAGGGCTGCGGGATCCGCCGGCACGGCTGACGCGGGAGGAGCCGCACGGAAACGCTGTTCCTGTGCGCGGAGGTGTTCCTTCCAAGAGCGCAGCACGTCTTCGGTATAGACTTTGAAGCCGCGTCCGGTGAAGAAATTGACCGTCGCCTGAGAAACCGGGCCGAGGTCGAGCAGACGGCCGCGCTCGACGTCGCTCAGCAACCAGAGAAAATCCTTCAGGCCGTTGGAGATGCGTGCTTGCGCAGCGGCCATCGGCGCGGGGGCCGCGCCGACCGCGGCGACGACTCCCCTGTCACTGCCCGAGCGCGTTTTGCCGAGGAAACTCATCGCTCTGCCCACCGGCTAGCTTCCAACGCGACGCCGTGGAGTGCCCCCTTTCTCTCGCCTCGCAAGGCCACAGAGGAGGACGCCGGCGACGCTCGAACCGGAAATATACTACAAAGCGGCAGAGAACCGAACGGCCCGCCGGTGGAGGTCATTGCGTGGCGGGCCACAGGGTGGAAGGAAGCGATTCGCGTTCGTGCAGGCCGCGCGTGGCCGCCTCGGTGCTGCGTGTTTCCCAGATGGCCAATGGGTAGGACGCCGACTCCAGGAAGAAGAGTTTGACTCCGGAGCGCGAGCGCCACCAGGAAGCCGGGTTGTAGCCGGAATCCGGTGCAGCGACCACGCGCACATGCGCCGAGTTCTTGAACACGTGGTGGAAGATGCGCGCGGCGCGGCGGGTGTGGAAGTTTGAGGTGACGATCAGCACGCGCTTCCAGTGCTGCCGGTCCACCAGCCGGCGGATGATGACCGCCTCCTCGCGCGTGTTGGCGGCAACATGCGCCAGGCGCACCACGGCAGTGGGGGGCACGCCGCGGTCAGCCAAGTCGCGCTGCATCAGCTCGGCGATGCCTGCGTAGGGCCGCAGATAGCGCCCGCTGGCGACGACGCGCGGCGCCCAGCCCTCGCGGAAGAGCTCGGCGGCGCGCGCGGCGCGGTCGGCGCGATAGTTGTCGTCACTCAACACGACGATGGCGTCGGCCGGCTGCGCCCCTTCGTCTTCCACCCAGAACTCACCCGCGCTGCGCAGGATGGGGCCCCGCAGGAGATAGAGAATCCCCAGGAAAGCGAGGATTGAAAACCACTTGAGCAGGCGGAGGAAGATGCCGCCGCGCTGCGGCGAGCATCGCGGACCTGCCGCGTCCATGGGGCGGGGTGCGCTCATGGGTTGGGGTCCAGGCGCCGCAGGGTTTCGGCAGCCTGTTCCGGGTAGAGCGCGTTGAAATAGACCTCCTTGATGCTGTAGGACTTGCTGCGCGTCTCGACGATGGGCAGGATTTCGATGTGCCAGTGATAATCGTCGGCGATGGTGCTCCAGTATTCGCTCAACTCGCCTTTGCTCTGCTGCGTATTGGGCGCGGTGTGCACCACCATGTGATAGGCCGCGGCCACCTTCAGCACGCGTCGGATAATCCGGCCCAGCAGCGCCGCAAGGTTGCGGCGGTTGGCGCCGGGGCGGGGCGTTTCAAACAGGTGGTTATGCTTGCGCGCCATCACCCACACTTCAAACGGCACGCGGGAGGCGTAGGGACAGTAGGCCACGTAGTCGCCCTGCGTATCCACCACGCGGCTGCCCTGCTTCATCTCCTGGCGCACGATGTCGCAGAAGACGCAGCGGTCTTTCTGCTGGTAGTACTCGCGGGCGGAGCGCAGCTCGTAGAGGATGCGCCGCGGGACGAAAGTGGTGGCGGTGAGCTGCGAGTGCGAGTGCGCCCAGTCCTCGCCGGCGAGCGTCCCGCGGTTCTTGAAGACGGCGACGTACTTGAAGCGCATGTCGCGCTTGAGGTCGCCGATGCGCATGGCGTAGGCCTGCAGCACGCGCTCGATTTCCTCGTCGCTCAGCTCCGCGAAGCGCTTGGCGTGGTCGGGCGTCTCCACGATGATTTCGTGCGCGCCCACGGCGCGCATCTTGTCGTAGAGTCCTTCGGCGCTGCGGCCGATCTCGCCCTCGATGCGGTAGAGCGGATCGTAGTGCGGGATAACCACCACCTGCGGGGCGCCGTCGGCCGGCAGGCGCAACAGAGCGCGGCCAATCGGAAGGCCGGGCGGGCAAAGCGGGCAAGCCTCCGAAGGGGCCGGGACCTGGTCGGCATGCCCCACGATCACCCAACTGCGCGTGATGGGATCCTTGCGAAGCTCCATAGATGAGACCTTAAGAAAAAATTACCCGACGCTCTTATACCGCACACCAAGTGGAAGAGTCAAAGAGTCGAAGAGCGGAAAGTCCACAGTTGGCAGGCGACAGTGAACAACACGCGGGTGGTGCCAGGGGCAGGGCCGCAAGTGCAGCCTAGCTAGCGGGTGTACCGGGCGGGGGTGGGGCCTTCTTCGAGGCGGTGGCGATCCCAGATGGCGCCCTCCCGGGTGAAGTAAGCCAGTTCAAAGTCCTGCGTGAGCTCGAGGCAGTCGGTGGGGCAGGCGTCCTCGCATAGGCCGCAGAACATGCAACGCGAGGTGTCGTAGGTGAAAGTAGTGAGAACTTTGCGGCGGGTGGCGTCGTCGCGCAGCCAGCCGACCACGATCAGGTTCTCCGGGCAGGCCAGGGCGCAGAGGTTGCAGGCGATGCACAGCGTTTCGCCAGTCTCCGGGTTGTTGTTGAGCCGCGGCGCGCCGCGGTAGCGCTCCGCCACCATGGGGCGCTCCAGCGGGTACTGCTCCGTGTAGATGTTCTTGGGATGCTGGTAGCGGAACGTCACCCACATGCCTTCGATGAGGTCCACCAGGAAGATGCGCCGCAGAACGTCTTTCAGCATAAGTGTTTAGTTTCCGTGGCCGCTCGCGAATTGTCAAGCTAGCTGGCCGGTTGGCGGCTGTTCAGTTTGAATCGCGAGGTCTGCTCGCCGCACAGGCAGGGATGGCTGTGCCACCGCGCCCCACTTCCTTGCTTCCCTATCTCCGTGCTTCCCTACCTCCGCCACCGGCGGCCCATAGCGCTGCAGCCAGCCCTTCACCGTGCGCAGGTTCTCTCCCGTTGAATCGTGCTCAATCAACCGCGCCCACAGTCAACGGGTGGCGCCATCGATCATGACGGTCAAGTGCAACTGCGGTTCGCCATGCCCCTCCAGCCACGAGGCCCCAGTCTGCTTGACACCGGCGCCGCCGCCGGAGGAAAGTAGCCCGTCTATCCGAGGAGGTGCCCATGTTCGACGTCTTGCTTTCCGACGACGAACGGTGGGTCCGCGACCACGTCCGCACGCTGGTGCGCGACCGCGTCCCGCCCAAGCTGCTCAAGGACATGGATGCCGACCGCGTCTGCTACCCCCGCGAGTTCGTGGAGATGCTCGGCGCCGAAAACCTCCTCGGCTTGCGCTTCCCGGTGGTCGTTGGCGGCCGCGGGCTCGGGTGGGTTGCCGAGATGGCCGCCCTTGAGGAGGTAGGCGTGCTCGGCTCGGCGCTCGGCTGCGCCTTCGCCATGCCGAGCATCGTGGGCGAGGCGCTCAACCTCTTCGGCACGCCCGAGCAGAAGGACCGCTACCTCAAGCCGATCCTTGCCGGCCGCCAAGTCGCTGCCGAGGCGCTGACCGAGCCGCGCGGCGGGTCCGACTTCTTCGGCGCCACCACTACGGCGCGGCGCGACGGCGACGCCTTCGTGCTCAACGGCGCCAAGCGCTTCGTAGTGGGGGCCGAGGGGGCCGACGTTTTCCTCGTCTACGCCAAGACCGACCCCGAGGCCAAGCCCCACAAGTCGCTCTCGGTGTTCCTCGTCGAGCGGGCCTTCGGCGTCGAGGTGCACCACGTTTACGGCCTCCTGGGCACCCGCGGCGGCGGCACCGGCCGCATCGTGTTCCACAACGTGCGCGTGCCTGCCGCGAACCTGGTGGGGCCGCTGCACGCCGGCGGCGAGATCTTCAACCGCATGATGGTGCCCGAGCGCATGACCTCGGCTGGCGGCGCTCTCGGCGCGGCCCGCGCCGCCCTCGAAGTGGCCGCGCGCTATTCCAACCGCCGCAGAGCCTTTGGCAAGCTCATCCGCGAGTTCCAAGCGGTGTCGTTCAAGATCGCCGACTCGATCGCCTTGCTCGACTCCGCCCGCGCCCTTGCCTACGTGGCCGCGCGGCACATCGACGCCGGCCTCGACTCGCGCCGCCTAGTTAGCGAGACCAAGAAGGTAGCGACCGAGGCCGCCTGGTCCATCGTTAACAACGCCATGCAGGTCCTCGGCGGCATCGGCTACACCGACGTCTACCCCATCGAGCGGCTGTTGCGCGACGCGCGCCTGATGATGATCTGGACCGGCTCCAATGAGATCATGAACCTCCTTATCCAGCACGAGTATTACCGCGAGGTGCTGGAGTGCGCGCCGCCCGTACGCGACATCGAGCACGACGCCAACGAGGAGGCCGCCGCGGAGAAGGTCTTCGAATAAGGGAAGGAGTCATGCGTGCTCCTTCGCGGCATAAGTGTCACCTGCTTCGCGAGCACCAGCAGCCGCACCTGCCGCGCGCTCAACTCCAGCCGTTCCCCAGCTTCGATCTGGATTCGGATGCCCTTGCTGCACCCCCGCGCAACACCTTCAATTGCTCCCGCCCCCGCTTGCTCAACCGGATTCGCCCTTCTTCCATCGCCTCTCCCGACTCCGATGAAAGAGGACATTTCTACTTTGCGCAAACAGCACATTCTCACTTTACAGAGACAGTTGGGTGGCCACTTGGCAGCCGTTCAGTTTGAATTGCGAGGCCTGCTCGCCGGACAGTCGGGAATGGCTGTGCCACCGCGCCATGCTATTCTTTTCCGCATGGACGCGAATGACGAACAGTACATGCGGCTGGCACTGGAGGAAGCGCGGCGCGCGGCGGAAGCGGGCGAGGTGCCGGTGGGCGCAGTGCTGGTCCACGATGGGCAGCTGATCGCCCGCGCCGCGAACCGCACCATCACCGATTGTGATCCGACGGCGCACGCGGAAATCGTCGCACTGCGTGCGGCTGCGAAAGCGATTGGCAATTACCGCCTGGCTGAGGCGACGCTGTACGTTACGCTGGAGCCGTGCGCGATGTGTGCCGGAGCGCTGGTGCAGGCGCGCGTGGCCCGGCTGGTCTATGGCTGCGACGACCCCAAGGTGGGCGCGGCGAACTGGTGCCTGCGCGTGCTCGAACATCCCATGCTGAACCATCGCGTCGAGGTGACCTCCGGAGTGCTGGCGGAGGATTGCGCGGCGATTTTGCAGGCGTTCTTTGCTGCGCGGCGCTGATTCAACTTTTCCTTGCTGAAATTCGAGGGCTAACAACTGCCGCGGCGGCGCGCGATAGCCTTTTGAATGTACGCCACCGCATCGGGGGTTTTGCAAGAGGTCTCGCCGTGATCCACTTCCACTTTCCCGATGCGCTTGGCCGCGGCGATGGCTTCTTTGCGCAGCGGCGGCCTGTAAATTCCGATGGAGATCAGCGCATTGTTCATGGCGTGCCGCGCGCGGTTGGCCGAGCGGTGAATCTCCCGCTCGATGATCGCCAGTTGCTTCCGGCATTCCGCGTCCGACAAATTGTTCTTGTCCATCACCGCGTGGGCAAACAGGTCGTAGCCCACCTGCCGGTAGTATTCCTTTGGCGAGTTCATCCACTCGCGCAACTTTTGTGCCGCCACGGGACTCTTGTAGACCAGTCTGGCGACATAATCTGCCAGGCAGTGGTACCGAACGTCCTGCATCCACATGTCTGCCAGCACCGCGGTCATCTGCGCCGGGTCGGCCACCAGCGCCGCCAGGATGCGCGCATCGGTGTTGCCGGACTCCCACAACTCCTTGGCCAGCGAGTGGTTCACGCCGATCTTCTTCTGTAGCTTGTAGAGGTTGGCAAAGCTCACGCCGAACAGGTTCTCACCAGCGCCATGCCGCCGGTAGACCTTCACGTTCTGCGCCGTGCCCAGCTTCTCCAGTTCCGCCATGGCCCTCGCGTAGTCCAAAGCAGGAGGTCCCCCCTTCTCAATTCTTGCGCATGCCATCAGTTTAGCACTCTGCATACCCCAGACAAACAGGCGGCGGGGGAGCGCGGGGGCACAGAAGAGAAGCAGCCCGCCCGCGTCCGCGGGATGGCAGCCAGGGAAAGGTGACTGGCGGATTCCGCTTGACACGGGGGAGTCACGTTCCCATACTCCGTAAGGTTGCCCGAAGTACTCAGGATGTGTCCCTAAAGTAAGACAATGTGTGACCTAGGTTTGGAGTGACGCGTAGAGGAACGCGATCAGTTGTTCTTTTGCGCGGAAACTCATTTGGGATTTCCTGCCAGTTAGAGAGGAAACCCGCCAGCAGACAAGCGGTGCAGTGTGGCGCCGCGGAGCGCAGCCGGGTGCCTCTCTGCGCGACATCAACTTGAGGAGGAAACGATCGGAATGCAAACTAGAAAAACCATATGGCTCACAGCATGCCTGTTTCTCGTACTGCCTCTTTCCGTGTGGGGGCAGGCCCAGACAGGCACTGTTTCCGGCGTGGTAGTGGATCAAACGGATGCTGTCATCGCCGACGCAAAGGTCACGCTGAAGAATACGGCGACGGGCATCACCCGCGAATCCGCCGCTAACGAACAAGGCTACTTCTACTTCGACAAGGTGTTACCCGGCGATTACGCCGTAACGGTGGAGAAGGCCGGATTCAAGAGGCTGGAGATCGGCAACCTGGACGTCCGCGTGGCCAAGAACACCGACCTGGGCAGCCTGAAGCTTATTGTGGGCGACGTGGGCTCCAGCATACAGGTGGAGGCGACGACTGCGCCGCTGGTGGAAACGCAGAGTGCCCAGCTCACCTCCTCCCTGAGCGGCAAACAGACCGTGCAGTTGCGCCAGGGCTTCGGCGGATTGGACACAGCTGCGATCCTGACGCCGGGCGTGATCCCCGGCATGGGCAACATCAACTCCAACGGCATGCAGGTGGCGGCCAACGGGCAGCGCTCCCGCAGCACGCAGTTTATGCTGGATGGCCACCAGATGAACGACATCACCATCGGCGGCCCGAGCTTCTTCTTCAACAACCTGGACCAAGTAGCTGAATACCAGGTAATCACCAACCAGTTCAGCGCGGAATACGGGCGGAACCTGGGCGCGACGGTGAACATCATCACCAAGGGTGGAGGCAACAAGTTCCACGGAACGGCCTCGTGGCTGCACCGCACCTCGGCTCTGGACAGCAAGACGTCGCGACAGGGGCAAACCAACAGCAAGAAGCCCGTGCTCATCCGCAACGAATGGGCAGTAAACGCCACCGGACCTATCGTGCGCGACAAGCTGTTCTTCTCCGGGTCGTACCGCGGGGTGAAGCAGCCGGGTTCCTCCACCTCCATCGGCACAACCTCGAGCAAGGCGCTGACCACGAACGGGGTCAACACGCTACTGGGCACCTTTCCGGCCTCTGTGCCGCTCACCATCTACAAGAACGCCGGGCCGTTTGCGCGAACCGACGGCAATCCGACCTGCGTTTCCGGAACCACGGCCCTGCTTACGCTGGCTGGGGTCCCCGGCGTGGAGACTTGCGCGGTCCAACGCAACGTGCCCAGTGAAACCAAGTTCAAGGAATTCAGCGCGCGAATTGACTTCCAGGGCGCCAAGCATGGCCTGTTCGGCCGCTGGAACTACCAGAAGAACGACCCCTGCTGCAGCGGCGGGCAGGACGGCTACTTCATCGCCACGCCGAACGTGAACCAGATGGTCGGCGTAACGCACACCTTCCAGATCAGCCCACGCATGGTGAACAACTTCAAGTTCTCCTGGGCCCGCTTCCTGGTGGCCTTCGAAGGGGCCAACACGGAACCGATCAGCAACGTCCAGCAGAACCTGGCCAACTTCAGCATGCCCTCGGGATTCCTGAGTTTCGGGCTGGCCACTAACCTCCCACAGAACCGCCTGCTGAAAACCCTGCAGTTCGAGAACACGTGGTCGTATTTCCGCGGCAAGCACGCCATCAAGGTGGGCCTCGAGTACCACTACAACAAGACGTCGCTGTTCTTCCTGCCGTTCATCAACGGGCAGTTCAGTTTCACGAGCACGGCGCTGACCGATTTCGTGAACAACACCCCGGCGACGGTCAACTTCACCGCCGGCAACGGCACCTTCGACCCCGTCGAGTTCGACCAGTTCTATTTCTTCCAGGATGACATCCGCATCCGGCCGAACTTCACAATCAACATCGGCTTCCGCTATGAGCACAACGGCCAGCCGATCAACAAGGCGGTGGACGAGATCCTGGCGCGCGAATCCGATCCGACGAAAGCGTTCTGGCTGCAGTCACTCCCTCTGACGGAGCGGACGCTGCCGCGCATTCCCAACGACAGCAACAATTTCGCGCCGCGCATCGGCTTCGCTTGGACCCCCGAACGGAACAACTGGCTGTTCGGAAACAGGCAGTTGACAATCCGCGGCGGCTACGGCATGGCCTACGAGTTGGCCTTCTACAACATCTTGTTGAACGTGACCACGGCCGCGCCGCGGGTGTTTTTCTTCTCGCTTTCGGGTGCGAGCGCGATTCCCGTGCCCGGCGCTGGCTTGGGTACCGACGTCGCCGCAGCAATCCCCGTACCGCGGAACACGATTGACCCGCGCACTCTGGCGCAAACGCTGGTGTCGCGGAGCTTTCACAACCCCTACGGGCAGAACTGGTCGCTCGGCGTGCAGCGGGAAATCCGCGGCAATCAGGTCCTGGAGGTGCGCTACGTGGGCACCAACGGGATCGGCCTGTTCCAGTCGCGCAACGCTAATCCGCTGTTCAGCCGCCTGGCCACGTCCAGCACGCTGCCTTCCGCGCCCTTTGGCAGTGCGACCAGCCCGACTGCCTTCGGCGGAACGGGGAACGTCACCATGCCCGGCTTCTCGCAGTTCATTCACACCGGGGGCATGTTCATGA
>Ga0073934_10007086_pt1 | contig 15853 bp, 19 predicted proteins | sample LarsenN4metaG_FD_76834 | JGI IMG/M metagenome (GOLD analysis project Ga0073934, IMG submission 76834) | Hot spring sediment bacterial and archeal communities from British Columbia, Canada, to study Microbial Dark Matter (Phase II) - Larsen... ...
GCGCCCGCCGCGCGCATCACGCGCGTGGTCGCCCGGTGTGCGTCGCGCATCCACGCGTCCATCACGCACCCCGTGAACAGCCACGCGTCAGGGGCCCCGCCCGCGGCGACGTCGAGCGGCCGCATCGCCGCGCGCGACAGGCGCGGCAGCGCGAAGCGGCGCGGGACGAGCCGGAGGCGCTCGGCGACGAGCAACGCCCAGGTGACGGCGCGCAGCAACGCGCGCCGCGGCAGCACGACCCGGTACGCGAACCACTCCGCGAGCCGGCGGGCCCGCGATCGCGGGCGCGGCAGGGCAGCCCGGGTCTGCTCCATCAGGTGCCCGAAGGGAACTCCGGAGGGGCACGCCGCCTCGCAACCACGGCACTGGACACACTCCTCCATCGCGCGCACGAACGCGTCGTCGACGGGCGCGCCGCGCTGCTCGACGGCGCGCATCGCAGCGATCCGGCCTCGCGGCGACGCGATCTCCAGGCCGGTGACGCGGTAGGTCGGGCAGTGCGGGAGGCAGAGGCCGCAGCTCACGCACGCGACGAGCGCATCTTCGTCGAGGCCGAGCGTCATCGCGAGCTCGTCATAGCGGCAGCCGGCCGGGCGCGAGCTTCCCCGGAGGGTCGAACGCCGCCTTGATGCGACGGAGAAGCGCGAGGTTCGGCAACGACCGGCCGAAACCGTCGTCGTCACCGCCGGATTCGCGCAGGAGCCAGCCGCCGTGGTCGTGGGCGGCGCGGCGGGCCGCCGCGATCACCGACGCGTCGTCGCCGGCGACGTGCACGGTGCCGACCCCGAGCTCCGCGCACCACCGGGCGCCAGGGATGCGCGCGAGCGTGGCGCCGAGCGCTTCGACGCGCCCGGGCGCCACCGAGATGCGGCCGCGGTGGGTGCCGTCGGGCAGCGTCGGAGCCTCGCGCTCGGCGAGACCCGCGGCCTGCGCGTCGATGTCGGCGGGAGTCCCTTCGAGCAGGACGTGCGTCGCCTCGCCGTCCCACAACGCGGCAGACGGACGGAACAGCCGCAGAGGGCGCGGCGGGGCGCGGAACCAGCGCGCGCACACGGGACGAGGTCGGCACCGCAGCGTCACCTGCCCGATCACGCCGAGCGTGCCGAGCGACCCGACGAGCAACCGGGGCAGGTCGTACCCCGTCACGTTCTTCACCGTCGGCCCACCACCCTTGACGACGCGCGCGTCGCCGGTGACGAAGCGGAGCTCGAGCACATGCTCGCGCACTGGGCCATGGCGCAGGCGCCGCACACCCGACAGGCCGGTCGCGAGGATCCCGCCGATGGTCGCCTCCGGATGTCGTGGATCGAGCGGGCACTCCTGGCGGTGCGGCGCGAGCACCGCATCGAGGTCCGCGAAGCTCGTGCGCGCTCCGACCGTCACGGTCAGGTCGCCGGGGTCGTGCCGGACGATTCCCGCCGGCGCCCGCACCTCGACCGCCGGCGCCGCGCGCCCGCCGACCTCCCACTGCGTGCGTGCGCCGACCGCGACGACGGCCTCGGCCGCCGCGACCGCCTCGGCAACCGGCGTCAGATCCACGTCCCCTCCGGGACACGCTGCAACTCGCCGCACCGGCTGCCCCGCGGGAGCACCTTGCACGGGTTTGCGGCGCCGTCGGGGTCGAACGCATCGCGCAGGCGCGCCTGCGCGTCGAGATCGTCGGGCGAGAACAGCAAGGGCATGAGGTCGCGCTTCTCGATCCCGACGCCGTGCTCTCCGGTCAGTACGCCGCCCGCGGCGATGCACGTCTCGAGGATCTCGGTGCCCGCGTCGTGGACTCGTTCCCACACGCCCGGTTCACGACGATCGAACACGATCAGCGGGTGCAGGTTGCCGTCACCCGCGTGGAACACGTTCATGGTCACGACATCGTGCGCGTCGGCGATCTCGTAGACCCGCGTGAGCACGTCGACGAGTCGCGTTCGCGGGACGACGGCGTCGTGGAGGTAGTAGTCGGGCGCGATGCGCGCGATGGCTCCGAACGCCGACTTGCGCCCCTTCCACAGCAGCGCGCGCTCGGCATCGTCGGCGGCCACTCGAACTGCTCGCGCGCCTCTCGCGTACGCGATGTCGCGGACGGCGTCGACGTTCTCGGCGACGCCCGTCGCCATGCCGTCGACCTCCACGAGCAGCACTGCTTCCGCGTCACGCGGGAACCCGGCACCGACGAAGTCCTCGACCGCGCGCGTGATCCGTGCATCCATCATCTCGATGGCCGCGGGAAGGATGCCGTCCGCGATCGTCCCGCTGACGGTCGCAGCCGCGTCCTCGATCGACGTGAAGTCGCACAACATGGTCGCGACCGCCGGCGGATCGGGGGTCAGGCGCACCGCGATGCGGGTCGCGATTCCCATGGTCCCCTCGGAGCCGACGAAGCAGCCGCGCAGGTCGTAACCCGGTGCATCGGGTTCGAGCCCGCCGAGCACCGTCGTCTCGCCGTCGGGGAGTACCACCTCGACCGCGAGCACGTGCGCGCTCGTCACGCCGTACGCGAGGCAGTGCGGGCCGCCCGCGTTCGTACCGACGTTGCCGCCGATCGTGCATGCCTGCTGCGACGACGGATCGGGCGCGTAGTGGAGTCCGAGGTGACCGACCGAGCGCGACAGGTCGAGGTTCAGCACGCCCGGCTCCACCCACGCGACGCGTGACTCGGCATCGACCTCGAGCACCCGGTTCATGCGGGTCGTCACGATGACGAGGGGTTCCCCGAGCGGCGTGGCGCCGCCGGCGAGGCCTGTTCCGCTCCCTCGGGCGACGAACGGCCGTCCGTGCGCACGCGCCGTTCGCACGGCGTGTGCGAGCTCCGCCGCGTCCTCCGGCCAGCAGACCGCGAGTGCCTCGCCTTCGGCGACACCCGCGTCGCGTGCGTACAGCGCGAGCTCGAGTGGCTCGTTGCTCGCGCGCCGCGGTCCGAACCGAGCGCGGAGATCGGCGAGGAGCGCGTCGTCGCTGGCGATTGGCGCAGCCTATCGAGACGGCGGCACTAGCCTCGCAGTCATGACGAGGCCGACGCGCGAGTGGGTGACCATCCCCGTCCCCGGCAAGGAGCGCCGGCAGTGGCAGATCGACGTGACGTTCCTCACGTCGTCGTGGCGCTGCCTGTTCGGCCAGGGCTGTCAGGGCGTGCTCACCGAGCCGGCGCCCGAGCTCGTGCAGGGTTGCTGCTCCTACGGCGCGCACGCGTCCGACCGGAAGGACAAGCAGAAGATCGAGAAGCTCGCCAAGCAACTCGGCGACGACGAGTGGCAGTTCAAGGCGGTCGGCGAGAAGAAGGGTGTCTGGGCGAAGGTCGGCAAGGACGAGTGGCGGACCCGGCTGCACAAGGAAGCGTGCGTGTTCCTCAACCGTCCGGATTTCGCGGCCGGGCCCGGCTGCGCGTTCCACCTCCACGCACTGAACACGGGGAAGCACTTCAGCGAGACGAAGCCCACGGTGTGCTGGCAGCTCCCGCTCCGCGCCGAGGACCGCGACGAGGAGGACGGGTCGGTGACGTCCGTGCTCACCGAGTTCGCCCGTGACGGCTGGGGCGAAGGCGGCGAGGAGTTCGCGTGGTGGTGCACCGAAGCCCACGAGGCGTTCACGGCGGCCGAACCCGTCTACAAGACGATGGAGGCGGAGCTGCGCCTGATGCTCGGCGACCCGGTCTACGAAGAGCTCGCGAAGTACCTCGACGCCCGGATGGGGCCGGCGTCGGTGCCGATCACCCATCCGGCGGAGGTCCGCGTCGCGCTCGGGCGGACCCGCATCCGCAAACCGTGACGGCGCTCGCCGAGGTCGACGACCTCGCTGCGGAGCAGCGCGCCATCCAGGCGCTCGTACGAGAGATCTCGCCGGAGGAATGGCTACGGCCGACACCCTCGTGGGGATGGGACGTGCGTGACACGATCGCCCACCTCGCGGACACCGACGAGGTCGCGACCGCGACGATGACGGGTGCGCCAGGATCGCTCTCCGACCGCCGTGACCTCGCGCAGTCGTCGGAGGACGTCACCTACCGGGGCGTGTTACGCGGCCGGAAGATGAGTGGCAGCGACGTGCTGGCCTGGTGGGAGCGAGCAGCGGCGGGCGAACGTGACGTGCTCGGGGCGCTCGAGCCGCAGACGCGCGTCCCGTGGGGCCTGGGCATGAAGCCGCGATCGTTCGTGAGCGCGCGGGTGATGGAGACATGGGCGCACGGCCTCGACGTGCATGCCGCGCTCGGCGTCGAACCGCACGACACCGATCGCCTCGCGCATGTCGCGTGGCTGGCGACACGTGCACTCCCATACGCGTACTCGGTCGCAGGCCGCGAGCAGCCGCCCGGTCCGTTGCGTGTCGAGCTGACGCTGCCGTCGGGCGCCGTGTGGAGCGACGGCCCCGAGGACGCACCGAACCGCATCACCGGCCCCGCGGCGCAGTACTGCCGCGTCTTCGTGCAGCGCCTACCCCTCGACCAGGCGCGCGACGTGGTCGCGCACGGCGAGGCAGCTCGCTCGGCGCTCGAGGTCGCCCGCGCGTATCTCTGAGGGGAGGCGGCATGCCGAGGTTCTCGTTCGAGGGGTTGGAGCCGCGTGTCCATCCGAGCGCGTTCGTCGCGCCGACGGCCACGCTCGTGGGCGACGTCATCGTCGAGGCGGGCGCATCGGTGTGGTACGGCGCGGTCGTGCGTGCCGATTACGCGCCGGTCGTCATCCGGCGGGGCGCGAACGTCCAGGACAACGCGGTGGTGCACGGCCCGCCGGGCCTGACGACCGACATCGGGCCCGGCGCGACGGTCGCGCACAACTGCGTCGTGCACGGAGCGATCCTCGAGGACGAGTGCCTCGTCGCGAACGGGTCGGTCGTGCTCGACGGCGCGACGATCGGTGCCCGCGCGCTCGTCGCGGCGGGTTCGGTCGTCGCCGCGGGGGCGAAGATCCCGGGAGGCATGCTGGCTGCGGGCGCGCCCGCGCAGGTGAAACGACCGGTCGCGGGGACCGGTGGGGAGCTGTGGGTGCAGGTGAACCCGAGCGCGTACGCGGAGCTCGCCCAGCGCCACCTCACGGGCGTCGTGTACCTGGGCGACTAACGCGCCCCGTCGGCGGGAACAACTCGGTCGTGCTCCGCCGGCTCCTGCGACTCAGCGGTCCCGCGATCGCCGCGTTCGTGTGGAAGAACCGCGACGAGGTGATCGACTGGGCGGCGTTCGGGCTCCGCGCCGCGAAGGCCGCCGTTCCCGGCGGTGAAGGCTTCGACGACGTCAAGGTGGAGGCGAGGCTGCGCCTCGCACTGGCGCGCGATCCCCGGACCCGTGGGGTCGGCGGATTGCACGTCGACGTGCGCGACGGCGTCGCTCGCCTGCGCGGACTCGTCCCGGCCGATGTCCGCGACGCCGCGCTCGCGGCTGCGGACGAGGTCGACGCGCTTGCGGTCGACGACCAGCTGAGGGTGCACAAGCCGAGGTGGCGCCGCGGCTGACCTCAACCGCGCGCGCTGACACCCGCGCCGCCGTCGACGACGAGTGTCTCCCCGGTCACCCACGCGGACGCGTCCGACAGGAGGAACAGCGCGGCGCCGGCGATGTCGTCGGGCACTCCGAGCCGGCCGAGCGCGTGGCCGCGCGCCATGGCCTCCTCGTTCGGTTCCCACAGGGCACGCGCCATGTCGGTCTTCACGAGCGCGGGCGCGACGGCATTGACCCGCACGCCAGGAGCGAGCTCCTGGGCGAGCTGGCGTGTCAGGTGGATCAGGGCGGCCTTCGAAACGTTGTAGGCGCCGATGAAGGGTCCGGGACGCATGCCGCCCACCGAGACGACGTTGAGCACCACGCCCCCGTTGTCGCGCATCCACCGGTGCCAGGCGGCGCGTGTGAATCGCAACGGGCCCGCGATGTTGGCGTCGAACACCTTGGCGACCGCACCCATGTCGGCGTCCATCAGCGGCGCGAACACGGGATTGATCGCGGCGTTGTTGACCACCGCGTCGCAGCGCCCGAGCTCGGCGATCGTCGCCCCGACCGCTTGCTCCGCCACGTCGGGGTCTCCGACCGAGCCCTTCACCGCGACGACACCGGCACCGAGCGCGGTCAGCGCCGCGGCCGTCTCCTCGAGCTCGTCGGGCTTGCGGGCCACGACGGCCACGCCCGCCCCTGCGGCGGCACACGCCTCGGCGATCGCGCGGCCGATGCCACGCGTGCCGCCGGTGACGAGCACGACCCGGCCGTCGAGCCGCAACGCCTTGCCCGGGTCGATCACAGGTAGAGCCCGGTCTGGCCCTCGGTGCGCGGCGACGCGATCGCGTGCACGTCACGCTCGCGCAGGATGAGGTACTCGTCGCCGCGGATCTCGACCTCGAACCCTGCTTCGGGCGAGAACAGCACCTGGTCACCCGGCTCGATCGTCCGCACGGTCGGACCGGCCGCGACGACCTCCGCCCACACGAGGCGGCGGTTCACGTTGGCGGTCGCCGGGATGAGGATCCCCGCGCGCGACTTTCGCTCCCCCACCTCGGTGGACGGCGAGACGAGCAGCCGGTCGGCCGTCATCCGGATGGACTGCTTCTCGTCGGCCGGCTCACGGGGCATGCGGCCCTCACCTTAGAGGGCCGGCCGATTCCGTCCCGCTCCCTCCTCCCTGGCTAGCCTCGGGTCGTTGCCGCGAGAGGAGCCTTCCCATGTCGCGTCCGCATCTCGCCATCGTTGCCGGAGCGCTCGTCGGGGTCTTCGCGCTCGCGAGCTGCGGCGGTGACGACGACGGCGGCGGCGGCCGTACCGTGACGGCGACCGGAGGGGCCGTGACCGTCCGGGCGCGCGACATCGCGTTCGACGTCGGCCGCATCGAGGCGACGCCCGGTCCGCTCGCCGTGACCCTCGTCGAGGACGGTGCGCTCCCGCACACGTTCGTGATCGACGGCGTCGACGACTTCAAGCTCGAAGTCGACTCCGGAACCGACGAGGACGCCGGTACCGTCGAGCTCGACGCCGGTGAGTACGAGTTCTACTGCGACGTCGCGGGCCACCGGGCGCAGGGGATGGAAGGGACGCTGGTCGTCGAGTGACGTAGCCTCGACGAGGATCCCGATGGCCCAGCCCACGCTCACCCTCGACCGCCGCCCGGTGCTCGCCACCGCCGCCGCGTACATCAGGCTCACCAAGCCGCGCGTCATCGAGCTGCTGCTCGTCACGGCCGTCCCGCCGATGGTGCTCGCGTACCGCGGCGTCCCGCCCGCGCACCTGGTGCTCGCCGTGGTCGTCGGCGGCGCCCTCGCGGCCGGTGGTGCGAACACGATCAACTGCTGGATCGAACGCGACCGCGACCAGCTGATGCGACGGACGCACGGTCGGCCACTTCCCCGCGGTGAGATCAGACCGGCGCACGCGCTCGCGTTCGGGATCGTGTGCAACGCCGTCGCGTTCGCGGTCCTTGCCGCGGTCGTGAATCTCCTCGCGGCCGCACTGACGCTCGCGGCGACGCTGTTCTACGTCTTCGTCTATACGGTGTGGCTGAAGCCGCGGACCGTGCAGAACATCGTCATCGGCGGCGCCGCCGGAGCCGTGCCGGCGCTCGTGGGTTGGGCGGCCGTTCGTGGCGACCTCGACGCGCCCGCGTGGCTGCTCTTCGCCGTCGTCTTCACATGGACGCCGGCCCACTTCTGGGCGCTCGCCATGAAGTACCGCGACGATTACGCGGCGGCGGGCATCCCGATGATGCCGGTCGTGCGCGGGACGGCGGAGACCACCAGGCAGATCGGAGGCTACGCGATGTTGACCGTCGCGTTGACCTTCGCGCTCACGCTGACCGGCGAGGTCGGTCGCCTCTATGCGACCGCGGCCGCGCTGCTCGGTGCGGTGTTCGTGCTGCACGCGCTCGCGCTCGGCCGCGACCCGAGCCCGCAGCGCGCCATCCGTTTCTTCGCGCTCTCCAACGTGTACCTCTTGCTCCTGTTCACCGCGGTTGCCGTCGACGCCCTCGTCTCCTGACGCGCCGCGGCGGCCGTCGCGCCCGGCGCTGGTCGCACTCGCGATCGTGTCCGTTGCCGTGCCCGCGGCCCTCCTCGCGGTGCTCGTTGCCGGCGACGGCGACGCTGACGACTCCACAGCCGCGCGGGGCGCGTGCCCGATGGTCCCGGCCGGCGCGAGCCGGGCCGAAGTGGGCAGTGAGGCGCCCGACTTCGCGCTCGCGACGCTCGACGGCGAATGCATCCGGCTTCGCGACGAGCGAGGTCGCGCCGTGGTCCTGACGTTCTTCGCGTCGTGGTGCAACCCGTGCGAGCAGGAGATGCCGCTCCTGGAGTCCGCGGCGCGAGAGTACGGCGACGCGCTGTCGGTCCTCGCCGTCAGCTACCAGGAGGCCCTACGGTCGGACGCCGAGGACTTCGTCGATCGGCTCGGCGTCACGTACCCCGCGATGTTCGACGCCGAACGCGAGGTCGCCGACCGCTACGGGGTGCGGGCGATCCCCCAGACGTTCTTCATCGACGCGGAGGGCATCGTCCGGGACCGCGTGTTCGGCATCACGACGGAGGCCGCGCTCGACGAACCTCTGAGGGCTCTCCTCGCGCGGGACTGACATCTCACTCTTCCCACCGGAACCACCGGATCGCCGCCGCGGGCGCCGCGACCGCCCACCCTGCGAGCACGGCGAGCTCCCCGATCGGGAACGACTCGTGCGTCAGCGTTGCGCGCAACGTCTCGGCGAGCGCGGCCGCGGGGAGCGCCCGGGCGACCGTCTCCAACGCCGGGGGGAGGTCGTCGAGGGGGTATGCGATGCCGCCCAGGAACAGCAGCAGCAGGAAGGTGCCGTTGGCGACGGCGAGCGTCGCCTCGGCGCGCAACGTCCCCGCCATGAGCATCCCGAGCCCTGCGAACGCGACCGAGCCGAGCACGAGCAGGCCGATCGCGGGGACGAGCGCGGCAGGTACGTCCCAGCCGAGCGCCGCACCGGTCGCGACGACGACCACGGTCTGCAGGGCCTGGAGCGCGAAGACCGTGACCGTCTTGGCGGTGAGGAGCCCGCTACGGCGCAGCGGTGTCGAACCGAGGCGTTTGAGCACGCCGTAGCGGCGCTCGAACCCCGTGGCGATACCGAGCGAGACCATCGCCGATGCCATGACCGTGAGCGCGAGCACGCCCGGGACGAGGAAGTCGACGGGCTCGTCGAAGGCTGTCGAGACCTCGTCGACCTCGGCGAAGAACACGAGGATCCCCACGGGGATCAGGAGCATGACGAGCAGGTTCTCCCCGCGCCGGAGCTGGAGTGCCAGCTCGGTGCGCGCTTGCGCCGCGACCGCGCGCCTCACCGCTGCTCCGACGTGATGCGAAGGAACACCTCTTCGAGCGATCGCCGGCCTGTGTCGAGCGACGACAGCCCCGCACCCGTATCGCGCAGGTAACACGCGAGGTCGGCCACGAGCTCGCCCGTCGCACTCGCCCGCGCGACGTACTCACCGGCGCGCGTCTCGACGACCGCGCCGGGCGTGCACCCGATCGCGTGGGCGAGCGCCGCGACGTCGAGCCCGGGCCGGCTCGTGAACCAGATCTCGTCCGGCGCGCCATGGCGGCTGAGCTCCGACGGCGATCCGATCGCCGCCAGGCGCCCGCCCGCGATGATCGCGACTCGGTCGCACAACTGCTCGGCTTCGTCCATCGCGTGCGTCGTGAGGAGCACGGTCGTGCCGCGCCCGGCGAGGTCGCGTACGAGGCGCCAGGTCGTCGCCCGGGCGTGGGGGTCCATTCCGGCGGTCGGCTCGTCGAGGAAGACGACCTCGGGCTGGCCGGCCAACGCGCACGCGAGCGCCAGGCGCTGGGCCTGGCCGCCCGAGAGGCGGCGGACCGGCGTGCGCGCCACGTCGTCGAGGCCGACCATCGAGAGCAGCGCGTCGGCATCGCTCACGTCGTCGTAGTACGCGGTGAACAGGCGCAGCAGTTCGCGTGCGCGCAACGCGGGGTACAGACCGCCCTCCTGCAGCATGACGCCGATACGTGGCGCGAGTGCTCGCCCGTCGCGGTGCGGGTCGAGGCCCAGGACGCGCACCGATCCCGCGTCGGGCAGGCGGTATCCCTCGAGGATCTCGACAGTGGTCGTCTTGCCGGCCCCGTTGGGACCCAGCAACCCGAACACCTCGCCCGGGGCGACAGCGAACGTCAAGCCGTCGACGGCGCGTGTCGCGCCGTACCGCTTCTCCACCCCGACCACGCTGATCGCCGCTTCGGGCGCCGCGTACATCAGTGGTCGCGCCAGGCGACGTAGTCGGCGAGCTCCGCGAGCCGTTCGCGCGCGACAAGGTTGAGTGGCGTCGCCGCCAGCGCGCGGTGCGCCTCGCCGACGAGCCGCTCGATCTGGAGCTCGACCTCCTTCAGCGCGCCGGTGCGGACCAGGACGTCCTGGAGCGCGGCGACATCGCCCGGCCCGAAGTCCGCCGCGCCGAGTCGGGCGCGCAGGAGCTCCCGGTCGGCGTCGTCGCCACGTTCGGCCGCGAGCGCAACCAGCGGCGTGGTCTTTCCCTCGCGCAGGTCGTCGCCGACGGGTTTGCCGGTCACGTCGGAATCGCCGAACGCGCCGAGCACGTCGTCGCGCAGTTGGAACGCAGCGCCGAGCGGGAGGCCGAGGGCCGAAAGTGGGTCCACCAGCTCGTCGAGCCGGCCGGCCAGTGCGGCGCCCAGGTGCAGGGGCCGCTCGACGGTGTATTTCGCCGACTTGTACCGGGCGATGCGGGCGGCGACCCCGGCATCGGTGCTGCCCCGTGCGGTGCTCTGAAGGTCGAGCGACTGGCCGACGCAGAGCTCGACGCGCAACGCGTCGAAGACGTCGAGCGCCTCTGCGGAGGCGCCCCGCATCAAGAGGTCGGCGTACACGAACGCGAAGTCGCCGACGAGGATCGCCATGCCGTCGCCGAATCGGCGCGGCTCCGACCGCCACTGCGCCGACGCGTGTTCGGCGGCGAAGCGGCGGTGGACCGCAGCGCGGCCGCGGCGCGTGTCGGAGCCGTCCATGACGTCGTCGTGCACAAGTGCGAAGGTGTGGATCAGCTCGAGCGCGGCGGCGGCGTCGATCACCTGCGCGGAGTCGGGATCGCCGCCCGCGCCGACGTAGGCACAGTGGCAGAACGCGGGGCGCAGGCGCTTGCCGCCGGCTCCGACGAAACGGCGCAGCTCGGTGAGCGGTGCCGTGAGCGACGGGTCGACAGCCGACCAGCGTTCGAGCTCGGCGACGAGCAGCGCGTCGATGCGGGCTTCGACCTGCTGCGCGACGACGACCAGCGAGGCCGGGAAGCTGGGCTCTCGCCGCGCGCTCGCGTCCATGGCGGGCAGGCTACGCGGCGGGCCGGCCGGGCTCCGCACCCGGTCGGTCGCTACGGTGGCGGTGGTGAAGTTCCTCAGCGACGAATGGATCGCCGCGATGGACGCGACGGCGCGCGCCGTTGCGGCACCCACGGGACTCGTCGTCGAGCAACTGGTCCGCGACGTCCCGTCCCGGGGCGACGTTCGCTTCCACGTCGTGTTCGCCGAGGCGGGTGCGCGCGTCCTCGGTGGCGCAGCACCGCGTGCGGATGTCCGCCTCAGCTCCGACTACGCGACCGCGGTTGCGCTGGCCCGGGGGGAGATCAACGCACAAGAAGCGCTGTCGCACGGCCGCCTCCGCATCGTCGGGGACGTGAACGCGCTGGTCGCCCGATCCGAGGCACTCCTCGCCCTCGGCGACGTGTTCGGCCGTGTACGCGCCGCGACGGAGTACGAGCGTGTGGGGTGACGTCTCGCCCGCCGAGCGCCTGCGCGCCATCACGCGCCGCGGTCTCGCCGACGACGACCTCGCGGTCGAGGCCGCGGAGGCTCTCGGCGCGTTCGCGACCCAGCCTGCGCATCTCGTGGTCGCGTGCCGCCGAGTGCTGGCCCACCATCGAGCCCACGGTGTGCTCTGGTGGCTTTCCGCGCGCATCCTCGCCGCGCCGGAACCGGCGGCGGCCGCGTCCGAGGCCGCCCGGCTCCTCCAGCAGGACCACACCGCGTCGCGCATCGCCGCGACGCTCCCGTTGCTCGACGACGACGAGGTCGTTGCCGTCGTGGGCTGGCCCGTGGCGGCCGACGACGCGTTCGCGCAGCGCCAGGACGTCGCGGTCGTCGCCGTCCGCAGCCGCGGCGCCGACCCCGCACCCGGGTTGCGCCGGCGCCGCACCGAACGTGCGGTTCGCGTCGTCGACGCGTGGACACCGATCGCAGCACGCGTGCGCGTCCTGCTCGTACCGGCGGCCGGGATCGGGCCCGAACGTGCGCTCGTGACAGCCGGCACGGCGACCGTGCTCGACGGCATCGGCCGCACCGCGGGCGCGACATGGTTGATCGGTGGCGTCGGACGCGTGCTGCCTGCCCGCGTCTACGACGCGATGGTCGCCGCGGCTGCCGGCGACGACGTCGAGGAGATCGACCTCCAGCTCGTCGACCGGATCGCCGGCCCCCGCGGCGTGGAACCCGCACCCGACGCGGCACGCCGCAGCGACTGCCCCACGGCCCCCGAGCTCTTGCGCCCTCTCGACTGAGGCTCAGACGTCGATGACGTCGTCGGGGCCGCTGCGGCGGATCGTCACGATCTGGAACCGGCGCTTGAGGAACGCCCGGAAGATCGCGCGCGTTGGTGGGAACAGCAGCAGCAGACCGAGCGCGTCGCCGACGAACCCGGGGACGAGCAAGAGGATCGCCCCCACGAGGACGAGCGCACCGTCGATCAGCTCGTTTCCCGGGACCTTGCCGAGCGCGACTTGCTCCTGGATGCGGCGCAGCACCCAGACGCCTTCGTGGCGCGCCAGCCACGCGCCGACGACGGAGATCACGATCATGAGCCCGATCGTGTTCAGCACGCCGATCTCCTGGCCCACCTGCACGATGACGTACAGCTCGACGAGCGGTACGACGATGAACAGGAGCGCGATCAGCGCGAGCACCGGGTGATGCTACCCACCGCTCGCGTCGGCCAGCGCGTACAGGAAACCCGCGCGGGTACCCACGTAGATCTTTCCGTCCCACACCGCGGGCGTCGCCTCGATGCAGCCGCCGAGTTCGACGGCCCACAGCTCGCGCGGTGCGACGGACGCGTCGCGCACGTCGAACGCGTGCAGCACGCCGTCGCAGTCGCCCTGGAGCCAGACGCCGTCGACCACGACGGGCGAGCCCATCAGGGGTGCCGGGAGGTCCACCGTCCAGCGAACCGCGCCGGTCGCGCGATCGATGCCGTATACCGTCCCCGCCCGCGTCGGCCAGATGACGGCTTCGTCGAGCACGGCGGCGGTCGACCATGTGCCCGACTTCGATCCGTCGTCGTCGTGGACGGCCCAGACGACCGGGGCTTCGGGATGCCTGGGATCGAGCTTGACGAGCTGACCGATCTCCTTCGACCGCGCAGTCCCGCGTTCGTGCTCGACGCCCGCATAGAGGTAGCCCTCGTCGTCGACGACGATCGACGCGTCGGAGTCGTCGCCGAGCCAGAAGCGGAACGTCCGCGTCGGCGCACCCGACCCCGTACGGACGAACGAGAGGTCCCAACCTTGGAGGAGACCCCCGGAGTTCGCGAACCATGCGGTGTCGCCTGCGATCGCGACCGACTGCTCGATCGACACGGTCCGATCGCCGATCGCGGTGAGCAACTCGTCGTCCCATCCGGCCGCGTGGAAGACGAGCTCGGGCGCGACGGTGACGAGCCCGTCCGCGCCGTACGCACGGTTGAGCTTCACGACGTGGAACCGGCTGTTCTCGCCGCCCTCGACGAGGTGGTCGTTCACGACGAGGGGCGATCCATCCCAGTCGTTGTTCCAGAGCGTCGGCCCGACGTCGTTCGCGTCGATGCTCCAGAGCTCGACCGGTTCCGCCCGGTCGATGGCGAGCACGCGAAGCTTGTTGTCGCGCGAGCCCGCGTACACCAGCGGGAACCCGTCGGGATCGACGGTCACCGAGCCCTTGATGATGTCGCCCGTCGGGAAGTCGGGCAGGATCCGTTCGCCGGTGCCTGCATCGAGGAAGTGCACGCGGTAGTCGTAGGCGCCGAACACGAGCCAGGTTCGGCCGCCGCGCGCGAAGACTGCCGGCTGCCCCGTCCAGCCCATACCGCACCACTGCTTGGTCACGCCTCCCTCGCTCGACGCGCCGCACATCGCCGAGTCGGGGAAGCGGAACGCGACCTGGGGCGCGCGCGGCACCGGGCCGCGGCCGTGATAGCTCCGCGTGGGGTTGCCGCGAAACGTCAGTAGCCCGTCGACCCGGGAGCCCCACGGGCGGGCGAACGACGCCGGGTCGACGAGCACGTCGCTGCGCACACCGGAGGTCGTCGTGGCCGCGGGAGCGCTGGTCGACGTCGTTGCCTCGCCGCGCGTCGTCGCGGTGGGGAGCGATCGAGGGGCGGAGTCGCCGTCGTCCTCGTCGAGGGAGCCGAGCAGCGCGATGCCGCCGAGGACGGCGGCGATGACGAGCAGCGCGAGCAGCACGCGCGGACGGTCGCGCACGCGCCGACGCTATCCGCCGGGTGGATCCGTGACGGGGATCAGAACGCCCCGCCGTCGACCCCGATGCGCTGGCCGGTGACGTACGACGCGGCGGCGGAGACGACGAAGCACACGACGCCCGCGACCTCTTCGGGTGTGCAGACGTGCCCGAACGGCGCGCGCGCGTCCATCGTCCGGATGTCGTCGACTCCCATCGCTCCCTTCACGAGACGGCGGCCCATCTCGGTGTCGACGAGGCCGGGCGCGACGACGTTGACACGGATGCCGTGCCGTCGTTCCTCCTTGGCGAGCGTCCACGCGAGCGCCTCCAGCGCGGCCTTCGCCATGTTGTACGGCGCGGAGTTGGCACCCCAGTGGACAGTCGCCGCACTCGAGATCATGACGATGTCACCCCGCGGCTGCTGACGCATCGACGGCAGCACGAGCTTCGACATCGCCCACGCGCCGTAGGCATGCGTCTTCCAGAGACGGTCCGGCTCGGCAGGATCAGTCTCGGAGACCGTCTCGCCACGCGACGCAACACCTGCGTTGTTCACGAGGATGTCGACTTTCCCCATGTCGCGCAGCACGCCCTCGACGACCCGGACGCAGTCGTCGTAGTCGCCGACCGAGCCTCCGTACGCCCGCGCGACGCGCCCGAGCTTCTCGGTCTCGGCGATGGTCTCGGCCGCGGAGTCGTCGTCGCGACGGAACGTCACGGCCACGTCGGCGCCGAGCTCCGCCAGCGCGAGCGCGATCGCCTTGCCGATCCCGCGCCCGCCCCCCGTCACCAATGCGGTGCGCCCGGCAAGTGACATCGCCCGTCCCTCCTCTAGGACTCGGTGAACTTCGGTGCGCGCTTGGCGACGAACGCGGCCATCGCCTCGTTCATGTCGCCGGTGAAGCTCGAGAGCACCTGGGTGCGGTTCTCGAGATCGATCCCCGCGGTGAGGCTCCCGATCTCGAGTTGGCTCCACATGACCTCCTTGGTCATGCGAACCCCGAACGGGCTGTTGCCTACGATGAGATCGGCTGTCTCGAGCGCACTCTCGACGACGTGCTCGTCGTCGACCACCCGGGTGACGAGCCCGATCCGGTCCGCCTCCTGCGCATCGATCAGCCGTCCGGTGAGCAGCAACTCGAACGCTCTCGACGCGCCGATCAGGCGCGGCAGCATCCACGACACGCCGACATCGCAACCGGAGAGTCCGACGCGAATGAACGCGACGTTGAACCGCGCGCTGCGAGCCGCGATCCGCACGTCGCTCGCGAGGGCGAGGGCGAGCCCGCCGCCCGACGCCGCACCGTTGACCGCGGCGATGATCGGCTGCGGCACGGCGCGCATGCGCGGCACCAGCCCCGCGATGAGCTTCTGGACGGCCATCCAGCGCGGGGTCGCCCCATCCCTCTTGCTTCGGGCGGGCTCGCACCC
>Ga0073934_10007088_pt1 | contig 15851 bp, 9 predicted proteins | sample LarsenN4metaG_FD_76834 | JGI IMG/M metagenome (GOLD analysis project Ga0073934, IMG submission 76834) | Hot spring sediment bacterial and archeal communities from British Columbia, Canada, to study Microbial Dark Matter (Phase II) - Larsen... ...
CATCCGGTTCCACCAGCGGGCCATGAAGGCGGCCCCCTGAGGCGAGAAAAAGCGCGCGAACGTGCTCAGGTCCACGTGCCAGTCGCGAATGTGGTAATAACAGGAGTAATCCAGACCCGCGTCTTTCATCTGCCAGATAGTTTCAGCCACGAAGCAGGGCTGGAAGCGGGGATCGAGCGGCGGGTTGGTCAGGTCCATGTTCCACTCGTCCAGGAAGGTTTCGACGGCTAACGCGGGATGTTGTTTCAGCAGGTTCCGGGCATACGCGACCGTGCCGCGGATGGACTGGGGACTGCTGCTGTAGATGTGCCAGGAGATAAAGTGCAGCGGGGTCGAGGCATGGTTCGTGGAGGCCGCCTCAAGTAACGCCGGCAGGATGGGCGATCGCACGCTGGCCAGCGCTGGACCCCCAACGCGCGCCGAGGGATCCGCCCGCAAAATTGCCGCCGCCGTGTGCTGGTAATAACGCACGTAGCTGTCGGGATTGAAGCGGTAGGGGCAACCGCCGTCCTCGCCGATGTCCGGCTCGTTGCCCACTTCCCAGTAGGCAATGCCCGCGCCGCGCTCGCGATAGTGCCGGACCAGATGAAAAATCAAGTCCTCCCAGGCGGCATAATCCACCGGCTCCACCACGTCCTGGTTGACCTCGGGAAACAGCGCGCGCGGCTTGAAGCAGATGCACATGAGCGGCTTTGCTCCGGCGGCCAAAATGGTGTCTACGCTTCGATCCAGCGTAGCAAAGTGGTAACGGCCCCGCTCGGGCAACAGGTCGAAATACTCCTGAATGAAAAGCCGGATCAATTGTGGGCGCAGCGCGCGGATTTCTGCGACCCGGTTGTCCCACATCGGTTGCTCGGATAATCCTCCCTGCCCGAGCGCCATGCGAGAAATATGGAGGGGACCCAGGCGTTCGCTGAGGACGATCTCGACCCGGGCGGTGTCTTGTGCAGTCGCCCCCAGGGCCAGCAACAGCGCCAGGCCCGGCCACGCCAGCTTGGGAAACGAAATGGTGCGCATAGGGTAGATTTCAATAATGGCCAATGATGCTGTAATCGCGTTCAGCAGGGTTGGGAATGCGAATCCATTCGCGGGCGGGATCGAAGCCGGACCACGCCACCCCGTTGACTGTGGCCGCGCGCAACAGCTTGCGCTCCGGATGCCGCAGGCGCACCAGCAGTTCGTTGGGCCGGTGTTCACTGCGAAACGCCACCCGGGCCGTGAGAGCGCCGCGCGCGGCCATGCTCTCGAGGGTCAGGTCCACCGGACCGAAGTGGGTAGGCGCGTTGGTCACAGTCACACGCTTTCCGTGCGCCAGCCAGGCGCGGGGCACAGCCTGGCCGATGAACAGGCACTGAGAACCGCGCAGCTCGTTCAACAGCATGTTGCGGTAGAGCTCGAACCACGCCCCGTCGGTGCTGGGAGGCCCATAATACTGTCCCCAGGCCCAACGGTGTTCGAGCGGGGAAAGTTGATGATGCGAAAACGCGCAGGCCATCATGCTGTAGAAGGCGCGGATGGCTGCCTCGGGTTCATCGCGGCGCAGATAGGCGGTGGCCTGTGGATTGTAAACCGGTTCGTTGGCCGCTCCCCACTGGTTCAGGAACAAGTTGTCCTCGTGGTCATGCAGCATCGCTTCGGCAAGCCAGCCGCTGGCCGGGACCGCGTCCAATCGCGCCAGGTGCAGGGGACCGCAATCCACGTCGGTTGGATACCACTGTTCGAGCAAACGGCGGGGCGTCAGCGCGTCGCACGGCACGTAATTGATCCAAGTGCCATCAGCCAGCCGTACGACTGGCGCCCCCACGCTGGCCCTGGCAAAGGCACGCTCGACGTCGGCCCGCATGCGCCCCGCCGTCTCCAGCACCCCCAAGGCCCGCCCGTGGCCGTGGAGGGCGAGGGCGCGTCCAAAGGCTTCCAGCCCCGCGACGAAGTAGGCATTGGGAAAGGCCCAGGCCCGTGCCTCGTGGGTCAGGTCGTTCAGGGGTGCGACCACCAGGCCGGGCGCGTTGCTCAAGGCCCTGCCTCGCGCGATTTCTTTCAAACACCAATCCAGCGTCTTGAGCGAGGCCGGCAGCAGCCGCTCGAAGGCGGCGCGGTCGCGCGAGAGCAGGTAACTCTGGGCCACGGCATAGAGCATCCCCGGCGAATAAACGCCCCACTCCGCGTACCCGCCAATGCGCCCGTCGGGGAGTTGCTGCGACTGATACATGGCGGCCAGCTCTTCCTCCGCCACGTCGAAGTAGCCCCGCAATCCGTAAAGCATGTAATCCACATAGACCGCCTGATTGATCGGCCAGTCTGCGTTCCTCTGGCCGTAGGCGAAATTCGAGTAGGGCAGGTCCATGCGCGCCGTGCCGCGCTCGTCCACGCGATGACGCGGCAGGATCAAGCCATGCCAGAGGCTGGCGCGAAAGAGATCGTTCACCTGCGCCTCGGGGGCTTCGAAGCGGGCACCCCGACCCAACCACTCCTCCCAATAGCGCACGGTGGCGGCACGGGCAGAAGGGTAGCCGAGGGCGGCCAGTGCGGAGACCGTCTCCGGTGATGCCACCGGCGAGGGCAGTTTGACCACGACTATGCCCTCCTGGCCGTTGGCGAGTTCTCCCTCACATGCGAGATCCAGCCGAGGGTTCCTCGAATCCGAGTCTTCTCGCACCACCCGCACTGTTATGCCGGCTCCAGGCTCTACCAACAACCAGAGCCCCCCCGTCTCCCGATCCAAGACCGCAATCCCGCTTTCCATGCTTCGCGCCACCGGGTGCCGGTTGGTGCTCTCTGTCGCCAGGCTGATGCCAAACCGAAGCGGCCCCGCGCCGCCAAGGCGGAGGCGCGAGAGCAACACACTGGCCACTTCCCCCCGCCGGGCCGGTGGCGTGTCCTGAAGCGGCGCGGCGAATTGCTCGATCTCGCACCGCTGTCCGCCCCGTTCCAGAGTCGTGATCAGCACAGGCAGGCCATTGGTGATGCGCTGGCCCGCCCAGACACTTTCGGGCCAATGCCAATCCAGCCGGAAGCGGTGCGGCGAACCATGGTCCGGGCGGACATTTCCCCACCGGTCCAACCCGAATTTGTAGAGCGAGCCATGCCGCGCAGCCGTGCCCACCAGGTGGCCGCGCGCTCCCAGCCAGTCGGTTTCCCAGGGTTTGTTCCACTGATGTGGATTGCCGACGTCCTCCCACCGGTTGGTCCACTGACTCCAGGTGGCCTCCGGCTCGCGTTTGACCCGCTCCAACACCCGCTCGCCCTGAAGCGAGGCCAGGTGCCGGCTGAAATCCACCGGCGCATCCGCTCGTGTAATAAAGGTGTCGTGCGCGGGCACCCACAATGCCTGGTGTCGAACCAGTTGCTCCAGAGCTATTGAAAACCCGCGCGTGCCATCCTCCGATAATCGCAACGTCAAAACCGGAGCGTCGGGGCGCAAACCGGGATCCTCCTTGAGCCGTTCCACCTGACCCGGTTCGCCGTGCTCCAGCAGGTATTGCCAGATCGCGTGTGACTGGCGCCGCGGTCGTGACGGGGGGAGCCACGACACGTCCGCAGTGATGATTCCCACCGCGCCCCCTCCCACCGTCAGGTTGGTGATGGGCGCAACGATGTCAACACCCGGCGAGCCGGCGGCCAGACACGGTTGGATGGTCTGTGGCGAAGGGGAACGGTGACCGAAGGAGAACTGGACCCTCAAACTCGCGCGCGCGCTCGTCCCGAAGGCCTCGTCTGGCAACGGCACATCCTGCCAGCCTTCTGCCCCGAGCTGGATGTCGCGCTCGACAAACTCCCAGATCACGACGCGCTTCTGACGCAGCAGGGCCGGGCGCCGCTGCAGTTCCTGGCGCACCAGTGTGGAAGCGCCGCCGTCGCTGATGAGCGACGCCAGTGGCTGCCCCAGTTCCCTCGCCAGGTGGGCCACAAACCCCGCCGCGCCTGGCTCATCACGTTCGTAGATGCGCAAGAAACTGTCCCCCAGGACAAGTATCTGCCCCTCCTCAGCATCACGATAGAGGCTGCCAGCCACCTGGTCCACGACCTGGAGTGCCGTGACTCGCTCCGCAGGCACCCGGCTTGCAATCCGTGGCGAATTCATCATGCGCACCACGTCGCCAACCCGTTCCACCGGCGCAGGACGCTCGGCGTAGTCGTTCCGGCCCCGCTGGACCCAGCCTTTCTCGATCAATCGTCGCGCCACCGCTGCCGCCGCCAGCCGCACCCCTGCAGGAGACCAGTGGCTGTCAGTGGCCAAATACAAGGGTGGCGTTCCCGACTCGCTATCCGCCGCGCGCGCTTCAGCAAACACCGCAAACAAATCCACGCACTCCACCCCAGCCCCCTTCAGCGCAGCCAGCAATTGTCGCGTTGCTGGTGCCACTGCTGTGCTGCCGGGAGAAACGCGCGCGCTCACCCGGTCTGGATAAATGCTCTCCTTGTTGGGCGCGGGCACCACCAGAAGCTCGATGCCGCGCCTGGCCAAGGCGTCGCGAAACGCGATGATCGCCGCCGCGGCTTCTTTAGTGGCAGATTCCACCCTGTTTGTTGAAGCCAGCATGGACTCGTAGCCCGGCCGGTAAAACAACCAGCCGTCCCGTCCCACCACCACTTTGGAACCGCCATCCCCCAGCCACGCGAACTGGATCTCCTGAAACAGTGGGCGCAACATTCGCGCCAGAAAACTCGCATCCTCCAGATCACGCTCATAGGACCGCAGCCGGGCTGAGGTCAGCTTGTCTGGAAATCCCTGAATGACCTGGATCCCCTCCCCTCGAGCCAGTTCGATCACGGCCTGAACCAAAGGCACTCCGGCAACCAGGGTCAAGAACACCACGACCAGGAACACCTGCGGCGCCCTTCGCCTCGTCCCCGACGGAGCGTCGGTTGAGTCTGGAATACGAGGGGTGGTGTCCATATCGCTCAAAATTGAAAATACAGGAATGGATTAAAAGCCTGCGAGTACATCACCACCAGCGCCAATAGAAAAAGCGGCACGACCATCGCCACCCGGGTCCAGCTCATCGGGCGCAGTGCCCAATCATGCGCTTGCAGCGGCTGAAACACCAGCACCGCGCACAGTCCGAGAACGACCAGCCGGTAAGGGGTGTAGAGAGAAGCGGCCAGGAGGGGAGCCGTCTCGGCCGGTGGCGTCAACCCAAACAGGCAGCCGAAGTACTCCATAGCCGCGGCGAGATTGTCCGCCCGGAACAACACCCAGGAGAGCAGCATCAGCCAGAAGGTGATCCCGATGCGCAGTGGGCGCGGCAGCGTCCCGTAGAGGCTCTGTTTGCCACGCCATCGCTCCAGGGCCAACAGCAGTCCGTGATAGCCGCCCCAGACGATAAAATTCCACTTGGCTCCATGCCACAGGCCCCCCAGAAGCATCACCACGGCGAGGTTGACATACGTCCGCGCGGACCCTTTGCGGTTGCCTCCCAGGGGAAGGTAAAGATAGTCCCGCAGCACGCTGGAAAGCGAGATGTGCCAGCGCCGCCAGAGGTCCGTCATGCTCTCGGCGCGGTAGGGCGCGTCAAAATTCTTCAGGAACTCAAAACCCAGCATCCGGCCCAGCCCCACTGCCATGTCCGAGTACCCGCAAAAGTCAAAGTAGATTTGAAAGGCGTAGGCCACCACACCTGCCCAGGCATCGAGGGGCAACGGGGCCTGCGCCTGAAATACTGCGTCAGCCACATCGCCCGCCGGGTTGGCCAGGAGGATTTTTTTGGCGAAACCCACCATGAAGATCAGGGTGCCGGCGGCAAACCGCGACAGCGTGTGCTCGCGGGCGGCCAGTTGAGCCGCCAGCGTCTTGTAGCGAATGATCGGGCCGGCGACCAGATCGGGAAACAGCGCCACGAACGCGGAGAAATCGGTGAACGACCGGGCCGGGGTGGCGTGGCCGCGATAGAGATCAATGATGTAGGTCAGGGAGTGAAAGGTGTAGAAGGAAATGCCAATGGGCAGGACTACGGTCATGACCCGGAAGGGTTCCGCCCCCGCCGCGGACAGCAGCCGGTTGAGCGTTTCCGCCGCAAACATGTAGTATTTGAAGAAACCCAGGAATCCAAGGTTTGTCACCACACACGCCGCCACCGCTGCCTTGCGCTGCGCGGGCGTGGCCCCGGGTCGGGTGATCACCCGGCCCCAGACAAAATCCATCACCGTGGTGAACATCATCAGCCCCACAAACCACGGTTCCCACCAGCCGTAGAAGACATAACTGCCCGCCGTGATCCACAGATTCCGCCAGGCGCGGGGCAGCCCGAAATAGACGACCAGGAAAAGGGGGAGAAAGTAGAAAAGAAAAATGTGAGTCGTGAAGACCATCGGTCAGTCGCCGTTGGTCCAGACGGCCCAATAAATGGCGTTCGTCGCGCGCCCGAAATACTTGTTCACAATGCCGCCCATGAAATGATCCTCTATGGAGGACTCGAGCGCCATGCGGTGGATCTGCCCTGCCCGGAAGCGACGCAGGTTGCCCCCGATGTGAGGCACGCGTTTGTCGGCGACCTCGCCGCGCGGCTTCCAGGGGTTGTAGTGTCCCACAAAGATGATCGGATCTTTCACCTCGCCCCGGTGCACCTCGATCACTTCGTATTTCAGCACCGTTGCATAATCGTAGAGATCCCTCTGAAAGATCGCTCCCTCGGGAATCTCCACCAGTCGCGCGGTCACCTCCACCGCGCCGTTGGTCCTCAGCGCGGGGTCGGCGGCCCCCTCTGGTCCCCGTGTCGGTTGCGGCCCGCAGCCAGCCGCAACCGCAATCACCCACAGACCCAGCAGGGCGGGTAGAGAAGTCTTCATGGTTTTAAGGTTCCTGGTTGTGGTGCCGCCGGTGCCATGGTCCAGTGCGGTTCCCAGCCCGGCCCAAGGTCTAGGCGCGGACCACGCCGCGCCTCAGGAAACCGTTGCCGCAGAGCGGGGCTCTCATCCCCAACCATGGGCGTGTCGCGCCAGCGAATGATGGCCAGGGTGGTGCGCCGGTGGTCCACCTGGCCCAGGTCCGCCTCACTCCGGGTGAAGATCACATATTGGCCATCGGGCGAAGCGCACGCCCCGTAAATGTGCCGGCCTTCTTCGACGTAGAGGGCGCGTCGGCTCTGGCCATCCGCCTCCGCCACCCACAACTCCGCCCGGCCGCCTTGCTCGGGGACAATGCCGCGCGCGTAGAGCACGTGCCGTGAGTCCGGCGTCCAGTCCGGCGTGCAGTTATAGCGCTCGGGCTCGCTCAGGAGTTTGATCTCTCCCGTGTCCACCGCCACCCGGCCAATGTTCCAGAATGGCCCCAGCCCGTTGGCCGTTCCGGCAAAGTGCTTGCCGTCCGGCGACCATACAAGCTGGCTGACCAATCCGTGGCGCGGCAGTTGTCGCACCACGGTTCTTGTGCCAGGATCAATGATCTTGATTCCGTTTGTGTCCAGGCAGGCCACCTGCCGCCCGTCCGGGCCCCAACTGGCCCACGAAAAACCCCGCCCCAATTCAACCGCCTGGGCCCCGTCCGCGGTGGATAACACGAGAGTGAAAGTGCCATAATTATTGTTGTCCACCGGCTCGCTCCTCGGCATGCGGTAATAGAGGATGCGCCGTCCGTCGGGCGAAAACCGCGCACCGGCTTCGTTGAACCCTGGAGTCCGGGTAATTGCCCGCCGCTCGGACCCGTCCGGCCGCATTCGGAATAGATCCCAGTCCCCTTGCGCGCTCACCGCACTGAACACAAGCCATCCCCTGTCGCGCACCTCCGCAGCAAGTGTGCCCGCTTCGCCGGGAGAGGCCTGGGGTGGTGTGAAAATCTCGGCGGCGGTCCAGCAGGGCTCCCACCCGATCGGCAGTGTCAGCACCGGACCCGCCTTGGCCGCGCCGTGCCGGGCACGGGCTTCGGGACTGGCCCCCCCAATGATCGGTCCGTCAGCCAGCCGCATCAAGGCCATCGGCGCCCCTGCCCGCCCCGGATCTCCATCCTCCTCGACGTTGCCGGTGAACAGAACATACTGCCCATCCGGCGACACATGTCCCCCATACACGTGGCGCCCATCCTCGGCATAGACAAGCTGGCGCGTCTTCCCGTCCGCCGTCGCCCGCCACAACTCCGTCCAGCCATACCCTTTGTTGGCCCGCTGTCCGCGCGGCCGCCAGGAGAAAATGATCTGTCGCGAGTCCGGGAACCAATCCGGGGTGCAACAATCCACCAGATTCACCGCATTGGCCTCGCCCGTGGCCACGCTCATTCGCGCAATGCTCCAGCTCACACCGAAAGCGTTGGCCACCCCGCAAAGCCATTGGCCATCCGGCGACCAGGTCATTTGCTGAAAGAACCCCTTGCGTGGCAAAGTCCGGATCACCTGACGGCTCTCCAGGTCCACAAAGGCTATGCCTTTGACGGACAGGCTGGCCATCGCGCTGGCCTCGGGGTTGAGGCTGGCCCAGGGCCATTCCCCCGCTTTGCCCAGCGCCACTGGCTCGCTCCCGTCCGCCCTGGACAGCATCAATTGTCCTTGCTCGCCGTGGCGGTTGTTGTCGAGGTTCTCCGCACGGGGCATGCGACGATAGAGCAGCTTCCGGCCATCGCGGGACACCTGCGGCGCAAACTCGTTGAAGAGAGGGGTGCGCGTGACGAAGCGCAACTCCGACCCATCCGGCCGGCAGGCTGCGAGGTCCCAGTCCCCCGCCGGCGAGCGCATGCCGAAAACCACCCACCCCTTGGGGCGCACCTCCGCCGCTAACGCCCCCACCTGCGCCCGCAAGTCGGCGGCCCTGGCCGCACCAAAGACCAGAAAAAACCAGAGCAATACCAAGCCCCGGCAGAGCCATCCGCCCCTGCCCGCCTGCCAACCGTGGTTCATGGTTCCTAGTTTGCCTGCGCGGGCGGCCCCGTTCAACCGGGATGTCTATTTACTGCGACGGCGAGGACGCAGGTGGCGCAGACGCTTTCTTCGCCCCTCGCCAGGCCATGACCAGCATCAATGCTCCAAAGGCCAGGAGCGCCAGCCCCCAGAGCAGGTTCACGTTCAGCCCCAGGGACCGTGAATACATCTCCTCATCGGAGCCGGTCACCAGGCCATAGGCCACCAGCAGTGCGCCCACCAGGGAGAACATCAGCCCAATCGGCCAGCGAATATCCAGACCCATAGAATCAGTTCCTTTCTCTTACCAGAAGATGATGTTGAGGATGATGCACGCCAGCAAGAGCACCGCCCCGAGCAGAGCGGGACGCTGGTACCACGGCTGATCGGCATCCTTGAGCTTGGGCGTCAACGAATAGACCAGCCCTTTAAGCTCCTCGTCTGACTTGGTCCGCTTTGTGGCCAGAGAAATACCTGCGGTGAGCACAAGGCAAACGGTAAAGGCAAAGCTGGCGAGCCAGAAATTCTGGGCCATCTCGCTCGGGAAGGTCTGAACGACTCCGAAGTAGCCTCCCTTCACCCCCACCGTGTTGCCCTGAGCCAGTGTCATGCCATGGAACAGGCCGGAAGTCAGCGTGCCCCCCAGCAGCCCGAGGAACGCCCCCGTGCCCGTAGTCCGCGCCCAGAACATGCCCAGCAGGAAGGTGGCAAACAGCGGGGCGTTCACAAAACCAAAGACCAACTGCACAATGTCCATGGCGTTGTTGAAGTTGGCCGCAAAGTAGGCGCAGGCAATGCTAAGCAAGACCCCCGCGACGGTCACCGCCCGGCCCATCCAAAGGTAGTGGTCATCGCTCTTGTTCGGCGCGATGTATGCCTGATACAGGTCGTAGGTCCATACCGTGTTGAACGCGGTCACATTCCCGGCCATCCCGGACATGAAGGAGGCCAGCAACGCCGTCAACGCCAGCCCCAGCAGACCCGACGGACAGTAGCGCTTGACCAGCGAGAGAATCACACCGTCGTAGTCCAGGTCCATCATGGCGTTGCGGAACTTCTCCTCAAACTCAGCCTGCAATTCCTTGCCTTCAGGCGTATCCGTCTTGTTCAGCGGCTCGGCGGAATAGGTCTTGATCAGGGCGGCCACCTTCACCGGATCCAGGCGCAACGGCACCGGACGTCCCGTCTTGCTGTCCACCCCATGCTGCACCGCTCCCGCTCTCTCGCTCACATGGGCGAAGGCCGCCGCCGGCTCCATCTTGCCCGCCTCCTGAACAGCCTGCGCGGCGGCCGGGATCACACCATTCTTCAGGATCGGTGGCGGGATGCGATACGACTTGGCCGGAATGGACATCAGGGCCACCGCGATCATGCCGGGCAGGATTACCAGCGCCGGAAACAGCATCTTCGGCACCGCCGCCACCAGCGGCGTATTCCGGGCTGCCGTCATGCTCCGGGCGGCCATGGCCCGCTGCACCACCAGAAAGTTCGTGCACCAGTAGCCAAACGAGAGCACAAAGCCCAGGCCGAAAACCATGGCAAACCAATCCACCCCCATCGGGTTGTTCTGCGGCCCCGCCAGCAGAGGCTGCCAGGCGCTGGTCCACGCGTTCGTTCCGTAGCTCACGCCCGCCTCCTTCAGGTACAAGGCTGAGGGATTCTCCGCCACCCGATGCAACGCCTGCTTCATCGGCTCCATCCCGCCAACGTCCTGCAACCCGAGATACACCACTGGCGCAAAGCCAAGCACAATCATGAAAAACTGCAGGACTTCCGTGTAAATCGCCGAGGTCAGCCCGCCCTTGAGCACATAGACCAGCACCACCCCCGAACAAATCCACAGGCTCAAGTCATAGGGCCAGCCCAGAAGCTGGTTGAGCAGCTTGGCCAGGGCATTCATGCTGATGCCCGAGGCGAAGACCGTCATCACCGCAAACGAAATCGAATTCAGGCACCGCACCCGCTCGTCAAAGCGCATCTTCAAATACTCCGGCACCGAGCGAGCTTTCGAGCCGTAGTAAAAGGGCATCATGAAGACCGCCAGGAACACCATGGCCGGGATGGCCCCGACCCAGTAGAAGTGGCTGGTGGCAATCCCGTACTTCGCCCCGCTCGCCGCCATGCCCACCAGTTCCAACGCGCCAAGGTTGGCCGAGATGAACGCCAGCCCCGTGACCCAGGTCGGAATCGAACGCCCTGAAGTCAGGAAGTCCGACGACGTCTTCATGTAACGCCGCAGAGCAAACCCGATCCCCAGGACAAACAGGGTATAAATGGCCAGGATGGTGTAATCCAGCCAACCCAAGGTGATTGATTGCATAGGTCGGCCCTAGTGGGTAGCGGCTCCCCAGCGGAATGTCAATCACGCCCACAGTAGCGCCAACGCCTGGCCACAGAGCATGTCAGCGGCAAAAAAAACCGGGGCTGGCTCGAAACACCAGCCCCGGATGATTTCCCCCGGTTCCTTCCGGTTTTTCTGGATTAATAATCCATGTCACCGCCCATGCCCGGGCCGTGGCCGCCCGCCGGCTTCTTCTCCTTTTCCGGGATCTCGGTGATGAGCGCCTCGGTGGTCAGGAGCAGACCTGCGATGGACGCGGCATTCTGCAAAGCGGTGCGGGTGACCTTCTTCGGATCCACCACCCCGGCCTTGACCAGGTCCTCGAACACGCCCGTGGCCACGTTGTAGCCTTCGTTGCCCTTGCGCTTCTTGACTTCCTCGACAATGACCGAGCCTTCGATGCCGGCGTTGTCCGCCAGGGCGCGCACCGGGTATTCGATGGCGCGCTTGACGATGTTGATGCCGATCTGCTCGTCGTCGTTGCCGGCCTTCACACCGTCAATTGCCGCCAGTGTGCGAATCAGGGCCACACCGCCCCCGGGCACGATGCCTTCCTCGACCGCCGCGCGGGTCGCGTGCAACGCGTCCTCCACGCGCGCCTTCTTCTCCTTCATCTCCGTCTCAGTCGCGGCGCCGACATTGATCACGGCCACGCCACCCGCCAGCTTGGCCAGGCGCTCCTGCAGCTTCTCGCGGTCGTAATCGCTGGTCGTCTCCTCGATCTGACGCCGGATCTGATTCACACGGCCCTGGATGTCCGAGCTCTTGCCCGCGCCTTCCACGATGGTCGTGTTCTCCTTGTCCACCACTACGCTCTTGGCCCGGCCCAGGTCGGTCAGCTCAATGTTCTCGAGCTTGATGCCCAGGTCTTCGCTGATGAATTTGCCGCCGGTGAGAATGGCGATGTCTTCGCACATGGCCTTGCGGCGATCACCAAAGCCCGGGGCTTTGACCGCACACACATTCAAGGTGCCGCGCAACTTGTTCACCACCAGCGTGGCCAGCGCCTCGCCCTCCACTTCCTCGGCGATGATCAGCAGCGGCTTGCCCACCTTGGCAATCTTCTCCAGCAGCGGCAGCATGTCCTTGAGGCTGCTGATCTTCTTCTCGAAGATCAGGATGTAGGCGTCTTCCAGCTTGGCCTCCATCGTCTCAGCGTTGGTCACAAAGTAGGGCGACAGATACCCCTTGTCGAACTGCATGCCCTCGACCACCTCGAGCGTCGTCTCGATGGACTTCGCCTCCTCGACCGTGATCGTGCCGTCCTTGCCCACCTTGTCCATCGCGTCGGCGATGATCTCGCCAATGGTCGTGTCCCAGTTGGCCGAGACCGTGGCCACCTGCTTGATCTCTTCCTTGTCCTTGACCTTCTTGGCGATCTTGTCCAACTGGCCCACGGCCGCCTCGACGGCCTTGTTGATGCCGCGCTGGATGCCGATCGGGTTGGCGCCGGACGTGACAAACTTCAAACCCTCGCGGTAGATGGCCTCGGCCAGCACCGTCGCCGTGGTCGTGCCGTCGCCCGCCGCGTCGCTGGTCTTGCTGGCCACCTCGCGCACCATCTGCGCGCCCATGTTCTCAAAGGGATCCTCCAACTCGATTTCCTTGGCCACGGTCACGCCGTCCTTGGTCACGGTCGGCGACCCGAATTTCTTGTCCAGCACCACGTTGCGGCCCTTGGGCCCCAGGGTGGCGGTCACAGCCTTGGAGAGCTTGGTCACACCGCGCAGCACGGCCTGCCGTGCGGCTTCATCAAAAAGAAGTTGTTTTGCTGCCATAATGTTGTTGAGAAAAAATTGGTCTGTTAGTGGTTGGGGATCAGCTCAGAATGGCCAGGAGATCGTCGCTGTTCATCAGCTTGTACTCCTTGCCGTCAATCTTGATTTCCGTGCCGCCGTACTTGCTCACAAGCACGCGGTCGCCCACCTTGACTTCGAAGGGCACCTTCTTGCCCTCGTCGTCCGTCTTGCCCGTTCCCAGGGCGCGCACGATGCCCTCAGTGGGTTTTTCCTTGGCGGTGTCAGGAATGATGATGCCGCCCTTCTTCACTTCCTTCTCTTCGACCGGCTCGATCAGGACACGGTCTCCGAGGGGTTTCACGTTCAGTGCCATAGTTTGCTTTCGATTAGTTTGCTTGGTTTCAGTTTGGTTACATCAAATCCCAACGCACTCGCGTTCGGGAAAAATTCGTTCTGGCAATCTCCGCGTCTTCAGTTCTTCTGCTCGTCCACCACTTCCGCGTCAATGATCGGACCCTCGTCTTTGCCGGCGCGCTTGCCCTCTGCGCCGGCCTCCTTCGCGCCGCCGGCCCCGGCGGTTTTGCCCGCGCGGGCCTTTTCCGCCGCCGCCTTGTAGAGCTGCTCCGAGACGGCCTGCCATGCCTCGTTGAGCTTTTCGCTCGCCGCCTTGATGGCCGCGGTGTCGCTGCCCTTCAAGGCCTCCTTCACACCCGCAATCGCCGTCTCGATCTTGCTCTTGTCGGCCCCGGAGATCTTGTCCGCGCTCTCGCGCAGCATCTTCTCCGACCGATAGACCGCGTTGTCCGCCTCGTTGCGAGTCTCCACTTCCTCCCGCCGCGCCCGGTCCTCCTCGGCATGAGCCTCAGCATCCTTGCGCATGCGCTCAACCTCCTCCTTGGTCAGACCGCTGCTCGCCGTGATGGTGATCTTTTGTTCCTTGCCGGTGCCGAGGTCCTTGGCGCTGACATGCAGGATGCCGTTGGCGTCAATGTCGAAGGTCACCTCGATCTGAGGCACTCCGCGCGGCGCGGGCGGGATGTCCGTGAGATGAAACTTGCCGATGGTCTTGTTGTCCCGGGCAAACTGCCGCTCGCCCTGCAGCACATGAATCTCCACCCCCGGCTGGTTGTCGCTTGCGGTCGAGAAAATCTCCGATTTCCGGGTCGGAATCGTCGTGTTGCGCTCGATCAGGCGGGTGAACACACCGCCAAGCGTCTCAACGCCCAGCGAGAGCGGCGTCACGTCGAGCAGCAACACATCCTTGACTTCACCTTTGAGCACGCCGCCCTGGATGGCCGCACCGACCGCCACCACCTCGTCTGGGTTCACCCCCTGATGCGGCGCTTTGTTCACCAGGGACCGCGCCGTCTCCACCACCCGCGGCATGCGGGTCATGCCGCCCACCAGCACCAGCTCGTCAATCTGGTCCGCCCGCAACCCTGCGTCCTTCAAACAGGCATGCACCGGCCCGACCGTCCGTTCGAACAGCGCGTCACACAATTGCTCCATCTTGGCCCGGGTCAGCTTCATGCTAATGTGCTTGGGCCCGCTCGCGTCGGCGGTAATAAAGGGGAGGTTGATCTCGTACTGTTGCGCGCTCGACAGGGCAATCTTGGCCTTTTCGGCCTCCTCCTTGATGCGCTGTAGCGCGTCGGCTTGCTTGCGCAGGTCTATGCCGTGCTCGCGTTTGAACTCGGCCAGGATCCAATCCATGATCTGGTTATCCCAGTCGTCACCCCCGAGGTGCGTGTCACCATTGGTGGCCTTCACCTCGAAGACCCCGTCGCCAATTTCCAGCACCGAGATGTCAAACGTGCCGCCGCCCAGGTCGTAAACCGCAATCTTTTCGTCCTTCTTCTTGTCCAACCCGTAGGCCAGCGAAGCCGCCGTCGGCTCATTGATGATGCGCAACACCTCCAGACCAGCAATGCGCCCGGCGTCTTTGGTCGCCTGCCGTTGCGAGTCGTTGAAGTAGGCCGGCACCGTGATGACCGCCTGCGTGATCTTCTCCCCCAGCCGTGTTTCCGCATCGGCTTTGAGCTTGGCCAGGATCATGGCCGAGATTTCCGGCGGGCTGAAAACTTTGGTTTGACCGTCCACCTCCACTTCCACGGCCGCGTCGCCGTTGGCAGCCCGAACGACTTTGTAGGGGACTCGCTTGATCTCCTCCTGAACCTCATCGAACTTGCGCCCCATGAAGCGCTTGATCGAGTAGATGGTGTTGCGCGGATTGGTCACCGCCTGACGCTTGGCGGCGTCACCAACCAGTCGCTCCCCCGACTTCGTAAAGGCAACCACCGAAGGCGTGGTCCGCTTGCCTTCCGAGTTCTCCAGAACCACCGGCTCGCCAGCGTCCATCACCGCCATGCACGAGTTCGTGGTCCCCAAATCAATGCCTAGGACCTTTGCCATAAATCAAAATCTCTTTTGTTAAAATCCGCTTCACTCTCCAGCACCAGTCATACCAACCCAGGAAATTGATATAGTAATCTTTTTATCAATGACTTATAAGCTTGAATGGCAACCACTCCATCGGAAGGCCAGTGTGCCTAAGCGACAAAATGACACGCCGAATGCGCCATAATGACTCATCCAGCATCCGTCTCGATTGTCGTTCATTGTTGGTGACGAAAAGTCGAAGCGAGCCGAGGCAGGTGGAACTCGAGCGTCGGCTCAGTATCCCATTCGGAGCTCCTGAGGCGCCTATTCTTCACAGCGAGGCATCCATGCGAACCCGGTTTGAACTGAAAGCCGTTTTCTGAGAGCCCTTGATGGCCGCAAAGGTGGGGCAAATGTTGGGTGCTCGCCAGAAGGCATGGGTTGTTCAGGTAGTGTTTTCAAAGTTCAGCAAAAAGGCGGGTCATGGTAAGCCACTGGGGTGTGTAGTGAACCCAGAATAAAGAAAGGCTAAGAACCATGACCCGAAAGTCTGAAAAGAACGTCAAGACC
>Ga0073934_10007089_pt1 | contig 15850 bp, 11 predicted proteins | sample LarsenN4metaG_FD_76834 | JGI IMG/M metagenome (GOLD analysis project Ga0073934, IMG submission 76834) | Hot spring sediment bacterial and archeal communities from British Columbia, Canada, to study Microbial Dark Matter (Phase II) - Larsen... ...
CCCCGCCAGCTCGGCTGGAAAGGTGCGATACTATCCGCATTGCAGAAACGGCTGGCGAAATCACTGGCCCAATTGGCCGACGTGATCTTCACCAGCAACGAGCTCTATCGACAGACGATTGAGCACGACTACAAGGTATCGACGAATCGAATCCACTGCCTTCCATTGGGATCGAACATACCGGTGCCCATGATTATCGATCGCCAGCGGCAGCAGTGGCGAAAGGAACTCGATTGGGAGGACGACGATTGCGTCGCGGTGGTCTTTGGTTCCATGGGCGGCCAGCGAAAAGCGCTGCAGCACTCTCGTGAAACCCTGCTCGACGCCTTGCGCGCCGGCAACGTCCATCGGATCTTCGCCGTTGGCGGGGAAAACAGCGTATGCGGCAACGACGTGCTCGACGGGATCAACCCGGAAATCGCGCGCGCGACCACGGTCATGGGATATCGGAGTCCGGAGTCCGTTGCCAAAGTCTTAATTTGCGCCGACGTGGCCTTGGCGAGTTACCCCTATGCGCGATTAGGCAAAAGCGGTGCTTTCATGTCCTATGCGATGGCGGGACTTCCCGTCCTCTTGTCCGAGGAACCGCCGCGGGCAGGCGCCACATTTCGCGGGGCGCGGCTGATCGGTCCTCCAGAGTTGCCGCGGCTCGACGCTATCGCGCGCGATATCGAGGCGCGACGACAGCGGCAACAGCAGGCGATTGTCGACTACTCCTGGCCGGCGCTGGCGCAATCGGCGATCGACGTGTTGAACGAGGTCTGTCCCTCAGCAGAAAAAGCGGCGCCGGTCGTGGGAGTCCCCGCGTGAATGCGACCAAACCCAAACTGCTCTACATCGCCAGCAACGGCCGGTCCGGATCGACCGTCCTGGAAATGCTACTGAACGTCAGCCCGCACATGTGGACCCTGGGCGAGTTTCATGTTCTGCCGTGGGAAATTCGTCGGAATGTGAAGCCGTGCGGCTGCGGCGCCCGAGTGATGGATTGCGAACTCTGGGGCCCGGTGATCGCAGAACATCAGGAGACGCTCGTGCGCGGGTCGATCGATCGCTTCCGCCGAGGCTACAATGTGGATCGCACGCTGCGGTTCAAGGAACTCCCGGAATTGCTCTCGGGGCGGCTCCGTGAAAACGCCGCGAAAATGGCGGACGTGCGGCGCTATGCGAATCACAATCGCGTCGTTTGCGAGGCTGTCGAGCGCCGAGCCAAGCAACTCGGAAAAACGCAGCTCACCTGGCTGGTCGACTCGTCCAAGTCGCCTTACCGCTTGATGTGGCTGGCGGCCAGCGATCAGTTCGAATTGCGCGTGATTCACCTGATAAAAGACCCGCGCGCCTTTGCGTACTCGGTCGCCAAACACACATCCGGCCTGTTCCAGGCGTATCGCGTCGCCCGCGCCGTCGCCCGATGGCAGGTGGAAAACCGGCTGTTCGACGCCCTCACGCGACATTACTTGCGGCCGGAGCAAGTGTTTCGATTGCAGTACGAGCAGCTCGCCAACGACCCTGACGATTCCCTCCGCAGGATCGCCGTATGGATCGGGCTTCCCGCTTGGACCTGCGCCGCCGCCTCCTTCCGAGAAGCAAACCACGGCATCTCGGGAAATCCGGCGAGATTCGACACGTCCGGAATTCAGCTCGATGAACAGTGGAAACGCGGGCTTTCTCCATCGCTGCAACGACTTGCGTTCCGATGTGGTTGGCAGCTTGCTTCGCGATACGGATACCACAACACCTATGCATGACGACCTGGCACACAGGCACGTATCACATGTGCAACACGCTGTCCGTACTTTTGACCTGACGACATACACGGACTTGAATACCAAGGACATTCGATAATGGTCGTAACGCTACACACCCACCCTGTAAGTTCGGCTCCCGTCATTCACCCACAGGCCATCCGTTTATCTTGGAGGAAGAAACTGTGCTTCGCGCTCATCGTGTTTATCACGTTCCTCCTGCTGGCTGAGTTGGCACTGCGAGTATTTGCGGTTCTTTCCAATCGTCCACGACTCTACCGACTTGATCCTGTTGCCGGCTACACCTGCAAACCATCCCTGAACCACATGCTAAAGCGGTATGGGGATCAAGCGTACTACTATTCCACGGATGCGCACGGCTTTCGCCTAACGGCGCCAAAGGACGCGACCCGCGCCGGTGCCTCCATAGTTATTCTCGGCGATTCATTTACATTTGGGTATTGCGTAAATGACGAAGATAGTGTGGGGTACCTTCTATCAGAGAACACCGGAAGGCCAGTCGTTAGCTTGAGTGCGGCTGGCTACAGTCCCGACATTGAGCTTGCTCTCTTGCGGACCTATCTTCAGGACGCCGACCGGAAGACATCGGTCGGACACATTGTTGTATTGATTTGTGACAATGACTTCAAAGGCGTAACCTATCGATACTATTTCCACCGGCCTAAGGCCCATTTCGAGGCAACTGGCGCTACATACCGTGAACGACCGCCCTATCTCGGCTATCTCGACCACTTGATGGACTGGAGTTATCTGGCTTACACGATACTTACTCGTATCGGACCGGGCCGTCAAACGACAAACGTCCCGTACGAGGAGAGCCCACGTCTCCTGGCGCACGTGATTCACGAGATCCATACTCTTTGCCAGAGCCATGGATTGCCGGCGACCTTTTTGTTCGTCGAGCACCTGGATAAGCCCCAGGTGAGCAAAAACATGAGAGATGAATTCGTGGACACGTGCAAACAGCAAGGCATCGAAGTGCGCGTGATAACTCAAGATATCTTGGCAAATGTGGAAGACTACAGAACGCTGTTGACGACGGATGATTGGCACTGGAATCGCCAAGGCGCTGAAAAGGTCTCGGCGATCATTCAGCGATCCCTTCACTAGCTGTTTTGCGTTGACAAAGGTAAAGAGACGGTTCATCCTGTGAAGCGGCTTCCTGGCTTCGCCCGACGTCTGTCCGTCACCCGTAGAACACGATCACATCGAGGCCCATGCTCACCGACGTTGACCTGAAGCAGGACGTGCAGCAGTTCTGGAACGAGAGCAGTTGCGGCGAGGTTTATGCCTCCGGGCCGTCGCAGGCGGCCTACTATGAATCGCACAGCCGGATCCGCTACCAACTGGAACCGTATATCGTGGAGTTTGCGAAATTCCACGAAGGCGCAAACAAGGACGTCCTGGAAGTTGGCGTCGGCATGGGCGCGGATCATGCCGAATGGGCGAAATCCGGTCCGCGGTACTTGGCTGGAATCGATCTCACGTCCAGGGCGGTTGAGCACACGCAGACTCGCTTAGCGGCCGGTGGGCTGGAATCGGACGTCCGACTCGCCGATGCGGAAGCACTCCCGTTCGATGACGAAACGTTCGACATCGTTTATTCGTGGGGCGTCCTGCACCACTCGCCCGATCCGCCGCGGACGATCCGGGAGATTCATCGCGTGCTGCGCCCCGGCGGCATGGCGCGCGTGATGCTGTACCACAAGTACTCGCTCACCGGCTACATGCTGTGGACCCGCTACGCACTTTTGGCGGGGCGCCTGTTTCGGTCGCTGCGCGACATCTATGCAAGCCATCTGGAAAGCCCCGGCACGAAGGCCTACTCCGCGCGGGAAACCCGCTCGATGTTCTCCCAGTTCTCGCGCGTCGCGATTCGTCATCAGTTGTCGTTCGGTGATCTGTTGCTGGGCGAAGCGGGCCAGCGCCACCAGGGTGCGCTGCTGACGTTGGCGCGACGGTTTTGGCCACGATGGTTCCTGAGCCGCGCCTTGAAGAACCAGGGGCTCGACCTCTTGATCGAAGCAAGCAAGTAACTACGGCGCAACGGGATCTGAAACTGTTCCGCTGCCTCATGGAATCGATAAGTCGATGCAATCCCCCGCGGCATATAACCTGACGGGTCGCAACAACCGCGATTCCCGTTGGTTGAACCCGGCGACGCTGATTGCCGTCATTTTACTACTGGCGATCTTTGAAGGCGCGCTGCGGAAATGGGTGTTTGCATCGAACCCCACGCTTGGCTATCTGACGTACTTTGCCAAGGACTTTCTGTTCTTTTACGCGGGCTACCTGGGCTTGCGGCGGACGCCCTTGTACGACATGTCGTGGATTGCCCTATGCGCGGCGTTGATTCTTGTGCCGTCGGCGGGCGCGACGCTGATATCGTCCAATCCAGTCGGTGTGTTCCTTTCGCTGCGCGCCTACCTGCTCATTCCGATCTGCGCTTTCCTGGCGGCGTCGTTGATACGCGGATTCCGGGATATCGAGCACTGTGCCCTGTTGATCGCTGTTGCTGCGATGGGGGTTGCGCTGCTCGGCGCCTACCAATATTGGCTGCCTCCGTCTCATGTGCTCAATCGGTACGCTGGAGGCGACGCCGAAGTGCTCCACATTGTGGCTGAGGCTGGTCATGTCCGGGCGACCGGCACGTTCGCCTACATCAGTGGGATGGCGATGCTCGCGGGACTCGCGGCTTGGGCAGGTGCAGTGCTGGCCCTCCCCTTGTCCGGAAGGGCGCCATGGAAGCAGTTCCTTGGAACCGGTTCGCTGGGAGCGAGCTTTGTCTGCAGCGCCACGGCCATGACTCGCGGTGGCCTGATGTTCTTGATTGTAATCGTCATCGGCAGCAGCTTGCTTTATTTTCGTCCCCGTCAGGTCGTGAGTTTCACGATTGCGATCCTGCTTCTGAGTCCATTTTTGATCAGCAGTGGCGAGCAACTGGGCGAAGGAGTCGATGAGGAAACCAGTACCCTGATGACCGGTTTGAACGAGCGACTGTCGCGCGAGGGAGTATTCGTTGACCGGGTCACTTTTGTTTTGCAGAACTTTTATTTCGGCGTTTCGCGTCACCCACTGGGAGAAGGGTTGGGCAACGGACAGCCTGGCAGCCGCTATATGTCCGGAGATGCTACGAAGCCCTACGAATCGGAGTGGGGGCGAATTGCGTTCGAGATCGGCCCGATCGGACTTGCGACCGTCCTGCTGATGCGGTTAGCCGTTGTGCGTCGCTTGTGGCAATGCCTGGCTCGGGCAAGGGATGATTCCACGCGCCTTGTCATGGCCTGCTCGCTCCCCTATTTCGGGATCATGTCGCTTGGCTGGATGGCCTTCAATCATACCGGCAACACGTTTTCCTGGTGCGTGGCGTCACTAAGCCTGGCGGCGGCGGCAAATTACGGGTGCCGCGCCGCAAGCAAGGCGGGCTTTGCGATCGCCAACCCCTATGGCTCCCTCGAAATCCGAAGCTGAGAGAAGCCTTTGACCTGCAACCGTCGTAACGTGGTTGTCGTGGCCCACGTGCTCCCGGCCGACGTACGCCAGCATCTGCGGGCGCTCGCAAATTCCGGCCGCTTGCGTCGCGCCTTCACGGGCTACGTCTACCAGCCGGACCGGAATCTCGAGCGTTGGGGAAAGTCGTGCGATGCCGTGCTGGGAACGCGATTCACCGACTTTTTGTCCCAGCGCCCCGAGTTGGTCGGCGTCAACACATCCGACGTGCGCAGGGCATTAGTTCCTGAGGCGGTTGGACAGCTTTGCCGTCTGAACGGTCGGGTGGGAATGCCGCATTCCACATGGAACGATTGGGCTAAGCAGAGGATCTCGGCTACCGCGGCGAAAAGCATCCGACGCGGCGATCGGCTTGTGTTGGCTCGCGAGTTCGAGGCTAAAGAACTCTTTCAAGAAGCGGCGAAAAGGCAGATTTCGCGCCTGTACCAGTTGCCCACACCGCACTTCGCAACGGTCGACCAAGTGCTTCGCCGCGAATTGGAAGTGTTTCCAGATGACGCACTGCTCGCAGAACATAACCGCTCGGTCGCCTCACCCCGTATTGACCGAAAGAGAGCAGAACTGCAACTCGCCAGTCGCATCTTGGTTCCTTCCGATTTTGTCAAGACGTCGCTCCTGGCCGCAGGAATTGAAGCCGGTCGCATCGACGTTTTGCCGTTCGGTACGGAAGCGGATTGGATATCTGACAGGTTGCCGGCAAAAAACACACGACTCGTGTTGCATGTAGGGCAACTGTCGATTCGCAAAGGCACACACCGGCTCCTGCGCGCCTGGAAAAAGATCGGTGCCTATCGCAGTTGCGAACTTCGCTTGATCGGCAGGATGCGATTGTCGCAGCAGTTCTTGTCGGAATTTGCCGGAATGTACAACTACTTAGGCCGGTTGCCGAGACCGTCACTCCGCGAGCACTTTGCCGCCGCGGCGTTTTTCGTGTTCCCCGCATTGGCCGAGGGGTTTGCCGTGGTGATTCTGGAAGCGATTTCCTGCGGCACGCCCGTAGTTGCCAGCCGAAGTAGCGGCGCCGAAGGTTTTATTCGCGAACAGCAAGAGGGCTTGCTGCACGACACGAACGACGACGAACAGCTTTGCGAGGCCCTTGAATGGATGCTCACCAACTCGCACCGCCATCGGGCAATGAGCGAAAGTTGTCTTGAGCGAGCGAAGAATTGGACGTGGCACCATTATCGTGCCGCGTTCCTGCGATTCGTAAGCGCGATGGTCGAACACGCGGGCAATCACTATGGTTACGCAACGATCTAACAACGAGCAATCCGCCAGTTCCAATGGGTTGCGGGGGTCGAAGCCGCAGGGCGAAGTTCCACCGGCAACGCGGATGGATCGCTTGACGTGGGTCCTGAGCAATCACATTACACATCGACTTGCCATTTGGGGCGGCCCGTTGGTCCCGCTGCTGCTCGTCGCGGAGCACCCCAGGTCGGGCGGCACGTGGTTGGCGCACATGCTCGCCGATTACTTGCAGATTCCCTTTCCCAAATACCGTCGTCTTCCCACAAGCTTCGAGGCCGTCGTCCATACGCATCTATCGTATTCACCTCGGTTGCGAAAAGCGGTGTTTGTCAAGCGAGATGGTCGCGATTTGGTCGTGTCGGCGTACTTCAAGGTGTTGCAGGGATTGCGTTCCGATGCAAGGGACGCGCCGCTCGCCGACAAGCAACGAATGCGGTACCCGTCACTTTCCGGCGCGACCGGCGAATTGGCGGACACGCGTGCACGAATGCCCGGCTTCATTCGCGAGTGGTGGCGTCGGCCACCGGGTTGCCCGGAGAATTGGGGAGATTACTCGACGACTTGGCTGAATCATCGAGGGAACGTCGTGGTCACCAGTTACGAGGCGCTGCGCGCGGATTGTTTGTCGGAGCTGCGGCGGATGATTGCATCGCTCCGCTCCAACGCGATTGACGAACGGCGGCTCGTCGAAGTGGTTGCAAGACACTCGTTCGCATCGCAAACCGGTCGCTGCCCTGGCGAAGAAGATACGCGGTCCAATAAGAGAAAGGGCATTGTCGGCGATTGGCGGAACTACTTCACGCCGGCCGCCGCCGAAGAGTTTCAGCGCCTCGCGGGACGCGCGCTGATCGATCTGGGCTATGAGCCGGACGACGCCTGGGTGTCGTCGTGCGGTGTACGATATGATCGCTGACGACGTCTGGCCTTCGTGGAGTTTCCCTCGGCCTTCGATGCAGGTGAAGAGGTAAATCGCTCCGTGAAAATCCTTCACATCCACCGCAGACCCTTCCCCGGTCAGCACAGCATCGAGACGTTGTTCGCCAGCCTGCGCAACGAGATGCGGCGCGACGATTGCCACGTGGAACCATTCGTGGTCCCGCACCACAGCAAGGGACTGTGGCATCGAGTTCTCAACGGTTGGGCCGCTTGGCGGCATCGCGGCGACGTGAACCACATCACCGGCGACATCCATTACGTCGCGCTCCTGCTGCCGCGCAACCGGACGATCCTGACCATCCACGATTGTGAAGCACTCGAGCGATTGACCGGGCTGAGAAGGTGGCTGCTGAAACTGTTCTGGTTCGATCTGCCGGTGCGACGCGCGCGCTTTGTGACCGTGATTTCGGCCGAATCCAAACGGCGGCTGCAACACCATCTCCCATTGGCCGACGATAAGATAGTGGTGATCCCGGACGTCATCTCGCCCATTTTCCGCCCCTGCCCGCGCCGCTTCAACGAGCAGTGTCCGCGAATCCTGCAAATTGGCACCAAGGCCAATAAGAACCTGTTCCGCCTCGTCGAGGCGCTCCGCGGAATCCGTTGTCACTTGCACGTGGTTGGCCGCTTATCGGAGGAGCAAACGAAACGGCTTCATGCCGCCGGCATCGAGTTCAGCAACTCTTGGGACCTGACGCCGGACCAGATGTACGAAAGTTATTGCCAAGCCGACATGGTCAGTTTTGTATCCACGCACGAAGGCTTCGGCCTGCCGATCCTGGAGGCCAACGCCGTCGGCCGACCGGTGGTAACCAGCAACACCAGCTCGATGCCCGAAGTCGCCGGCGACGCCGCCTGCCTGGTCGATCCGCAAGATCCCGCGTCGATGCGCGCAGGAATCCTGCGCGTGCTTAAGGACGCGGACTATCGTCAGAGTCTCGTGCGATTGGGTCTTGACAACGTGCTCCGCTTCCGCCCCCAAATTGTGGCCGAGCGCTATCTGTCGCTCTACCGCCAACTCGCCGCCGCGCCAGAAAGACATCCCGCTGTTTGGTCGCCGGTGCAGGCGGCAAACCAACGTTAACTCCGTGAAAGTTTTGCACGTCATCCCCGCCATTGCCCGCCGATACGGTGGCCCGACTAGCACGATTCGCTCGTTGTGCAGCGAATTGGCTCGGCAGCCAGATATCGAGATTGAGCTGGCCACGACGGACGCCGATGGGGCAGGCGGCCGCCTTCGCCGCGAGGAGATTCCGCCGGACTATGCGGTCCACGTCTTTCGCCGCGACGCCAGCGAGAAGTGGAAGTACTCGTCAGGTTTGGGCAATTGGCTTCGCGACAACGTGTGCCGGTTCGACTTGGTGCACATTCACGCGCTGTGGAGTTACTCCAGTGTCGCCGCGGCTCGCGCGGCGATACGTGCCGACGTGCCGTTCATCCTCCGCCCCGCCGGTATGCTGTCCAATTACAGCCTGACGCATGGCGCCTGGAAGAAGCGACTTTCGTGGCACCTGGTGGATCGCCCGGTCGTAGCCCGCGCCGCGGCCTTCCATGCCACCAGCTCGGCCGAAACCGAGGAAATTCGCAACGTGCGATCGGACGCAACTGTCCACATCATTCCAAACGGCGTTCACGAGGACGCGTTTTCCGTCGAGCCGCCGCCGAATCACGCTGCAAACGGCCGAAAGCACTCGTGCCGTCCGTTTGTCCTGTTCTTGTCCCGACTGCATCCGAAGAAGGGTATCGTGGACCTGTTGCTGCCGGCTTGGGCCCAGGTCCAGACGGACGCCGAGTTGGCGATCGCCGGTGGCCCCGACGCCCACGAGCCGCAATACGCACAGCAGGTGCGCAACGAGGTGGACCGCCTGGGACTTGCCGGGCGGGTGAAGTTTCTGGGAGAGATTCCGCCGAGCCAACGCTGGGAGCTGTATGACCGTGCCGAGCTCTTCGTGCTGCCAAGCCATTCCGAAAACTTCGGCGTCGTAGTCGCCGAGGCGATGGCGCGCGGCTGTCCCGTCATTGTGACCGATCAGGTGCAGGCCTGCGAGCACGTGCGAGCGGCCCGAGCGGGACGTGTCGTTTCGGCGGACGTTCACGCCATCGCTTTCGCGCTGGACTCAATGCTTGGTGATGCGCGGCGCCGAAAGGCGCATGGCCAATCAGGGCGCACTTACGCGCGCACACATTTTTCGTGGCAAGGGATACTCACGAAGGTGCGCGCGATGTACGAAGCAATCGTTGTCGCTCCGGCCTGCAGTGCACCACTCGTCGCCGCAGGTCACTGATCAAAATCGGATGACGAAGCCCGACCAGATCACGCCTCTGATTCTAACCTTCAACGAGGCGCCGAACATCGGCGGCCTACTCGAGCAGTTGTGGTGGGCCGAACGGATCGTCGTCGTCGATAGCTTGAGCACGGACCAAACCCGCGACATTGCCACCAGCTTTAAGAACGTGGAAGTCCAACTGCGCCCGTTCGACAGCCACGCTTCGCAATGGAACTTCGGCTTGCAGCAAATCGATACCGATTGGGTGCTGACGATGGACGCCGACTACCGTTGTCCACCGGAACTGGTGGACGAGATTCGCGGCTTGGACGGCGACTGCGATGCCTATGTCGCGTCGTTTACGTATTGCATCGACGGCAAGCCGCTCCGCGGCGGACTGTACCCGCCCCGAGCCGTGTTGTTCCGGCCGCAACGCTGCCATTACGTCCAGGACGGTCACACGCAGTTGCTGGTGCACGATCCGAAACGGACGCGGTACTTGCGGACCAAGCTCCTGCACGACGACCGCAAGTCGCTCTCTCGCTGGCTGGCTGCACAATCGCGCTATTCCAAGCTGGAAGCCGAAAAGCTGATGACGGTCCCCAAGACGGAATTGGGCTTGAAGAATCGGCTGCGGCATTGGCACGTTGTGATGCCGCCCTTGATGCTGTTTTACGGCCTGTTTGACCGAGGACTGATTCTCGACGGTCCCGCGGGTTGGTACTACGCCCTGCAGCGCAGCTATACCGAATTGCTGCTGTCCTTGAATCTGCTTGAACGAAAACTACGGCCGGCGTCGCGCCACACCTCCGAGCCCCATCGCACACTCGACGTGCAGCACGACGAGCCGGCTGCCGTGGAATCCGCATGAGCTGCCACATCCTGGGAATCAATGCCTACCACGGTGACGCCTCGGCGGCGATCGTGCGCGACGGACGGCTCCTGGCGGCCGTTGAAGAGGAGCGGTTCAATCGCGTCAAGCACTGGGCCGGCTTTCCGACGCAGTCGATCCGCTATTGTCTGGAAGCCGCCGGCATCGACGCGACGGAGCTGGACCACATCGGCATCTCGTTCAACCCGCGAGCGAATCTGGCCCGTCGGCTGTGGTTTGTGGCGAAGAACCGGCCGTCGATTCGTTCGCTCGTCGACCGGCTGCGACGACAAGGCAAGACTCTCGGGCTGGAAGACCAGTTCGCCGCGGCCGTCGGCGTGCCGCGGCGGCGAATCAGCGCCCGGTTTCACCGCGTCGAGCATCACCAGACCCACGTTGCCGCCGGCTTCCTGATGTCGCCGTTCGACGACGCGGCCGTGCTCTCGATCGACGGCATGGGCGATTTCACGAGCACCCTGACCGCCCACGCCCAGGGTACCAACTGGCAAGAGCTCGAGCGCGTCTACTATCCCCATTCGCTGGGCTTCCTCTACACGGCCATCACCATGTACCTCGGCTTCCCTCACTACGGCGACGAGTACAAGGTGATGGGGCTGGCCCCGTATGGCGAGCCGGAGTTCGTGGACGTATTGCGACGGATGATCCCCCGCAACGGCGACGTCTTCCGCCTCAACCTCGACTACTTCACGCATCATCGGCACGGCATCCGGATGGTTTGGAACGACGGCGCTCCGATCGTGCATCCGTTCCACAGCGCGCGACTGGTCGAGGAACTGGGCCCGATGCGGAGACCTGAAGAGCCGGTCACGCCACGACACGAGAATGTCGCCCGCTCGCTGCAGACGGTGACCGAAGAAATCATCCTGCACATGCTGCGGCGGCTGTACGAAAAGACCAAATGCCGGGCCGTCTGCCTGACGGGTGGCTGCGCGATGAACAGCGTGGCCAACGGCAAGGTCACTCGCGAGACGCCGTTCCAGGAAGTCTACGTGCCGGCCGGGGCGGCCGATAACGGCACTTCCTTCGGTGCCGCGTTTTACGTTTGGAACCGGATCCTCGGACAACCGCGGTCCTTCGTGCAGGATCATGCCTACTGGGGCTGCGAAAGCTCCGACGACGCGTGCCACGCCGCCGTCCATGCGGCCGGCCTGACGTGCGCCAAGCTGCCGAAAGCGGAACTGATCGAACGTACGGTCGACTTATTGGTCGACGGGAGAATTGTGGGTTGGTTCCAGTCGCGGATGGAATTCGGCGCGCGCGCCCTCGGCAATCGCTCGCTCCTGGCCGATCCCCGCCGTGCGAACATGCGCGACATCGTCAACTTGCGAATCAAGTTCCGCGAACGCTTTCGTCCCTTTGCGCCGAGCATCCTCGAGGAGCACGTGAGCCAGTGGTTCGACGTCGCGGAGCCGGCGCCCTATATGGAAAAGGTGTTCCCGATCCGCTCGGAGAAGCGCGCGCTGATTCCGGCAGTGACACACGTCGACGGCAGCGGTCGGCTTCAAAGCGTATCCCGTCGGACCAATCCATTGTATTACGCACTGATCGAGGCGTTCGGGCGCCGCACCGGCGTGCCGATCCTGCTCAACACCTCGCTCAACGAAAACGAGCCGATTGTCCGCACGCCGCAAGAAGCGCTCGACTGCTTCCTCCGCACCGATATGGACGCGATTGTCCTCGGCTCATACTTGGTTGACCGACGGAACATCGATCCTTCCCGTCGCATGAGCACGAGACCGCAACGAAACGCGGATCGCTCGGCCGTTCGTACGTTGGCCGGCGAGGCAACCGTCGGATGAATCCGAAGGACATTGTGGATAGGATGGGCAAAGTATGGGGCCAGATCGCGCCCAGCTTGGCTGCGATACCTGCCGCGCGATTGCGCTCTAGCGCAACGACAGACAATTTGACGCATTCCCCGCAGTTGATGCTTGTAAGCGGTCTGAAACAATCTAGAATCACCCCCTATGGGTGGAGGCGAAGCGCGCCGATTGGGGACGCGCCGGACGGACACTCGCTCGAAGCCCATCACAACTGCAGCAACAACTTTTTTCGGCGGCTAACTCTGATGAGGAGGATTCGACGCATGGCACGCTTGAACATAATTCGATTCGGGTTTGGGGCGCTACTCTTTTCTTGCATTGCGGCGTCGGCCCAGGCCGGTTTCGTATCGGGGTTTGTGGGAAACTCTGAGACGTATCTCTTCACTTTATTTCCCACGACCGTGGGGGGATCTGATCTTCTCGATGGAGTAGGTGATGGCGTCATCAACTTCGCTGTCTATGAAACCGAAACAGGCGATTGGCTGAGCGAGTTGGGCGTAGAAGCAAACCCAATGGTCATCACCGACATTGGGGGATCGGCGGGTGATCCCGACTCCGATGCTGCGTATGTTTACTTTTACCAGATGGTCAACTCCAATCCGGCCGCGGGAGAGGAACGGCTTACCGATCTATTCATCCAACGGGGGCTGTTTGACCAAGGTGGCTATATTACCGTCAGTGGTGTCCCCGCAGTATTTGACGAAACTGTGGGCGGAGCTACTGGCGGGTGGGCCAATCCGTCGATTGGCACTGCGGCGCCGGCGCCGACTGCAGGCGTGGTAAATGCCGGGGATCCCGACACCAATCCTGAGAACGGTATTCCCGGTTTCGGTGCAGGGTCGGTGGAAGGTTTTGTGGGGGATTCGACTGCGGCCGTGCCAACCTCTCTCAATCGAAGCGCAAGTTTCTACAATTTTGAATGGGTCGGTGCCGGTATCCCGGTTCCAACGGCCACGGTCCTTTCACATAGCGTCGTGGTTTATCTCACTTCCAGTCGGCCGCCAGCATACCTGCTCGGCCGTACGCAAGACGGACAGTACGCGGATGGCGATGTTCCGTCCAACGTTCCTGAGCTGGGTACCTTTGCGATGAGCTTTGGCGCATTGGCCATGGGGCTGATTGCGGCGTTTGGTACGTCGCCGCGGAAGCCAAGGTAAGTTGGCCGAATAGAGATCTGGGGTTTGCCGTACAACAAGCGGGTGGTGCTCAGACGGTGAGCATCACCCGCTTCCTGTTGGTTCGCGTGCCGCTTGCTGCTGATTTTGTTTCCAGTTCGATGCCCCTTGGCGTGCACCGTCACGTGCGGCTGGATTCTATACCGTCGGTTGGGCGTTCAATTCGTCGCGCGTCGATGCCGTCAACGGAATGTTTCTTGACTCTCTATTTACAGCGACGACCATCCCTCGTGCGTCGTCATTTAGGATCTAGCAATGCGCTCGATTAACGGACGTTTACTGCTGGTGTCGGTCGGGCTGGCGGCGATCGTCGGCGTCGGGGCAACGCTGCTGCATGAGATTCAGGTGCGGCGCTCGGCCAGCATCCTACTGGAGTTGGGATTGCGTCAGGTGAACGACGGCCGCTCGGACCTCGCCGTCGGCTACCTGACCCGTTATACCAAGCTGGCGCCTCACAACGCGGAAGCCCAAATCGTACTGGCCAACGCGCTGGCCGACGTCGGCCGGCCGGACTCGGCCATCAAATGGTATGAGCAAGCGCTGCTGCGCGACGCCAGCCGACATGATGCGCGGCGCCGCCTCGTCGAGCTCTCCATTGCAATGCGGCGGTTCCCGGTCGCCAAGGCACATTTGGTCGATTTTCTCGTTCCATACACTCCCGACGATCCACAAATCTATTACTTGCTCGGTCTATGCCACGAGGGTCTGGGAGAGTACGGCGAGGCGATCGGCCGACTGCAAGAGGCGATCCAGCGAGACCCTAAACTCGTCGATGCTTCTGCCCTGCTGACCACGCTGCTGCGCGAACAACGGAAAAACCCCGACGAAGCGGATGCCGTCATGGAACAGATGATCGCGGCCAATCCAGCATCGGCGCAGGCGTATCTCCTCCGGGCCGACTATCGCGCAAAATATCGGACTGGCGACGTGCTTGACGACGTCAACAAAGCGGTCGAGCTGGCGCCGGACGATCTGGACGTCCTCTTTCGCGCGGCCCGGATGAATCTCGACCTGGCCGTCGAGCAGGCCGGACGCAAGGAGTTGCTCGACGATGCGGAACGGCTGCTGCAAAAGGGCGTTGCGCAACAACCGCGCTTCGCCGGCTGGCATCTGGGATTGGCGCAGGTCGATCGCAGCCGCGGCGATCTCGACGCCGCCGTCGCCCATGTCGAGCAGGGACTCTCCGCGGTGCCGAATGACGCTGGTCTGCAGTGGAACCTGGCCGACCTGATGATTCAACAGGGACGCGTGGACGAGGGTCTGGGCATCGTCGACCGCTTGCGCGACCAGGAACAATCGAAGGCGACGTTGGAATACCTGGTGGCGCTCGCCGACGTTCGTCGCAAGAAGTTCGTCGACGCCGCGGAGCGATTTGCGGCAATTCGCGGACAAATGAACGATTGGCCCGAGCTCGAACGTCAGACCGAGTACTGGCTGGGCGTCTGCTACGAGCGTCTGGGCGAATACGGCCTGCAACTGACGGCGTTCCGCAACGCCACGAAGATCGATCCGTTTTGGATACCGGCCCGGCAATGGCTGGCCAATGCCCTGGCACGAACGGGACGGATTGACGAGGCGATCACCGAGTACCAGGAACTCGCCAAACTGACCGGTGTGCCGCCTACCGTCTACCGAGAGCTCTCTCGACTACTCGTCCTTCGCGAGTTGCAGCGTCGCGCCGACCAGCGCAACTGGCCGCAGGTCGTCGATTTTCTGGAACGCGTTGCCCGGCTCGACCCGGAAGCGGACGAATACGTGCAGCTCCGCGCAGAGATCCGTGCGGCGCAGGGCGATCGCGACGGGGCCCGAGCCACTCTCCAGCAAGGCCTCCAGAGTTTCCCCAAATCCGTGTCCGTCCGGCTGGCGCTAGCCGCGCTGGAGCAACTGGCTGACAACTGGGATGTCGCCAAGCAGTTGATTGATGCGACCGAACAAAAGTTTGGCGATTCCGAGCAGATCCGGCTGGCCCGATTGCGGTACTTGGTCCAGCGGTACGGCGTGGAATCGTATGATCAACTGACGTCCTTGGAGCAGACGCCGCTGGAGGGCGATTTCGATGCACAGCAGCGGTGGCGCGCAAGCCTCGCCGCGGCCTATTTCACGCTCGGCAAGTATGCGGACGCGCGCCGGCTGTGGGAGCAGGCAGCCAATCAGGAGCCGGACAACATCCGGTTGCGCATCTTCCTCTTCGAACTGGCCTTGTCCGAGGTCGATGATGCGAGGATGAAGGAACTCC
>Ga0073934_10007090_pt1 | contig 15850 bp, 12 predicted proteins | sample LarsenN4metaG_FD_76834 | JGI IMG/M metagenome (GOLD analysis project Ga0073934, IMG submission 76834) | Hot spring sediment bacterial and archeal communities from British Columbia, Canada, to study Microbial Dark Matter (Phase II) - Larsen... ...
AAGGGCCTCGAGGCGATCCTGCCGATGCCGCTGGAAGACCCGGCCATCGCACCGCCGCCGCCCGAACTCGCCGAGCAACACCTGCGCGACCGCTTCATGATGGCGGGCTACGCGCTGGCCAAGGTGCAGGAAGAGCGCAGCCGCTGATCGGCGGCGAGCGGCCCGCGCCCGCATTTCTGCCGCGCAGACTCCTAGCCGATCGTCATCAGGCTCGCGTTGCCGCCGGCGGCGGCGGTGTTGACGCTGATCGAGCGTTCGATCACCAGCCGCTCGAGCGGCGCCTGCTCGCTCGTCGACGAGAAGGCAGTCAGCCCCACGATCGGGCCCGGGCGTGCGGACAGGCGCGCCGCAACGGCGCACAAGGCCTCGGGCGAGCCGGCGTGCAGCACGGCGTCGAAGTGCATCGAGTCACCGGTCCAGTCGGCGGCCAGCGCCACGCGTTCGCGCGTGTCCTCGGGCAGGCGCTCCCACAGCGCACGCGAGGCGGCCGGCCAGAGCGCGCGGCCGCCCACGGCCAGCACGGCGGCCAGCTGGTGCAGCAGGTCGTCGTCGCGGCGCGCTGCGTCGTCGGCCAGGCACAGCACCAGCTCGCGCGGCAGCACGGCGTAGAGGTTGGCCTCGCCGGTGGGGCCGGGCAGGGCGCGCCAGTGGCCGGTGGGGGCCAGGCCTTCGCATTGCACGATGCGCGCGGCGAGCGCCGGCATCGCGTGCGCGCCGGCCCACTGCGCGAAGGCGCGGCGCGGCGCTTCGGCCTCGCCGGCCGGCGGCGCGGTGACGAGGCCGCGCACCGGTGCGCTGGCGTCGGCGCCGGATGCCTGCACCGCGCGGCGCGCCGCGTCGTCGGGCCGCGCCGCGAGCAGGCGCAGCAGGTACAGCGGCCCGCCGGCCTTGGGGCCGGTGCCCGACAGGCCTTCGCCGCCGAAGGGCTGCACGCCGACCACCGCGCCCACGGTGTTGCGGTTGACGTAGAGGTTGCCGGCGCGCACGCCGGTGACCACGTCGACCACGGTCTCGTCGATGCGCGTGTGCACGCCGCCCGTCAGGCCGTAGCCGGTGGCGTTGATCTGCTCGACGAGCCGCGGCAGTTCGTCGCGCTCGTAGCGCAGCACGTGCAGCACGGGGCCGAAGACCTCGCGCTCGAGTTCGGCCAGGCGCCCGATCTCGATGACGGCCGGCGCCACGAAGTGCCCGCGCGCCGGCGCGGCCAGCGGCTGCACGACGCGCGGGCCCTGGCGGCGCATGCGCTCGAGGTGGCGCTCGATGGCCTCGCGCGCCTCGGCGTCGATGACCGGGCCGATGTCGGTGGCGAGGTCGCGCGGATCCCCCAGCCGCTGCTCGGCGAGCGCGCCGAGCAGCATCTCGATCACGCGGTCGGCCGCCTCGCGCTGCACGGCGAGCACGCGCAGCGCCGAGCAGCGCTGGCCGGCGCTGTCGAAGGCCGAGGTGATGACGTCCTGCACCACCTGCTCGGCGAGCGCCGAGGAGTCGACCACCATCGCGTTCTGGCCGCCGGTCTCGGCGATCAGCGGCACCGGCTGGCCGCTCGCGCCCAGGCGGCCCGCGAGCGCGCGCTGCAGCAGCCGCGCCACCTCGGTGGAGCCGGTGAAGAGCACGCCCATCGTGCGTGCGTCGTTGACGAGCGCGGCGCCCACCGTCTCGCCGCGGCCGGGCAGCAGTTGCAGCACGTCGCGCGGCACGCCGGCTGCGTGCAGCACGCGCACCGCCTCGGCGGCGACGAGCGGCGTCTGCTCGGCCGGCTTGGCGAGCACGGTGTTGCCCGCGGCCAGCGCCGCCGCCACCTGGCCGGTGAAGATGGCGAGCGGGAAGTTCCACGGGCTGATGCAGACCACCGCGCCGAGCGGGCGGTGGGTGGCGTTGTCGAAGTCGCGCCGCACCTCGGCCGCGTAGTAGCGCAGGAAGTCGACCGCCTCGCGCACCTCGGCCACCGCGTTGGCGGTGGTCTTGCCCGCCTCGCGAACGAGCAGCGTGAGCAGCCGCTCGGTCGCGGCCTCCAGCGCATCGGCCGCCTCTTCCAGCCGCGCCGCGCGCTCGGCCGGCGGCACGGCGGCCCAGAGCGGGGCGGCGGCGCCCGCCGCGGCCAAGGCCGCTTCCACGTCGTGCTCGCTCGCGGCTTGCACGTCGCCGACGACGTCGTCCGGATCGGCCGGGTTGCGCACCGGCTCGGCGGCTTGTGGCCGCGCGTCGGCCGCGATCAGCGGCGCCGCGTGCCAGCGCTGCGCGCCGGCCTCGCGCCAGACCGCGTCGAGCGCAGCGAGCTGCGCTTCGCCGGCCAGATCGAGCCCGCCGGAGTTGGCGCGCCGCGCGCCGAACAGCGCGCGCGGCAGCGCAATGGCGCGGTGCGGCGCGCCGAGCACGCCCTCGGCGGCGGCCATCGCGAGCACGGTCTGCACCGGGTCCTCGACCAGCTGCTCGAGCGGCAATTCGTCGTCGGCCACGCGGTTGACGAACGAGGTGTTGGCACCGTTCTCGAGCAGCCGACGCACGAGGTATGCCAGCAGCGTGTCGTGGCTGCCCACCGGCGCGTAGATGCGGCACGGGCGGGCCAGCTTGCCCTCGGCCACGCTGCCCACCACCTGCTCGTACAGCGGCTCGCCCATGCCGTGCAGGCACTGGAACTCGTACTGGCCGGCGTAGTAGTTGGCGCCGGCCAGGGTGTGGATGGCGGCCAGCGTGTGCGCGTTGTGGGTGGCGAACTGCGGGTAGACCGCGTCGGGCGCAGCGAGCAGCTTGCCCGCGCAGGCGAGGTAGGCCACGTCGGTGTAGGCCTTGCGCGTGTAGACCGGGTAGTCGGCCTGGCCCTCGATCTGCGCGCGCTTGATCTCGCTGTCCCAGTAGGCGCCCTTGACCAGGCGCACCATCAGCCGGCGCCGCGTGCGGCGCGCCAGGTCGACCAGCCAGTCGATGACCGCCGGGCAGCGCTTGCCGTAGGCCTGGATGACGAAGCCGATGCCGTTCCAGCCCGCCAGGCGCTCGTCGTGCGCCAGGCCTTCGAGCAGATCGAGCGAGAGCTCCAGGCGCTCGCTCTCCTCGGCGTCGATGTTGAGGCCGATGTCGTAGCGGCGCGCCAGCAGCGCGAGCTGTGCCAGACGCGGCGCCAGTTCGGCCTTCACGCGAGCGACCTGCGCGCGCGCGTAGCGCGGGTGCAGCGCCGAGAGCTTGATCGAGATGCCCGGCCCCTCGTAGATGCCGCGCCCCGCGGCGTGCGCGCCGATGGCGTGGATGGCGCGCTCGTAGGCCGCAAAGTAGCGCTCGGCGTCGTGCGCGGTGAGCGCGGCCTCGCCGAGCATGTCGTAGCTGTAGCGGAAGCCCTCGGCCTCGCGCGGCTTCGAGTTCCCGAGCGCCTGCGCGATGGTCTCGCCGGTGACGAACTGCTCGCCCATCATGCGCATGGCCATGTCCACGCCCTTGCGGATGAGCGGCTCGCCGCCGCGGCTGACGATGCGGCGCAGCGACGCCGAGAGCCCCACGTCGCTGTGCGTGGCGACGAGCCGCCCTGTGAGCAGCAGGCCCCAGGTGGCGGCGTTGACGAACAGCGACGGGCTGGCGCCCAGGTGCTGCTGCCAGTTGCCGTGGCTGATCTTGTCGCGGATGAGGGCGTCGCGCGTCGCCGCGTCGGGGATGCGCAGCAGCGCCTCGGCCAGGCACATCAGCGCCACGCCCTCCTGCGACGACAGCGCGAACTCCTGCAGCAGCCCCTGCACGAGCCCGGCGCGCCCGCTCTCGCGCGAACGTTCGCGCACGCCGCGTGCGATGCGCAGCGCCAGGGTCAGCGTCTGGATCGCGGCGGCGTCGTCCATGCGCGCGGCCTCGACCAGGCCGGGCAGCAGTTCGGGCTCGGGGCGGCGCGCCGCCGCCGTGATGGCCGCGCGCAGCGGCGAGGCGTTCAGGAAAGGCGTGAGCGGCATCGGCGTGGCGCAGGCAGGGCAGGCCCGCGACGGCGGGCCCGGCGCACGATTGTGGTCCGTCAGGCGAGGGCCGCGGTGCGTGCGCCGGCAGCGACGAACGGCTGCGGCGCGCCGCGCAGCAGGGCGAACAGGTCCTTCGGGTCGCGCGGCTGCGGCACGAGCTCGAGCATGTCGCCGATGCCGAACTCGGCCGCGATCTGGGCCACCCAGGCGAGCGCCGCATAGTCCTCGAGCGCGAAGCCCACCGAGTCGAACACCGTCACCTCGGCGTCGTGGCTGCGGCCGGGCGAATCACCGGTCAATACGCGCCAGAACTCGGTGACGGGGAAGTCGGCCGGCATCTGCTGGATGTCGCCTTCGATGCGCGTCTGCGGCTCGAACTCGACGAACACGCGCGCCGCCTCGAGCACGCCGCGGTGCAGCTCGGTCTTGCCCGGGCAGTCGCCGCCCACGGCGTTGAAGTGCATGCCCGGCTCGACCATCCCGGGCGTGACGATGGTGGCGAGCGTCTTGTCGGCGGTGACCGTGGTCACGATGTCGGCACCGCGCACCGCCTCGGCGGTGCTGGCGGCGATGCGGATGTCCAGGCCCTGGCCGGCCAGGTTGGCGGCGAGCTTGGCGCTCGCGGCCGGGTCCACGTCGAACAGGCGCAGCTCGCGCACGCCGACCAGCTCGCGGAAGGCGATCGCCTGGAACTCGCTCTGAGCGCCGTTGCCGATGAGCGCCATCGCGCGGCTGCCGCGGCGCGCGAGCTTGCGCGCGGCGAGCGCCGACATCGCGGCGGTGCGGATCGCGGTGACCAGCGTCAGCTCCGACAGCAGGCGCGGCGCGCCGGTGGCCACGTCGGCGAGCACGCCGAAGGCCATCACGGTGGGCAGGCCGTCGCGCGTGTTCTTCGGGTGGCCGTTGACGTACTTGAACGCGAAGCGCTCGGCGTCGGCGATCGGCATCAGCTCGATCACGCCGTCGGCCGAGTGGCAGGCCACGCGCGCGCTCTTGTCGAAGGCGTGCCAGCGCAGGAACTCGCGCTCGATGCGCTCGGCCACGCCGGCGATGGCGGCCGGCAGGCCGGTCCGCTGCACGAGCCGGACCATGTCGTTCACGCTCAGGTAGCGCGTGCTCGTGCGATCGGTGGTCAGGGGCATGGGTCGGCTCCGGGTCTCTCTGCGTTGAGGCAGGAGTCTCCGCAGGGCCGCCGGCAAGCGGAAGTGGCAACTTTGCCAGCCGAATGCGAGGAAGTTGCCGATTTGGCAGCCGCGGCTGGCGAATTGACCGGCGTCAGCCGCCGCGGCTGGCGGAAGCGGTGAGATTCGAACTCACGAGCCCTTGCGGGCTGCCGGTTTTCAAGACCGGTGCCTTCAACCGCTCGGCCACGCTTCCTGAAGCTCGCTGGCGAAGCTCGCTAGCCCGGCGATTGTGCCTGCTCGCACTGCACCTGCACCACCTCGCGCCGCCCTTGGTCGACGCGCACGGCGCTCAGGCAGCCGCCCCACACGCAGCCGGTGTCGAGGGCGAGCAGATCGGGCCGCGCGACCAGGCCGAGCGTGCTCCAGTGCCCGCAGGCCACCGGCTGGCCCGCGCTGGCCCGCCCCGGCACCTCGAACCAGGGGCGCAGGCCGGGCGGTGCGGCGCCAGCGCCTTCCTTGGTCTCGAAGTCGAGGGTGCCGTCGTCGCTGCAGAAGCGGATGCGCGTGAGCACGTTGACCACGAAACGCCAGCGCGCCGGGCCGGCGAGCGCCGCGTCCCAGCGGCGCGGCTCGTTGCCGTACATCTCGCGCAGGAAGCCGGCCAGCCCCGGCCCGCCGAGCACCGCCTGCACCTCGGCGGCCAGGGCCAGCGCCTGCGCCGTGCTCCACTGCGGCACGAGGCCGGCGTGCACGCACAGCCAGCCCGCCTCCTCCAGCGCCAGCGGCTGGCGGCGCAGCCAGTCCACGAGGGCCGCCGCGTCGGGCGCGTCGAGCACGTCGCCGAAGGTGTCGCGCCGGTGGCGCGCACGCACGCCGTGCGCCACCGCCACGAGGTGCAGGTCGTGGTTGCCGAGCACGACGCGCGCGGCGTCGTCGAGCGCGATCACGCGGCGCAGCAGGGCGAGCGACTGCGGGCCGCGGTTGACCAGGTCGCCGAGCAGCACGAGCCGGTCGCGCGAGGGCGAGAAGCCGATCTCGGCGAGCAGCCGCTCGAACGGATCGAGGCAGCCCTGCAGGTCACCCACGAGATGGATCATCGATCGATTCTGCTACGCTGCCGGCCCCGCGGTTGCCACCGACCCGCCGCCGGTCGGCGCGCATGGACGTCTCGCTCCTCGTCTTCCTGATCCTGCTCAACGGCGTCTTCGCGATGTCGGAGATGGCCCTCACGGCAGCCCGCAAGGCGCGGCTGCAGGTGCTCGTGGAGGCCGACCAGCCCGGTGCACAGGCGGCGCTCGACCTGCACGAGAACCCGACCAAGTTCCTCTCCACGGTGCAGATCGGCATCACCTCGATCGGCGTGCTCAACGGCATCGTCGGCGAGGCCGCCTTCGCCGGCCCGTTCGCGGCCTGGATGCTCGTGCACTTCCCGCTCGCCGAGCGCACCGCGAACTGGATCGCCACCGGCCTGGTGGTGCTGCTGATCACGGTGCTGACCATCATCTTCGGCGAGCTGGTGCCCAAGCGCCTGGGCCAGCTCTACCCCGAGCAGGTGGCGCGCCTGGTGGCGCGGCCGATGAACTGGCTGTCGGCCGCCACGCGCCCGCTGGTGGCCTTTCTCAGCCTGGCCACGCAGGGCGTGCTGCACCTGCTGGGCATCCGCAGCGACACGGCGCGCCCGGTCACCGAGGAGGAGATCGCGGCGAGCCTCGAGGAGGGCGTCGACGCCGGCGTGATCGAGCAGCAGGAGCACCAGATGGTGCGCAACGTGTTCCGCCTCGACGAGCGCCAGATCGGCTCGATGATGATCCCGCGCGCCGAGATCGTCTGGCTCGATGCCGACGCGCCGCTGCCCGAGCTGCTGCAGCACGTGGCCGAGAGCGGGCACACGCGCTACCCGGTGTGCCGCGGCTCGCTCGACGAGGTGATCGGCGTGCTCGGCGCGCACCGCCTGGTGGAGCCGCTGGCGCGCGGCGAGCAGCCGCGCATCGCCGACCTGGTTCATCCGCCGGTCTTCGTGCCCGAAACGCTGTCGGGCATGGAGTTGCTCGAGCACTTCCGCCGCAGCAACGCCGACCTCGTGTTCGTGGTCGACGAGTACGGCGCCGTGCAGGGCGTGATCGCCGAGCGCGACCTGCTCGAGGCCATCACCGGCGAGTTCACCGCGCCGGCCGGCGACGACGCCTGGGCGGTGCAGCGCGACGATGGCAGCTGGCTGATGGACGGCCTGATCCCGGTGCCCGAGCTGAAGGACCGCCTGGAGATCAAGGAGCTGCCGGAGGAGGAGCGCGGCCGCTACAACACGCTGGCTGGCATGATCATGCTCCTGCTCGGTCGCCTGCCGCGCACCGCCGACGCGGTGCTGTGGGAGAACTGGCGCTTCGAGGTCGTCGACCTCGACGGCAAACGCGTCGACAAGGTGCTCGTGTCGCGCACCGAACCCCCCGGAGAAGACTCTTGATCATCCCCAACCTGCACCGCCAGCCGGCGGCGCTCGAGAACGACCGCCACCGCGCCCTCAAGCTCAAGGTACCGATCACCGACTGGTCGATCGCCAGGGACCTGAACGCGCTGTTCCTCGCCGCGGTGGAGTTCGCCGACGCCTGCAAGGAGTTCCCGATCGTCTTCGTGCGCGCCGGGCAGGAGGCCGATGGCAGTGACCAGATCGCGCCGATCGCGGTGCTCGGCCTCAAGCAGAACGAGAACCTGTTCCTCGCCGGGGAGCGTTGGCGCGGGCACTACATGCCGGCGGTGCTGCGCCTGTATCCCTTCTGCATCGGCCGGCTGGACGAGCAGCGCTTCGCGGTCTGCGTCGACGCCGCCTTCGCCGGTGCCAACGAGGTCGAAGGCCAGCCCCTGTTCGAGGCCGACGGCAAGCCCGCCGCGCTGCTGCAGGACATGCAGAAGACGCTCGAGACGCTCGACGCCGAGGTGCAGCGCACGCGCGCGGTCGGCGCCCGGCTGGCGCAGCTCGGCGTGCTGACCGAGATGCGCTTCGACGCCACGCTGCCCGACGGCAGCAAGCACACCGTCGACGGCTTCCTCACGGTGGACGAGAAGAAGGTGCAGGAGCTCAAGGACGAGGTGGTGCTCGAGCTGCACAAGAGCGGCCTGCTCGGCCTGATCCACATGCACTGGGTGTCGCTCGGCAACATGCGCCGCCTGCTCGACTGGCATGTCGAGCGGCATGCGTCGAAGCCGCCCGGCGCTGCTGCTCAGACCGCGCCGACCGCGCTGCAGTAGCCGGCGGCGCGCGGCGCCGCCAACGCTCAGGCCGTGCGGCCCTCGGCCATGCGGTCCTGCGCCGACCGCGAGCGCAGCAGGTCGATCACCTCGGCGGCCTTGGGCTGCGTGCGCGCCACCCACTCGTCGAAGCGTGCGCGGCCCTCGGCACCCCAGCGCTTGTAGATCAGCCAGCCCACCCAGGCCACGAGGCCCAGCACGAGCAGCGTCTTGGCGGCGCGCGCCCAGGCCACGAGCACGGCGATGCCCATGCCGAGTGCCACCCACTTGAACCACCAGACGCCGCTGAACGTCATCCAGTTGATCAGGCCGGTGAGGCCGACGACGAACAGCGCCTTGAACGGCATCAGCACCGCGTCGGCCAGGTGCCGGATCGGACGCGTGACCATCTTGATCGGGTTCATGGGGTGCGCTCCTTGCTCAGTGCGGTGGCCACGATAGCGGCGCGCGCCCGCGCCGCGAGCGCGCTGCGACGGACTGCAGCAGCGCGCCGTGAACCGACATGCGGGCGGCGTGGAGCGTGGCGTCGGCGCGCCGTGGAGGGCGACAATGAGCGCCTCTTCCGAACCCCTTCCTTGCCTCCGACATGACCGTCTCCCTTGCCTCTCCCGGCCGCGGCAGCGTGCCGATCCACGCCGTGGACCGCGCCGGCCTCGCCGCCTGCCTGACCCGGCTCGATGCCCGCACGCGCCGCTGGCTGCAGACCACCGGCTTCAAAGCCGCCGCCGACAGCCACGCCCTGGTGCCGGGCGAAGACGGCGCGCTGGCCGCGGTGTGGGCGGGCGTGCCGGCGGCCGATCACCCGTGGGCGCTGGCCGCGCTGCCCAAGGCGCTGCCCGAGGGCCGCTACCACTTGGCCGACGACGGGCCCGGCCTCGCGCTCGACGCCGGCGCGGCGGCGATGTCGTGGGAGCTCGGCGCCTACCACTTCGACCTCTACAAGCCGGCCCGGCGCGCGCCCGCAGCGCTGCACCTGCCGCGCGGCGCGGCCGCCGAACACGGCCTGCTGCTGGCGGCGGCCATCGCCTCGGCGCGCGACCTCATCAACACGCCGGCCGAGCACATGGGGCCGGCCGAGCTGGCCGAGGCGGTGCGCCTGGTGGCCAAGCAGCATGGCGCGAAGTTCAAGCAGACGGTGGGCGACAAGCTGCTCGGCGCGGGCTTCCCGGCCATTCACGCGGTGGGCCGCGCGGCGACGCGCGCGCCGCGCCTGGTCGAACTGGACTGGGGCAAGGCCCGGCATCCGCTCGTCGTGATCGTCGGCAAGGGCGTGTGCTTCGACTCCGGCGGCCTGGACATCAAGAGCGCCGACGGCATGCGCCAGATGAAGAAGGACATGGGCGGCGCGGCCAACGCCATCGCGCTGGCGCAGATGATCATGGCGCTGGCGCTGCCGGTGCGGCTGAAGCTGCTGATCCCGGCGGTGGAGAACGCGATCGCCGGCAACGCCTACCGCCCGGGCGACGTGTTCAAGACGCGCAAGGGCCTGCACATCGAGATCGGCAACACCGACGCCGAGGGCCGCGTGATCCTGTGCGACGCGCTGGCCTACGGCGCCGAGGCCGAGCCCGACCTGATGATCGACCTGGCCACCCTCACCGGCGCGGCGCGCGTGGCGCTCGGGCCGGCGCTGCCGGCGCTGTTCTGCCGCGACATGGCGATGGCACGCGAGCTCGTCGACCTCGGCCTCGCGCTGCACGACCCGCTGTGGCACATGCCGCTGTGGCGCGACTATCACGCCGGCATCGAGAGCGACATCGCCGACATCGTCAACACCGGGCGCAGCGCGCAGGCCGGGGCCATCAACGCCGCGCTCTTCCTCGAGGACTTCGTGCCCGCCGGGCTGCCCTGGCTGCACCTGGACATCTTCGCCTGGAACGGCGAGAGCAAGCCCGGCCGCCCGGCCGGCGGCGAAGCGCAAAGCCCGCGCACGCTGCTGGCCTGGCTCACCAAGCGCTACGCGGCGGCGGCGGCGTGAAGCGGTGCGGCGCAAAGCGGGGCGCAAGCCCTGCTTTTCGTCAAGCCAGCGTCACAAGGGGCTGGCACAGTCGCGATCACGACAGGCGAGAACCGACCGCACCAATGGGCGGAGTACCGGAACCCGTGCCCGGCGCCTGATCGGCTTCACACCGCTCGTTGATCAACGCGGCAGGCGTTCGGTCAACGACCTCAGCAGCCGAGCCTCCAGCACCACGGACTGGCAGGCGCCGCGCGCATCGCACCACATCGCCTGATCGGCGCCGAGCAGCAGCGCTCCGGCGTCCGACTGCAGCGTGCGCAGCGGCGTGCCCAGGCTCGCGCGCTCGGCGGCGCGCCAGCGGCCGGCGCCGGCGCGTGCCAGGTCGTCGAGCCAGCCGGCGGGCAGGGCGGCCAGGGGCTGGCCGTCCAGCTGCCAGGTCGTCGTCGCCGCCAAGCGGCCCCAAGGGGGCTCGATCGATGGTGCGGCGGCGAGTCGCGCCTGGGGCGCGGCTGCAGGCGAAAGGGCAGGCGCGGGCGCGGCGCGCTCGCGTGCCGAGCCTGTCGAGTCACCGAGGGCCGGCGCCTCGGTCGCCAGCGCCTTGGGCGCAGCAGGGGGTGCGGCAGGTGGCGCAGCAGGTGGCGCGGTAGGAGTTGCAGCAGGGGGCGTCGCCGGGATGGCGGCGACGGTCGCTTCGGCAGACCGCTCGGCAGGCGGTCCGGCGCGGGGCGCCGCAGGCGCGTCGCGTCGCGCGCCCGCGTCGGCCTTCGGGGCCGTCGCCTGCTGTCGCTTTTCGACCGACTCGGCCTGGCGCGGCGGCGCAGGCGGTTCCGCCGCGGTCGTCGCCTGAGGCGCCGGCACGCTCGCCACCGCCGGCGCCGCCTCCTCGCGCCCGGCGTCGGGCCTTTCTTCGCGCCCGACCCACAGCACGGTCGCCGCGAGCAGCGCCGCGAACGAGGCGCCGAACCCCCAGCGCGGCGTCCACCAGCGCCGGCGCGCCGCGCCCGCCTGACGATCGACGGCCTGATGTGCCGCCGCGAGGATGCGGGCCTTGACCAGTTCGCCCGGCCGCGCGTCGGCATCGGGCGCGTGGCGCAGCGCGGCGCGCAGGTGTTCGTCGCGTTCGATGTCGTTCATCGCCTTCAGGCCGACAGGTAAGCGCCCATGCAGGTGCGCAGCTTGCTCATCGCGTAGCGCAGCCGCGTCTTGGCGGTCTCGAAGCCGACTTCGAGCGCGCGCGCCAGTTCATCGACCGGCAGCCCATCGTCGTGGTGCAGCAGGAACACCGTCTTCTGCGCCGCCGGCAGCGTGTCCAGGCAGTCGAGCAGCTTCTGGCCGGCGGCGCGCCAGAAGGCGCGGTCTTCGGCGGTGGCGGGCGGCCAGTCCGACCAGGCGGTGCGGTCGGGCGGCTCCCACGGGGCTTCTTCATCGTCGCCGGCCGCGTCGAGCGGCACCTCGCGGCCCAGCTTGCGCAGGCAGTCCACCGCCCGATGGTGGGCCAGCGTGAAGAGCCAGGTGCGCCAGGCCGCGCCCTGCGGCCGCCAGTCGTGCCGCGCCTGGATGGCGCGCAGCCAGGTGTCCTGGAACACCTCGTCGGCCTGCTGCGCCGCGGCGCTGCCGAGCAGCCGGCGCACGAAGCGGTACAGCGCCTTCTCGTGGCGCGCGTACAGGCGCTCGAAGGCGTGCCCGTCGCCGGCGGCGAAGGCGGCGGCCAGGTCGTCGTCGCTCGGGTCGTCGTTCATCGGGGCGGGCAGTGTGCCACCGGCGTTCTACGCGGCAGGCGGCGCGAAGGGGTGAATCAGGGTGAATCAGGGTGAATCACCCCGTCGGCGTTCGCCGCGCGTAGCAGCCGGCACCTGCCACCCGCTACGGAGAACGTCCACCGTGAACACCACCCGCCTGATCGTCATCGGCGCGATCGCCGCCGCCGCCTTCGTCGCCTGCGCGCCCGTGCCGGCGCATGACTGGCCCTCGCCCGGCGGTGCGCCGCCGCGTGGGCAGCGACAACCCGCCTGGCCGCAGGAGACGCCGGCCTGGGCTGGCCTGCTCTGGCAGGGGCCGCGCAGCGGGCCGCCGGCGCTGCCGGTTGCGAGCGACTGCCGCGGTGCGCCGGCGCTGTTCGACCTGCCCGGTCCGCTGCCGGCGCAGTCGGCGCAGTCGCGCTGGGGCGGGCGCGGGCGCGAGCACGCGGTCGAGCACGAGCGCGCCGCGGCGCCGCTGGCCGATGCGCGCCGCGACGCCGAGTCTGCTTCGTCGTCGACAGCGACGGCGGCCGCGGCCGCGCCAACCCCGGCGGCCAAGCTGCACGCACCGTCCGAGGCCTTCGCGCCGCCGCCGATGCCCGCGCCGCAGACGCCACGCCCGGCCGACGAGCCGGTGACCGCCGGCGTGGTGGACGACAACGCCGACTTCGGCGAGTTCGTCGCCTTCACCCAGCGCTGGCGCGTGCCGCGGCGCGACATCGCGCTGCACGAGCGCGTGCTGCTCGACGTGCGCGACGAGCGCGGCCGCCCGGTGCCCGATGCCCTCGTCACGGTGTCTTCGCACGGCGTGCCGGTGCCGCTGTGGGCGCGCACCGATGCCGGCGGACGCGCCTGGCTGATGCCGCAGCGCGACGTGCCGGGCGATCGTTTCGAGGTGCAGGTGAGCAAGGCCGGATCCAGCAGCCGCGCGCTGTGGCGGCGCGGCCAGAAGGACGTGCTGCAGGTGCGCCTGGACGGCGTGACGGCGGAGCGCGCGCGCCTGGACATCGTCTTCGCGATCGACGCCACCGGCTCGATGGCCGACGAGATCGACAAGCTCAAGACCTCGATGCGCGCGGTGGCCGACCAGATCGCGCACCTGCCGAGCCGGCCCGACCTGTGCTTCGGCCTCGTGGCCTACCGCGACCGCGGCGACGAGTTCTTCGTGCGCGGCGCCGACCTGACGAGCGACCTCGGCGCCTTTCAGGACGTGCTCGGCCGCCTGCGCGCCGGCGGCGGCGGCGACTACCCCGAGGCGATGAACGAAGCCCTGCACACCGCCGTGCACCGCATCTCGTGGCGCGGCGAGGGCACGGCGCGCATCGTGATCCTGCTGGCCGACGCGCCACCGCACCTGGACTACGGCGCGCCGCACTACGAGTACGACCTGCGCGCCGCGCAGGCCCGCGGCGTCAAGATCTTCGGCGTCGGCGCCAGCGGCCTCGACCGCCAGGGCGAGACGATCCTGCGCCAGATGGCGCAGTTCACCGGCGGGCGCTTCGTCTTCCTGACCTACGACCAGGCCAGGAACCCGGCCAGCGGACCGGGCCGCGAGACCGTTCACGACGTGCGCAACTACTCGGTGGAGACGCTCGACAAGCTGCTCGTTCGCCTGGTGAGCGAGGAGATGGCGCGCTGGCCGGAGGCAAGCGGGCGATCCGGCTGGTGAATCCCCGGGGCCGCACAGGCTTGATCCGGGTCAAGGCCGCCGGCTAGAATTTCCCGACCGATCGGTCGGGAAACTGCCGGAGCGCCCTTGTCCCCCACCGAAGAACCCCTCCTGGTCGAAAGCCGCGGCGCGGTGCGGCTGCTCACGCTGAACCGCCCGGCCACGCTCAACAGCTTCACCGCCGCCATGCACGCCAGGCTGCTGCCGGCGCTGCAGGCGGCGGCCGACGACGCCAGCGTGCGCGCGGTGGTCATCACCGGCGCCGGGCGCGGCTTCTGCGCCGGGCAGGACCTGGCCGACCCGGCCATGTCGGGGCAGGGCGCCGGCCCGATGGACGTGGGCGCGGTCGTCGAGCGCCACTACCTGCCGCTGGCCACGCGCGTGCGCACGATGCCGGTGCCGGTGATCGCGGCGGTCAACGGCGTGGCCGCCGGCGCCGGCGCGAACTTCGCGCTGTGCTGCGATTTCGTCATCGCTGCGCGGAGCGCCAGCTTCATCCAGGCCTTCAGCAAGATCGGCCTCGTGCCCGACTGCGGCGGCACCTGGCTGCTGCCGCGCCTGGTGGGCCGCGCGCGCGCCATCGGCCTGGCGATGAGCGGCGACAAGCTGCCGGCCGAGGAGGCGGCGCGCATCGGCATGATCTGGCAGTGCGTGGACGACGCCGAACTGATGGGCACTGCCTTCGCGCTCGCCGACAAGCTGGCCAAGATGCCGGTGAAGGCGCTCGCCGAGACGCGGCGCGTCATCGACGCCGCGCTGCCGATGGGCTTCGAGCAGGCGCTCGCCGCCGAGGCCGCCGCGCAGAGCGTGATGGGCCGCAGCCACGACTTCGCCGAAGGCGTGGCCGCCTTCCTCGCCAAGCGGCCGGCCACCTTCAGCGACCGATGAACACGCCGCCCACCCCGCAGCAGATCGCCGAGGCCTCGCGCGACGCGATGTGGCGCGACGACCGCGCCAGCCGCATGCTCGGCATGCAGGTGGTGGCCATCGGCCCGGGCAGCGCCACGCTGACGATGACGGTGCGCGAGGACATGCTCAATGGCCACGACATCTGCCACGGCGGCCTCGTCACCACGCTCGCCGACAGCGCCTTCGCCTTCGCCTGCAACGCCTACAACGAAGTCAGCGTGGCGGCGGGCTTCGACGTCAACCTCGTCGCGCCGGCGCACCTGGGCGACGTGCTGACCGCGCGCGCCCACGAGAAGGCCAAGTCGGGCCGCACCGGCGTGTACGACATCGAGGTCGACAACCAGCGCGGCCAGCGCATCGCGGTGTTCCGCGGGCGCTCGTACACCATCAAGGGCAAGCCGCTCGTCGAGGGCCTGCCCGTGGGCAAGCAGAAGTAGGAGGCGCGCGCCATGCCGGTGAAGAGCCCGAAGCCGGGCGACCTCGAGCCCATCGAGAAGGCGAGCCGCGACGAACTCGAGGCGCTGCAGCTCGAGCGCCTGCGCTGGACGCTGCAGCACGCCTACGACAACGTGCCGCACTACCGCAAGGCGTTCGACGCCAGGGGCGTGCATCCGTCGGACTGCAAAGCGCTCGCGGACCTGGCCAAGTTCCCGTTCACGACCAAGGCCGACCTGCGCGACAACTACCCGTTCGGCATGTTCGCCGTGCCGCGCGAGAAGGTGGTGCGCATCCACGCGTCGAGCGGCACCACCGGCAAGCCCACGGTCGTCGGCTACACGCAGGGCGACATCGATCGCTGGGCCGATCTGGTGGCGCGCAGCATCCGCGCCAGCGGCGGGCGGCCGGGCGACATCGTGCACATCGCCTACGGCTACGGCCTGTTCACCGGCGGCCTGGGCGCACACTACGGCGCCGAGAAGCTCGGCTGCACCGTGGTGCCGATGAGCGGCGGCCAGACCGAGAAGCAGGTGCAGCTGATCGAGGACTTCCGGCCCGACATCATCATGGTCACGCCGAGCTACATGCAGGTGATCGTCGAGGAGTTCCGGCGCCAGAAGAAGGACCCGCGACAGATGTCGGTCAGCGTCGGCATCTTCGGCGCCGAGCCGTGGACCGACGCGATGCGGCGCGACATCGAGCAGAGCGCCGACATCGACGCCGTGGACATCTACGGCCTGAGCGAGGTGATGGGCCCGGGCGTGGCCAACGAGTGTATCGAGGCCAAGGACGGCCCGGTGATCTGGGAGGACCACTTCCTGCCCGAGATCATCGACCCC
>Ga0073934_10007091_pt1 | contig 15847 bp, 10 predicted proteins | sample LarsenN4metaG_FD_76834 | JGI IMG/M metagenome (GOLD analysis project Ga0073934, IMG submission 76834) | Hot spring sediment bacterial and archeal communities from British Columbia, Canada, to study Microbial Dark Matter (Phase II) - Larsen... ...
CGGGTGCTTCCGCCGACGCAAGGCAGCCGCATCGGCGGTCTGATCCGAGCCTGAGTGATTGACTGACAGAGGCCAGGGGGGCACTCCCCTGGCCTCTGTTGTTTTCGGTGCGGCAGGAACGAAGCGGCCTGCGGCACGGACGCAGGCCTGGCAAACCGCCTCAATCTGCGACGCCCCCGGCGCGAGAATCCCTCGGCCATCCCCGCGAAATCGTCCCGAAAAATCGCTCAAACGCGCGACATTTCGCCGTAGGGTAGAAGATGCGCATCTTCCCCAACGCGGTTCCGATCACCGACACCTGAGTCGGAACCGCGCCCTGTCCCGTCAGACGGGCCGGCCCGCTGTTTTTGTCTGCTTTGAACACGCACGCGAACACCAGACGTCGAACAATCGAGACCGAAGACCACGCAAGACAGAAACCCGAAATCCCAAATCCGAAATCCGAAGGAAGTTCCAAGCACGAACTCCGAAACGGGCGCGCTCGCGCCTCGTTTCGAGGTTCGGGATTTGGTCCGGCCTTCGGATTTCTGCCTCCGCTCGTTCCCAAGCTCCGAGCTTGGGAACGTACTCGCCGGGAAGCTCTGCTTCACGTGGCGGGGTGTGTCTTGGGGGGGCGGTCTCGCGGCAAGATCCAGACTCCAAGCGGAGCTTGGCCGCGAGGGCGTTCCCAAGCGGGAGCTTGGGAACGAGGGGAATCCGAAATCCGAAGGAAGCTCCAACTCCGAAATCCGAAACGAGCACGCTCGTTTGAGATTTTGAAGTTGGGAGTTCCTTCGGATTTCGTGCTTCGGATTTCGGATTTCCCTCGTTCCCCAGCGGGCGCGCTGGATCGCGGAGCGACGCCCGTCACGCGTCCGCGGCGACGGTGTTCTTCAGGAGGCCGACGTGTTCGATCTCGACTTCCACCTGGTCCCCCGGCTTGAGGAACACGGGGGGCTTGCGGGCCATGCCGACGCCGGGGGGCGTGCCGGTGAAGATCACGTCGCCCGGCTCCAGCGTGACCAGTTGGGTGATGTGGGCGATGAGCACGTCGACGCCGAAGATCAGCTCCTTCGTCGACGAGTTCTGCATCGTCTCGCCGTTGAGGCGGAGCTGGATGCGCAGGTTGTGCGGGTCGCCGACTTCATCGGCGGTCACCAGCCACGGCCCCAGCGGGGCGAAAGTGTCCGGAGCTTTGCCCAGCAGCCACTGCCCGCCGGGGCGACCCTTCTGCCAGTCGCGGGCCGAGACGTCGTTGCCGACGGTGTACCCGGCGACGTGCTCAAAGGCCCGTTCGCGGGACACATGCTTGGCCTTCTTGCCGACGACGACGACGAGTTCCGCCTCGTAGTCGACCTGCTGCGATGCGGCCGGGAGGCGGACGGTGTCTTCGGGGCCAATCACCGAGGTCGCGAACTTGCTGAACACGACCGGCTCGGTGGGAATCGGCGCCCCCCCCTCGATCGCATGGTCGCGGTAGTTGAGGCCGATGCACAGCACCTTGCCCGGCCGCGGCAGCGGCGAGAGCACGCGGCCCGTGACAAATGGTCCGCGGCTCAGGCCGTGCGCCAAAGCCCCCGCGGCAGCCGACAGTCCTTCGGGATGGGCCAGCGTTTCGGCGAGCGTGGCGGGAAGTTTGGGATCAACGGCGCACAGGTCGACATAGCGGTTGTCGAGCGTCACTCCAACCAGTTTCGGACCGGCGGCGGTCTGCAGCATTCCCAATTTCACGGCAGCGATTCCCTGGAGGAAGGGGGGCAGTTTCGGAGGTCGCCGCCAGTCTACCGTCGTTGCCGGCGCACTTCACGCACGGCGAAAGACAATCAGCCGCGGCCCACCTGGCTGGCCGCGGCTGATGGTTTGGTTGGAGCGTGGGTCCCCTCAGGCGGATTCACCGACGGCGCTCACGGGGGGCTCGTTGGCTTCACTCCGTTCGCTGTCCGGGCGGCGGTCGGGAGCATCGGGTCCGCGCCCTTCTGGGCCGGGACCGCGGTCTCCCTCGCGCCCTTCAGGTTGCGGTCCGCGGCGGCCTTCACCGCGTGGTCCGGGGGGCGGACCCTGCCGACCCTCGGGGCGGGGTCCCCGTTCCCCTTCCCGGGCTTCGGGCCGCGGACCGGGGCGACCTTCAGGACCGGGGCGACCTTCGGGACCGGGACCGCGGAAACCTTCGCGGGGACCGGGGCCGCGGTGTTCGCGGAGCTCGTTCAGTTCCATACGCAGCCCGTGCATCCCCTCGCGCAATTCCTGGATAGCCCGCATCATGTCGTGCATGGCTTCGGCCGGGACTTCGCCGCGCGGCCCCGGTCCCTCGGCGCGATGACCGGGATGGCCGTCAGGCCCCCCCTCACGCGGGCCACGAGCGTGGTGTTCTCGCAGCTCGTTCATCTCCTTCCGCAGCCCGTGCATGTTCTCCTGCAGTTCGCGCATGGCCCGCAGCATTTCGTGCATCACTTCCATCGGAGGCCCGAACTCGCCCCGCGGTCCAGGACCCTCGAAGCGCGGCCCCGGACGGCTGTCCGGTCCCCGATCTCCCTCGCGCGGGCCGCGGGGGCCGTCCGGTCGTTCTGCCTCGCGGGGACCGCGGGGAGCATCCGGCCGATCGCCATCGCGCGGGCCGCCGGGAGGTCGTTCGCCATCGCGCGGGCCGCGCGGGCCTTCGGACCGCTCACCGTCGCGCGGACCGCGAGGCCGATCCTCGCGCTCGCCGTCGCGCGGGCCTCGCGGACGCTCCTCGCCATCCCGTTGCACGAGGGCGTCCGCCGAGGCCGCGACTTTCTCGACCGCCGTGGCTGCGGCGGAGTCATCCCCCTGCACCGTTGCCGTGCCAAAGGTGAGCGCCGTCCAGCACGCGGCCGTCAGCCCCACGCCCGCCAATCCCAACGACCACCAGCCCGATTCGGCGGCGGATGTCTCCACCCCGAGCACACGTTTCACACGTTGTAAGAGCGCCATGCGAGTTCCTCCCAGTCCGACTGCCAATTGCGGCCCGGCACACGCCATCCGCCTGATCGCCACGATTTCCAGCGCCCGCGCGTACGCCACGGCTTCTCCCGTGGCGGCCACCGCGTCGGCGTCGCAACACAACTCCCGCTCCGTGCGAATCTGGCGGGAGACCCACCATACGCAGGGATGGAAGAACAACACCGTTTCCACAAATCGCTGCAGCAGATTCACCCACACGTCGCACCGCCGGATGTGCGCCAGCTCGTGCGCGACGACCGCCTCCAGCACGTCGGCGGGGACGTCGGCCAGCCAGCTCGCCGGCAACACGATCAGCGGACGCAGCCATTGCCATGCGAACGGGTCCTGCACCTGATCGGACACGACCAGGTGCGGCGGCTTCGGCAACCCCATGCGATGGGCCAGAGCGGCCAATCGTCGTCGCAATGGTTCGGGTGCCGGCCGCCAGCGTCGACCGACGGCGGCCAACCACACAACGCCAATGGCCAGCCGCGTGCTCAACGCGAGGACGCCGGTGAACCAAAGTCCGAAGACATACGGTTGCCACGCGGTCCAGGCCCGGGGATCGACTACGGAACGCCATGTGATCCCCGGCGTGGGTGGAATGAGATCCGCTTCCGATGCAGTCACGAAGTCCGCCGCGATTCCGTCGACGATTTCGTCGCGAAATGCGAGATTGGTGGAATCGTCCGGGGCGATGTCCGCAGCAAGGTCTGTCGGTTCCTCCGTGGCAGTCGCGACGATCCGCCGTTCCGTAGTCAGCAGCGTCACGATGGGAGCCGCGGCCATGAGGGCGAATACAGCGAGCCACGCGGCGTATCGCAATTGCGGCGTCGACAATCGCAAGCCCCGGACCAGCAGCAGTCCCACCAGGGCGATCGCCGTCCCCTGCCACAGAAAGTGCAACAGGGCGGCCGTCACGGCGACCGACCACGGATGCGACAGCCACGGCCACACGCTCATGATTGCTGATCCTGACGCGGCTCGAACGTTTCCAGCGTTTTGCGGATCTCGGCGAGTTCCTCGGGACTGGGTCGGGCCTGTTCGAGGAGATGGGCGACCAGGGCCGACGTGGAACCGGCAAAGGCCCGCTGCCAGACATCGCCGATGAGGCTTCCCAGCGTCTGCCGCCGCTCCGCCCTGGGCCGGTAACGGAACGCGCGGCCATGGGGTTCGCGGTCGAGCAGCCCCTTATCGGCCATGACGTTGAGCAGGCTCATCACCGAGGTGTAGGCCCGTTTGGGGCCGGATTGATTCAGGTGATCCAACACCTCGCGGACCGTGAGCGGCCCGGTCTCCCACAGAAGTTTGAGGATCTCCAGTTCCGCGGGGGTCGGGTGCGGGGCTTTGGGGCGGGCCATGATTTCCGTTCCGAAGGGGTCGGCTCCGATTCTACTGCTGAAACAGTAGGTGTCAACTAGAAAACCCGTAGAATCCCTTCCGAATTGACCGCGACCGGGGTCTGCCCATACCATCCCCGCCCCCGGAGTCGGGATGACTCTGCACATCTGTCAGCAGGGAGGCTGTCGATGTCTCAGGCCGCGTTGTCGTCGGTCCTGCCCTTTGCGCCCATCGAGCAACTGCGCGCCGCGCGGGCGATCGTGCAGCACGAGGGGCACGCCCTGCTCGATGTTGCCAAACGGCTCGATGCCACCTTCTGCGAGGCGGTCCGCCTCGTCGCCGGGTGTCGCGGCTGCGTGATTGTCACCGGTGTCGGCAAGGCCGGTCTGATCGGGCAGAAGATCGTGGCGACGCTGTGCTCGACCGGCACGCGCTCGTTTTTCCTGCATCCCACGGAGGCGCTGCACGGCGACTTCGGTTGCCTCGCGGGCGGCGATGTCCTGCTGGTGTTGTCGCACAGCGGAGAGACCGGGGAAGTCTGCCAGTTGCTGCCGCTGCTGCGCGGCCTGAAACTGCCCGTGATTGCGATCACGGCCCACGCCCAAAGTACGCTCGGCGCTCGGGCCGACGTGACCATTTGCCTCGGCCATCTCACGGAAGCCGGCCTGCACGGGTTGCCCCCCACAACCAGCACCACGGCAATGCTGGCGATCGGCGATGCGCTCGCGTTGGTCGCTGCCGAATCGCGCGGGTTCACGCCGCAGGAATTCGGAAAGCTGCATCCCGGCGGCAGCCTGGGCCGTCGCTTGACCCCCGTCCGGGAGGTGATGCGTCGCGGCGACGAACTCCGAATCGCCGCGGCCACCGCCACCGTGCGCGAGGTGTTCACGAATCTCTGCCGGCCCGGTCGTCGCACCGGGGCGGTGATGCTGGTGGATGACGCCGGCGTCCTTTCGGGACTGTTCACGGACAGCGACCTGGCCCGGCTGCTGGAACACCGCCGCGATCAGCAACTCGACAAGCCGATCGCCGAGGTGATGACCGCCGGGCCGATCACGCTGTCGCAGGACGCGATCCTCGAAGAGGCGGTGCAGATCCTGAGCAGCCGCCGGCTCAGCGAACTGCCGGTGATTGACGACGACCGGCGTCCCGTGGGTCTGATCGACATCACGGACGTGATCGGTTTGATGCCCGCGAACCCGGGGTGATGAACCGCGAAACCGCAGGCGACCGCCGCTCGCGTGATTGATGTCTTTGTCTGGCTCTTGACTCTCGACTCTTGGCTTTAGACGCTCCTCCTCCATGTCGCGCCGATTTCTGCTGACGCTGGCCACCACCCTGTGCCTCACGGGGTTGTATGGCGTGTACGCAGTGGTGACGCGGCCGCTGCTGGCGTTGCCGGAGATGTCGATCCCGGCCGCCGCAGCGGGAATCGAGACCGAGCAGCCCCGGCCGGTGGAGAACGTGCGGATTGCCGAGCGGCATCTGGCGCATCAGCCATGGGCCAGGTCGGCAAAGTATCTGCTCCGCAGTCATGACGCGTTCATCTACACCGATGACTGGCAGCCGGAGGGGAGCGAGGGCCGCGTGCGGATGTGGCCGTTCGCCATGGCCTGGGTCACCAGGAAGGACGATGGGGTCACGGAGGAGGTGGTCACCGTGGTGGCCGAGTCGGCGGTCGTCAAATTCGCCGGGTCGTTCGACCTGCCGGCTCCCGATCCCGGACGCATGGTCGCCGCCGCGCTGGAAGGCCGCGCGCAGGTGGCCGGGCCGAACGGCCTGGTCATCGACGGCCGGGACTTCTACTTCCAGGAGGCGGCCCAAAAACTCTACAGCGACCAGCCGGTGTCGTTCGCGTATGCGGGCAACCGCGGCAGTGCGGACATCCTGCAGCTCGATCTGATTCCGAAGACCGGCCCGGCGGACAAGGACCGGCCCCACGTGTATGGCATCAAGAACATCCGCCTGAGCCGCAACGTCAAAATGAACCTGCAGCTCAAGCAGCGGGGCGAGCCGCTGGCGCTCATCGTCAAATGCGCCGGCAGCTTCGACTACGATCTCGAGCACCGCCTGGCCGGCTATTCGACCGACGTTGTGGCCTATCGCCAGACCGGGCCGACGGAGTTCGACTGGATCGAATGCGACAAGCTGCAGCTCGAGTTCGCAGGCGACGCCCCGCCTCCGCAATCCGCCGCTTCCAATCGCGACGGGTATCAGAAGTGGGATTCGACGCTCAAGTTCCGGCGGTTGTCGGCGCTCGCGGCGGCCCCCGCGCCCAATGCGGATTCGCCGCCGGTGATCCGCATCTACTCGATGGCTCACAAACTGCAGGCCCAGGCGACGCGACTGGATTACGACGGCGAACAGCAGTTGCTGCGGTTGTCGCATCCGCAGACCGTCAGCGTTCGCCAGGCGAACAGCCAGATGCAGGCCCCGACGATCGAACTCGGCTGGGGCGAAGGAGGGCGACTGACCAGTGCGAACTGCACCGGCCCGGGGTGGATGGTGCATCGCGATCCTGAGACCAAAGACGTGCTGTTTGCCGCCGACTGGGAACAACTCCTGCGGCAAGCCCCCGATCCGCAGACTGGTCTCGATGTGCTGGAACTGCACAAGGGGGCGTCGTTCCGGCAACCGCCGCGCAACACCGCACTGGGAGCGGACCTGATCCGCGTCTGGTACACACCCCCGAAGGAGCCGCAGAATCCGCTGGACCGGGGCCGCGAACTGGCCCCGTCGCCGGGCGACGTGCAGCCGCAGCGGCTGGAAGCGCACCGCGATGTGGCGTTTCTCAGTCCCCAGCTTCAGGCCACGACGCAGCAACTGATCGTCTGGCTGGATGCAAGCTTGCCAGAGTTGCCGGATGCGCCGGAATCCGCCGACAAGGGGCTGGGACTGCCGGGCAGCGACCCCAAGTCACCCGCAGGATCGCCGGCCGATCCTCCGCCGACGGTGGTCGCCGACGCCATCCGCGTGCAGCTCCGTCCGGGCAAGCCGACGCCGTCTCCCGCCGCCATCTGGACCGAAGGCCGGGTCCGTTTCGAGCAGTCCCGGCCAAATGCGCCCAAGCCGCTGACGATCACCGGCGACCGCGTGCACATCGAAAACGGCGGGCTGAACCGGCAGATCGCCCACGTCTTCGGCCGGCCCGGACAGATTCACGACGCCAGCCTGTCGCTGGAGGCGCAGGCGATTCACCTGGACCGGGCCGACAACCAGTTGAACGTGGATGGCGCCGGACTGCTGCAACTGCCGGTCAGCAGCGACATCGACGGCAAGCCGCTCGCGAAGCCGGAACCGCTCGACATCTCCTGGACCGAACGGATGTCGTTCGACGGCCGGCTGGTGGCGTTTCACGGCGACGTGACGTCCGTGCTGGGAGACCGTCGGATGACCTGTGCGACGATGCAGGTCACGCTGAGCGAGCCGATTCGCTTCGATCGTCCTCCCGCGGATGGCGGCCGGGTGCAACTGGCGTCCATCAGTTGCCGCAACGATGTGACCCTGCAGCACCGCGTGTACGCCGAGAACAAGCTGACGGAGGTGCTGACCGCGGAGGTCTGGGAACTGCACATCGACCGCGAGAGCGGAGAGCTGCACGCGCAAGGGCCGGGCTGGATGAACATGTGGCGTCGCGAGACGGGGACGCGGGGCGGGTTGTCCGCGCAGCAGACGGCCCGGCCCAACCGGCCCTCGCAGATCGACGCGTCCGAGTGGCAGTTCACCCGCGTGAAGTTCGACGGGCAGATGCGGGGCAACCTGCATCGCCGGTATGCCCGGTTCCTGGAGCGCGTGGAGATCGTGCACGGGCCCGTGCAGCTGCCCAATCACACGCTTGACCGCGACGCGCTTCCCAAGTCGGCCGGATTCATGAAGTGCAACGAGCTGCAGGTGAGGCAGACCCCGGCCGGCGCGCAGGACCGGCACTACATCGAGCTCGCGGGTGTCGGGAATGCGGAACTGGAGGGGAACGGCTTCTTCGCCTCGGCGGACCAGATCACCTACGACGAAGCGAAGGAGTCGTACCTGCTCCGGGGGTTCGGCAAGAACAAGGCCCGCATCTGGCACCGCAACGCCCCGGGCGAAGACAACGCCCCCGTCGCCCTGCAGCAGATGGTGTACTTTCCGGCGACGCGCCGCATCCTCGCCGACGGCATCGCCGGCGGCGAAGGGGCGCAGTGAGGAAACGGAGCGCCCTTTCCCCGCCCCGGGTGGTTCACTCACTGCGAGTGCCCTGACCCGCGAGTCCGTCGCCATGTCCACCGTTCCCGTCCGCAAACTCACGCCGGCAGAATATCTTGCCCAGGAGCGGGCGGTGGCGTTCAAGATCGTGTGCTGCGCGCGCGACGCCGATGACCGCTGCGTGCTGACGGAGACCGCCGATCCGGAAGGTTGCATCGGGCTGTCAGCGCTGCAGATCACGCTGCCGGTCCCAGACATCTACCGTCGGGGGGCATTCGACGCCGCCGGTTAACTCAGCGGCTTCTGCTCGAGCGCGTACCGCCAGTGGCCAGCGCGGTTCCGTTCGCGCGTCAGGCGGAACCGGCGGTTGAAGACGAGTGAGGGGGCGAAACCGTCGGCGTCCGGCGGCGATTCGACGTAGCCAGCCTCGCCCGGGACGAGCAGCGCGAACTCGATCCGTTCGCTGCGGCAGTCGATCAACCAGTATTCGGGAATGCCCGCCAGAAAATACTGCCTGCGGAGCACCCGCATGTCCTTCCGCACCGATGACGGGCTGACAATCTCCACGACCAAGTCGGGCGCGCCACGCAGGTCTTTCGACTGATCGTCGGAGTAAACAGCGCGGCCCGATTGGAGCGTGTCCCAAGAGCAGTAGATGAAATCTGGCTCGCACGCGAGGTCTGCATCATCGTTGGTGAGCAGCGTTCCGTCCGGGAAGAACTCGCCCAACTCCTCTTTTTCGATCAATAGCCCCAGTGCCAGAGTAATGCTCGACTTTGGATTGGTATGGAAGGAAATATTCTCCGCGTTCATGTCGACCTCGATCTCGCCGGCCAGGTAGGAGATGCGGCCGCGCTCGGGGAAGTCGTCGCTGTTGGCCCAGCGGCGGAAGCCGTCGAGGCTGCGGACCCATGCGGGGATCGTCACCGCCGGCGTCGTCCGCAGCGCGTCAACAAGTGCCGTGCTCATCGCTTTCTCCACCCATCATGCCGCCGGCTGCACGAGGCCCTCGCGACCGATGCGGGCGCAGAAGTCGCCGAAGGCTTCGCCCGGTCGCCGCTGAGACTTGAACTGTTCCAGCAGCGGCGTCAGCAGAGGAATGATCTCTTCCTGCGGCACGAGGTCTTTATAGATGAATGCCAGCCGCGTCCCCTGCGTATTCCCGCCAACGAACACCGTGTACTTGCCCAGCGTCTTGCCCACCAGGCCAATGTCCGGCGTGTAAGGCCGCGCGCAGCCGTTGGGGCAGCCCGTCATGTGGATCGAGATCCGCTCCTGCGACAGCCCCAGCCGGGCGAGTTCGATTTCGAACGCATCGATCAGGCCGGGCAGCACCCGCTCGGATTCGGTGATCGACAACCCGCAGGTCGGGAAGGCCGGGCAGGCGATCGCATACCGGCGGACGAGCGTCAAATCCTCCGCCAGCCTGATGCCGTGGGCCTGCAGATGCTGGTTGATGGCCCCGCGGTGCTGCGGATCGATGTCGCAGACAATCACCGACTGCAGCGCGGTCAGCCGGGTGTTGAAGCGGTACTTCTCCAGCAGCGTCCGCAGGCCGGTCTTGAGGCGCAGGTCTCCCTCGTCCTTGATGCGGCCGCATTCGATGTTGATCCCTAGGAACAGCCTGCCGTCCCCCTGTTCGTGCCAGCCCATGTGGTCCGGCGCGTCGGTGACGTCGGCGGGATGCGGTTCCGGCAGCGACCGGCCGTAGTATTCCTCGACCTTGGCCTTGAAAGCCGGGAGGCCCCAGTCATGGATCAGGTATTTCATGCGGGCCCGCTTGCGGTCCTCGCGGTTGCCGAAGTCCCGCTGCACTTTCACGATGGCCTCGGCGACGCCCAGCACCTGATCGGGGGCAATGAAGGCCATCTTCTGCGCGATGGCCACGAACGTCTTTTCCGCGCTGGGCGTGACCCCCATGCTGCCGCCGACCAGCACGTTGAAGCCGGCAATGCGGCCCTGCTCGACCACCCCCAGGAATCCCAAATCCTGCGAGTAGATGTCGATGCAGTTGTCGTCCGTCAGCGCGAAACCGATCTTGAACTTCCGCGGCAGATACAGCTTGCCGTAGATCGGCTCGTCCACCGGCTGCCATTCGGCGACGTTCTGTTTCGTGCCGCTGTCGTCGGTCAGCCAGATTTCGTGGTAGGCCGTCGACTTGGCGCGAAAATGCTCGGCGGTCCGGTCGGCGAGGGCCTGCATTTCGTCCCGGGCCGGATTGTTCCGGATGGGGGCCGGGCAACTGACCACGTTGCGGCAATTGTCACCGCAGGCGCCCTGCGTGGTGAGCAGGGTCTGGTTGATGCCGGCGACCGCGGCCTTGAGGTGTTCCTTGATGACGCCGTGCAACTGGAAGCCCTGGCGGGTGGTGATCCGCAAGGTGCCGTTGCCGTACTTGTCGCACAGGTCCAGATGCGCGAGGAACTGTTCCGCGGAGACCTTCCCGCCGGGCACGCGGGTCCGGACCATGAACATGTAGGCCTTGCCCTTGGGTTTGCCGTCGGCCGCTTTGGCCTTGCGGGAATCGCGGTCGTCCTGCTGATAGATGCCGTGCGGCTTGAGCAGCTGCTCCGAGTCCGCGCAGAAATGATCGGCGTCGGACAGCAGCTCGGCCCCCAGCGTTCCCCGCAACTGGCGGCTGTGTTCCTTGATGATCTCGACTTTGCTCAGTTTGGGGGCGTCGCTCATGAATGCGCGTTCCGTGAGAATGCGGCGAGGGGGCGCGAGGCTGGAGGGGTCCCTTCAGCGACAACCGGCGGGGCCGGCTCCGAACCGACCCTGACCGCCGTCGGCAGTGGTCGGAACCGGTCGTCACAACCCTACCCGATACCCCCAAGTCTCCAGTATAGTTGACCTGTCTGGTGCTGACGAGGCGACTCCGCGGCAGGTTCGTCCGGAGCGGACGGTTTTCTCAGGGACTGGAATCATGCTGACGCTGACTCGCCCCGCGTGGGTCCTGGGCTGGAGCCTGTGGCTGGGGCTCGCGGGACTGGCTCCGGCCATTTCTGCCGAAACCAACCTGCCGGCTCCCGAAGCCGAAGAAACCTGGCAGGTGATCTACCTCGCCGGACAGCGCGTGGGTTATGCCCGGATTCTGGTGGCCCCGCAGCAAGCCGGCGACGAAACCGTGGTCCACACCGTCGCCGAGACCCGGCTGGTCCTCAAACGTTTTGGCCAGACGCTGCAGATGTCGACGACGACGGAAACCGAGGAAACCCTGGCCGGCGACCTGCGGTCCTTCACCTTTCGCATGGCCAACCCCCCGGCCATGACGTCGAAGACCACCGGCGTGGTGACCGACGGCCGGCTCAATCTGGCCTCGGAAATCAACGGCCGAACGACCACGTCCTCCCAGGCGTGGCAACCCGGCATCAAGTCTCCCACGTACCAGGATCGCCTGCTGCGGGTCACTCCCCTGAAGCCAGGGGAAACCAAGGAGGTCCGCGCCTTCTTTCCAGAAATGGGCAAGCCGGGCACGCTCAAAGTCTCCGCCGGCGGCGCTGAAACCGTCACGCTGCTGGATGGCACAACGGCCGAGTTGCAAAAGGTCAAAGTCGTCAACTCCCTGGTTCCCGGCGTCACCACGACCGGCTGGATCAATGCCCGCGGCGACACCGTCAAAAGCTCCACCAGCCTGCTGGGAGCCGAAATGGTGACGTACTCCGTCCCCAAGGCGGAGGCCCTGAAGGAGATCACCGTCGCCGAACTGGACTTGGGAGTTGCCACCCTCGTCAGGGTTCGGGAGATCGACAGGCCGTATGCGACGAAGTCTGCGACGTACCGGGTGACGCTGCCGGATGAGGATCCGTCCCGAGTCCTTCCCGCCGGGGATACTCAGACTGTCAGGAAGGTTTCCGAGCATGTCAGTGAGGTGACCGTCACTGCGCTCCCGTTGCCGGAGAAGGGGTCGATCCGGGCGGCAGCCGACGAGTTTGTGAAGCCGACGCGGTTCCTGCAGTCGGATGACGAGGGTGTCCAGCAGCATGCCGAGCGGGCGGCCGGAGTGCTGACCAATCCGGGGGCGGTCGCGCGCGCCATGGAGCGATACGTCCACGAGAAGCTCGACAAAAAGAACTTCTCGACGGCCCTGGCATCGGCGGGAGAGGTGGCCAGGAACCTGGAAGGGGATTGCACCGAGCACGCCGTGCTGCTGGCGGCCATGTTGCGGGTCAAACAGATTCCGTCCCGCGTGGCGGTGGGGATGGTGTACATCGGCAACCCGTCCGCCTTCGGGGGACACATGTGGACCGAGGCGTTGCTGGACGGGAAGTGGGTGCCTCTGGACGCCACTCTGGGTCGGGGCGGGATCGGTGCGACCCACATCAAGCTGGGAGACACAACATTCGCTGACGAATCCGCCGCCCCGCTGAGCGCCTTCACGTCGCTGATTACCGTAATTGGCAAGCTGCAGATCGAAGTCCTGCAGGCCGAATGACCGGAGGCCGGCCCCCGGCGCGGCGCGTCCGCCGGGGCCCGGTGTTGTAAAAAGTACCAGAACGACTGGTTGCAATTCTTACAACGAGGGCACCGGCGGTAAGCCTCGGGCGGGTTGTGCCGGATTTTCCGATTTCCCCAACATGAGATTTGGCCGCTGGTTGCGTCGTCCAACCGGTTGGCGGCGGGCCACTTGAGGAGTTTTTGGTACGGACCGTGCAAGGAGTGGAGACGGCGAAAGCCACTGAGTCACTCACAGTCAGGCGACCCCTGGGTCCCTGCGTGAATTTTCCTTCCGGCCCGAGGGAGACGGGCCTAATCTCCGCACAGCACACACCTCAACTGTCTTGCCCCACACAGGCCGGAACGCTACCCGCAGCGTCCCGGCCTCTCGCCTTTAATCGGGGCGAACCAGCCGGCTTTCCAGATTGTCCAGGAATCACCACGCACCTACACTCGTGGTAGATTTCCTCCCTGGGAGCAACGCTGTTGCCCGAACCCATCCGTGACGAACTGGCCGTGCAGCACCGGACTGCGGTGCTGGTGGCCGTGCCCGGTCCCGAACTGAAGCTTCCCCGGGACCGCGTGCTCGACGAGCTCAAGGGGCTCGTCAAGACCGCCGGCGTGACCGTCGTCGGCGAACTGGTCCAGTTTCGCCAGAAGCCGCATCCGGGAACGTGCCTGGGCAAGGGGAAGCTCGAAGAGCTCACGGCCCTGGTCGAAGCCACCGGCGCGGAACTGGTCATCTTCGACAACAACCTCAGCCCGGCCCAGGGGCGGAGGCTCGAACAGGAAACGAAGCGGATCATCGTCGACCGCAGCGAGCTGATTCTGGACATCTTCGCCACGCACGCCCGCACCTACGAGGCCAAGCTGCAGGTCGAACTGGCCCAGTTGCAGTACATGCGGACCCGCCTCAAACGGATGTGGACCCACCTGGAACGGATCGAAGGGGGCATCGGCGCCAGCCGCGGCCCCGGCGAAAAGCAGATCGAGATCGACCGCCGGCTGATCGGCACACGCATCGCCGAGCTGCAGCAGCGGCTCAAAGAGGTCGAGGTCCGGCGCGAACGGATGGTCCGCCAACGGAACAGCCATGCGCTGGTCTCGCTGGTGGGCTACACCAACGCCGGCAAAAGCACGCTGATGAACGCCCTGACCGGGGCCGACGTGTACGTCGCCGATCAGTTGTTCGCCACGCTCGACACCCGCACGCGGACCTGGAGCATCCCCAACTGGGGGGACGTGCTCCTGAGCGACACCGTCGGCTTCGTCCGCGACCTGCCGCACTCGCTGGTGGCGTCGTTCAAGTCCACGCTGGAGGAAGCCCGGCAGGCGGATCTCTTGCTGCACGTCGTCGACGTCAGCCATCCCGAAGCGGCCGAACAGGTGGACACCGTCGAGCGGGTGCTGCAGGAGATCGGCGTCGAGATTCACGATTTCATCCTGGTGCTGAACAAGATCGACGCCGTCACCGACCGCGAACTGGTGGACACGCTGCGGGCGAAGTACACGCATTCCGTGACCGTCAGCGCGAAGACCGGACAGGGGCTCGACCGGTTGGCGGCCCTCGTCGCCGAGCTGCTCGGCGACGGCTACGTGGATGCGGAGATCGAAACGTCGGCGGGCAACGGGCGGTTGTTCGCCTGGCTCGCCGAACATGCGGAGGTGACCAGCCGCGACTACAATGACTCCCGCGTGACGCTGCATTGCCGGTTGCCGCGGAATCAGGTGTGGAAGCTGCGCGGGGACGACATCACGGTGCGAATGCCCTCCGAGCCGGGGCGTGTCGCCCCGCTGCAGGCCGCGCCGGTCGAAGTGGAATGAAGAGAAGACCGGGGGGGCACGCCCCGGCTCTGACGGGCGCGTTTCTGCACGCGCTGCTCGACTGGTATGGCCATCACGGCCGCGATCTGCCGTGGAGGGCCGAGCGCGATCCGTACCGGGTCTGGCTGCGGGAGATCATGCTGCAGCAGACGACGGTCGCCGCGGTGATCCCGTATTTCGAGCGGTTCACAGCCCGGTTTCCGACGGTGCAATCGCTCGCGTCGTCCGAAGAAGCCGACGTGCTGCGGCTCTGGGAGGGGCTGGGCTACTACAGCCGGGCGCGGAACCTCCATCGGGCGGCCCAACGCATTGTGTCGGAGCACGGCGGCGAGTTCCCGCGCGAGGCGGCGGCGCTGCAGGCCCTGCCGGGCATCGGCCGGTACACTGCCGGGGCGATTGCATCGTTCGCGTTCGAGCAGCCGGCGGCGATCGTCGAGGCCAACACGCTGCGGCTGTATTGCCGCTTGTTGGGATACACCGGCGACCCGCGATCCTCGGTCGGCCAGCAGACGCTGTGGTCGTTCGCGGAATCACTGATCTCGGCGAGCCGGGAGCGTCAGCGACCGGAGTCTTCTCCAGCGCAAGCTCCGGTCGCTGACGCTCCCGGCTCGCCGGCCACAATCAACCAGGCGCTGATGGACCTCGGCGCCACGGTCTGCACGCCGACGGAGCCGGACTGCCCGCGGTGCCCGGTGTCTGACTGGTGCATGGCGTTCGCCGCGGGTCAACAGCGCGAGATCCCGCAACCGCCGCGGCGAGTTGAACTGACCGACGTCGTCGAGGCCACCGTGGCGGTGCGGCATCGGGGACGGTATCTGCTGCGGCGGCGGCCGCACGGCGAGCGCTGGGCCGGGCTGTGGGACTTCCCGCGCTATCCGGTCGACGCTCACGAACCGTTGTCCCGGACGCTGGCCGAGCAGATCCGCGAGCAGACGGGGATCGGCATCGCGCTCGGCGAGCAAATCGCGGAGTTCAGACACGGCGTGACGCGGTACCGCATCACGCTGCGGTGCTTTCATGCCGAGCGGCAATCCGGCCGGCTGCGCCGCGACGCGGACCTGCGATGGGTGTCGCCGACGGAGTTCGAGCAATACGCCTTGTCCACGACGGGCCGCAAATTCGC
>Ga0073934_10007092_pt1 | contig 15842 bp, 13 predicted proteins | sample LarsenN4metaG_FD_76834 | JGI IMG/M metagenome (GOLD analysis project Ga0073934, IMG submission 76834) | Hot spring sediment bacterial and archeal communities from British Columbia, Canada, to study Microbial Dark Matter (Phase II) - Larsen... ...
GCGAGTATGTTATAACCAGTTAGTTGATAACGGTCTGCAGAAAAATAGTATTCTAAATCTCTGACTGCTGCCTCGGCACTCTTTCTTATATTATCTTCTTCAGATTTTGACAATTCTAGGAGCTTTTCATAGTCAGCACGTGAGCCGGCTCGTGCTCCGATTGAGAGTTGTTGAATTTCTAGCATTTGCCCCAGATGAGTTTGAGCAGTTGCCAACTCATTCTGTTTGGCTTGTATATCTTTATTTAGTCGCTCAACGCGTTCCTCTAATGGTTTAATCTTTGTGGCAACAAAGGATTCCGCTTTCTTCTCTATAGCTATGTCTACAGCCTTTCTAAGTTCTGGTACAGTAAATTGTTTATCGACCTGTCGTGTTACAGAATCACGTATAATTTGATAACCAAAAAAACTAAGCACAGAAACAACAAGAAAAGCAACCATTCCATATTTCCTAAAACGTGAATCCACCTCACGCCTTAATTCGCCTCTCAATTCAGAAAACCTTTGAGAAAATAAGGTTTCAAGACTAACACGTTGTTCTAAGGATTGTTCAAGAGAATGTATTCTTTTTTCCAAATCCGAGTTTTTACTTAATGGCTTAGGAGGTGTGTTACTCTCAAGCTCTTGTGTTAAGTCTTCTTTGTTTTTGTCGGATATGTTTTAGTGGTATTTTCTTCTTTCACTGTATTTAGCATAAAATTATAAATAACTTGTGACGATATTGACAACTGTTGTAGTTAAGCTGTATTAGAAGTTCTTGGTGTGAATGACTTTTCCCATATAGAATAAAATATCACACCAAAAATAAGAGATTAGCTAAATGCCGGAAAAAGTCATTTTCTCATGGAGCGGCGGTAAGGATAGTGCCATAGCACTCTATGAAATTCAGAAGAGTAATAACTATGAGATACTAGCTTTATTGACAACTGTGACCGAAGACTACGACCGGGTTAGCATGCACGGATTAAGACGGATTCTATTAGAACAACAGGCCGAGTCTCTGGGCTATCCGCTTGAGAAAATTTTTATTTCCAAGAACGCTTCCAACGAAGAATACGAATCTAAAATGGAAGAAGCTCTTTTGAAGTATAAGAATAGAGGTGTTAACTCGGTAGTTTTTGGAGACATCTTCTTAGAAGATGTAAGAAAATACCGGGAGGACAACCTGGCAAAAATAGGGATGAGAGGAATCTTCCCGATCTGGAGAAGAGATACCAAGGAGCTTGCTCACACATTCATAAACCTGGGTTTCAAAGCGGTCACAGTCTGCGTTGACTCAAATGTTTTGGACAAAAGATTTGTAGGCAGGGTCATCGATGAACAATTCTTATCCGAGCTTCCTCCCGGTGTCGACCCCTGCGGCGAGAACGGAGAATTTCACTCCTTCGTGTACCATGGGCCGATATTCCGGGAAAGGATACTCTACAATACCGGAGAGGTTATTTTAAGGGATAACCGTTTTTATTATTGCGATTTAGTGCCTCATTACTAGCATCTAATTAAAGACCTGTTCACCAGCAAGCAATCTGACACAAAGTGTCACTCCGCGAATCTAAGATTTCTCCCCCATGAGATATGATCCCGTGGCATAGTAAACATCCCATGGTGTGAAATTATCTCATGGGTTCGAAATGACAGAAGAAGTGGTCGGAACGGTATCCTCATCCTTGTCATTCCGAACCCTGTCCCGAATGAATATGAGGGAGCTGGTGAGGAATCTAAGCAAATTGCTCTGCGTTCCTTACATTAAAACCAGATACGGCCCGGAAAGTCACGCCTATCGAAAAAAACAAAACAATAGAAATTATGTTGCCAGGAAGTATGTCATGTACTACTGATGAAACTGGCGAGCGGCCCCTGCTTCTTCAGTGTTATAAAATTATCGCCCTTCGACACCGCTCAGGGCGATCGGTTTGTTCTTGAATTTAGCGGATTTAAATCCGCTCATTCCTTCGTTCTACTCAGGACAGGCTCTGAGCCCCGTCGAGGGATGAACGCTCAGGGTTATTGTAAAATAAGCTATAAAAAATAAAAAACTACCTCCCACCGGTCAGTCTGGCCCGGCCACGCATGGTTGGTCCTCCGTTTCCCACACGAAGCGCCTGCATGGGCACACCCTTTCCGCAGTTGGGCATGGGGAAAAGCCTAAAATCGTTTCCCACGGCATCGATGCTCATGAGATAATCCCTCGAATCGGATGTCATTCCCCCGCTTCTATACAGCTTCACCAGCTCACCCTTCTCAATCTTATACACCCGTCTTGCCGATATGCTGAAATTCTCCCGCGACTCTCCGATGGAAGGCGTGTGGTGTGACACCAGGTAATATCCGTCATCTACTTCCTTAATTATGTCTTGCGGATTTCTGTCACCCGGGGCGAACACGGTGTTGGTCATCCTCACCAGCGGAACAAAATAGCTATGAGTGGCGCGCATGGCGCCGTTTGGAGCCTCATCCAGTATCACCGCGGTTTCCCGGCTGTTCAAAAATCCCTTGAATATACCCTTGTCGATATGAACTACCCTTTTTCCTAAAACCCCCTCCGCATCGTATTTATAGTTTCCATAACCCGGAAGCGATGTATCGGAATACGCCGTCACCAGGTCCGAAGCTACCTTCTTGCCCACCTGGTTATTGTCCATGCTCTTTAGAAGCCAGCTCCTTCCGGCGTATGCGGTCTCCATCTTGAGCACCCTGTCCGCTTCCACCGGGTGGCCGATAATCTCGTGCACGAGAAGCGCATTGAAATGCGGGTCGGTGACCACTACCGCTTCTTTTGGGGTTGAGTTGAGAACTTCAGCCTTGGAGAGCTCTATTGTTTCATTCCCCAGGTCTACTGCAAAGTCATGCAGGGTCTTACCAAAAGGATTTTCTCCATGAATCGCTTCCCATCCGCATCTGGCTCCAAGGTGGTCATAGTTAGCCTCGTCTCCGACGACGACATAAACAAACCCTTCGGTGAGTGGGAAGGTCTGGTCGATAAGGGCTCCTTCGGACGACACAAAAAGCTCTCTTACCAGCGAAGTGGTGATGTGAACCAGGTTGTAGCCACCGGAATCATACAGCTTTTCGATGGACTCGGATGCTCCGACTGCTTCTCTCACTATGCTCTCGATCGGTACGTTTCTTGGGTCATACTTGAATGGAATAACCACCGTGTCGTTGTGAACTTCAACCGGGGCGAGTATGGTGCTGTGTATCGATTCTCCAAGCTCTCCGAACACGCCCTTCATCTCCGCTTTGTATGAGGCGTTTGCCAGCGCTCGTTTCCAGGCATGCCTTATCCCTTTTCTTATTACGTCATCCAGTCTTCTCAGGTCAGACATGCCTAGATGAGAGGCAAAGTAGCCGGAGGCTCTAAGCCTATCGCCGGCAATTAACTTTACACTGAAAGACATCTGTCGCTCTTCTCTCCCTTCCCTCGGAGCACCCTTTTGAGCCACGGCGAACCTGGTCTCATTCACCCCTATCCTCACATCTATGTAGTGACAGTTATCCAGGTTTATCTGAGATTCCAGGACGATTTCGGAAACCATGACTCTTATCCGTTCGATTAAATCAACGCCGATTAGGCCTGACATTGGGGGATACCTCCTAGTAGTTTTGGTATGGAAATGAACCACCCTGCGGCAAGCAGCAAAGTATCCCAGAATTTCCCCTCCCTTGACGGGAGGGGATTCAGCCCATGAGATATGAAGTTATCTCACGGGCTAATGGGAAGGGTGAATCACCCCCACCTTAAGCCCTTATTTCCATTTGATGCACACTGCGCATCAAATACTACACCTCACCATGGGGGAGGATGGATATGTGGCAAGCCACAGGTAATCTCAAGTTAAATTCAATATAAACAGCAAGCATGAAAGTGTTAATAATAACATGAAAATAAGTGGCTGAGCCAAAACGCCAAACCGCTCTCGGTCGTCTCCTCCAAGAGGGTTTAACTTGACTGATTTTTGGCCTGTGTAATACTCAAGCTAGGTTTATTTATGTTCTTACATTTTGCAGTGGGTTAAGGCTATCTGCTTATTAAGTCCAATCATAACCATCTAAAGGAGGATGAAAGATGCTGAAAGAATTCAAAGAATTCGCCATGCGTGGGAACGTGGTGGACATGGCCGTCGGGATCATAATCGGCGCCGCATTCGGAGCAATAGTTAAATCCCTGGTCGATGACGTAATAATGCCGCCTATCGGACTGGCATTGGGTAACGTTGATTTCTCGAACCTGTTTTTAGTCCTGAAAGAGGGTGCAACTCCCGGACCTTATGCCTCGCTAACGGAAGCTAAAAATGCCGGTGCGGTTGCTATAAGCTATGGGGTTTTCATAAACACCATAATTAACTTCATCATCGTCGCATTTGCCCTCTTCATCGTCATACGCGCCATGAACAGACTAAAGAAGCAGGAAGAAGCAGCTCCGGCCTCTCCCCCCGAGCCGTCAAACGAAGAGAAATTATTGGCGGAGATCCGGGATATTTTGAAGCAGAGGTAGAAGACAAAAGTGGTAGAGAAATGCCCTTATGCTTATCTAATTTATAGAAAGAGCAAAGAGATTGATTCCGTTGACACTATCTTACTGCACTATCGGCTCTTCGCTGACCGGAGTGATTACACAGGTGCAGCGCATGAAGCCAGGGTCGAGGAATTTATGAACAGCTTGAAGGCTGTCGGCTTCGACCACGTAGTAAATCACGTGCTGTGAAAAAGCCCCATACATCGCTTTTAATTTAACCCCCTCGGCGCTGGCGTTGTAAAGAGTCTTCGAGCCTCCCGACTGCTTCGGACAAAGCTCGGGAGTATGCGTCTGGGTTATAAGGAATAGCATATTCATTACCTCCCTTTGTGATTGGTCTGAGATTACAATATTTTCGGGGGAAATTAAATGAAAGGTTAGTCTCTCCTCCCCTATTTTTCACAATGCCGCGGCAACTTGCACTACCCATGACTCTCTTTGGATCATGTCCGATCATGTTTTAGAACTATTTAGAGACGCAAAATTTTGCATCCCTAAATAAATCCTCTCACCCCTAACTCCTGAATGTCAGGTAGTAGACAAGACCGATAAATGCGCTGCCGGTAAGTGTGGGAATCATGCTCAGCCGGTAGCGGAACATGGCCACAAATGCCCCTATGGCAATCAAGAGAGAAACTAAATCTATGCTATTTATTACCGGAACTTGAAGCCGCATTCCCAGTGTATGTATCTCATTTACTGACCTAAACAAAGTATGAAGGGAGAACCATACCGCCAGGTTTAGGATAACCCCTACCACCGCCGCAGTAATGGACGAGAGGGCTGTGCTCAACGATTTGTTTCCCCGGAGATATTCAATATAAGGCGCACCTAAAAAAATCCAGAGGAAACAAGGGACAAACGTCACCCAGGTTGTGATAATCGAGCCAAGTACGCCGGCTAACATAGGGTCCTGTGCATCCGGATGTCTGTATGCCCCCATAAAACCGACAAATTGCAAAACCATAATCAACGGTCCGGGGGTAGTTTCGGCCATACCCAGTCCGTCTAGCATCTCTCCGGGTTTCAGCCAGCCGTAAGTATTCACCGCCTCCTGGGCAATGTATGCCAGTACGGCGTACGCTCCTCCAAATGTGACTACAGCAGCCTTGCTGAAGAATATCCCCTCGGTTACGAATACACTGTCCTTGCCATAAGTCGAAATCAAAAGAGCCAATGGGACAAACCATAAAAGTAAGCAAATCACTGTCACACGAATAGCACGCAACAGAGAAGGTTGAGTGTGGTTTCCCACGCTGTCCGTTATCACAAAATCTCCCTGTTCATTGCCCTCGCCGACTTTGGACTCATGCCGTTTGATCACATGGAATTTATCCTCGGGAAATTTACCTCCGATAAAGCCGATCAATCCCGCCGATACGATGATGATGGGAAATGCGATATCGAAGAAAAATATAGCTACAAAAGCCAATCCGGCTAGAATAATCATCACCTCATTCTTGAGCGCCCGTTTACCGATGCGAATCACCGCCTCGACCACCACAGCCATCACCGCCGGCTTGAGTCCGAAGAAGATGGCCTGTACCAAAGTTGTATCCTGAAATCCGGCGTAGAGAACGCTCAACACCAGAATGGATATGAAACCGGGCAGGACAAAAATGATTCCAGCGACAAGCCCACCCAGCGTTTTATGAAGTAACCATCCGATGTAGGTAGCTAGTTGCTGAGCCTCGGGACCAGGCAGCAACATGCAGTAGTTTAGCGCGTGCAGAAAACGATTCTCGCTTACCCAGCGCTTCTCCTCCACCAAAATGCGGTGCATCACCGCTATCTGGCCGGCCGGCCCGCCGAAACTGTAGATGGCCACTTTGACCCAGACCCAGAGGGCGTCTCTAAAGGTGACTTTATGTTTGGAAACACTGGCTTCTTTTATCGACAGGTCTTCGACACCTGGCTCCATATGTTCCATTGCTGTCTTTCTGCTCTTATATGACGATTTGTATCACTACTTCTTGCTAGAATTGGTTTTATCCAGTGCGGCCTTAACTCCTTTGGCAAGCTTCTCCGGCTTATCAATTCCCCAAAAGTGTAGAAAGAACAATCGAGGAGATTCAAAGAGCATATGATTGTGAACAGCGGTGACAGTAATACCGTGTTTCACCAGAGCTTTGATAACCGGATTTACTTCTTTAGCCAATAGAACGAAGTCTCCATATACTATTGCTTTACCCTCAACCTTCTGGAAGCCTATAGGAGTTGCCACACCCATCGACGGAGGAATTTCCATTCCGTTCTCAGCAATCTTCTCTTTTCTTGAAAAACTGTATTTGAGAAGGCTTCCTGCGGCCTTGCCGCTTGTACCCAGAATAGCTTCCACTCCTGACCAATCTACACCGGTAACAGCGGGTTGTCCGATCTTGCTTTCACTAAGCGGAGTTTTTGTCTTTGCTAGGGCAGACTTCATGGCCTTCGCAAGCTTAACCGGGTCGCCGCGGCCGCTGAAGTGCATATACATTATTCTAGGTGATTCACCAACCAGATGATTGTGTAAAGCTGTGACCTCGATTCCATTCGACACTAGCTCCGGCAGTACAGAATCAACCTCTTTATCCAGAAGAACAAGGTCACCCATCATCATTGCTTTGTTTCCCATTTGCTTAAACGTAATCCATGAAGTAAGCGCAAGCCCAGGCTCGATAAAAACATTCCCCACCCTAACTTTCAAATCAGAGCGGGCGAAAGTAACCTTGAAAACATCATCTCCCACCGTCCCTTTTCCGCCGATAGCTTTTTCAACTTCCTGCCACCCATGTGGTGTCTCGGCAATGGCCGTAGACCAGGTGAGAAATAAAGAAATTAGAATAAAAAGATTTTTCATTTTAATCACCTCATAGAACAATCAAGAGAGTTTTCCTGTCTTGCTCATTTTCCTTTTTGTTTCCTTGTGGAGAAATGTTCATATAAAGAATCGAGAATCACTGAGCCAACTTCCACTACCTTGTGGTCATCTTTAAGGAAATTAGACAAAGCCCGCACTACTGCGTCAAGCCCAGCCGATTCGGTACGACCGTACTTGTTGTCTTTCATGTCCACATCGTGGACGATTTCAGCAATTGAGGTGAGTGCTTTGTCCTTGAGCCGAAACGCTTTAAGAAGAGTCTCAAAAGTACAATCACCGCCGTGATGACTGAACTCAGCTGCAAATACGTCAAAAAGAATAGCACTTTTAGGAAGGTTTGATTTGGGAGCGAAAACAAACTTGGCCTGGGGGTCAATGAAACGCCGTATAAGCCATGCTGAGCAAAGCCTATCAATGTGGATATGTTCGCGCGTCGCCCAAACCCTTTTTTGAAAATCCTTTCTGGAATAACGTCGAGTGCCTAAACGCATCCTATTTTTCCCATCTGGAGAGGCAAGATGGTTTGTTAAACGTTCTAGAATACTTCGCACCTTCCCGGCAACGGGTGTCTTAAAGAAATCAATCCGTTCGACATCCGCGAAGGATTCGTTTAGATGTTTTGCCTCTTTTGCTAGTTTTTTTAACTCAGTATCTGAAAGCTTTCCCTCTTCTTTGGCCAGGCGCACACGTTCCAGTAAATTCTCTGCTGAGGTAAAGATGGACATGTAATCTTCCTCCCTAGCGCGTTGAAAAAGAGAACGAAGTGTTTGGTCTTCTTTCTCGTCAAGAGAATCTGACACAAATATCGAGGCTTCCCCCTTTGAATCCCTTATTTGCTGACATAGCCATTGCAGGTCCTCAAGCTGTTCATCTCTATATGGCAGGACATAGACCGAGTTTCGATAAAGTAAGGAGCCTATTTTCTTAGTAAGACGCCAGACCTTGACTCGATCTCGCGAATTTTGTGTTTGCAGATGATATATCAGAAAAAGCCACTTCATTCTTGTATGATGTAATTTTTGTTACAATTATAACATTTGTTACATCATTTCATAGGGTTCTTGGTTAATTAATAAGAAACCCTTGAATATCGGGTCAATGGGGGCAACTAAGCTTCTCTAGAATTATCTCTATTCGAGGTATAGATTACTGGAAAGGTTTAATGATCTGTGATTAACGTAAAAAAAACAATATTACAGGCAGTCAGCCTACTCCCCAGGGAAGTCCTTTCAAAAAATCCTGCAGGTGTGGGCCAAAGAGCGCCACTGCTGCTATGGTAAAAATAAAGCCTAAAACGCCAACGATAATCCCGGCAACGACCAATTGAGTAAGTTTCTCCAAGTTCTCATTATCTTCCATCAGTGTCCTCCAGAGTGGTGGGAACCGGCTTTCCCGATAAATAGAGGGTCACCCACCGGAATAATAGGGAAGGTCTTTATAAAAAATAGGAATGTGAGAACAAACGCCGCTAGGAACCCGAGGGTTATAAGAATATGGGTGGAGCCAAAGTTTATTTCCGGAGAGAACGAAGGCATAACTAGAACAAAAATGTTCAACCACAAACCGATAAAGGAGATCGAGGCGATAAAGGACAGTATCGCCGGAATCACCTTGGTCGTCCTGGGGATAAGAGAGATAAACGGGAAGAAGAAACAGCATGAAAGCACTACCCAAGACAGCGACTTGAATGGCTCTACCCTGGTACGGGCAATGACAAACCCGGTCTCTTCGGGCATGTTAGCGTACCAGATGGCCAGGAACTGGGAGAACATCAGGTAAACCCAGAACATGGAAAAACCTAAAAGCAACTTCCCAATATCATAGAACTGAAATGGGGTTATATAATCCTGCAACTTTAGGTGCTTTCTGACAAAAGTAGAAAGAATAATGGTCGCGCCGAGCGCCGCTACTAAACTGCTGATAAAGTAGTATGGGCCAAATAATGTGCTGAACCAGTGCGGATCGAGGGACATCATAAAATCCCATGCTATTATGCTCAAGACCGCGGCATAGATGAGAGCAATGGCCGGGGCAAGCTTGGATAACTTGTTCCAGCACTCCTTCCTCTCTTCATCGCCCCTCCAGCCGGAGGCAATCCAGGCGCAAAGGCCGGACAATTTTCCCTCGGCTCCCCCCAAATCCTGTCTCAAGGAATAATAAAGGTAGATAAGGCTGAGGATGAAGAGAACGAGAAAGCCGACCACGTTTCTTCCGGTAACAAATGACATATTGAGCCAAATATCCTTGGGATGATGATAATGTTCCGTCGCATAAGGCAGAACATGATTACTGCCAATGAATAGAAGTACTAAGAGTAGAAGGAAAGACACCGGGAGAAAGGACCCCAGGGCTTCGCTTACCCTCAAAAGCGGCCGGCCCCACCTTCCCGATGTTATACGCAGAGCGCAGGAAAACACAATGCCCGCCTGGGCCACTCCAGTCCAAAAAATAAAATTAACCAGATAAATCTGCCAGGCCTCTTGCGGCGTCGAACCCATTGCACCCCTGATGAAAGTAACAAGACCCACGATTACCAGCAGTATAAGAACCCCGGGGAGAAAAACGGAGGGCTTCGGTCTCTTAGAAAGGATTTCGTCTCTAATGCTCTCGTCCATCTTACTGTGTTTTCTCCTCTGTAGTATTAGAAGTGTTGAGCTTTCCCTGGAGTTTCCTTACAAAATTTACGATATCCCACGCCTCGCCCGAAGTTATGCTTTCCCGGTAAGTGGGCATCATCACTTTCCCGCCGTATCTGATATAAGCATATATATACCCATCTGTCCTAGCCTGGACCCCGGGTGAAGTGAGGTCTAGTGGATAGAATCCCCTCTTTATCACCGGCCCGTCTCCCTTTCCCTGCGGGCCGTGGCAGGCGACACAGTATATTTCAAACACCTTTTCGCCTGCTTGTAAAGAAGTCGGGGTAGGCCTTTTAGGATTCACCGTTATAGCTTCAATTTTCTCTCTGTCTCCCGGTTTTTCTGTCGTCCCGTCAGTGGCGATAGAATCGGTAGGGTATATCAAGGGCATCTGATAAGGCCAAATGGAGGGCTGCTGATACATATCAGCAGACCAGGGCATGGCAAATACCCTGATAGCCCCTAGAGTTATAGCTATCATGAAGAGTAAGAAATATTTTTTTGATCTCCTGAGCAATCCTGCTTTACCTCCACTCCGATTGCGGCTTTGGGATTTCGGATTTCGGGGTTAAATCAAAATCCGCAATCTGCATTCCGCAATCCGAAATCGGTTTAGATTCCCTCAAACTTTATCTCCTCCGCACCGGATGACTTTAAGATCTCCTCTACTTTTCTTATGCTCTCTTTCGGACAAACTACCATCACCCCAAATTTGTCTTCGGAAAACCGGGGGTCATACATAGATATAGGTGCGTTCTGCCTCAGGCGCGAGTTAATCAGAAGGCCGACAAGGGTAGCCAGAGCCCCCAGAAGAACGGTAAGTTCAAACACTATGATCATGAAAGGCGCAAGGGAAACAATCGGCTTGGCGCTCACCCGAAGAGGATAAGATAGAGAGGTCAAAATAGTAAACCCAAGGCCGCATATAGCACCTAATGTCGCTCCGCCGAGTGTGAAGAAACGAACTATACTTTCCCTCTCCTTTAGTTCTTCTTCGATCTCGTGATGGGGAAAAGGCGAGAACACCCGGAGATTTCTGTAGCCCTCTTCCTTTAGTTTCTTGACAGTCTGTATGGTAGAATCGAGGTAAGAGAAAACCCCCAGTACACCCTGGTCGCTTCTCATTGTGGTTTTGCCTCCTTGGTGGGCGCCGGCAGGATCTCCTTCAACTCGGCAATCGAGACTGCCGGAAGAAACTTTACGAACAAGAGGAAGAACATGAAGAACCAGGCAAAGCTTGCCGCCGTGATTGCCAGCTCAACCAGAGAGACCTTGTAGATACCGAAGGCGCCGGGCTCAAACTCATGTGATAAAGAAATTACGATGATGTTAAACCTCTCAAACCACATTCCGATATTTATGAAAAGTGATATGACAAACAATGCGTTTATATTGGTACGGATCTTCTTGAACCAGAGAAGCAAGGGAACCACCACGTTACAGAAAACCATTATCCAGTACATAGGGGCATAAGGACCTTTGGCTCTATATACGGTTTGCCCCCACTCATAAGGGCTTCCGCTATACCAGGACATAAGAGGCTCGACCACATAGGCGTAAGTAACGATAAGAGAAGTAAGAATAATCATCTTAGCCATGGCCTCAAAATTATCGACAGTTATGTACTCTTCCAGGTGGAAGATCTTACGGATGGGAACGACCAGGCTGATCACCATAGCTAGTCCTGAGAAAATGGCCCCGGCCACGAAGTAAGGTGGGAATATTGTGGTATGCCATCCCGGAGTATTGGCCATAGCAAAGTCCCAGGACACCACACTGTGGACTGAGATAACCAGAGGGGTGGCAAAGGCGGCAAAATATAAATACGCCCTGGTGTAGTGTAGCCATTCCCAATTGGACCCCTTCCAACCTAGAGATAAGATCGAGTAGATGATCTTTCTCGGTTTCTCCAGCACCCGGTCCCTTATTGCCGCCAGGTCCGGGATCATACCCACGAAAAAGAAAACGGTGCTCACCGTTGCGTATGTGCTCACCGCAAAGACGTCCCATATTAGAGGGGACTTGAAATTTATCCAAAGCTCCCGCTGGTTGGGATAGGGGAAAAGCCAGTAGAAGTTCCATACCCTTCCCAGGTGTATGAGGGGGAAAAGACCGGCAGTGGCAACTGCAAAAACGGTCATTGCCTCGGAAATCCGGTAAATGGATAGCCGGAACCTAGCTCTGAAAAGAAATAAAATAGCTGAAATCAAGGTTCCAGAGTGAGCTATACCTACCCAGAAAACGAAGTTGGTGATATATACCGCCCAGAAAACCGGATGTCTGTACCCGGTAACACCCAACCCGGTATAGACCTGGTAGATGAAGCAGAGAAGACCAATACCCAGAACAGCCAGGTCAAACAAGAATAGCGCCCACCATTTTACGGTAGGCTTGTCCAGCATTCGAATAATATCCCGGTTTACTTTAGAATAGGTTATCGTAGTTTCCTGGCTCATTATGCTTTATCCCATTTAACTTTTTTTAGATAGGTAATCGCTGGATCTGTGTTTATTACCTCAAGAACTCGGTAACCCCTTTCATCATGTGAAAGACGGGAGACCCTGCTTTCCGGGTCTTTCCGGTTGCCAAATACTATTGCGTTTGTCGGACAGGCTTGAGCACATGCTGGCGTAACCTCTCCGTCTTTAACGTCCCTTCCTTCGTCCTTTGCTCTATCTTTAGCGAACTGTATCCTCTGCACGCAAAATGTACATTTCTCCATTACCCCCATCGACCTCACGGTGACGTCCGGATTAAGCTGCCAGTTGAGCGGCTCGGGCCACTTATACTGAAACCAGTTAAACCTTCTTACCTTGTAGGTGCAGTTGTTGGAGCAATACCTGGTCCCAACACAGCGATTGTATATCATCGCATTGAGACCCTCATGGTTATGGTAGGTGGCATAAACGGGACAGACCGGCTCACAGGGGGCGTTATTGCAGTGCTGGCAAAGCATCGGAATAAATCTCGTTTCCGTTCCACCCTTTCCGTCGTCTTCGAAATACCTCTCGATCCTGATCCAGGACATCTCCCGTCTCCTGGCTACCTGTTCTTTCCCTACTACCGGTATGTTGTTCTCTGCATAACATGCGGTTACACACGCACCGCATCCGATGCACTTAGAGAGGTCTATGGACATTCCCCACTGATACTTTATGTGTTCTTGAGGAGGATACATGGTCAGGTGCTCGTGATGCTCTTTGTGTATGCCTTTGGCTAACTCTTCTAGAGTGACTGCTTGGGCAATGTCCCTATCGTGCTGGGTCATGGTGTATTGAGTTTTAACCAATTGCCCACGCTTTCCTGTACTGGAAATCTTGACTTTTGTTGATAGCCAGGCAAATCCGCCTGAAGTTTCATCAACAGCAACACGAAGAATGCCGATGGGATTGACTCCCCGATTTTGGGCATATCTTCCGTATGCGGTGTGTCCGAGCCCTATAGGTACTGCAATAGTATCTGGCCTTATACCCTTGTGCACAAAGACTTGAGTCTCCACCTTTCCATAAGGAGACTCAATCGATACGAAATCCCCTTCCCTCAGGTATAACTTTCCGGCAGTATCGGGATGTATCTCCGCCCAGGAATCCCAACAGGCTGTAGTAAGGGGGTCGGGAAGCTCCTGCAACCAGGGTTTGTTAGCCCCTCTTCCGTCATAGTATCTTGAGGAAGGATAGGCAATAAGATACATATCGCCGTCTCCCTCAAACACCGGCTCGGCATCGGCAAAATTGACTTGTAGAATGGAGTCGGATAGTTGAACCTGCACCCTTTCCGGCTGTCGGAACACTCCACCGCCCTGAACCGATTCCTCCCAGAAGGTCTCAAAATCCTTTTCTGGGGCAAACCGGGGCTGATGTTTGCTTCTCCAATGATCCCGGAGATAATCGTAGAAGGTTTTCCAGGTGAAACGCTCTTTTACCCCTTCGATCTGCTGGCTTACTGCTAGAATAACATCACCCGTGGCTTTGGTGTTAAAAACTGGGGTCATAACCGGCTGGATCAACCCGTAAACTCCCTCCCTGGGGACGTAATCCCCCCATTTTTCCATGTTTGCATTATCCGGGAGTATCAGATTAGCAAACTCGGCGGTCTCATCCATGAAGCTCGAAAAGCTCACTACCATAGGGACGTTCTTCAGGGCCTCATCAAACCCCATAGACTTGGGCATGGTGAAAACAGGGTTCACGTTATAGAGGAGAAGAAGCTCAACCTCTCCGTTTATCATAGAGTCGACCAGGGACGAGACTTCCTTGAACGAGCTTGTCCCAGAGATAGACAGAGACTCTGCGAAATTAACCATTTCCCCGACGTTTCCGGCAACATAATTGAGTATATTTATAGCCACCTGGGTTACGGTGGCATTAGTTCCGGAATTTGCTGCGCCTCCGCCGATCGCAATGCTCGGTCCCATCTCCACAAACTCTTTTGCCAGACGATTGATCGTATCTTCGGGCACGTCGGTGAGTGATGAGACCTTATCCGGTGTGTAGTTGTTAAGAAGATTCTTTAACTTGGCAGTTTCATCAGCAGAAATAGAGCCTACCAAGCCTTCGTTCAAGATTACGTTAGCAATACCAAGTGCCAGGAACACATCCGTACCCGGCTTGATGAGAATCCTTTCATCCGCGTTCGCCCCGGTGAGGGAAAGCCTGGGCTCTATTTGAACGAATTTCCCCATGCTCCCGTTCTCGTAGCTGTGCATCTGGCTGAATTTTCGTGCGTATTCGGCAGGAGAAAGCCATGTTTCCAAAAAATCCGCACCAAAGGATAGGAGATACTTTGCTCTTTCGATATGGTAGGTGGGTATACTATCCATACCAAAAGTAATTCTATTTGCTTCCTTGATGGGTTCGTGGCTGAATGTTTCATAAACGATATGCTTCCCGCCACCTAGTACCGCCAGCCACTCTTCTATAAGATCGCTAAGGCTTCCTGAAACGGTGTTTGTCATAAAAACGATCCTGTTTGCTTTACCTTGCTTCTGAATTTCCAGGATTTTGTCTAGCAGGGCCTTCTGGGCAGCATCCCAATTCGTCGGTTGAAACCTACCCGAAGCATTTTTACTAAGCGGTCCACGGACACGGTCGGGATTGTAGAGTCCTTGGAGGGCTGACTGACCACGGGCACAAAGGCTTCCCGCATTTATCGGGCTCAACGGATTTCCCTCTATCTTGATAGCCCTTCCCTCGCGATTCTTGACCAGGACGCCACACCCAGCCGGGCACTCGGTGCATGTGCTTGCATACCATTTGGGAATTCCGGGGATCACATCATCCGGTGGAATGACATAGGGTATTATTTGCTCTACCGGTTCAGGAGAGCAAGCGCCCGTAACCGCTGCCGTGCCTCCGACCACGCCGATTATCTTAAGGAAATCCCTTCTCTTCATCCCGCTCACGGTGATTCCTTCTGCCTTTCTCACTACGGGCCTGGTCAAATCACCTTTTTTACCTTGAGACATTTCTCCCTCCAACTAATAGTGGCAGGTCAAACAATCCTTGAGCTGAGTCAACTCCTGGTGATCTTTGGCATTCTGCTCATGGCAACCAAGACACCAGCCCATTTCCAGCTTGTTAACTTTATGAACTACGTCCATTGTCTGCACTTGTCCATGACAGTCAGCACATTGAAACCCGCGCTTAATGTGGCGCTTATGGGTAAAATGAACAAACTCAGGCAGGTAATGAACCTTTACCCAGGGAATAGGAGTCTTTTTATTCCAATATTCCTTTACTTTGGCAATTTCATTTTTAATGTTTATCTTGCTTCCATCATCTAATACATACTCCACGTCCCGTCCGGCAACCTGATTGTGGCACCCCATA
>Ga0073934_10007093_pt1 | contig 15841 bp, 11 predicted proteins | sample LarsenN4metaG_FD_76834 | JGI IMG/M metagenome (GOLD analysis project Ga0073934, IMG submission 76834) | Hot spring sediment bacterial and archeal communities from British Columbia, Canada, to study Microbial Dark Matter (Phase II) - Larsen... ...
ATAAGTTATATCATGAAATCCAAAAGCCAATTCCTTCAGGGAAGTAAAATTGATCCCCGACCTCTCCATGCGGCTACGTCCGTCGTGGATCTCGTCGATCAGACTTTTCTGGCCTATAACGCGGCCCGGTTGCGGGAGGCTTGTCATCTGTTTACCCGAAAAATGCTGGAGGAAGAGGTCACCGTGGGCGTGAGCCTGACGGGCGCCCTCACGCCCGCCGGCCTGGGTATTTCGTCCCTCATCCCCCTGATCGAGCACGGATTCATCGACTGGATGGTCAGCACGGGGGCTAACCTGTACCATGACACCCATTTTGGACTCGGGTTAGACCTGCACCGGGGAACTCCTCAGATTAACGATGTGATTCTTCGTGAAGAGGGAGTTATCCGCATCTACGATATCTTTTTTGACTATGAGGTCCTACTTTCCACCGACGCGTTCTTCCGGCAGATCCTTACGGCTCCGGAATTCCAACGGGAGATGAGCACGGCAGAATTTCATTATTTAGCGGGTCGATATGTTCACGAGCGGGAGAAGGCGTTAGGTCTCGGGACGAAATCCCTTCTCTCCGCAGCTTATCAGCACGGAGTTCCTATTTATACCTCTTCGCCCGGGGATAGTTCCATTGGAATGAATGTGGCGGCCAAGGCACTGGACGGCAATAAGCTGAAGATAGACGTCTCCAGGGATGTGAACGAAACCGCGGCCATCGTCCTGGGGGCTAAGCGCTCGGGCGGCAAAAGCGCGGTGTTTATTCTCGGGGGAGGCTCCCCTAAAAATTTTCTGCTCCAAACTGAACCGCAAATCCAGGAAGTTTTAGGTATCCCGGAGAAGGGACACGATTATTTCCTTCAAATTACCGATGCCCGGCCCGATACGGGCGGGCTTTCGGGGGCAACCCCGGCAGAGGCCGTTAGCTGGGGGAAGGTAGACCCGGATAAGCTGCCCGACGCGGTGGTCTGCTACCTGGACGCCACCGTAGGTCTCCCTATCCTGACGGCGTATGCGCTGGCTAAACGCCCACCCCGTAAATTAAAACGCCTCTACGATCGACGAGAACAGCTCCTGGAGGACCTAAGGAAGGAGTACCTCTCTCTGGAGAAGGCAAAAGGCAAAAATGAAGAACAAGCAAAGGCGTCATAACGGAAGCCGCTTTATTTTTGCCTTTTAATTCAAGTTGAGAGTCCTTTGTACAGGGATCAGTTGCAGCGAGAAGGGGATTTTTATGCGCGAGTTTCAGGATTATTGCGCCCGGCGGGAGCGGCCCATTAGCTTCTTCGATATGGGCAGCCATATCCTGAATATAGCCAAAGAGCACGGCCTTCCTCTGACCACGGAAAAAATTCTGGATGTGGATGAGAAGGTTTTGAAGCTCATCCGCGCCCTCGCCTTCGAACGAATTACCCGAGAGCTGGAAAAAAGCCCCGACCCTTCTTTCATCACCATCCACGCCTGTTTCAGGTGGCGGGGCCTGCTCGTGCCGGGCTTCGATTTTAATAACCTGGATCAACTCAGACCGGATATCTACGTCAATATCGTGGATAACGTCGGAGATATCAAACGCCGGATGCAGGAAAACCTCCAATGGAGGGATAAGCTCAGTTTAAATGAGGTGAACGTCTGGCTGGATGAGGAAAAATTCATTACGCAGATCCTAGCTGAGCGGTACAATAAGCCTTATTACCTGGTCGCTCGGGACCATCCCTTGGAGAACTTTTACGATCTGATTTTCTCGGAGAAAAAGAAAGTCTATTTAAGTTATCCCATCACCCATATCGAACGGGAGTTCCCGGACAAAATCAACAAAATTCGAGAATTCGGAAATTATCTACGCAAATATTTAGTCCTTTTTGATCCCCTGGATATTAAGGATGCCGACCTCTTGAGGCCGAGCGATGAAGAAGGGCAGAAGGTCGAATATATTGATAAGGCCGAGGCGGAAAAAATTGAAACCCGAACGATCGACCGGGATTATCAGTTCATTTATCAGAGCGATATGGTGATCGTCCTGTACCCCACGGAATATTTGTCCCCCGGCGTGCTGAGCGAGATGAATTTTGCCCATCGTTACAACAAGGACGTCTATGCCGTGTTTCCTTACAACCCCTCCCCCTTCTTCTCCCGGCTCTGTACCCAAATCTTTAAGGATACGAAGGAGCTCATCGAGACTTTCAAAAAGTTAAGGATTATCCCGGAAGGAGAGCCCCCGGGCCCGGGCTATGAACTTTAAAAGCCCCAAGCCTTTCGCCTATCCATAATTATCCACCAGGAACCGAAAAATAAATCGGACGTCTTCCTCTTTGATTTCCGTGAATTCCACCCCCACGAGCCAGACCTCCCCTTGAAATTCTTTAATTCGCCTGATGCGGCCTTTGACCTGGATGGGGGCTTGTCCGACCTGGAGGTTAAGGATCAGGGAGGCTCCCAGAAGGGGTTTCTCTTTCATCTCGACCATGGCTCCTCCCAGACTGATGTCTCGGATTAAACTCGACTGCTCCGCACCTGGGGTCCCGTCTTTCTTGTAAAAGGCATACTTTACGGGAAGGATTAAATCCAATCGACCGTATTGACGCTTATCGCTCTGGCTTTGAAGATATTTGTTAATTTCTACCGTAAGCTCTGTGCATAGATCTCGGATCGCAGTTAGCTGCTCCGGAGCGTTCTCAAGGTAGATTTTAAGAGCGTTGATTTTATTCTGGATAGAGTCCGGGTTAGGCATAGGACAGATCGCAAACTCACGGGCGTCCTTCAACTCGCACGATGGAATCTTTAGGTAAAAGCGTGACGAGCTGATGAAAAGCCTCTTCCAAATAGTCTTTATTTTTAGATTCCAGGGTTAACTTGACTTTATACGCCGGGTTATTTAGCTCGGGATAAGAGCCCAGCAGGAGATGTGGGAAAGCCTCCAGGAGCCTGTTCAAGCAGTGGGCGATGTCCACCTCCCACCGGTCCACAAAAATCTGTTTCATGAAAAAAGGCTCATCGCCAAATCGCCCCTTAATGGCTTCAAACTTTTTTCTGAGGATTTCCGGGATACCCGGGAAGATGTAAATGTTTTCCACCACGATGACCGGGAAGACCAGGCCTTCCCCCGTGAGGAGCTCCGCACCTTCAGGGACCTCTGCCATCTTAAGCTTAGCCGGATTCATATCGGCCCCGTAAAAGTTTTTTACCAGGATCTCAAGTTCCGGATGGAGCCGCACCCGTCTCCCCAATCCCTGGGCAATTCCCTCAATAGTTACATCGTCATGGGTGGGCCCCACGCCCCCAGACGTAAAAACCAGATCGTAGGACCGGGAGAAGACCGAAACTTCCTGAGCAATAACCTCCAGTTCGTCCGGAATGACCGAGATTTTTTTTACATCCACTCCTAAATTTCTGAGTTCGCTGCAAAGGTAGGGGGAGTTGGTATCTACGGTTTTACCTGAGAGGATCTCATTTCCGATGATGAGGATACCTGCACTTTTTCCTGTTTTTTTCATAGTTTCGACGCAAAAAATCTCAAAAAGTTTTCAGAAGTTACTTCTTCAAGCTTTTCGACCGTAATCGCCTTGATCTCCGCTACCTTGGCAGCCGTATATCGGACATACGCAGGTTCGTTACGTTTCCCGCGCAGGGGCACAGGCGTTAAATAGGGAGAATCCGTCTCGACGAGAAGGCTCTCTAAGGGGATCTCTTTAATAACTTCTCGTAGCAGAGCCGTCTTAGAAAAGGTGACGATGCCCGAGAGGGATATATAGAATCCCAGATCCAGGGCCTCTTTAGCCATCTGGAAGTCCCCTGAAAAACAGTGAATAATCCCCCGAACTTCAAAGGCCTTTTCAGCCCGAAGCACCTCTATCGTCTCCCGATGGGCTTCCCGATCATGAACGATCACGGGCAGGCGTAGTTCCCGAGCGAGCTGGATTTGACATCGAAAGACCTCCTTTTGAACCTCCGGAGGCGACAGGTTCCGATAAAAATCCAACCCTATTTCCCCTATGGCGACCACCTTCTTCCCTCGGGCGAGATCTTTCAGTTGGGGGTAGACTTCCTGGGTTACGTTTTTAGCGTCATGGGGATGAACCCCTACCGCAGCCAGGACCCTTTCGTGCTCCCGGGCAATTTCAACGGCCTTCTGACTTTCCCCTAAGTTCGATCCGACGGTTAAGATCCAGGCAACCCCGGCTTCGCCGGCGCGTCGGATCACTTCGTCCCGATCTTCCTCAAACTGGGGCATATCCAGATGGGCATGGGAATCTATCAGCAAAGGCGCACCCTCCCTCCTCTCAGGTGAACCTCGGAATCCAAGGTTAGCTTTAAATTTAATAAAAGAAATTCAAAGGTCAAGAGATTTTTTGTAGAGGTGGGGCCCTGGCCGGCAAGCCCTTTCCTGAATTAATAGCACTTCAAGAGCACGCTGGTCAAAAGGGCCATTCGAATATACATACCGTTCTCCGCCTGTTCAAAATACATGGCGTGGGGGCTATCATCCACCTCTTCGGCGATCTCCCCGACCCGGGGGAACGGATGCAGGATGATGGCGCGCTCCTTTACCTTTTCCAGAAAAGCCCTATCCACTTTGTAAGAGCCCTGGACCTGGTTATACAGGTTCAGATCGCTGAACCTCTCTTGCTGGACCCGGGTTATATAAAAAACATCGGCTTCAAAAGCCATCTCGGCGAGACTGCTCGCTTCGGCAACAGAAACCCCCCTTTTTTGCAGTTCGACCAGTTGTTCCCGAGGCATCCGTAGGCTATCGGGAGAGACGAAAATCAGGCGGATGTCGTTAAACAACGATAAAAGCTTCGCCAGGGAATGAACGGTCCGCCCGTGCTTCAGATCCCCCACCATGGCCACCGTCAATCCATCGATCGTCCCGAACTTTTGTTCAATGGTATAGGCGTCCAGAAATGCCTGGGTGGGATGCTCTCCGATCCCATCCCCGCCATTAATGAGGGGCACCGGGGGCTGCCCGGTGCGAAGTTTTAACTTCCGGATATAAGTGGCCGCTTTGAGGGCGGAGCCCATCTCATGATGGCGTAAGACGATGACATCGGCGTAAGTCGCCAGAACCCGAACCGTATCGGCCAGAGTCTCTCCCTTGGAGACGGAGGAGAACTGGACTCCCACAATATTATGGACTTCTCCGCCCAGCCGTTTCATGGCGATGCTGAAAGCCGCATCGGTTCGCGTGCTCGCCTCATAGAAGAGGTTAACGAGCACCTTTCCATGCAAAAGATCGATAGATCCCTGCTGCTCCTTAAGGGCTTTCATTTCCTGCGCCCGGGCGAATAAAATTTCCAAATCCCTTCGGGAAAACTGCTCTACCGAAAGGATATCTTTCCCGTAAAAACTTCCATTTATTTTCCCCGGTAACGCAGAAAATTCCCTCTGGGATTTAAGACTTTCTGTGATCATACGACACCTCCTGCTATTAAGTTAGCCGCCGAAGCGGAGCGGCTGCCATAAATTTTTAGGCGACCTTAGAGAATCCGCCCAAAGCCTGGCGAGACCAGGATCTGTCCATTTTCAAAGGCCGTCTGACCCCGAAGCACGACCCGTTTCACCTTTCCGGTTACCTTCCAACCCTGGAAGGGGGACCATTTACATTTGGTCTGGAGCTGGGAGGCCTGGAGGGTGTAGCTTTCCTGGGGGTCCACCTCGATGTACGTAGCGGCCTCTTGGGGAATTTTAAAAACCCGGGCCGGGTTCGTAGAGGTCAGCTCGACGAGGCGTTCCAGGGTCAGGCGTTTTTCTGCCAGGGCCGTTAGAAGGAGCGGTAACGTGGTTTCGAGGCCTGGGACGCCGAAAGGAGGGGAAGCACTTTGCTTTTCGGCCAGGGTATGAGGGGCATGGTCGGAAGCGACCATATCGATGACGTCCAGGTTCTTCCAGAGAGCCTCTCGATCCCGAGGGGATTGTAAGGGCGGTTTCATGATCCCGAAGCCGCCCAAGTTTTTAGCCTCCACCTCCGTTAAAAATAAATGATGGGGGGTCACCTCGCAGGTGATCTGAAATCCGCGCTCCTTGGCTTTTTTAAGAAGCTCGATTTCAGATTTTTGGCTGATGTGGCAGAAATGGACCGGCTTTTGATACAACTGGGCCAGAGCGAGGACCATGGCGACCGTCACCCCCTCGGCATGAACTAAAATCGGTTTCTCACCGGGCCAGTGCTGAAAAATATTCAGAATAACGTCCAGGTCCCTGATGAGGAGGGGCCCGTGCGTCACGTTAAGGTAAAGCTTTAAACCCCGGACCCTGGGCGCGACCCGGTTATAGAGGGGATAATTTTCGTGGGCGGCCCCGAAGTGAAACCCCACATCGCAGACAATTTTTCGGGACGCCTCGGCTATTTTTTCCGAAAGGGTCTCCTCCGTGACAATGGGGTGGGGATTATTGGGCATGTCGAGAACGGCGGTATATCCCCCTGCCAGCGCCGCACAGGTACCCGTGTAAAAATCCTCTTTCTCTGTACTTCCCGGGTCCCGTAGATGCACATGGGGATCGATCAACCCCGGAAGTTTTAAGAAGCCGTTTTTAACCATCTGCGCTCCCATCCCCGCAAGATAGAGATAACAAAAAACCCGTTTTCTTGAAGAAAACGGGTTTTTCCGTTCACGACCCTGGGGTGGCAAGGTATCGGAGAATCTCCTCATACCTTGTTTTCTCAAGCCGGCCTTGCCTGAAATAATAGTGGAGAAGTTCTCCGAGTTTGAAAACCGAATGAAGGGTGTATCCTGCTTCCTTGAGCTGCCGGGCTCCCCCTTGCTCCCGGTCCACCAAAACCACCACGTCGCGCACCCGGAGGCCATTTTCTTGAAGCGACTGAATCGCCTCGAACTTGCTATCCGCCTTCGTAATCAAATCGTCCAGGAGAAGCACCGTTTGCCCCTGCTGAAAGACCCCGTCAATTCGTCTAGATAACCCATGGGTCTTCTCGTCCTTTCTGGGAGAAATCATCGGGATTTCCAGCTCGTAGGATAGGACGGCCACAAGAGGGGTCGCTGCGGTGGGAATATCCGCCAGCAGGTCGAAGTCGAGCCCGATGATGAGCTCTTTGAGCGCTTCTACGGTGCGCCGGAGGGCCTTTGGAAAGGAACGAAGAATCCTCAAATCGATGTAAATAGGAGAAAGGGGGGCCTCAGGGACTTTCTCGTGGAGTTTGAGCTTAAAAGCCCCAAATTTAATGGCCTTAATCTCAAAGAGATCCAAAGCCAGAGCTTCTTGGTGGATGGTCACGATTGACTCTCTGTTGGCAGATGAAGTTATGGAGTCTTTCTACTTCTCGTCTGGCGGCAGAGGCAAAGTCCACTTCGGGGGACGCATAGAGGACGCTTCGCGCGGCGTTCACGATCAGTCCTTTACCCTGCGCATCTAACCCAAGGGCGAGGGCACGGGATAACTCTCCGCCCTGAGCCCCAATTCCAGGTAGCAGGATCGGCAGATCGGCGGCGATTTTTCGAACTTCTTCGAGCTCCGCCGGGTAAGAGGCGCCCACAACGAGCCCGCAATTTCCGTTTCGGTTCCACTCCGCGGCAACGTGGTAGGCAATCGCCTGATATAAGGGCCGTAGGTGCCCCCTTTCCATCACCTGCAGATCTTGAAACTCCCCGGCCCCCGGATTTGAAGTCCGACATAAGACGAAGACCCCCCTCTCTTTCTGCTCTAAAAAGGGCCGCAGGGCTTCCTGTCCCAGATAAGGATGAACGGTCACGGCGTCTGCGCCGTAAATCTCGAAGATCGCACGGACGTAAGCCCGGTTAGTATGGCCGATATCGGACCGCTTAGCATCCAGGATCACCGGGATCTCCGGATAGTTCGTATGGATATACGCAATCGTAGAAGAGAGGGCCTTCAAGCCCTCTACGCCCTCTGCTTCATAGAAGGCCACGTTGGGTTTATACGCACAGACGAGATCCGCAGTCGCCTCGATAATTTCACGGTTAAATTTAAAAAGAGTTTCTTCGACGGAGCGCGCGCGAGCAACCTTCGGAATTTGGGAGGGTTCCGAATCTAACCCTACGCAGACAAAAAACCCTTTTGCCCACCGGTCTTCCAAAAGCCCTTGGAAAGGTTCTCGCATCGCTCCCATGATGAATTATCATACCGCTACGCGGGCATCCTGTCAAATGCTTTTATCACCATTTTGTCAAATTTTCCCTGGCCTGAACCCGGATCCAAAGCCGCTTTGATGGATCCGGAAGATCCAGCGCCTTCGATTTTATCCGGGCGTCAGGTCCCATGCTCTTCCTGCAGTAGTTTTCGAACTCCCTCGGCGGGCAGAGGTCGGCTGAACAAGTAGCCCTGGATCTTATCACACTGTTGTGAGCGCATAAAGGCCAGTTGCTCTTCCAGTTCCACCCCCTCGGCAATCACTTTCAGTTCAAGGCTATGAGCCAGCGTAATGACGGCGATGGCGATGGCTGCATCCCCGGGATCCGTGATAATATCTCGCACGAAAGATTGGTCGATCTTGACGGTATCGATGGGGAAGTGCTTCAAATATTCCAGAGAAGAATAACCGATACCGAAATCATCGATGGACAGCTTAACTCCAAGTTCCTTCAGCCGCCTCAGCGTGACGATGGCGGCCTCTGTGTTCTCCATGACGATGTTTTCGGTCAGTTCCAGTTCCAGTAAATGGGGGGACAGGCCGGTATCCCGTAAAATTCGGGAGATAATTTCTATCAAATTCTGTTGCTTAAATTGGCGTGCGGAAATATTAACCGCCACGCCTACAGAAGGCAAACCCTCCTTTTGCCAGGCTTTGCTTTGGGTACAGGCCGTACGCAGTACCCATTCACCGATAAGCACGATCAGTCCGGTTTCTTCTGCCACCGGAATGAACTCCGAAGGGAAAACAAGGCCCCGCTGGGGGTGCTGCCAACGCACCAGGGCCTCAAAGCTAGCGATCTTGCGGGTTTCTGCCGATACAATAGGCTGATAATAAACTACGAACTCCTGGCGCTCGATGGCCCGTCGCAGGTCCGCCTCTAGCCTTAGCAGTTCCACCGCACGGGCATGCATGGTTTTGGTAAACACCTCATGGCGGGCTTTACCCTGGGCTTTAGCCCGGTACATCGCCGTATCGGCATCGCGCAACAGATCTTCCGGCCGGTCATACTCCGCCGTACTCAACGCAATGCCAATGCTTACCGTGGTAAAGACCTCTTGCCCGTTCAAGTTGAAGGGCAGGGCTAGTTCCTTCTGGATCCGATCCGCAACGCCGGTTGCATCGCCGACTTCCTTGATCTCGTCGAGAAGAATTGCGAACTCATCGCCCCCGAAACGTGCAGCGGTATCTGCGGGACGTATACAGGCCGCCAACCTTCGTGCGACCGTAACAAGGAGCTGATCCCCGGCCATGTGGCCCAGGCTATCGTTGATAACCTTGAAGCGATCAAGGTCGAGGAAGAGCACGGCAAACAAATAATCCCTGTGGCGCTTCATACGCTCAACCGAACGCCCAAGCCGGTCCATGAACAAAGCCCGGTTTGCCAGACCCGTCAGTCCATCGTGAAAAGCGTTGTAGAGGAGCTGCTCCTCCACGCGCTTACGCTCACTGATATCGGTCTGCGATCCGGCCATACGGTAAGCCTTTCCTTCCAGGTTCCGAACCGCGATCCCCCGGCTGAGCATCCAATAGTAAGTTCCGTCCTTATGCCGCATGCGATGCTCATTTTCAAAATGAGGGGCCAGTCCTTCGAGATGTAAACTGAGCTTTGCCTTCACGTGCTCCAGATCGTCCGGATGGATCCGGTTGAACCACTCCTCCGGGCTGTTCCCGACTTCGTCCTCTTTGTAGCCAAGCATCGATTTCCATCGGGGGGAGAAATAAACCTCGTTGGTCCTCAGATTCCAGTCCCAGAGCCCATCGTTGGCACCTTGAACGGCGAGGGCGTAGCGCTCTTCGCTCTCGCGTAGCGCCGCCTCGGCCCGCTTGCGTTCTGTGATGTCGTGGGTAACCCATATTGCCGCCGATAGCTTGCCCTGATCATCTTGCAGAGGCACCACCACCGTCTCGCAGAAGCCCTCGGTTCCATCTTTATGGATAAAGCTAAGCTCGCCGGACCAACGACCCTTTCGTAACATCTCTTCCAGGATCTTCGTTACAAATATGAAAGATTCTTCCGGCCTATGAAAAATTCCGGGAATCTGTCCCAGCACTTCGTTTTTAGGATAGCCGAACATCCTCTCTGCAGCCGGATTCCAATCGATAATGCTACCTTCCAGATCTGTCAGGATAACGCCATCGTAAATATGCTCAAAAAGACGGGCCTGCCGCAACAATTCCTCCGCCCGCTTGCGTACCGTGATGTCCTGGGCGATACATACGATCCCTTGAATTCTCCCCTTGTCATTGCGGATAATGGATCCTGAAAAGAACACGGGGATCTTTCGCCCATCCTTGGATACGTAAACTTTTTCCACATTCCCAACCAGACTCCTCTTGAGCAACTCGTTGGTCCTCAGGCTCGTCAACGGAGATTCTTCCTCCGTCGAACAGATCATATCAAAGGGCCGACCGACCAGCTCTTCCTCTCGATACCCGAGCAGTTCACTCGCAGCTTGATTGACTCTCTTTATGATCCCTTCCGGATCTACCACAATGAGGGTATCGATCATGCTGGCTAGGATGGAATCCACATAATCTTTATCTACCAGCTGCTCCCTCTGCTGCTTCAAATCGAGGATCATTTGATTGAAGGCCTTGGCCAGTAAACCAATTTCATCCTCGGAGTTATAGTCTATCCTGCCTTCAAAGTTCCCTTGTGCCACCTGGCCGGCGATTTGTGAAATTTTTATTATAGGCTCCGTCATCTTACGAGCGAGGAGGAATGAAAAGACCATCACCCCGACCGCCGCCGCTATCCCGACCTGGAATAGGTTTTCCTTAACGACCTCTTCTCCATCGTAATAAGTGATTGCGCCGATGACGGCCAGAGGTACTAAAGATAAGATCAGGAATATAATGAGAAATTTTGTGCGTACCCTCATACCTTTCTCTCAGGAATTAAAAAGCCATTATTCAAAAAGTCCAACGAAAAGCGTTAGTCGGTCCGGGCAGAACTATCGGGCAGACTTTACGGTGTTGTCTAAGAGTCGTGTCGTTATTTCTGTCATTTTACAGGAATTCAACCGGTTGTTAAAGCAATATTTATACCACCCTCGAATAAAGGGCAGATCCTACTTGACGTGGGCCTAATCTGCAAGGCTGGGGGCTTAAGAAGGAGCAAAAAAAGTCGAATCCCTTTTTAGCGCCGTCAGGAGCGGTCTGTTTGTAGCCAAAGCTAACGCCGACAAACCTTTTTAGCTCCATGAAGAGCGACCTGTCCGGACAGGTCGCTCCTTACGGCGCTTGAAGGTTTTTAGAGGCCGTGAGGGCTACAAACAAGACGCCCCCCGGGGCTGTTTAAACCTTAAATCCACAGCATGGAGGCCGAAGCCTGGGAACGCGACGTGGACGAAAAGGTCAGGCTTGGCTACTTTTAACTTCTCGCTTGACAGGAGGCACATTATAAAGTAGCGTTTTAAGCTAAGGATTGGCTGCCATGGTGCTGGAGATAGAGGTTCTCTACGACCTAAGAAGGTCCGATAAGGCCTGTTCAACCTGCGCGGTCCTGCTTACAGGTTTGCCAGGAAGGGAATAGAGAAGGTGTACGGAAAGGGGGGAGGCAGGAGGGCGGAAAGAAGGCCAAAGACAGAAACCAGGGGGCGAAGAGCGGAAAGCAGGAGGTGGAGGGCAGAAGGGAGAGTCTTTACGTGTTTACGGTCTACCGCCTACGACCTGTGGCCGGCTGCCCTCTGAATCCTGGGCGAGGAGACTATTAATGCCAAAGATCTTGCTAGTTGAAGATAATGAGATGAATCGAGACATGTTGTCACGGCGCCTGGAACGTAAGGGCTATCAGATCGTCATCGCGGTAGACGGCAACCAGGGAGTTGCCATGGCCCATTCGGAAGCGCCAGATCTGATTTTGATGGATATGAGTTTGCCCGAGCTAGACGGCTGGGAGGCCACGCGGCAACTCAAAGCCGCACCGGACACCCGATCCATCCCCATTATCGCGCTGACAGCTCATGCCATGTCGGGGGATCGGGAGAAGGCCCTAGAGGCAGGATGCGACGACTATGATACCAAACCCATAGAACTCCCTCGTTTGCTTGGGAAGATTCAAGCTCTCTTGGAGAAGAGGTAAAAATCATGGGCGACGGAGACTTTGCAATCGAAGGTAGCGATTCCGAGAAAGAGGAAGGGATTTTTAAAGATACCGGCGACCGGGTCCTCGACATCGATCGGGCCAGACGGGCCTTTTTCGCTCATATGCGGCATGAGTTGCGGACCCCGTTGAACGCCATCATCGGTTACAGCGAGATGTTGTTAGAAGAGGCCGAGGACCTGGGTCAAGGGGAGCTTATCTCCGGCCTTCAGAAGGTTCACGAAGCAGGCCGGCAGCTGCTCTCGCTGGTCAACAACATCCTCGATCCCTTAAAGATTGAAGCTGCGGTAAATTTCGACCCGGAGAGCTTTGGAGCCAGTATACGCAAGGAATTGCACACGCCGCTGAGCCAGGTTATCAGCTATTGTAAAAGGCTGCTGGAGGATGCCGAAGGTCTCGGCCAGGAAGCTTTCATCTCCGATACTCAGAAGATTCACGCGGCAGGTAACCGCCTGTCCGCACTTATCGACGATATCCTCAACTTCTCTTCGAAGCCTGAAGTGAACACGATGGATCTGAGCCTGAAGACCTCCGATACGCTGACCATGGTCCAAGACGTGATGACGACCATCCGTCCGCTGGGGGAGGGCCACGTGCGCGCTCCGGAGATCGAGCAGAATCTCATCCTCGTTGTCGATGACAACGAGACCAACCGTGATATGCTGTCCCGTCGCCTTGAGCGGGAGGGTTACCCCGTCGTCGTAGCGGAAAACGGGCGCCGGGCCCTGGAGATGATCCAGGCGCGGAAGTTCGACCTGGTGCTCCTCGATATGATGATGCCGGAGATGAACGGATATCAGGTGCTGGAGTACATGAAGATGGACCCCACTTTGCGCCACATTCCGGTCATTATGATCTCGGCCATGGATGAGATAGATAGTGTAGTGAGATGCATTGAGATGGGGGCCGAGGATTACCTGCCCAAGCCGTTCAATCCGGTATTGCTAAAGGCGCGGATAGGGGCCTCTCTGGAGAGGAAGCGGCTGCACGACCGGGAGGTATCTTACCGGCAGCAACTGGAAGCCTTCAATGAAAACCTCGAGCAGCGTGTAGAAGCGGCGACGGCTCAAATTAAGAATTATACGCAACTCCTGGAGCGGCGGCTCCGCGAAATGGAGGCGATGCGGGACGTATCTATAGCCATCAGTTCCGTCATGGACGTGAACTTAGTGCTCACTCTGATCATGGACAAGAGCAAGGAAGTGATGAACGCCGAAGCCAGCTCTCTGCTGATGTTGGACAAGAACCTCGGCAAGCTTAGGTTTCATGTGGCGCGTGGAACGGCGGGAGCCGCCTTGCAATCGGTCACCGTGGATCTGGGCCAGGGGATCGCAGGCTGGGTGGCTAAGACCGGGGAACCGCTGCTGATCCCCGATGCGTATAAGGACCCCCGTTTCGATCCTTCCTATGATAAGAGGTCCGGCTTCCGAACCCGGTCCATCCTCACGGTGCCGCTGAAGGTGAAGGAGGAAGTCACCGGCGTGGTACAGGTCATCAACAAGATCGGCCAGGAATCCTTCGATGAACACGATCTGAACCTGTTCCTCTCGTTTGCGAGCCAGGCCAGCGTGGCCTTGGAAAACGCCCAACTCTACGAGCAGACGAAAGCGATGGCGGAGGACTTACGGAAGGCCCTGGAGAACGAGCGGCGGCTGGCTATCGAGAAAGAGAAGATGGGGGCCTATATCCCAAAGCATGTGGTGGATGAGATCTCCCGCAATCGGGAACAAAAACTGGCCCTGGGGGGTAAAACCGTGCGGGCGACCATCCTCTTTTCAGATATTAAGGGCTTCACCCGGCTTGCTGAAACGATGGAACCCCAAAAAGTGGTCAGTTTCCTGAATGTCTATATGACCGCCATGGCCAACATCATCGAAGAGGAGGGCGGCATCATCGACAAGTTCATTGGGGACGGAATCATGGCGGTATTCACCCCCCTGGACGAGGAGGATAACCACGCCTTGAGGGCAGTTCGATCGGGGATCCGGATGCAACAAAAACTCCGGGAGCTCCAGAAAGACTGGGCAGTCAACCGCCCTGAGTTGATGGGACTACAGATCCGGGTCGGCATCAACACGGGGGAAGTGGTGGCAGGAAACATCGGCTCGGAGACCCGGATGGACTACACGGTGATCGGTGACAATGTGAACCTGGCCTCACGAATTGAATCGGCTTGCCGACCGGGGGAAGTGTTCATCAGCGAGTCGACCTACCAAAATGTGAAGGAATTCATCGTGGGAACGAAAATGGACCCCCTCTCCGTCAAGAATCGCGTCAAGCCCGTACAAACTTATTCCATCCAGATCCCCCCCTCCGTCGACGGAGAATAAACCGGTCCCGGCGATTCATCGCCGGGCTATGATCACCTTCCCCTGACGGGGCTTTTTAGAGATGGGGGTATGTAGAGTTCATAGGTAGCCTTCATAGGCCTGAAAGCCTCGGGGTTGTTTCGGTAGCGATCGGTTTTCTCAGAAAATCCGACCTGGGACCCTATTTATTCCGCAGGGCCCTGAAGAAAGCTCAGGGTTCTCCCCACGGGCGTTCACCATCCCCCGTCCCACCCATATTTATCTCGCCCGGTCCTGAAGAAAGCTCAGGGGGGGCGGCAATCAGTTCTTGTAACAGGGTAAGATTTACAGGCTTGGTGAAATGGTAGTGGAATCCGGCCTCTCGCGATCGGCGATGGTCTTCCTCTTGCCCGTATCCTGTCAGTGCGATCAATAACGATCCAGGAGCGCCGATCTGTTGTCGGAGCTGCCGGGCCACCGCGTAGCCGTCCATTCCCGGTAAGCCGATATCCAGCAACGTGACCTCCGGGTGATAAGTGCGGGCGATTTCTATCGCTGTCAGGCCGTCGTAAGCTATCCGCACCTCATGCCCCCATAACTGGATTAACTCCCTCAAGGTTCTTGCCGCGTCCAGATTGTCATCTACAATAAGAACGCGGCGACGGGGCGACGCCGCGATAGGGGGATTGTCTCTTCGGGTCTCCAGGTCTCTGGGTTTCTGCGCTTCTGAAAAGGCCGGCAGGCGGATGATAAACTCACTCCCCTGGCCCGGGCCCGCGCTATATACGGACACACGTCCGCCATGCATTTCAACCAGTTTCCGCACCCACGTGAGTCCAATCCCCAGGCCTCCCTGGGAGCGATCCAGAGAGCGGTCGACCTGAGTAAACAGGTCGAAGACCCGGGGTAACATTTCCGCCGGAATCCCTATGCCGGTATCCCGCACCCGGAGCACGACCTCCTCCTCCTCCTTTTCAGCGACCAGCCAGATACGACCTCCGGGCTCGGTGTACTTGGCCGCATTATTGAGCAGGTTGATGAGGATTTGTTCCAATCGAACCGGGTCTGCCTCCAGATGCACAGGTTCCTCCGGTAGGGAGATGGATAGCTCGTGCTGGCGGGCTTCGATGAGGGGGCGACTCGTCTCTACGGCCTGGTCCACCACGGTCGCCAGATTTAGGAGTTCCCTTCGCAGATCGACCTTGCCTCGCATGATCCGGGAAATGTCCAACAGATCATCGACAAGCCTGGTCATGTGTTGCGCTTGCCGTTCCACCACGGCTATTAATCGCTTGAGGGTCGGGTTATCTGTTTCATAGAAGTGGGTCAACTGCAGAGCGTTAAGGATGG
>Ga0073934_10007094_pt1 | contig 15840 bp, 12 predicted proteins | sample LarsenN4metaG_FD_76834 | JGI IMG/M metagenome (GOLD analysis project Ga0073934, IMG submission 76834) | Hot spring sediment bacterial and archeal communities from British Columbia, Canada, to study Microbial Dark Matter (Phase II) - Larsen... ...
CAGGCGACCTCAAGCACCTTCGGGAGATCGGTCTCGTGCGAACCATGCCCTATGTCGTCGGCAAGACGCGGACGACGCTCGTGAGCCTGACCGAGCAGGGTCGCAGTGTGCTGGAGGACGCGCGGCGAGACCACGATCGCGAACGCCAAGTGTTCTACGCCGGTATCGCCAAGCCCCGCGAACTCGCGCACGACTCCCAGCTCTACCGGGCCTACCTGCGCGCCGGGGAGCGACTCGCGGCGCGCGACGCTCGTATCCGCCGAGTGGCTCTCGATTACGAGCTGAAGCGCGAGTATCAGCGCTTCCTACAGGCGTCCAATCGCGGGCGTCGGGACAGCGACGGTCGCCCGGATCGCGAGCAAGAAGAAGTCGAGCGATGGGCCCACGCACATCACCTCCCGATGGTTGACGACCACGTCCAGTTCCCGGACGTGCGCATCGAGTACGACGAGCGTGACGGGCGCCGCACGGTCGAGGATGTCGAGGTCACAACAGAGCATTACCGTGGCGCGCTCGCCGGCGCCAAAGCGCGCGCGGGGTTTACGTCCTATCGTGCCGCCGGCACCCGAGTCGGCGGCACTCGAAGAAGCGGTGGTGGAGGACGCGGCTTCGATCCACGTGTGGCTGAGGAGGTCCTCGGGTGACGTTCGAGGAACGAGTGCACGCCATGGTCGAAAAGGGTTTCACGGAGCGGCAGGCGGGCTTTCTTACAACGGTGATGCTGCACTCAGGCGTCTGCCTCGGTCGCCAGTACTGCGCCTATGCCGGAATCACGCGCGGTCAGAAGATGCACGACTTTTTCCGGGAGCTCGTCGGGGACGGCTATGCCACGGTGTGTGCTCGCACGCACCGCAAGAGCCACCTGTATCACATCCATGCCAAGACCTTGTACCGGGCGATCGGAGAGCCCAATAATCGCCATCGCCGGCCCGTGGCGCTGAGCCGTGCGATCGAGCGGTTGATGGTGCTCGACGGGGTCCTCGCCGACCGACGTTACCGATGGCTCGCCACCGAGCGCGAGAAGGTCGCGCACTTCACCCGCGTGACTCGACTGTCACGGTCGGAGCTGCCGCACATCACCTTTGGGGTGAAGCCGGACGAAACCGTCCGGTACTTCGCAGAAAAGCTCCCTATCGGCATCGATCCGGACGGCCGGCGGCATGTCTTCGCCTACCTCGTGACGCAGCGGCTGCCGATCGACTTTCGCGCCTTCCTGCACCGCTACGGGAACTTGCTGCGCACGCTGCCGGCCTGGACCGTTCGGCTGCTGATCCCTCCGCACTTGGCAAAGGCGACGACGCTCTATGAAGCCGCGGCTCGAGACGAGCTCGGTACGCCGCTTCGGCCGGCCACGGTGGATGAACTCCGTTGGTATTTCTCGCGACGCCGCGACGTAGCAACGGACCCAACGGTCCTGGATGAGTCGCGGTATCAACGCGCGTGCGCGATGTTTGGCGCTCCGCGCTTTCGGGTTCTGTACCGCGCGTGGCGGCGATACGGAGATTGGGTGCTCAACGCCACAACGTCGCCCGTTACCGCCGATGCCTTGGCACGGCGCACGGGCCAGGTGGACTGCTATGTCTTGGCTCACACGTATCAGCATCTCTCCACCCTGGTTAGCACCTCCTGAGGGTTTCGGCAGCCAGAACGCTGAGGGGAACGCTCGCTCGCCGGAGTGTTCCCCCTTGGCGAGCCCCAGGTTTTGGGGTCGAGGTGCACAGGTATGGTCCGTTCGCTGGTGCACAAGCGTCAGTAACCCTTTAGAACGCTCGCATTTGCGGCGCACGCCGACGGGCGGCGGTTTATGCCGCCCGAGTCCCCCGCCAGCATCTGCGATAAGGGCCAGAGCGCAGCGGGGGCGTGAGCGACCCCCCTCCCTAGCGCGGCAAGTGCCCTGCCGCCTGACCCCGGAGGGTCGCTCACGCCCCCGCTGCGCACGTGTCCGTCCACCTGGCATGCGGCCCGTCATGACATCGACCCAGCGCCATGTCATGCCGCCCGCGTCAACGCCGCCCGTCCGCGCGCCACGCGCTCGGCATGCAGGCAGCACAGAGACCGTCAATCCAGTGGCGAAGGAGCCTCTATGCCCCTGATCAAGCCCCGCACGCGCGGTAAGCAATTCGTCCGGCTTGTCACGCGCCTCGAACGTGAGACGAACGAAACACTGTACGCATACGCGCAATTTCTCGGAGAGCCGGCGGAGTACGTGCTCAATCAGCTCATCGACACGGTGCTCGCCAAGGACAAGGAGTTTGTCGCGTGGCGCGCCGAGCACTCGCAGTCATTCGTGCCCCGACGTGCGCCACGGATCCGAAAACGGACCGGCGCGCGCGACGGCACTCGGGCGGCAACGCACGCCGAGAGCGGTCTGCCATCGGCGTCGGCCACGTAACGACGGATCCGGAGAGAAGGAAGCGGTCATGCTGCGAACCGTGGTGGAAGCGCGCGGTCTGGTGGCCATGCTGGTGGCCGCGGGTGTGGGCACCTGGGGACTGCACACCTATCCAGTCCGCACCGATGACGTGTTTCTCGCGTTGATCGAAGCGCGAAAGCCGTTCGCCTTCCAGATGCTCGCGTATGTGTACGCCACCTTGTGGTTCACCACGCCGTTCTTTGCGACGTCGCTGGTGACATCGGTGCTGGCCATCATCACATACCGGCACCCGCTTGGCACGCGAACACGCGCGCTTCCGCCATACCCCGCGCCGGAGGGTCGGCCCACGCCATCGCTGGTCTTGGGTGAGGCGCACTTCGCCACCATGGCAGGGCGTGCGCCCTCGCCAAGCTGGCTGACGATCCCGCAGCGGGGGCTGTACACCGGCGTGATGGTGCTCGGCGCCGTCGGCACGGGCAAGACATCGGCGTGCATGTATCCGTACGTCGAGCAACTCCTCCGGTGGCGCGCCGACGATCCCGAGCGGAAGATCGGCGGCCTTGTCCTGGAGGTGAAGGGGGACTTCTGCGCGCAGGTGCGCTCGATCCTCAAACAGGCCGGGCGCGAGCATGACTACGTGGAAGTCGGCCTGGACAGCGGCTTCTGTTACAACCCCCTGCACAACGACCTTGATCCCTACGCGGTGGCGTACGCGATCGCGACGCTGCTCAACAACCTGTTTGGCAAATCGAAAGAACCGTTCTGGCAGCAGGCCTACACCGATCTCCTCAAGTTCGTTATCCTCTTGCGCCGGATCACCGAGGGGTACACCACGCTGTCGGAGGTCTATCGCTACATCCTTGAAGACCGGCAGATCGACGAGGACATCAAGCGCGTCAAGAACTCGCTCGCCGAGCCGCCAGAAGCCATCGTGATCTCGACCGCGGACTACCGCGAGCACTGCGGTCCGCCGGCGCCCTGGATCAATTGGTTCGCGGAGAGCGCCGAGGAAATGGCGCACGAGTACAACAGCGACCTGGAAACCTACCTGGACGCGCGGCAGGTCACGTACACCGTCCGGCGTGCACGCGGGGATGGGTGGGCGGCACGCCGTCACCAGATCGAGGCGGTCGAGCGCTGGTACCTCCACAGCTGGAGCCGTCTCGACAATCGCCTGCGTTCATCGATCACGGAAGGCATCGTGGTGTTTCTCTCGTTGTTCGACGACAACCTCGCCGTCCACCGCACTTTTTGTCCGCCGCGCACGGCGTACATGGGGCCACCGAAACCAGGCGAGGCGAAGCCGCTGCCCCCGATTGAAGAACTGCTCGAGACCGGTCACGTCCTCGCGCTGAACTTTCCCGTCGCGATGAATCCCGGTCTGGCGCGCATCCTGGGCGTCATGCTCAAGCTCGATTTCCAGCGCGCGGTGCTGCAACGCATCACGCGCATTGGCGCGCAGCCCAAGAAGACCTGGCGCGACTTGCTCTTTGTCTGCGACGAGTACCACGCGTTTGCCACGGTCGGGGAGACCGATCCGACGGGCGACGAGCGGACATTTGCGCTGTCACGGCAGGCGCGCCTGATCCCGATCGTGGCGACCCAGAGCATCAGCTCGCTGCGGTCCGCACTGCCGGGTGAGGAGACCTGGCGTACGTTGCTGCAATGCTTCCGCACGAAGCTGTTCCTCGGCACGAGCGACGAGTTCACCGCGCGCATTGCCGCGGAGCTGTGCGGGAAGCGCGATCGGCTGAAGGCACACTACCTCCTGTCTGAATCGGGTGCGGACGCGCACATTTCGCTGCTAACCGGGCGCGCGGCAGCGACGAAGCAAACCCTGACGGCGAGCAAGAGCTACACGCCGTATCACGAGTACGTCTTCACGTCGCGCGTGTTCACGGAGCTCCAGAACGCGCAGGCCGTCGCGTTGCCGTACGACGGGTTCAACCCCTTGCCTGCGCAGCTCTGTTACCTGAAGCCGTACTACCTTGATGTGCAGAAAAGCTACTTCGATCACGTGGCGGAGGGCGCGCTGTGAGCAGCCTGGATCGCATCCTGCCGTTCCTGCGACCCATCGAGGACCTGCTCCGCGATCCGACCATCACCGAGGTCATGGTCAACGACGGGGGCGGGCACGTGTTTGTCGAGCGTGACGGCGCGCTGGAATGTGTCGCCGGTCGCACACTCGAGTCGAGAAACCTGACCGTCGCGATCAAGAACATTGCGCGGGCGTGTGGCGACGAGATTTCCGACATGCAACCGGTGCTCGACGCGCGTCTCGAGGACGGCTCGCGCGTGGCGGCCATGTTTCCGCCGTGCGCCGTGGCTGGGCCGGCACTGACCATTCGCAAGTTCACGCGTCGGTACAGCCTTGACGAGCTCGTCGACGTCGGTGCGGTCAGCCCCTCACTCGCCGGTCAGCTGAGAGACGCGATCGCCAGCCAGCACAACATCCTCATTTCTGGTGGCACGGGAACGGGAAAGACCACGCTGCTGAATGCGCTCGCGGCACACATTCCCGACGCCGACCGCATCATCGTCATCGAGGAGACCGCGGAGATTCATCTGGAGAAGCCGAACCTCCTGCGCTTTGAAGCGCGCCGCGCGCAGCCGCCGCTTGGTCAGGAAGCGCCGCTGCCGCCGGTCACGATCGCCGATCTGGTGCGCGCCACGCTGCGACATCGGCCCGACCGCATCATCGTCGGCGAGGTCCGCGGCGCAGAGGCGTTTGACCTGCTGCAGGCGCTCAACACCGGCCATCTGGGAAGCCTGACGACGATCCACGCCAACTCCGCCGAGCAGGCGTTGACGCGCCTTGCCCACTGTGTGTTGACGGCGAATGTGGGCCTCCCACATCGCAGCACGCGCGAAGCAATCGCGCTCGCCATTCATCTGGTCGTGCATATCGCCCGCGTGCACGGCCGTCGTCGAGTCACCCAGCTCTTGGCCATCAAGGAATACGACGGGCAGAACGACCGGTTCGTGCTGGAGTCGTGCCTGGAAAGCCGTCGCGTCTGTGAAGGAGTCGTCGTATGAACCGGACTATCCGCAATTCGTGCTTGGCGCTTTCCGTGGCGTTGACATGTGCCGGATGCGGTGGCAGCCCGCCAACCTCGCCATCAGGTCCTCAGTCGTTTCTGACGGGGACATGGCGCGGAACGATGACGATTCAAGTGAATCCTGGCGATCCTGGTGCGCCGCCGCGCACCAGCGGCGCGACCACGTGGACGTTTGAAGTCGTGCCGGAGACAAACCAGCAAACATTCCGGGCGACGATTCGGTCGGAGAACCCGTGGTTGACGATGAACACGATTGGGACGACCGCCATCATTCCGGGCAACACACCACCCGCGCAGATCAGTACGCAGGGCGATTACAGCTCGCCGCGCGGCTGCCGCGGCACCTTCAGCAGCTTTGGCATGGCGGAGGCGACGCGGATTGACGCTGATTTCAGCGGTACCGACTGCAACCAGTCGACGTTCTCCGGACGCGTGGTGCTGACGAAGGGCTGATGCCATGTCCACGTGGGTTGATCGTGAGGCGCCGCTTCGGTTCATTCGTACCGCCTATGAGCAGGACGACTGGGTCGCCGTGTTCCTGAAGTCGTACGAGACCGGACACACGACGCAACGTGTGGGGCCGGTATCGCTCGTCGCCGATGCGCGGTTCCAGGCGTGGCTGCGTTGGCGCAACCTGATTCGCTCGAATATCTACGTCTCGGTAAATGCGATCTGCCCTGGGAGACGGTCACGAACGCGCGAGTCGGTGCGTGCGATTCGTCACGTCTTCCTCGAGGCCGACCACGATGGATCGCAGGTACTGGCAGCCATCGACCTGCGTCGCGACCTGCCACCGCTGTCGTACGTCCTGCACTCATCGCCCAATCGCGTGCATGTGTTCTGGCGTGTGACTGGCTTCACGATCGAGCAGGCAGAGATGCTGCAGAAGCAGCTCGCCCGCGAGCTCGGCACCGACGTAGCGGCCACGCCATGCACGCAGACGACCCGTCTTCCTGGCTTCTTCAACCACAAGCCGCAGTACGTGGGGCCACATCTCGTGACGATCGAGTATCGCGATTCCACGCGTATCCACACGCCCGATGACTTCCCGACGCCCATCGTCCCGATGACGGCAACAGTGCCTGTTCGAGTAAGTCGGGGCATCGCGGTGAGATTCGATCGGGTGGAACGCGCGCGGCGGTACCTGGCCGAGCTCCCCGCCGCGACTGCCGGGCAGCACGGCGATCTCCACACGTTTCGGGTCTGCTGCCGGCTCGTGCGTGGCTTCGCGCTCTCTGACGCAGAGGCCCTCACCCTGCTCACCGATTGGAATGTCCGCTGTGAACCGCCGTGGGCCGAGCGCGAGCTCAGGGACAAGCTGGCTCGCGCACGCCGGTATGGACGCGAACCCATTGGCGGTCTCTTGGAGGCGAACCGATGACGCCTCGAACCAGTTCTCCCGTGACCATGCGCGCGCCACACGGCCGTGCGTGTCACTCCTGTTCGCCGGCATCCACATCGATCCGTGCGAACACAGCCAACGCTGTCGGCCCAAGGCCCTCGGCGTTTTTTGAAGACCCCAACATCCAGGCACAACGGCCAACTGGGGTCCGTCAACGATCATCCCCAACGAGCAGGCCACCCCAGGGAAGTTTGCTCGTACGGAGATGGTTGTCGGAGCCGATGCAGATCCGCTCAGCGGACGTACACGTGTCGGCTTTGCCGTGTCGGAACGTTGCGACCAAGGGAGAGGCGCGACGTGTCCGGCCCGGCAGTCGGACGCGATTCGGTAGTGCTTCCTCGACGCGTACATCCGCCTCGGGGGTCACTGCTGAACCGTCCTCGTCTCAGCCAGGCGGCTCGGCCCAGGCCAGCCGCCTGGCGCACGCGTACACGTCAGCTTGATGAGGAAGGACAACTCTTATGGATACCGTCGTTCTTCGTGGCCCTGGACCCGTGAGTGATAGAGCGTCGGCTTCACCGCCCGAGACCGCGCGGCTTCTCGCTGTGACCGCGACATACCTATTGTCCGAGGAGGGGCGGAAGGCGTCGTTGCTCGCCGGCGGTGACGGCCGCGCGATCCAGCAGATGTCCATCCAGGTGCCCACCAGTCGCTTACATCTCGTCACCGTGGACGACGAGGGCGTCGCACTGCTCAAGCTTCGGCCGCGGTATGAGCGCGACGGCGAGCAGCGCGTGATTCGGACGGACGCGCCACCGACGTACGATAGCCCGCCGTCCCTTGAAGACTTGTACCGGGAGGCCGCACGGAACCACGAGCTCGAGCGCGCGTACCACCAGCAACGCACGGCAGTTCGCACGGAACGTCGCGAGACGCAGCGCCAGTTCCGCGCACAACTCGCGCAGACGTTCATGAGCGATCGCGCTCAGCGCGCTCTGGTGCATCCCGCACCGTCGCCGAAGCGCTGCTATCTGACCGCCGAGCGCGGGCGCGTCCTGTTCGATGTCAATACGGACGAAGGAATTGCTCGGGAGGTGCCGCCCGAGGCCCATCGTCGTTTTCGCGCCGACCTCCGGGCTCGCCGAGAACAGAATCTCCATCAGCGCGCCGAGCAGCTGGCACTGTACGAAGAGAAGAAGCGCCTGATCGCCGAGTGGATCGCAGCTCACGGCACGCCCGAGCAGCGGGGCCGACAGGCTGCCGGAGTGCTCCCAATGGCTGAGGCGATCGAGGCCATGACGGATGAAGCCTTTGTAGTGATCGGCGACCGGCCACGGTACCTTCGCGACGGCGCCGAGCGGCTCCAGGCGCACTTGAGGCAATCTCCCCAGTACGCGAATGCGGTCGTCACGACAGCGGACCTCGTCGTCACCAGCAAGAACGCCGCGCAGGCCACCGCAGCGCAATGGGCGCTTGTGCAGGAACTCCAGGCCGCGCTTCCCGACGCCACGATCGTGCTTCGCGTCCATCGCTTGACGTGGAAGCGCGACCCGCAGGCGCCAACGTTGACCATCAACGGCGTGCTCGTGACTCGTAAGGTCGGGCCGTTCACGCTGCGCCGCGAGTATGCGGCACCTGGAAGCGCCCTGGGGCAGGGTGAACCTTGCGATGAGTTCACAGTCGTCGTGCAGACGGTCGGGTGATTTGAGATGACGTCTTGTCACGTGCGAGGCGACACGACGTGCGCCGTCGCCGCGAGCGCTACCCAAAAGCGGGTGCCCAGCCACGGAATCCCCAGGCCTGGCCAAGGCCGCCACGCTGCTCGAAAACCTCCGGCGAACGCCGATGCTCAGGGGACGTCTCGATGAACGCAAGAGAATGCTTCGCGGACTTATCGAGACAACGCTGGCGGAACAGGGCGTTCTGCCACGTCTCGCCATGCGCATGTCACTGCAGCTCGTTCTCAAGTTCGCCGCGCGTGAGCTGGGCGATCAAACGACGTGGCGGGCCGTCGGTGGACAATTGCACCGCGAGACCGAGTACCTGAAGGAGACGGTCGGCTTGGTTGAGCGTCAGATCGTTGTCGGATTGCCAAAGCTTTCGGCAGCTCAGATTGAAAGCTTTCTCGAGGAGCTCAATTCCAGGGATCCGGTGATCGCTCGCACCGTTCTCAATGTGGCACTTGATGCCGCGGAGCCTCTGAGCGCCGGAAGGCGATACATAGCCGAGTACCGTCGCTTGGCCCGGCAACTCAAAACAGTCGATCCCCACATCGCCCGGACACTCGCAAACGCCACGTTTATGGCCAGGGTCCCTCGCGAGAAGGCGATGGATCACTTCAAACATTTCGCCGACTTGTTCGTGAAGTTCCGCGAGGATGTTGGTTTCGCGCGGACGGTCGCCAAGGCGGCGTTTCGAGCCCCAGATCCGGTCAAGGCCGCGAACGACTTTGTCGGCACCTACAACGCGGTCGTTTCGGAGCTGACGTCGGAAGGCGTCGAGGCCGACATTGCCAAGACCATCGCCAGCATTGCGAGCTTGGGTTTCGAGCCAATGCCGACGGCGCACAAGCTGGTCAAGAATTTCGAGTCTGTTGTCAGTTTGGTCAAGGGTACTCACCCGTGGGTGGCACGGACCATCGCGCTGAGTGCGTGCCGCGCCGCCGACCCGTTAGCGATGGCACGCTCGTACATGAAGAACTACGATGACATCGTCCAGATGGTCAGCCGGATCGATCCCCGCCGCGCACGCGAAGTTGCGGCCCAAGCCTTCCGATCGGACAATCCGCTCCGATGGGCGAAGCGGTATTTGCACGAACTGCAACGCGCCGTTTAGCCACGTTTAGCCACCGTTTAGCCACGCGCCTGGTTTAGTGGGTTAGTGGGAGACCTGTGCGCGCTTACCATCAACGCAGACATCAGCGTCGATCGCGGAGCACACTTCGATCACTGTGTGGCACCTGTCACAGCTGACAAGGTGCGATTCTAGCCGGAGCTTTTGTGCGCTCTTCAGTTTACGCTCGCACCACATCGCCAAGGTGTCCGCCCAGGGACAGCCCGCCCAGGGTGTCATTTGCCATACAACTCCCGCAATGCTCCCGCCGACAGTGCGCTTCAGCATCGTTCACTTCGGCGTCACCATGCGTTGTGCGACACGACCCGCGACACGCGCTTCGACACCTGCGCGGTCGGCATCGCGTGCCTGCATCGCGTCCGCAACCTGCTGCATCTGCTTCCTGAGTGTTTCAACGGAAGCGAAGTTGGCCGCGCCGACGAAGCCTGTGCCGTCGCAGAGGGGACAAGGAATCGCACGCTGGCCCCGCGCAAATGTGCGCCCCCGACACGCCCCGGCACCCGCGCACACGGAGCACGCACTATGGTCCGCCGTCTGAACCGCGGTGATCATCTGGCTATTAGGGTCGCCCAACCTGTTTTGGGATATTCACGTCGTCAATGGCGCATGAATCGACGAACCCGCTCAGTTCGCTGCGACGTTGGGATCTGTCGACCTGGTGGAAAAGTATGTCCGTCCGGGTAGTTCGGCCCGCCGGTCGTCAGGACACAACGACAGTGGTCGTCCTTAGGAGAGACCGGCAGTAGCGCCCACGCGCTGCGACCTCACGCTGACACCAGCGACGGTGAAGGCTGAACCCCAACGATACAATCGGACCGCGAAACGACATGCATACGCTGCGCATTGATCTTCCGTTGCTGTTGCCCGAACTGCCGGACGCGCGCGACGCCTGCGTTGCGCGCCTGCAGGCACTGCTGTCGCCGAGACGCGGCATTCTGCAAACACACGTACGCGAGGTGGACGGCAAGCCGGAGCTCTGCCTGCACTACGACCCTGCGTTGATCTCCGGTGAAGAGGTCCAGCAACTTGCCAAGGCGGCCGGAGCCGACGTCCACGCACGCGTCGGCCACCACCTTGTCGCCTTGCGCGCGGTCGCCGGTGAAGACGCGGGCCGGCGAATCGAACAGACGCTGAGCGCGATCGACGGCGTGCTGGCCGTTTCGGTCAATCTACCGGCGCAGCGCGCACGCGTCGAGTTCGATCGCGAACGAGTCTCCACCGGCGCGATCGATCGAGCGATTCGCGATTTCGGCTTCGGTGCTGAAGGGGTCGTACGGCCGGCGGCGCCGGTGCCTCCGGAGCCCTGGTATCGGCGTAACCGCGAATTGGTCTGGAGCCTCGCTGGCGGCGCCCTGCTGGCCGCAGCGTTTGCGGTTGAACGGGCCGTCAGTGGACGGACGGTCCTGACGCTGACCCTCTACGCTGCCTCGTACGCGTTTGGAGGCTTCGACCTCGTCCGCCACGCCTTTGCCTCGCTGCGTCGTGGACAGTTCGTGTTCGACATCGACTTGTTGATGCTCTTCGCCGCTATCGGCGCGGCGACTCTCGGTGAGTGGGCTGAAGGCGCATTCCTGCTGTTTCTGTTTTCGTTGGCCCACTCGCTCGAGCACTACGCCCTCGGCCGGGCCCGTGCCTCAATTCGCGCGCTGGCCGACCTCGCTCCGCCGGTCGCGCGTGTCCAGCGCGGCACCGAGGTCATGGAGGTGCCGGTCGAGAACGTCAAAGCGGGTGACGTTGTCGTTGTACGACCGGCGGACCGGATTCCAGTTGACGGCACGGTGCAGGCCGGTCAGTCGGCTGTCAATCAGGCCCCCATCACCGGAGAATCCGTGCCGGTCGACAAAGGACCGGACGATGAAGTCTTTGCCGGGACCATTAATGGCGAGGGCGTGCTCACGATCCTCACAACACGTGCCGCAGGCGATCGCACGCTGGATCGCGTGATGAAGCTTGTCGAAGAAGCGCAGACCGGCAAAGCGCCAACGCAGGTGTTCACCGAACGCTTTGAACGTGTGTTCGTGCCCGTGGTGCTGGCCGCGGACGTCGTCTTGATAGTGGCGCCGGCGCTACTGGGGTTCTGGACCTGGAGTACGGGCTTCTACCGTGCGATGGCACTGCTTGTGGCCGCTTCCCCCTGCGCGCTCGCGTTGGGCACGCCGGCGACGGTGCTCGCCGGAATCGCTCGCGCGGCTCGACGAGGCGTGCTCGTAAAGGGCGGCGTTCATTTGGAGAATCTCGGGACGATTCGCGCACTGGCGCTCGACAAGACGGGAACGCTCACAATCGGGCAGCCGGAAGTGACGGATGTGGCGCCTGCGGACGGCGTCACTGCAACGGAACTCCTAGGTGTGTCCGCCGCCGTTGAGCGTCAGTCGCAGCATCCACTCGCCCATGCGGTGGTTCGCAAAGCCGACGCGGAACAGATCCCTCGCGAGTCCGCGGATTCAGTGGAGAGCGTGACTGGGCGCGGCATCCGCGCGAACGTCGCCGGACGACGAGTGGAGATCGGAAACGTGCGCATGTTCACTGAAGCGAATACGCAGATTCCAGCCGATGTACAGAACACCGTCAACCGCCTGCAGGACGCGGGGCGCAGCGTCATGCTGGTGTGGCGCGACGACCGGTGGCTCGGAGTGCTCGGCATGGCGGACCAACCGCGGTCAGACGTTCGCCGCATCCTTAACGAGATCCGCCGCCTCGGCGTGGCGCCACTCGTGATGTTGACGGGAGACCATCGCAGTGTCGGCGAAGCGATGGGGCGAGAGGTTGGCGTCGATGAAGTGCGCGCGGAACTACTTCCGGAGACAAAGGTCGCAGCGATCGAGGACTTGTTAACTCGCCATGGCGCAGTTGCGATGGTCGGTGACGGCGTCAATGATGCGCCCGCCTTGGCGCAAGCGACCGTGGGTATTGCGATGGGTGGCGCGGGCACCGCGGCAGCGCTCGAAACGGCCGATGTCGCGCTCATGGCGGACGACCTTGGGCGCCTTCCGTTCGCCATTGGGCTGTCTCGCCAGGCGCGGATGATCATTCGGCAGAACCTGTGGTTGTCGATGGCCGTCATTGCACTCCTGATCCTGGCTACGACGACGGGCGTTGTCGGCATCGGTCCGGCCGTCTTTGTGCACGAAGGCAGCACGCTCGTCGTCGTCGGCAATGCCCTGCGGCTGCTGCGCTACGAGTCCGATGGCACTGGGCCAACAGACCATGAGCTCGCGTTGAGAAGCCACGGGAAGACCGCGAGCCAAGCGGGCTGAACCGCTGCCCAGCCGCGCGTGTCTGCTATACTCGTTCGATATGCGTTGGTGGCGCCATAGCCGGCTCGCCCAGACCGTCTCGTTGATCCTGCTGCTCTGGACAGCGGCTGACTTGACCAACGCGAGTCTGTGCGCTTTGGAGAACGAAGGCACCGGTTTTGGTTCAATCGGGACCGCCGCGACGCTGAGTGACAGCCCTTCGAGCCAAGTTCCGGATCCCGCGCCACCGCATATTGACGACTGTTTCTGTTGTTCACATTGCGTGGACGTGCAGGTCTTGTGGCCGGCTACGCTCGCGGTGCCCGTGGACCTTCAACACGCGCCGCTCGTCCTCGCGTCGCCCCGTATTTTCGGCTCTCCTCTCTACCACCCTCCTCTCGCCTAGCTTCAGTCCGACGAGCTTGATCGCGCCGTAGTTTGCCGCGCGCGGTCTAGGTCCGCGTGTACGGCGCACCACGGGCGTGGGCGTCGTTTTCTGGAGTGTTCAATGGTCCGTGTACTGCTGTTTTTCGCGTTGTCTGTGACGACGGCTGCCTACGCGCGTGGGCAGGACCTCGTCGTGCCCGCTCGCATGACCTTGGAAGAGGCCCTGCGTCTTGCCAACGAGCGGAATCCAAACCTCGCCGCTGCTCGCAATACCGTTGAAATGGCTGAAGCTCAGCGGATTGACGCCCGGCTTCGGCCAAATCCAGCCGTGACGTTCGAGTCCGCCGGCTATCCGCTCTTCGAGTCACCGCGGCCTTCGTTCGGCAACAACCAGGAGCTGACGTTCCGATTCGATCAGGAAATCGAGCTCGCTGGGCGTCGGGGGCTGCGGACGCAAGCCGCGGAAACCGGCGTCTCCGCCGCGGAAGCCGCATTTCAAGACCAGAAGCGTCGGCTCGATTTCGAAGTGCGGCGGGGGTACTTCAGCGTGGTCTTGGCAAAGGCGGACCTCGAGGTCGCCAAGGCCGCACTCGACGAGATCGACAAGGTCATCAGCTTGAACCGCGCGCGGTACGAACAGGGCGAGATTTCCGGGGGCGAGGTGCGGCGTATTCAAGTCGAGCGGCTGAAGTTCGTCGACGATCAGTTCGCTGCGGAACTGGCGTTGCGCAACGCCCGCAGCGCCCTGCTCTCTCTCTTCAACGCTCCGAATCTTAGCGTGGAGTTCGACGTCGTCGAGACACTCAACGTCCCTGGCACCACCGGCACAGGGGCGGCGGTGGCAGCGCAGGCCATTGACGCGACTGCGCTGCGGACTCAGGCGCTCAATCTGCGGCCCGATCTCCTCGCTGCGCAACAGCAGGTGCAGCGGGCCGATACCGAGACTCGACTGCAGCGGGCGCTGCGAACTCCGAACATCACGCTGGGCGGGGGCTACCGTCGCGACTTTGGCACGAACGCGGTGGTCTTTGGCGTCACGGTTCCGTTGCCACTCTCCAATCGCAATCAGGGAGGGGTCGCTCGCGCCGAGGCTGAACGTCGGCAGGCGGCCAACCTCGCCACGGCGACCGCCGCGGGTGTCCTGCTCGAGGTCCAGCAGGCGGTCAACGCCGTGGATGTCAGTCGCGCCCGAGTTGCTTACATCGAGCGGGAGTATCTGACGCCCTCCCGCGAGTCGCGAGACATCGTGCTCGCCTCATACCGGCTTGGTACCGCCGACTTGATCGACTTCCTCGATGCCCAGCGCGCGTTTCGAGACACCCTCCGCACGTACAACCGCGCGCTGTATGAACAGCGCCTGGGCCTCTTTCAGCTCGCTGCCGCCACTGGCGGAGCGAGCCCTGCAAGGTGACGCTATGAATGAATCACTCTCGTGGTCCGACAGAATCCGCGACTCGCGTGGCCTTGGGTTCGCGCTTGTGCTCGCCGCCGGCATTGCGGTTGGCGGTGTCGCCGTGTGGTTGCTCACCGATCCGCCAGCCGCTGAATCCGCGGCTGAAGACCACGCGGGCGACCTTCCCGCCGGCATCGTCGAGATTCCAGAAGCCGCCCAGAAGAACGCGAACGTCGAGATTGCAGCCGTGGCGATGACCCGCGTGCCGGGTACGCTCGAAGTCACCGGCAGCGTAACGGCCGACGAATCGCGCGTCGCACACGTGCGCCCGCTCGCACGTGGTGTCGTGGAGACAGTTGCGGTCAGTCTCGGTAGCCGTGTCAGTCAAGGGCAGCCGCTGCTCACCTACGACAACATCGAGCTCGGACAACTTGTGGGCGAGTTCCTGACCGAGCAGGCCGGCCTCCGTCAGACGCAGACCGACCTTGAAGTCAAGCGTACGTCCCTCGAGCGCGCCGAAGCCCTTATCAAGATTGAGGCGATCTCCCAGCGGGAACTCGATGTGCGCCGAGCTGAGTTCAGGAACGCTGAAGCAGCGGTGTCGAGCGCTCAAGCACGAGTGTCGCGGGTCGAAGAACAACTCCATCGCTTCGGACTCTCTGATGCAGACCTAAAGGCCTTGGCACCAGATGCCAAGGAATCCCCGCACCGAGATGCCTCGCATAGCACCTTGCGTGCGCCATTCTCCGGAGTCGTAACCAAGTTCGATGTCGCAGCTGGCGAAGTGGTGGAGCCCGACAAGGAGCTGTTCACCGTCGCCGACATCTCCACCGTGTGGGTCTTGGCGGATGTCTACGAAAAGGATCTCTCGAAGATCACACGCGACGGCACGGTGTCCATCAAGGTGGACGCGTATCCCGACCGCACGTTCACGGGCCGGATCACCCATGTGAGCGACATCATCGATCCGGCGACGCGGACTGCCCGAGTGCGGTGTGTGGTTGAGAACCGCGATGGGGCCCTAAAACTGGACATGTTCGCCAAGGTTGTGCTCGGAACATCCGAAGAGCGACAAGCCCTGGCAGTGCCATCAGACGCCGTTCAGCAAGTCGATAACCAATCAGTCGTCTTTACGCGACAGACCGCCACGCGGTTTGAACGTCACATCGTCCAAGTCGGCCGGCGATCTGGAGGCC
>Ga0073934_10007095_pt1 | contig 15839 bp, 19 predicted proteins | sample LarsenN4metaG_FD_76834 | JGI IMG/M metagenome (GOLD analysis project Ga0073934, IMG submission 76834) | Hot spring sediment bacterial and archeal communities from British Columbia, Canada, to study Microbial Dark Matter (Phase II) - Larsen... ...
ACGGGTTATTCGTTTCAGATTTCCTCTAATGAAGAGAGGATTGACCTTTATAATCCATAAAATATCGTGAATATATTTTACCGCTTGTCTGATGAATACGTAAACTTTTTGAAGTATTTTGTCCGCAGGACTGTGTAGGCTGCAATCAGCTCAGAAAGTTTACCCGGGTATGCGGTACTCTATAATCGAAATAATAAGCCACTGCGAGCCTTTCGCGCTGAGCGGAGCGTAGTGCAGTCGAAGCGTAGGCGCATCTGCACGAACATCAAAGCATCCTGGAGGTGTCTTATGTCGGAGCCCATCAGCAGGCGGGAATTTATCAAAGGAGCCACTGCTGTCATTGGTGGGATGATCACGGCTGTGATCGGGATTCCCACGATTGCCTATCTGATCGATCCTGCGCTGAAGGAAAGCGCCAAAGAGGACTGGATCCCGGTAGGCAGGCTGGAAGAGATGCCGGTTGGTAAGCCCACCCTCTTCTCGTTCACGCGTGTCCAGGTCAACGGCTGGGAGCGGACCGCTACCAGTCACGGGGGATACGTGATCCGCAAGTCAGAAGATCCAAACGATCTGCTTATTCTCAATAGCCGCTGCACACACCTGGCCTGCACGGTCAACTGGTCGGAGAGCGACCAGGTTTACCTCTGTCCATGCCACGATGCCAAGTTTGGGCAGCAGGGGGAAGTGCTGGGCGGCCCCCCGCCGCGTCCGCTGGATCGCTATAGCGAGTTTCGCGTCACCGCTGAAGGTGTCCTCGAAATATTTTACAGGGAAGCCTAAAGTCTCCGTTGGTCGAGTAGAGCGAGTGCTCGTCTTGCTCGTACCGAGACCACTGATATTATGTAAACATGTAATGAATGGTCTCGATATGCCCCTCGAACTACCCTCGGGGCTACTCGACCACCGATCCTTGGAGTAATCAATGTGGAAAAAAGTTTTCGACTGGTTGGATGAACGGCTTGGCTTGAACGACGCCTACAAAAACCTGCTGGACCGTCCGGAGCCCAAAGGCAACTGGTGGAACACGCTTGGTTCTGCAAGTCTGTTCTTATTTATCCTTCAAGGCGCCACCGGGATTTTCCTGACCGTTTACTACACTCCCTCCCCCGATCACGCCTATGACTCGGTTCAATACATCATGGAAGGCGTTGCTTTTGGATGGCTGATCCGTGGCATCCATCACTGGGGCGCGTCGCTGATGGTGCTGATCGTCTTCATCCATATGCTGCGCGTGTTTGTGACGGCATCCTATAAATATCCGCGTGAGATGACGTGGCTGATCGGCATCGGACTTTTGCTCACGACGATCGGCATGGGCTTCACCGGATATCTGCTGCCGTGGAACCAGCGCGCGTTTTGGGCGACCACCGTTGGCACGCAGATCGCGGGGACGGTTCCCTTTGTAGGTGAGTTCATCCTCAAAGCCCTGCGCGGCGGGCCGGATCTGAGCGCGCTCACCTTGCAGCGCTTTTTCGCCGCCCATATCTGGATGCTCCCGGCTGCACTGGCCGGCTTGATCGGCGTGCATCTGTATCTGATCATCAAACACGGCGAATCGCATTTCCCAACGAAGGAAGATTAACTGGAGTCAACGTCTCCAGACGTTGGAACCACGAAGTCAGGAGACTTCGACTCCGCGTCGAAGGATACTTTATGAACGACGAAATCAAAAAGAAAATCAACGAACGCTACGAACGTGAACTGAACAAAGGGGAACGCTTCTGGCCCGATAGCATCTTCAAAGATCTGATCGTGTCGCTGGGCATTTTTATTGTTCTGATTCTACTTGCCACATTTATTGGCGTGGCTCCTGAGCCCAAAGCCGACCCCGCAGACACTTCTTATCTACCGCGCCCGGAGTGGTATTTCCTCTTTCTATTCAAATTCCTCGCACTCTACGGGCAGATCCCTGTCCTTGGGAAGATCGAATGGCTCGCGACCGTGCTTGTCCCCACCCTTGGCATTGGACTTCTGACTCTCCTCCCGCTGCTGGATAAATCTCCTTATCGACATTATTCACGCCGCATTTTTGCCCTGACCTTCATGGGCACGGTCGTTATGGATATTGTCCTGTTGACCGTTATGGCGAGCTTACCCGTCCCGCCAAACGCGCAGGAACTGGCCGTTTCGACCACGCTGCAGGCCATCGGCGGACTCTGGATTCCGGTGGCAATTCTCACAATTCTCGTGCTTTTTTATCTATTCAGGCGCGACATCTTTCATCGATCCACGCGCCGAAGTTTGCCCATCTGGTTGACCGTAGCCGGCTCTCTGGCAATGGTCGCGATGACCGTTGTCGTCAGCGCGCGCGCCGCGGCCTATCCGAAGCCAGAAGAAGTCGAGGTCGCCTCTACGCTGGTCGATCAGATTTTCGCCGGGCAGGATCTGTACTCCGTCAATTGTGTGGAATGCCACGGCGATGACGGCTCGGTCGCGGTGATCGAAGGCGTGGAAGGACTCGAAGGCGAAGAGATCACGCCTATCAACAGCCGCGATGTACTCTATACGATCACAGACTCGGCAATGTATGAAGTCATTGCCTACGGACGGCCGAACGCTGGCATGACGCCCTTTGGCAAAACCTACGGCGGCGAGCTCTCGCGGAGTGAGATCGATCATATTATCGTTTTCATGCGCTACATGTGGGACGACCGTTTTGAAATCCCCGCGGAAGCCTTGAAGCCGCTCTTCCCGCCGCTGGCGGATGGCGAAGTGCCGTCCTATGACGTTCACATCCAGCCAATTGTGAAACGCTATTGTGTTTCGTGTCATCGCGCAGGAAAAGACAATAACAATTATCTGATGACCACGTATGAGGAAATCCTGACCACGGGGGATCAGAAGGATCAGAATGTCATTGCGGGCGATATGAACAGCTACCTGCTGCAAGTGATCCAGGAAACTCCGATCATGGATCCGCAGGACCCAGCGACAGAATTGATCGGTGTGATGCCGCCCAACCGCGCCCTCAAGCCCAATGTAGTGGATGTATTCGTGCGCTGGATCATGAATGGCATGCCGAGGACAGCAGAAGACGCTGCAAAGTTGTTTGTTGCGCCACCCGAACTCGCGCCCGCGCCATAGTCTGAACAAAACATTAAAAGCTGCCCGAACGGGCGGCTTTTTCTTTAAACGATGGATTAGAAAATTATGTAGAGCGTAAAGAAAATTCATCTCGTCTTATCAACTACTCAAATCAACTTTAGGAGAAGAGAGATGAAAAGAATCGCCCCGATTTTTATCGTTATGCTCACTATATTCCTTGTTGCGGCTTGTGGCAGTCCTACTCCCATGGACACACAAGCGCCCGTTCAACCCGCAACACAAGCTCCTGCGGCGACCGAACCAGTCCCTGTCACAGGTGGCACACAAGTAGACATCACACTCGCAGATAACACGATCGAAACGAACATGACATCGTTCCAGGTCGGCGTGCCCTATACATTGGTGATCACAAATACAGGACAACGCGCTCACAATTTCAATATCAACCCACCAGTTGCGGTGGCTGGCAGCATAGATCAGGCTCTGGATAGCGCGCTGTTGGTCGTACCTCAGGAGCAACTTGCGCCCGGTCAAACGGCAACGGTGGAGCTTACTTTCCCCGATACCGCGGCTGGACAGCTGCTGGAATTTTCCTGTCTCATCCGCAGACATTACGATGACGGGATGAAGGTAGATATCACTGTGGCAGAATAAAGAAAAAAGTAAGATGAAGAAAGTAAGAAGGCCGCCTACTAAGGTGGCCTTCTTTGATTACTAAGCGCGATGGAAGAACAGGTACAATATGCCCTCAAATCAATCGAACGGAGGAGATGATGAAAACCGCAAGCGGACTGGAATATATTGAAGTGGAAGCAGGCACCGGCGCGCAGGCCAAGGCTGGCAAAATCGTCAGCGTTCATTACACCGGGAAATTCCCGGACGGCAAGGTCTTTGACAGTTCTGTCTCGCGCGGAGAGCCGATCACCTTCCGACTTGGGGCCGGGCGGGTGATCAAAGGCTGGGATGAAGGCATCGCCTTGATGAAGGTTGGCGGCAAGGCCCAATTGATCATCCCGCCAGAGCTTGCCTACGGGGAGCGCGGCGCAGGCGGTGTGATCCCTCCCAATGCAACCCTGATCTTCGATGTCGAGCTTGTGTCTGTCGAGTAATCAAAATAGTGGTTTGAATATTTAACGGTTTTCCTGAAGGATAGAAATAGCATGAGCACGAATGACTCTTTTATTCGTTTTACGCGTACCTTTGCGCTTGTGGTCGGCGCAGCATTTACATTGGCAGGGATCGCCGGCTTCCTGCCGTGGTTTACCACTCATCCCCCGGCGGACGCTCCGCACCTGACCGTGAATACGAGCTATGGTTTGCTGCTAGGGTTGTTCCCGGTCAACATTATCCACAACATTTTTCATTTCGGCGTGGGGATATTGGGATTATTAGCGTTCCGTACTTTTCCAGCCGCGCTGCAATTCTCGCGCTTTCTTGGAATCACGCTGGCAGTATTAACTGTAATGGGCATGATCCCTGCGCTGCGAACCGGCTTTGGACTGTGGCCGCTTTATGGACATGATATCTGGTTGCATGGCTTGGAGGCGGTCATCGGTGTCTACCTGGGGTTCTTCGCGGCTCAAAAGAAACAGATGCCTCTCGAAGAGGTAGCCTGACGTGTTCGATCGCTCACGCGACAATCCTGCAATCCCATCTTTCTTACGATGGGTCCTTGCTGTCGAGTGTTCTGTTGTGTTCGCGGCAGGCGTTTTATTATTTTTCCTGCCCGGGTTGGCCGCAGAATTATGGCCGTGGGTCATTCCACCGTTTAACTCACGCTTTATTGGCGCGGTCTACCTGGCGGCCTATCTCCCGTTGATCCTCTTCTGGTTTGTCCCGCGCTGGATTCCCGGGCGACTGACTCTGTGGATGATCCTGACCTTTACAGGGTTGGTGACGATCGCCATGCTCATCCACTGGGATGCATTTGAATGGGATCGCCCTTCCACTTTTCTGGTGTTCTGGCCGTTGTATATTTTTCTTCCAATTAATTCAGTGATCTTTTTACTTCGGTCAAACGGTGCTGGGATGGCAAAAAAATACGATGGACCCGCGGCTTTGCGTATCATCTTGTTAGTATTTGCACTGCTGGGAGCAGCTTACGGATCAGGTTTGTTAATTGCTCCAGAGACATTGACCCGTTTCTGGCCCTGGCCGGTGGATGACTTCCATGGACGCATGTACGCGGCCGCATTCGTAACGCCCGCAGTCGCTGCCTGGATCATGAGCTTTCGCCGCAGGTTCGCGTCGGAGTATTTGAGCATGGGCCTCAACCTGGTTGCGGGCGGATTTTTGCCCATCCTCGGAACGCTCTGGACGAACATTTCGGTGCCAGCGGAGCGCCAGGTAAATTTTAGCTCGGCGGGAACCTGGATATTCTTCATCTTTTTCTTCATGACGGGGATACTGGGAATTGTTTTGATTATCACTGCCATTCAGCTGTCGAATAAAGCGCATCAAAAATAAAAACAACCCCTCTCTCATTTCTGAAAGAGGGGTTTGCTCACTGCGTAACGAATGGCTGATTGCTTTTAATCCATATGCTTGATGATCGCGTCACCAAACTCGGAGCATTTGACTTCGGTGGGGTTATCCATCAAACGGGCGAAATCATACGTAACCGTCTTCGCCGCGATCGCGCCTTCCATGCCTTTGACGATCAGATCCGCGGCTTCGGTCCAGCCCATATAACGGAGCATCATTTCGCCGGAGAGAATGACCGAGCCAGGGTTGACCTTGTCGAGATCCGCGTATTTGGGAGCGGTGCCGTGCGTTGCCTCGAAGATGGCATGACCCGTCACATAGTTGATGTTGGCGCCCGGCGCGATGCCGATCCCGCCAACTTGCGCGGCGAGCGCGTCGGAGAGATAGTCGCCGTTCAGGTTCATGGTCGCGATCACGTCATAATCCTTGGGGCGGATGAGTACGAACTGCAGCGTCACATCGGCAATCGAGTCCTTCAGAAGGAGCTTCGACTTCCACTTGCCATCCCCATGCGTATCCCATAACTTCAACGCTTCTTCCACTTCGGCTTTGATGTCGTTCTGCTGCGCAGGAGACATCATCTCGAAACCGGGGTCGATCATCTTGGCGTTATCTTCCACCGAAAGATTGGGATTCTTTTCCTTGTTTCCTAAAATCCATGATTCGCGTTCTGTCACCACATCGTTGCGGAACTCGCGCTTGCCCAGGGCGTATCCCCAATCCTTGAAGGCCCCTTCCGTGAATTTCATGATGTTGCCCTTATGGACGAAGTTCACACTTTTGCGTTTGTTCTGCAGTGCCCAGGCGATCGCAGCGCGCGCCAGGCGTTCGGTCCCTTCTACAGAAATCGGCTTGAAACCAATCCCAGATGTATCCGGGAAGCGCATCTTGGCATATTCCTTTGGAAATGCCTCCTGGAATATTTCTTTAAATTTCTTGTTTTCCTCCGTGCCGTACTGGAACTCGATACCCGTGTAAATATCTTCCGTATTTTCGCGGAAGATAACCATGTCCACATATTCTGGATGTTTCACGGGGGAAGGAACGCCAGTGTAGTAACGCACCGGGCGCAGACACACATACAGATCCAAAAGCTTGCGGAGAGTCACGTTCAAGGAACGGATGCCGCCTCCGATCGGAGTGGTGAGCGGTCCTTTGATCCCCACCAGGAACTCTCTAAAGGCCTCGGTCGTTTCATCGGGGAGCCAGCTCTGGAAGAGCTTGAACGACTTCTCGCCCGCATACACTTCCATCCAGTGGATTTTGCGTTTGCCACCGTAAGCTTTTTCTACCGCCGCGTCGAACACACGCACCGACGCCCGCCAGATATCTCGGCCGGTGCCGTCGCCTTCAACAAATGGAATGATGGGGTGATCGGGAACTTGTAACTTTCCATCTTTGATGGAGATCTTTTCGCCGCCCTCGGGGACCTTGACATTTGTGTAAGCCATGTGTGTCTCCTTGTATTCGAGATTGATGCCAAGATTATAACATTCGCATATTGGATAGTTCGAGTGATAATTGTCACGATGAAACTAACTCTTCAGAGATTTTCCTATAGGCCGAAAAATAGCGGAGGTCAACAGGACTCATTTCTTTCAGGAAGACCTGTCGGCATGTCGCTAGCGCCTCCCCAAAAAGCTCTTAAACCCTCCCTTGACAAAGAGCAGGCTCTGCGTAGAATCACGCCGAAATGACCAACCGCTTCATTCGGGATCCGAGATCTGTTACCGTTCGATTAGCATTTTCTTTCCCGATTTATTAAGAGAGCCGCCCTCGGCTCTCTTTTTTTTGCCTCTACCTCGTTCCCCTCTCCCTTTGGAAGACGGGTCAGGGGTGAGGGATGGAGCCATCTCATGCTCAAACTCCCCGGCCTGATCGACCCTCATGTTCACTTGCGCGAACCCGGCGCCACCCATAAAGAAGATTGGGACTCCGGCACCTCCGCCGCGCTGGCCGGCGGATTCACCCTGGTGCTGGCGATGCCCAATACCAAGCCGCCGATTTTCGACGCCTCGACCCTCGACCTTGCGCTCGATGCAGCTCGGCAAAAAGCGCGCTGCGATTACGCTCAATATCTCGGCGCAGGACCCGACAACGCGGATGCAGCAGCCTCCCTCGCGGACAAAGCTGCCGCCCTCAAAATGTACCTTGACATGACCTTCGGCCAGCTCCGCCTTGACGAGATGACTCTCTGGATGCCGCACTTTGAAGCGTATCCAAAGCAGTATCCTATCGTTGCACACAGTGAAAGCAGAAGCATGGCCGCCGGGATCCTATTTGCTGCCATCTATGATCGGCCGGTTCACATTGCACATATTTCACTAAAAGAAGAAGTTTTATTGATCAAAGCTGCAAAAGAAAAAGGAATTAAGGTTACCTGTGAAGTCTGTCCACACCACTTGTTCCTCACAGCAGATTCCCCTCTCCTTGAGGGAGATCGCGAAGCATCCCGTAGCGGAGCGGAGGGAGGTCCAGGGGTGAGGGTGAAAGGGCGTTCTGAAGTCCGCCCGCGCCTCGCTACTCAAGAAGATGTGAATGCACTCTGGGATAACCTCGATGTTATCGACTGCTTTGCCACCGATCATGCGCCTCACACCCTGGAAGAAAAAGACTCCGAGAATCCTCCACCTGGCTTCCCCGGGTTAGAAACAGCATTGCCTTTATTGCTCACCGCAGTAGACAAGGGACGGTTATCCGTAGACGATTTGATCCAAAAAATGTATGTCAATCCGAAAAAGTTATTTCGTATCCCCGACCAGCCTGAAACCTGGATCGAAGTAGACGAGAACGCCGAATACGAAATTCGCGCTTCTGAGCAATTCACCCGCTGCGGCTGGACTCCGTTCGAAGGGTGGAAAGTCAAAGGCAGAGTGAGAAGAGTTGTATTGCGTGGTAAAACAGCATTTGAAGATGGGAAGATTTTGGTAGAACCCGGTTACGGAGAAAATATAAGAAAGTAGGAGAAAATGGAAAAATTTACAACTGTAAAACTTGAGGTTTTCATCCCGCAGGAATACTCCTTGCAACTTCGCGATGAACTGGCAAAAATCGGCGTCGGCCGCCTCGGAAATTATGACCACTGTGTTGCGATTTATTCTGTGCAGGGATATTTCCGCCCGCTGCCAGGTGCAGAACCCTTTGATGGTGAAATTGGCAAGATCACGGAAATAGCGGAGCACAAGCTCGAAGTCAATTGCGAGCGAGCCTTGGTCGACGAAGCGATCAAGGTGATCCGGAGTGTTCATCCCTATGAAGAACCGTTAGTCAATATTATTCCCCTCGCGAATCATCTCTTCGATATGAAGAGTATGTCCGGGCAATAAAGACATAAAGCGCTTTAGTGGAATTCCCTCTAATCTCAAATTACGAATTACTAATTACCAAACACAAGGAGTAAAAATGCCATCGAACCACACGAGTCCATATTTACCTTTTGGTGACCAGCGCACGGCACCCTGGTACGGCAAGGACATCATTTCCGTCAAACAGTTCAAGCGTGAAGATCTTGAATACGTCTTCGGCGTCGCACATGAGATGCGCGGCATGGTCGAGCGTGTTGGGACGTTCGACCTGTTGAAGGGTAAGATTCTGGCAAACCTGTTCTACGAGCCGTCGACGCGTACCTCCTCGTCATTCACCGCTGCGATGGAACGACTCGGCGGTTCGGTCATTCCGATCAACGAGGTGAGATATTCGTCCGTGTCCAAAGGCGAGAGCCTGCCCGATACCATCCGTACGCTTGAATGTTATGCCGATGTGATCGTGCTCCGTCATCCCGAAACGGGATCGGCTGCGATCGCGGCCAAGGCGGCGCGCAAACCCGTCATCAACGCGGGCGATGGAATTGGCGAACATCCCACCCAGGCCCTGCTCGACACATTTACGATCTTCGAGGAACTCGGCGCGGGTCAGGTCGATGGCATGACCGTCACGATGCTGGGCGACTTGAAGTATGGGCGTACGGTCCATTCGCTGGCACGATTGTTGTCATTATTCAAGGTCAAGATCAATTATGTCTCGCCGGAAATTTTGCGGCTGCCAAAGGAAGTGATGGATGAAGTAGGCGAGAAAGGTATTCCACAGGCGGAGTTCGATTCGCTTGAAAAAGTTTTGCCCGAAACCGACGTGCTGTACGTGACGCGCGTGCAAAAGGAACGCTTTGAAGATCCTGCCGAATATGAAAAGGTAAAGGGCGCGTACGTGATCGATCCTGAGGTCATGAAAACCGCCAAACAGGAAATGATCGTGATGCACCCCCTGCCGCGCGTCGGCGAGATCAGTGTGGACTTCGACGATGATCCTCGCGCTGCATACTTCCGCCAGATGGAATATGGTTTGTATGTAAGAATGGCCCTGCTTGCGATGGTGTTGGGGAAGGCTTAAGAGTAAAAAGTAGAATGTAATAAGTGAAAGGTAATAAGGGGATACTTTTTCACTTTTTACTTCTCACTCCAGGAGTACTATGGAATCTTTCTTTACTTTCCTTGAAAAGCGCGTGGACGACTGTTCCTCGCTCCTCTGCATTGGACTCGATCCACACATCAATGATCTGCGTGCGGATGGGCAGCTTCCAACAGCCGAATCGGCGCGGGATTTTTGTGTGAATCTGGTCAAACAAACTGCGCGTTACGCCGCAGCGTTCAAACCCAACGCGGCCTTCTTCGAAGTCTTTGGACCGGACGGGTGGACCGCGCTCAAAGAGGTGATCGACGCAATCCAGGAAGAGTCGAATCGATTTGGCTCGATGATTCCTGTCATCCTCGATGCCAAGCGCGGTGACATTGCCTCGACGGCAGAAGCATATGCTAAATCTGCATTTGAAAATTTAGGCGTGCATTGCATTACGCTGAATCCCTATCTCGGCAAAGACTCGATCGAGCCATTCATTCAGGATTCAGAGAAGGGCATTTTCCTGTTATGCAAAACCTCTAATCCAGGTGCAGGCGATTTGCAGGATTTGCTTCTGGAATCTGGTGACCCTTTGCATATCCATGTTGCCAAACTTGCTCAACAATGGAATACCAAAAACAATATCGGCCTGGTAGTTGGCGCGACGTACCCGGAAACCCTCCGCCGCGTTCGCGAAGTTGCTCCTAGCTTATGGTTTCTCGCTCCTGGCATCGGGGCACAAGGCGGGGAATTAGAATCGGCCCTGAAGGCCGGATTACGGCAAGATGGGAAAGGGATGCTGATCAACGTCTCGCGCTCGATCGCCCGCGCGAAAAAGCCCGGCCTGGCTGCGGCTGAATTACGGGATGAGATATTAGAAATTAAGCGACAGATACGTCAAGGAGCGTAGTACCTCACATGCAAGCACTAACATCCAATGATCTACTCGCTACTCTCGCCGATGGTTTGCTGTCGGCTGGCTGTATCAAATTCGGTGAGTTCACCCTCAAATCTGGACTCAAATCTCCCATCTATATTGACCTGCGTCAGATCATCTCTCATCCAAAACTTCTCGCAACTATCGCCCAAACCTACTTGCCAATTCTCTCAAACCTCCAATTCTCCAGGATTGCCGGCTTACCCTACGCCGCCATTCCCATCGCCACCGCCATCAGCCTCGCTGGAAACTACCCGATGATCTACCCTCGCAAAGAAGTCAAAACTTACGGCACCAAAGCGGAGATCGAAGGCGAATATCACGCGGGGGAGACAGTCGTCGTCATTGACGATCTCGCTACCACAGGCGGAAGTAAATTCGAAGCCATCGAAAAATTGACGGGGGCCGGTTTGGTTGTAAAAGATGTGGTCGTACTGGTGGACCGTCAATCAGGTGCGAAAGAGTCTTTGGAACAGGCAGGGTATTCCATGCACGCGGTGCTGACCATCAGCCAATTATTGGATTACTGGGAAAAGACTGGCAAAGTCGAAAAGGATAAAATCAAGGCGACAAGAATATTTTTGAAGAATAGCTGAAATGACATTAACCGAAGCGGATCAGAGGCACCTGGATACAATTGCACTGGTTGAAAGTGTCTCACGATCCTTAGATACGATTTCCTGGATCTGGGGCGGATATACGCCAGATATTTATCTGGGCAGGATTTTGAGAGAACATGCTGACATAGACTATCTCACTTTGAATTTACATCGCTTGAAATCTAAGATTGCAGCAACATTTTCGGAGCGTGGCTGGCAGGCAAAAGATCTAGAAAACGGCGATTTGAGCCTCAAGAAAGATAACGTCAAAGTGCATCTGGGAAACATTGAAATTGGAGATGCCGCCAGGTGGACGCATATCGGTGAGCAAGGCGCTCTCCTCTTTCCTGCTTCCTGGCTGAGCGAAGAGGCAGTTGAATTTTATGGAACGGAAGTCCATGTTGTTGCGCCTGAATTACAATATGTCTTGAAGGAATACCCCGAGTTGTTGAACCCCGCTTGGATCATCAGAGAGAAAGATATTCTTGAGAAAGAGCATTTACGGCGCATCCTCCTCGAAAAAGGCATCGACGTTTGTTCACTGCATGAGTTGGTTAGCAGTGTCTAGCCAGCCAGGCAAAGAAATTCTTTCGAAACGGACAACGAAATGAAATGGCTTTTCTTTTTCTTCGGAGTGCTTTCGATTGCCATCCTGGCCTGTGGTCCAGGGTCGACAACCACTAAAGACGCCAGCCTGACGGTCACAACCTTCGTCGATGAGAGTGGGAAGGGGATCTTGCCTGAAGTATCCTCGCCTCTTCCGAACACCCTGGTCATTGCAAAGTGGAATCAACATGGGCATATGCTCCGCGACGTAGAACTCACAGATCAGAATGGGCAGGCACAATTTTCTGTGGGGTACACACATTTTTTTGATGTCAGTGTAGTTCCTCCGTGCAGGTACTACTCTACCTCTCCGCTTTTTCGCGACGCCACGGATATCGAAAGGGCCGAGTTTGGATTTTGGCCGGCGAATCCGAGCGATCAATTATCCAGAGCAAAAGTACTGGTGTGGAAGGATACCAATTCGAACGGGACGCCCGATCCAGATGAAGGAGTCGTAAACCAAAAGGCGAGTATTATGTTCAAAGTGCCGGGAGGGGCAGATGGCAATGTCTATGACCAGGATAATTTTTTACAGGAAGCTGACGCTGGCTGGTTTGATATTTCCCTGGGAAATTCATGCGGAACCATTTTTATGCTTCTGCTGGATAGCGATATCACAACCAATTCGGTCAGCGAGCCGGGCAAAGTCAGCGATGCTGGCGCTCACGGGAACACCTTTTATCCCTCTATTGAAATCCCTTATGATCCTGGTGAAACGACGGTCTATTGGGAAATCGGATAATTGAGACAGCACGAAATTTTATGGGAGAACCATTGATGGAAATTGTTGTCTGCAAAGATCGCTTTGAAGAACTGGTTCAGTTTGTCACTCGTCTCAACAGGGACAGGACACATCACATTGGCTTCTTTGGGGAAAGCGAAGCCGATGTTCGCTCTTCGCTAGCGGAATGTCTTATCCCGCCGGCCGAGGGCTTTGTGATGGCTTATGACGGCGAGCAACTTGCCGGCATCCTTGGCGTAGATGCTGACCCTGAGATCGATCGTGCCTGGTTGTTCGGTCCCCTCGTTGACCACGCGGACTGGCATGATATTGCGGACAAACTATATGCCAGGGTTTTGCCTCGCATCCCGGTGGATATCCGTGATTACGATCTGTTCTGTGATATATGCAATGTCAATATGGAATCCTTCGCGGTAAGACACGGGTTTCCATTGACATCCGAAAATGCAGTGTTGACTTTATTGCGCGATAGATATAGCCCGGCCGCGCAAAGGGAATCACGGATCATTGGCTATGAGGAGCTTTTCTTCCCTCAACTGGAAAATCTTCACAAAACGCTGTTTCCGACAGCATACTTCACAGCACACCAGATGATAGAAAAAGCAGGCAAAGATCATCAGCTCTTTCTTGCCGTCGAAGATGGTCAGTTGCTGGGATACCACTTCTGCAAAATCGAACCCGAATCGGAATCTGGCTATATAGATTTTATCGGCACGGACTCTGCCGCGCGCGGACGCGGCATCGGCGCGGATCTGCTCGCCTCTGGTGTAGACTGGATGCTCTCCGCGCCGACGACAAAGAAGATCAACTTGACGGTCAACGCCCATAACATTGCCGCGCGGCGCCTTTATGAAAAGTTTGGCTTTGTCACCGAGCGCGTGATGCGCGGCTATCGCAAACGGATTGTGTAATAAATAGTTGGAAAGCCTTTTCATATGTGCCGAAATTACAGAGTGCCGCACGCCTCTGGCGTATTTAAACTTGAACTTTGAAATTTGACCCACAATCGTGATTAAAAGTTTAATTACTTCTGAGACAAGCGGTAGCAGTTTGGATATAACTTAGCAAGGCCTGAGTATCTCTTTAAAGGTATGAACGGATCGATTATGCAAAAAAGCATTGTCTTGGGCACCGTGATTGGGTCGGCCTTCGGCGGTTTGATCGGGGCCGCGTTTGGCGCGATTGCGCTGGCACTCAATGGAATACCTGCCGGATTTCTGAGCGGTCTGATACTTGGGGGTGTGACCGGTGCCCTCACCGCCATCTTGACGGTCAAAGTGGCCGGCACAACGGGCGGGATCGGCGTTGGATATTTTACGGGCATGCTGTTTGGCGCAGTGTTCGGCATGATCCTTGGGGCGCTGATTCCGCCTTCCCTGGGGATGAGTGCTGGTACAGAGGAAAATTCCGTATTTGAGGTGCTGATGCCCGGTCGCTTTGGCAGCGCCATGTTTATGAGTTTCCTGCTTTCTATTCATGCTACGATCGTCGGTGTGTGGGTGGCGGGCAAGAATTTCATTCCTGCAACGTTGGAGGTCAGGCAGCCTGAAAGGATCGATCAATATGACCTGGTGGAAGTGATCCTGGTGCCGGAGAAATATGAAGGTATCATAGAGGTTGGCGATATTGGAGTTGTGACCGAAATCGACGACAATGAAAGCTTCGAGATCGAATGCCTGCGACCAGACGGTTCTTATAAATGGCTCGCAACCTTGAATACGAAATATATCCGCTTGAAACAGAAAATTCCAGACAATATGAATATGTGAAAACGATAGAGGTGTTCCATGACCAAAAAACAAACCTTCACAGCCGTGATCCAGAACGCGAGCGGAGCGAGTGGAGGCGGCGCATTCGTCGAGGTCCCATTTGATGTGGAAAAGGAATTCGGCTCGAAGCGGCCTAAGGTCAAGGCGCTGATCGAGGGAATCCCCTATCGCGGCATCCTGACCCGCATGGGAACAGATTGTCACATCCTGGGTATCCGCAAGGAGATCCGCGAGCGGGTCGGGAAAACGTTTGGCGATGAAGTGAAGATCATGATAGAGCCAGATACAGAGCCGCGCCTGATCGAAATCCCTGCAGATTTGATGAAGGAATTGAAAAAGGACAAAGAAGCCAAAGCGCTCTTTGAGAAATTGTCCTATACTCATCAAAAAGAATATGTGAGCTGGATCACCGAAGCAAAAAAAGAAGAGACACGCCAGGCTCGAGTTCTAAAAACCATCGAGATGTTGAGAAAAGGCAAGAAACCGTAAGGTGGGTTGGTTGCAAAGCATCCCCGAAGGGGACTACCCGCTCCACGGAAGGGAGTTTATGGAACTCAAATCCTACCTCGGATATTTATACGATTACAACTACTGGGCCAACAAACGTTACCTTGCTGTGGCAGAGTCTCTTACAGAGGAACAGCTCTTCCGCAAACAGGGGCATAGCTGGGATAGTGTCCACGCTGTTTTTGTCCATATGATGAGCTCAGAGCGGATGTGGCCCCAGCGCTGGCGCGGAGAAATGGGAACGTTCCTCGACCCGAAAGACTTTCCTACAGTTGCTTCTATCAGAGCATATTGGGTGAACGTCGAGAAGAACATGCGCGCCTTTCTCGCGGAGCAGACTGAGCAATCTCTTTTGCAAGAGATCACGTACACCAACCCAAAAGGTGAGACGTTTACATTACCTTTGTGGCAAATGGCGGTCCAGCCGCCGAATCACAACACCCATCATCGCGGCGAACTGGCGGCAATGTTCGCCTTGATGAATGTGCCACACCCCGAAGAGGAGGTTGTGCAATACTTCCTGGTGAAGAGTGGACAGAGGAAGGAATAAATGAAACCAGCTCTGGCATTTCCGTTCAACGATCCCGATGGGACGATGTTCCATCATTTACAGTCCATCCTCCCCGATCTGAAAGAGCATTTCGAGCACGCTTATATTTCGACGCCTCTCTCGACCCAGAAGCATGTTGACCACTTGCAGCAATTGCAAGCCGATAACTTCTTCACGATCTTTGATGTAGAACGTGATATGCAGGTCG
>Ga0073934_10007097_pt1 | contig 15838 bp, 13 predicted proteins | sample LarsenN4metaG_FD_76834 | JGI IMG/M metagenome (GOLD analysis project Ga0073934, IMG submission 76834) | Hot spring sediment bacterial and archeal communities from British Columbia, Canada, to study Microbial Dark Matter (Phase II) - Larsen... ...
AGCGCGCCCTGCCGCACGTTCCACAGCTCCGCCTGGCCTGCGCGGTCCTCGATCTTCACGACGCTGTCGGGACTGCCCAACTCGCCCAGGAGCGCCGCGAGATCGTCCAGGCGTCGATCGAAGCCCACGTCCTCGTTCTGGCCGGAGAACTCGACGAGCAAGAGGGCGCCGGGCGATCCGCGCACGCAGCGGTCGAGCACCCTCCTGTAGTCGGGCCGCTCCGACGCGAGCTCGAGCACCGTGCGGTCCACGAGCTCCACCGCGCTCGGACCCAGCTTCACGATGTGCTGCACGCTGTCGAGCGCAGGGAGCAGGCCCGCGAAGTGGCACACACCGACGACGCGCCGGTCGGGCAATGGCGTCAGCCTGAGCCGGAGCCGCGAGAAGAACGCGAGCGTTCCCTCCGAGCCTACCAGGAGCTGCGCCAGGTTCTCCCGGTCGGGGCGCAGCCGGTCGAGGTTGTAGCCCGCCACGTTGCGCAGCGTGCGGGGCGTGCGGCGCTCGATCTCGTCGGCTTCCCGCGCGAAGAGCGCTCGCAGGACGGCCACCTCGGCCGACAGAGCTCCGTCGCCGGACGTCCCTTCGCCGACCCAGAGCCGCCGGCCGTCCGCGAGCAGGACCTCCGCCGCGGCCACGTTGTCGACCATCATTCCGTACTGCAGGGAGCGCGTGCCTGCGCTGTTGTTGCCCGCCATGCCGCCGAGCGTCGCGCGCGAGCTCGTCGAGGGATCCACGGGGAAGAACAGCCGCTTCGCCCTCAGGCGGGCGTTGAGGTGATCGAGCACGACACCGGGCTCGACCTCGACGTGCCCGTCCTCGACCTCGCCGATCTCCGTCAACCAGCGGCTCGTATCGATGACCACCGCGCGGCCCACGGTCTGTCCGCCCTGCGACGTTCCGGCCCCCCGCGGGAGAACCGGCACGCCGTCCGTCCTCGCCACGGCGAAGACGGCCTCGACGTCGGCCACGGACTTCGGGAAGACCACGCCGATCGGCTCGATCTGGTAGTGCGATGCATCGGTCGAGTAGAGGCCCCGGGTGAACGCATCGAAGCGCACGTCGCCCTCGAGGGCCCGTTCGAGCCTCTTGGCGAGCCCGGGGTCTCCGGGGCGATGGAGCGGTGCGGACAAGGTGACCAGGTGGAGTTGGGTGGCCGCGGATTGTAGTGGCGTTCGACCCCGGTCGCATCAGACATTGGAGCATGAGCGTCCACGTCGACATCACCAAGCCGCTGGCGACGATTCGCCTCGACGCCCCGGAGCGGCACAACGTCCTCGACAGGGCGGGTTGGAAGGCGCTCTGCGACGCGTTCGAGCGCCTCTCCGACCGCAGCGACGTGGGCTGCGTGGTCGTTCGCGGCACCGGGGGCCGTGCGTTCTCTGCGGGGTCCGACATCAAGGCGTTCTCGGCGCAGCGGGACACGCCCGAGGACGTGCGCCTCTACTCGGTCGCGATCTCGGAGGCGCTGCGGGCCGTGCGCATGTGTCGCCATCCCACCGTGGCGGTCATCGAGGGGATCTGCGTCGGCGGGGGCCTCGAGATCGCGGCGTGCTGCGATCTGCGCGTATGCGGTGAGTCGAGCCGCTTCGGCGCGCCGATCAACCGCCTCGGGCTCACGATGTCGTACGACGAGCTCGAGCCGCTCGTGCAGCTGCTCGGCGCGAGCCCGGTGCTGGAGATCCTGCTGAGCGGCGAGCTGATCGATGCCGAGCACGCGCGCACCGTGGGCTTGGTCAACCGCGTGCACGCCGATCAGGCCGTGGTCGAGCAGGGTTATGGGCTGGCGGCTCGCATCGCCGCGGGCGCGCCGCTGGTGAACCGGTGGCACAAGAAGTTCGTGCGCAGGCTGCTCGAGCGCGCGCCGCTCTCCGAGAGCGAGAAGAGCGAGGCGCACGCGGCGTTCGAGACGAAGGACTACCGAGAGGGCCGCGAGGCCTTCTTGGAGAAGCGCGACCCGCTGTTCAGGGGCGAATAGGGCACGTGTCCGGCCCGCTCCGGGGCGTGCGGGTTCTCGAGCTGGCGCACATCATGGCCGGTCCCGTGTGCGGCCTGATGCTCGCGGACATGGGCGCCGACGTGATCAAGGTCGAGCGGCTCCCGGGCGGCGACGGCACGCGCGGGTTCGTGCCGCCGGACATGGACGGCGAGTCGGCGGCGTTCATGATGCTCAACCGCGGGAAGCGGGGGATCGCGATCGATCTGCGTGACGGCCGCGGCCTCGATCTCGTCCGGCGGCTCGCCCGTGACGCGGACGTGCTGGTCGAGAACTTCCGCGTGGGCACCATGGAGAAGATGGGCCTCGGCTGGGAGACCCTGCGCGCCGAGAACCCGAGGCTCGTCTACTGCCAGATCACCGGCTTCGGGCGCACGGGGCCGTTCGCCGAGCAGGGAGGGTTCGATCTGATCGCGCAGGGCTACTCGGGGCTCATGAGCATCACGGGGGAAGGGCCCGGACGCGAGCCCGTGAAGGTCGGAGCGCCGGTCACGGACATCACCGCGGGGATCCTCGCCGCGTTCGGTGTCGGGGCCGCGCTCTTCGAGCGCGAGCGCACCGGCGAGGGGCGGTTGGTCGACACCTCGCTGTACGAGGCCGGCATCGTCCACACGTATTGGCAGAGCGCGATCGCGCTCGCCACGGGCGAGTCGCCGGGGCCGCTCGGCTCGGCGCATCCGCTCGCCGCGCCCTACCAGGCGTTTCGGACCCGGGACGGCTGGATCAACGTCGGTGCCTCGAACGAGGCGACGTGGGAGCGCCTCGCGGAGGCCGTCGGCCGGCCCGATCTCCGTCGTGACCCGCGGTTCGCGACGAACGCCGACAGGATGCGCCACCTGCCGAAGCTCATCGACGTGCTGATGCCCATCTTCGCCGCACGCGCCACGGACGCGTGGTTGGCCGAGCTGGAGCGCGCGGGCGTGCCCGCGGGGCCGGTGGCTTCGGTCGGTGAGATGCTCGAGCATCCGCAGACGCGAGCCCGCGAGATGGTCGTGGAGGTCGAGCACGCGCGCCTCGGCCGCGTGCGCGCGCTGGGCGCCCCGGTGAAGGTGTCGGGCAACGTCGCCGCGAATCGCCGCGGGGCTCCCTTGCTCGGCGAGCACACCCGCGAGGTGCTCGGCGAGGCCGGCCTGGCCGAAGTCGAGATCGCGGAGCTCGAGCGGGCGGGCGTCGTCCTCCGCGCGCAGTTCGGTCCGCGTGCGTGAGGCTAGGTGCGCACCGTATCGAAGAGCATGAACGCGAGCAGCACGGGGTGGTAGACGAGGGAGGCGAGGAACAGCTTGCGCGCGCTCGCTTCGGACATGTCACGCGCGGTCGTCACCGCGACAGCGAGCAACCCCAGCGAGGCGGCGGCGGCGCCGCCCAGGTACCAGCGGCCGGTGATGCCGAGCAGCGTGGGCGTGAGCGACACGGGAAGGAGCGCGAGCGCCGCCACCACCATGTGTGTGCCGATCTCACGCGAGCCGCCGTCGGGGATCAGCTTGAAGCCGACGCGCCGATAGTCTTCCTGCAGCATCCACGCGAGACCGAGCACGTGGGGGAGCTGCCACAGATAGGCGATCGCGAAGAGCGCGAACGCGCCGGCCGCCAGTGAGCCGGTCGCCGCCGTCCAGCCGATGAGCACGGGCAGCGCGCCCGGGACCGCACCTGCGAGCGTCGCCGCGTACGAGTGCCGCTTGAGCGGCGTGTACACCGCGAGATACGCGAGCGCGGAGAGCGCGGCGAGGCCGGTGGGGGCCCACCCGCTGGTCGCCCACAGGTAGGCCAGCCCGCCGACGAGCAGCACGATGCCCAGCGCGAGACCCTGCCGGGCACCCAGGCGGCCGGACGGGAGCGGGCGGTGGCGCGTGCGCGTCATGATCGCGTCCGTCTCGCGCTCCGCATACTGATTCAGCGCGAGCGCCCCGCCCGTGGCGAGGCCGGTGCCGATCGCTGCATGGACCACGGTCGACAGCTCCGGACGACCCGCGGCGGCCACCGCCGCGCTCACCCCCGCCGTGATCATCACGTACGCCGTGATGCCCGGCTTGGTCAGCTCGAAGTAGGCTCCGAAGTCGGGTTTGGGTGGCGCGCCGGATCCCATGCGGCCAGGAAGATAGCGGCAAATGCGGACGGACCCCCCGGAGCCGCGCGCGACGACTTCAGTCGGCCCGGAGCGCGCGCGCGGGGTCCACACCCGCGGCCCGCGCCGCGGGAATCCACGTCGCCGCCATGGACACGGCGACCAGCGCCGCCGCCACCACGCCGTACGTGACCGGGTCGATGGCCCGGACGCCGTACAGGAGCGTGGCCATCACCGAGCTCAGGGCCGCCGAAGCCGCCAAGCCGAGCACCACTCCGGTGGCGGCGAGGAGCAGGCCGTGACGGAGCACCAACCGCCGCACGGAGGGCGCCGTCGCGCCCAGCGCGATCCGCACACCGATCTCCCGCGTCCGCTGGCTGACCACGTACGACACCACGCCGTAGATGCCCACGAGGCCCAGCAGGAGGGCGATGACCGATGCGGTTCCCAGCAGGGTCATCGTGAACGAGGTGCGCGAGGTCGCCGTGTCGAACACCTCTTGGAACGTGCGCGGGTTCGAGACGGGAATGCGGGGGTTGAGCGCTTCGGCCTCACGCCGCAGGACGGGAACGAGCGCCAGTGGGTCGCCGGTCGTCTTCACCACGATCTCCATCGCGCGTGTAACCTGCGGCGTGGCGGCGGGCCCGGTGGTCGAAGGCCAGTACACCATCTCCTGGGCAGGCTCCTCGAGTCCGCCGTACTTCACGTCGGCCACCACGCCCACGATGGCGTGCCAGTCTTCGTTGGGGCCGCCCAGGCGCACGCGCCGCCCGAGCGGGCTCGCGTCCGGCCACCAGTGCCGGGCGAACGACTCGGCGACCACGACCGAGCGCGCGCCGTCCGCTCCGTCACCCGGCTGCAACGTCCTCCCCTCGAGGAGATCGATCCCCATCGCCTCGAAGTAGCCGGGCTCGACACGGTTGTGGCTGGCGAGGATCGGCAGCTCGCCCTCGGCCCGAGGATGGTCCTCGACCTGGAACGTGAAGAACGGGCCTCCGCCGCCGAGCGGAGCGACCTGCGTGAAGCCGACCGCCTCGACTCCGGCCTGCGCGCGCATCGCGTCGCCGAGGCTGCGGAAGAAGCCGGCGGCCTCCATCGCGTTCGGCACTTCGCCCGGCGGAATGTTGAATCCCGCCGTGAGCACTCGCTCGGGGTCGAAGCCCGGGTCGACCTGCCTGAGCGCCTGGAAGCTGCGGAACATCAGCCCCGAGCCGACGAGCAGGACCAGCGCGAGCGCCATCTGGGTGACGACCAGCGAGTTCCGGAGCTCGTGCCTTCCGAGCCCGCTCGTGGAGCCGTGCGCCGCGCCTTCACGGAGGCTGCCGAGCAGGCTCCGGTCGCGCAGCCGCAGGAGCGGCACGACCCCGAAGAAGGCGGCGCAGCCCAGCGCGATCGCCGTGGTGAACGCGAGCACGCGAAGGTCCACGCCGATCTCGCTGGCCCTCGGGAGCGTGGAAGGCAGAACGTCCCTCGACGCCGACACGGCGAGCGCCGCCACAGCGACGCCCAGCGCGCCGCCCACCGTGGCCAGCACCAAGCTCTCGCTCATGCTGGCGCGGATCACCTCGCGACGTCCGGCGCCGATCGCGACGCGCAGGGCCAGCTCGCGCTGCCGCGCATCCGCACGGACCAGCAGCAGGTTCGCCACGTTCGCGCAGGCGATGAGCAGCACGAAGCCCACCGTGCCGAGCAGGATCCAAAGCGTCGTGTCCACGTCGCCGACGACCGCCTCCTTGAGGGGGACCACGATCGCGCCGAGCTGAACCTGCCCGAGAAACGTGATCTGGCCTGCGGCGTCGGGGCGGAACTCGCCGAGCCGCCCGATCAGACCGGTCAGCTCCGCGAGCACACCCTCCGGGGTGGCCCCGGGGGTCATGCGAGCGATGCCCGACGCACCGAAGCCGCCCAGGTTCGGCGTCGCCGTGTTCACGACCATCGGGATCCAGAGCCGCGCGTCCCGGTTCGGGTGACCGAAGTCCGGCGGCATCACGCCGACGATCTCCCGAGTCGTGCCGTTGAGGTCGAGCGTGCGGCCGATCACCGACGGGTCCGCTCCGAACGAGTCACGCCAGAGCCCGTCGGAGAGCACCACGACGGCGTCGCCGTCCGGCGCGCCCTCCGCCTCGGTGAACGTGCGCCCGAGCGCGGGCTCGACCCCCAGCACCGTGAAGAACGAAGGGGTGACGTTCTGGGCCTGGATGCGCTCCACCACGCCTTCGGTGACGAGATTCGGCTGGGCGGGACTGAAGAGCGCGATCTCCTCGATCCCCGAGGCCTGCTCGCGGTAGAGGACGTACAGCCCCTGCGACATCGGGAGCTGGTCCTGGCCGCCCCGTCCGACGTGCCGGATCTCGAGGAGCTCGTCGGGCTCCGCGAACGGGAGGGGCGAGAGCAGCACGCCGTCGACCAGCGTGAACACGGCGGTGTTGGCTCCGATGCCGAGCGCGAGCGTGAGGATGGCGACGCCCGCGAACGTCGGGTGGCGGATGAGGTTGCGCAGCGCGAAGCGAAGGTCGGCGACGAGCCCGCTCATGGAGGCGATCCGGGTGGGGGTGCGGTGCTGGCGATGAAGATGAGACGCACCGACCGACCGCGCTCGTTGCCGTGCTCGCTGAAGCCCGATGACCGCTCTCCGGGGTATGCTACCTTCCTTCATGCTCCAGACCGGCCGGGCGCCCAAGCGCATCCTCTGGGTCGACGACGAGGTCGACCTGCTGAAGCCGCACCTGCTCTTCCTGCAGGCGCGGGGCTACCACGTCGACGCCATCTCGAACGGCGACGACGCGCTCGAGCTCATGCGCGAGTCGCCCTACGACCTCGTGCTCCTCGACGAGCAGATGCCGGGCCGGAAGGGCCTCGAGGTCCTCGAGATCCTCCGCCGCGAGGACCCCCACCAGCGGGTCGTGATGGTCAGCAAGTCCGAAGAGGACCTGACCATGACCGAGGCCATCGGCCGCCGCGTGGACGACTACCTGGTGAAGCCGACCAGCCCACGCCAGGTGCTCTCGGTGGTGAAACGCGTCCTCGAAGGCACGTCGATCCGCCAGCAGCGGGTTGCGCAGGACCTGGCCGCCCGGTTCCCGGCCCTGTCCCGCATGTGCCAGGAGGCGCGCACGGCGGACGACTTCGCACGCGCCTACACCGAGCTCGTCGACTGGCAGCTCACGCTCGGCGAGGCGGGCGAGCAGGGGCTGCTCGACACGATCCGCTCGCTCGTCGTCGATCTGCGCCGCGACTTCGGCACGTGGGTGATGCGCGAGTATCCCCGCTGGGTGAAGGGAGCCGCCAACCGGCCCCGCCTGTCGGTCGACGTGGTGCGCGATTTCCTGGTGCCGAGGCTCGGCGACAAGCCGGTCTACTTCGTCGTGCTCGACTGCATGCGGCTCGACCAGTGGCGGGCGATGTCGCCCCTCATCGCGGAGCACTTCGAGATCGAGGAGTCGTGGCACTACTCGATCCTGCCGACGGCCACGCCTTATGCGCGGAACGCGATCTTCAGCGGCATGTACCCCGACCAGATAGCCGCCCAGAATCCCGGCTGGTGGGATGCGTCGGACGACGAAGGCAGCCTGAACGCCTTCGAGGACAGGCTTCTCGCGGCCCAGCTCGAGCGGCTCACGGGGCGCCACGTCCCGGTCTACTACGACAAGATCTTCTCCGATCGCCAGAGCGATCAGGTGCGGGCGCGGGTGAGCTCTGCGCTCAAGTCGCCGGGGTCCGTCATAGCGCTGGTGTTCAACTTCGTGGACCTCATGACGCATGGCCGCTCCGAGTCGCCGATCCTCATGGAGGTGGCGCGCGACGAGGCGGCGCTCCGCGATCTCACGCGCGCGTGGTTCGAGCGCTCGACCGCCTACGAGGTGCTGCGCGAGGCTGCGCGCCAGGGTCACCAGGTGCTGCTGACGACGGACCACGGGTCGATCCTCTGCCAGCATCCCACCACGGTCTTCGCGCGGCGCGACGTGACGAGCAACCTGCGCTACAAGTTCGGCCAGGATCTCAGAGCCGAGGTGGCATCGACCGCGTACAACACGCGCGACGAGAAGGATCTCAGGCTGCCCGAAGGCAAGCTCGGGATGTCCTACCTGCTGGCGCTCGAGGACTACTTCTTCGTGTATCCGACCAAGCTGCGCGAGTACCAGGCCCGCTACCGGAACGCCTTCCTCCACGGCGGGATCAGCCCCGAGGAGATGATCGTGCCCGTGGCGACGCTCACGCCTCGGCCGTAGCACCGAGCCCATCCGGGGCCTGTGTCCGTCTTCACGCGCGTCCTCTCGTACCTGAAGCCGCACCGGGCCGTCCTCGCCCTCGCGGTGGGGGCGACCGCGGCGTTCGCGCTCCTGGACGCCGCGGTCTTCGTGCTCCTCATCCCGTTCGTGGAGACGCTCTTCGTCGGCGCGGGGTCCACGGGCACGGACACGGCCATGACCCGGCTGCTGGACGCCACGGTCTACCGCTGGGTCGACCCGGCCGGGGATCCGCTCTCCGCGATCGGGCGGATCATCGCGCTCATCCTGCTCGCGTTCCTGCTCAAGAACGCGTTCCAGTTCGCGCGGGTCTACCTGCTCGCGCGCGCGGAGCAGGGCCTCAACCGGGATCTGCGAAACGAGGTCTACGATCACCTCGTGGGCCTGGACCTGGCGTTCTTCGCGCGGACGCGCGCCGGCCAGATCGTGAGCCGCCTCACGACGGAGATCGAGCAGCTGCGCACGCTGGTGACGGCGGAGCTCTCGCGGCTGCTCTCCGCCGCCTTCGAGTTCGCAGTGGCTCTCGCGGCCATGCTGCTCATCTCCTGGAAGCTCACGCTCGCGTCGTTCGTCGTGGCTCCGCTCGCGATGGCGGTATGGGGTCCGCTGGTGGGGGTCCTGCGCAGGCGGGACAGGACCGCGCTCCACCTCGGTGGCGAGGTCAATGCTCACATTTCGGAAACCGTCGCCGGCATCCGACTCGTGAAGGCCGCATCCGCGGAGGCGGAGGAGCGGAAGCGCTTCACGCGCCTGACGCGCGCGTACTTCGATCACGTCATGCGGGCGGAGCGTGCCCGCGCCCTCGCGCTGCCGATGACGGAGATGCTCGCGGCAGCGGGCACGGCGGTGCTGCTGTGGTATGGCGCGCGGCTCGTGACCGCCGGTGAGCTCTCCGGCGCGCAGTTCGTAGGCTTCCTGGCGCTCTCGCTCAAGCTGTACTCGCCCGTGAAGAACGTGGCCAAGTTCCCCGCCACCGCGCAGCCGGGTCTGGTCGCAGCCGAGCGGGTCTTCGAGTTCCTCGACACGCGAGCCCGTGTCGCCGACGCGCCCGACGCCGCCGCGCTCGGCGGGTTCGAGGAGGCGATCGCGTTCGAGCGGGTGTCGTTCGCTTACCGGGACGGAGAGGTTCCTCGCGACCACGTGCTGCACGACGTGTCGTTCGTCGTCCCGAAGGGCGCGCTCGTGGCCCTCGTCGGCCCGAGCGGCTCGGGAAAGAGCACCATCGTCGATCTCCTGGTCCGCTTCTTCGACCTGTCCGGCGGGCGCATCACGATCGACGGCCAGGACGTCAGGGACGTGCGCCTCGCCGATCTCCGCGCGCTCATGGGGATCGTCTCGCAGGATACCGTTCTCTTCCACGACACCGTGAGCGCCAACATCGCGTACGGCCGGCCCGGCGCGAGCATGGCCGACATCGAGGCCGCCGCGTGCGCAGCGCACGCGCACGAGTTCGTGCTGAAGCTCCCGCGCGGCTACGACACCGTCGTTGGGGAGCGCGGCGTCGAGCTGTCGGGCGGTCAGCGGCAGCGCATCGCGATCGCCCGGGCGCTGCTGCGCGACGCCCCCATCCTCATCCTCGACGAAGCCACGAGCGCGCTCGACTCCGAGTCCGAGCGGGTGATCCAGGATGCGATCGAGAAGCTGCTTGAGGGACGCACGGTGCTCGTGATCGCGCACAGGCTCTCGACCGTGCACCGCGCGGACGAGATCCTGGTGGTGGAGCAGGGGAGGATCGTGGAGCGGGGCACGCATGCCGAGCTCGTCGCCGAGGGGGGGACGTACCGGCGCCTGCACGACCTGCAGCTCGTGGATGCGGCCGCTGACGCCACTACCGTCGCTGACCCGAGCTGAATGACGGAGCGAGCGGGGAAGCACGCGCTCGAGCACCTCGTGTTCCGCCTCGCCCGGCGCGGCGCGACGTCCCTGCCCGAGCACGTTGCGATCTCCGCCGGGGGCCTCGTCGGCCGAGCCGTCGGGAGCCTCGTGCGGTTTCGGCGCGCGGACGTGGAGCAGCACCTCGCCTGGGCGTTTCCCGACGCGACCCCGGGCTGGAGGAGGCGCACCGCGTCCGCGTGTTACGCGCACTTCGGGCGCGAGGCGGTCGTCGTGCTGCGCGCCGAGCGCTGGTCGCAGGAGCTGATCCGGGCGCGCACCCGGATGCACGGCTTCGAGCCCTTCGCGGCAGCCGCGGCCGCCGGGCGCGGGGTGGTTCTCCTCACGGGCCATCTCGGAAACTGGGAGATGGGGGGGGCGGCCATCGCGGCTCGCGGGGTCGCCCTCGACGTGGTAGGGAAGGGAATGTCGAACCGCCGCTTTCAGGAGGATCTGTTCGCCGCGAGGGCGCGTCTGGGAATGCGCGTGATCGAGATGGGGGACGCCTCCCGCGAGGCCCTGCGCTCGCTCGCGGACGGTCGCGTGGTGGCCATGCTCGGGGATCAGCAGGCCCACCGCGGAGGCATCGCGCTGCCGTTCTTCGGGCGGCCCGCGTCCACGTCGCGAGGGTCGGCGCTCTTCGCCCTGCGTGCCGGCGCGCCGGTCTTCGTGGCTTTCTGCCTCAGAGCACCCGGGCGGGAGCCGCTCTACGACGTGCGGTTCACTCCGCTCACGGCGCCCTCGTCGGGCGACACCGAGGCCGACGTCATCGCGCTCCTGACCGCGTACGGATCGGCCCTCGAGGAGGCCATCGAGACCGCGCCGGATCAATACTTCTGGCACCACCGCCGCTGGAAGGGCGCCAATCCGGCAGGACCGGCCGCGGAGGCTGGGGGAACCCATCGGAACGGCCGCGAAGGGCTAGTTTAGTACCCGTCGGCTGACATCGTTGGCCATCATCCCGGAGCTGCCGTGATCTACGTCTGCATTCCGACGCACAATGAGGCTGCGACAGTCGGGGTCCTGATGTGGAAGGTGCGCAAGGTCCTCAGCGAGCTGGACAGGCCGTTCACGGTGGTCGTGCACGACGACGCCTCCACCGACGACACGGCCCAGGTGCTGTCCCGCTACAAGCGGACGCTGCCGCTCCACGTGCTCCGCTCGAAGGAGCGGATCGGCTACGGGCGGTCCGTCGAGACTTTGCTCCGCTACGTACAGGCCGAAGCGCCTTACCCCAAGCGCGACTGCGCCGTCGTGATGCAGGCGGACTTCACCGAGGACCCGCAGGACATGGTTCCCCTCCTGAAGCTGATCGAGGGAGGTGCCGACATCGTGGCGGGGTGTGTCACCGAGACCAAGGGCTCTCCCCCGAAGGGAGTGAAGGAGGTGAGGTGGGTGACGGAGCGGCTTCTCAAGCGCGTGCTCGGTCGCGCCCCGGTCTCCGATCCGCTGGGTGGGCTGCGCGCGTACCGCGTGATCGTGCTCAAGAAGGCACTCCGCGACCGGGCCATGCCCCTGCTCACGCTGGACGGGTGGGCTGCGAACGTGGAGCTGCTCGGTAAGCTGGCGCCGCACGCGCGCCGCATCACGGAGGCACCGCTCGCGCTGCGCTACGACCTCCAGATCCGACCTTCGCGCTTCCGGCCGGTGCGCACGCTCTGGTCGCTCGCGCGCCTGCGCTCCTCGCTGTGGTCCACACCGCCGGGTGCGGAGGCCGCATGAGGAGCGTGGTCGGCGGCGCCCTCGTGGTCGCGTCCGCGATCGCACAGCCCTCGGCTGCGCAAGGCACGTGGACCGCCGCCGCCGTCCCGACGGACACGGCCGCGGCGCCCACGCCTTTCGGACCCGGAGAGCACCTCGTGTACGGCGTGAAGCTGGGGTGGTTCAACGTGGGTCAGGGACACCTGACGGTCGAAACGCTCGACTGGGTGCGTGGGAATCAGACGTATCGGTTCGTGATGGGCATCCAGGGAGGAAAGCTCGGCGTCAGCATCAACGACCGGTACACCTCGTGGACCGACGTCCACACGTTCCAGAGCTGGCGCTTCAACCGCGAGTACGGCGGCACGTACACGAGCCAGCGCCACTACGAGTTCTATCCCGACCGTGACATGTGGGACCGGGAGGACAACGACGAGTTCGGCCCGATGCCCACGGACGTCCCGCTCGACGACATCGCGTTCGTCTATTTCCTGCGCACGCTGCCGCTCCAGGTGGGCGACCACTACGAGTTCGACCGATACTTCAAGGTCGAGGGCAACCCGGTCGTGGTGGACGTGGTGCGCAAGGACCGGCGCAAGACCGATGCGGGAACGTTCAACACGATCGTCGTGCGGCCGACGTTCCAGAGTGAAGGCCTCTTCTCCGAGGATGGAGAGGCCGAGCTGCACTTCAGCGACGACGAGCGGCGTCTGCTCGTCTACATGAAGGTGGACATGCCCCGCTTCCCGGGCGGCATCTCGCTGCACCTGCGCTCGATCCAGGAAGGTTTTCCCGTGAATCCGGAATCCCGCGCCGAGGTGTTGGCCCGCAGGCAGCCGCCGCGCCGGTGAGGCTCACCGCGGCGCCATCGCTCTCCGCGGGTGTGCGCACGAAGTCGGCGTGGCTGATCGCCGTGCCGTTCTTCCTCCTCGCCGCACCGACGTCGACGAGCTTCCCCGCCGGCCTGGCCATCACCGCCGCCGGGCTGCTGCTGCGGGGCTGGTCGGCGGGCACGATCAGGAAGGGAGAGGCTCTGACGACCTCCGGGCCGTACGCGTTCATGCGCAACCCGCTGTACGTGGGGAGCTTCCTCATCGGCGCGGGCCTGGCCGTTGCGGGAGGAAGCTGGCTCTGGCTGGCGCTGTTCGTGGGGTTCTTCGTCTCGGTGTACGGGCCGACCGTCTCGACGGAGGCCGAGAGGCTCACCGAGCAGTTCGGGCAGAGGTACGTGGACTACTCGGCCCAGGTGCCGGCGTTCATCCCCCGCCTGACCCCGTTTCGCGAGGGTGAGCGTGCGGAGGGCGCCACGGGGTTTCGCTGGAGCCAGTACGAGCGCAACCGCGAGTGGGAGGCGTTGCTGGGCGCCGCCGGAGCGTACGTCGTGCTGGCCCTGAAGATGGCCTGGTTCGACTAGCGGGATCTACGGCGGGGGACGTGGCGCTCGAGCGCGAGCGCCACCTTCTCCAGAACCGCCTCTACGCTGATCCGCCGCATCCCGTCTCGGGGGACCGGCGCGGGCGGGTAATCCTCGCCCGGCCAGTTCGCGTATCCGTCCACGACGAGGTCCTCGAACTTCCGGTACGGTCCGGAGCGCTTCGGGTTCGTGCGCCCGAAGAGGCTCACCACCGGCTTGTCGATCGCGCGCGCGATGTGCAGGGGCCCGGTGTCCGGCGTCACGAGGAGCGCGCTTCCGTCGATGAGCCACAGAAGCCGGCGAATGTCGGGCCCGAGCGCGTCGACCACCGGGACGCGCGCGTCGGTGAGGACGCGGTTCGCGATCTCCCGCTCGGAGTCGGACGGCCCTCCCACGAGCACGGGCACGAGCGCGTGACGCTCGACGATCTCCTCGACCAACCGCGCATACCGGTCGGGCGCCCAGTTCTTGTCGGCTCGGCTCGTCGCGACGACGAGCGCGCAGGCCGGCGCGCCGAGCTCGCGGAAGAACGCGGCCTGAGCCTCGCGCTCCGGGCGCGTGAGCGTGAGACCCCAGGTGACCGGTCGCGGATCGACCCCCAGGAAGTCGAGGAACTCGAAGTACTGATCCTGAACGTGCTGGGGCGCACGCGCCGGGATTCTCGCATTGGTGAAGAGCCACTGCGCGTCCCGGGCACGGCGGCGGTCGAACCCGAGCTTCACGCGCGCCCGCGCGAGGCCCGTGATCAGACCGGCCTTGAGGTAGACCTGCAGGCCGAGCAGGAGATCGAAGCGCCGCGGGCGAAGGTTCGCCGCCACCTCGCGGAGCGACCCCAGCGCCGCGAGACCGCGGCGGCGCTGGAAGAGGACGAACGCGTCGACTGCGGGATGGCCTGCGACGAGAGCGTGCGCTGCCGGTTGGATCACCCAGGTGATCCGGCACTCCGGCCAGGCTCGCTTCAGCGCGTTCGCTACAGGAAGGACGTGAACCGCGTCGCCGATCGCCGACAGCATGACGATGCAGATGTCTCGCGGCGGTTCGCCGCTCCAGCCGGGCGCTGTCGTGGTCATGGCCCGCCGTCGAACCCCGCCCGCAGCGCCTCCCATTCGGCCGCGGACAGCGGCGCTCCCACGCGCCGCGCCGCCTCGCGCACGGAGCGTTCGAGACGACGCCGCATCGGGCCGGCCGGAGCCGGTGCGGATTCCGGGAGGATCGTGCAGCGGTCGAGGTCGAGGACCCACGCGGGGCCGTGCTCGGACAGCAGGATGTTGCCCACGCTCAGGTCCACGTGGAGCACGCGCGCCGCCTCCAAGGACCGCACCGCGTCGCCGGCGCGCCGGAGGAGGGAGGAGCGCGCGGAGCCGCCCGCGCTCCTCCCCAGCCAGTCGCTCAGGCTCGAGGCATCCGGTACCAGCTCCGTCACCAGGTCCGCGCGGTAGAAGGCTCCCCTCGCGTACGCGACACCGGCCACCACGGCCGGCGTGAGGATGCCGCGCCTCCGGGCCCGCACGGACACGTCCAGCTCCACGAGCGGCCGGTCGCGCCCGACCGAGAGGTAGCGATCACGCAGGATAGGCGCCATCCAGCCACCGCGTCGATAGTGGCGGAACGCCCAACGAGCCCGCCCCTCCGGACCGCTGACTGGCGCGGCACGCGCACGCGCTCCCCCGCGGCCTCCTGACAGCCTGACGCTGTCTCCGCCCTGCGCCCACGCCTCCACCGTGCCGTCGCGCTCCAGGACCTCTTCGAGCCAGTCGATCGCACTCGCCCAGGCGAACCCCCTCACACCCCGTCGGGACAACGGGTGGTATCCCTCGGGCACCTTCCCGATCACGCCGACGCCGTCTCGACGCCGCTCTCCTGTGGAGTCTGCATGAGATAGAGGCTCGGGCCTTCGAGGGTCTGGCCCTTCACCTTGATCCGGAACGCATACTGGCCTGCCCGTGGGAAGACCACGTCCTCGACCGGCATGATCAGCTGGCTGCGTGCGGGCGGAGAGCCGGGCAGCGGCCGATGCACCTCGGTCTCGCCCTCGACCGTGAGCGAGACGTTGCCGGCCTCGTCCTCCAGATCCGCCTTGAAGAGATAGCGGCCGTGGTCCGCCCGGTCCCACTCGAGCACGAGCACGAGCACCAGACGGTCCTGCCGGGCAGGAAAGCCCGGCGCCGACAGATCGTGATAGACGCCGTGGACGTCGAGCCTGCCGTCCGGCGTGGGACGGGCGTCCTCGCAGACGGCGGCGAAGCGCAGCTTCATGTGTTCCCCTTCAGGAGGTGGGACCCCACCCTCCGCCCCCCGGCGTACGCACGCTCACGATGTCGCCGGCGTCCACGGAGAAGGTCGCTTTGCTCGGAAGGGGCTCCTCTACACCGGCCCGAATCAGGACGTTCTCGCCCCGCGCGCCGTCGTCTCCGCCCCGCGCGCCCGCGGGGCCGTGGACGCGCCTCTCGCTCAGGAGGGCCACGCGCGCCGGCCCGAGCGCTACCAGGTCGCGCCGCAACCCATCCCCGCCGCGGTGCCGGCCGGCCCCGCCGGTGCCACGCCGTATC
>Ga0073934_10007098_pt1 | contig 15836 bp, 15 predicted proteins | sample LarsenN4metaG_FD_76834 | JGI IMG/M metagenome (GOLD analysis project Ga0073934, IMG submission 76834) | Hot spring sediment bacterial and archeal communities from British Columbia, Canada, to study Microbial Dark Matter (Phase II) - Larsen... ...
CCAGCGCAGCACCACGTGCATCCGGCGCGCGATGCGCCCACTGCGTCGGCGGTAGGGCTTGACCTCCGGCGGCCCCGTTTTTGCCATCGACTCCCCAACCCAAGCCCGGTAAGACTGGGGCTAGATTCTGCGCCCAAGCGCAACCCCGCGCAAGCGCTCGTGACTCTCCTACTGGGAGGCAAGTCCCTAGATGGGTGGACGGCGGGTGTGCCAGTCGGTGGCTTGCTGGTAGGCGCGGGCGACGCGCAGCACGGCGGCCTCATCCAGCGGCTTGCCCACGATGGAGAGCCCAGCGGGCAGGTTGTTCTTCCCGAAGCCGCAGGGGACGGAAACCGCAGGGAGTCCGAGCAGGTTCCCGGCTGCACCGATGCCGCTTGACCCTTTGAAGACGGTGTTCAGGTCGGCCTCGATGGGCGAGGCGACAAAGAGCAGGCTCGGGGCGACTAGAACGTGGAACCTCTCGAAAAGCTTGGCGAATTCCGCCTGCATGAGCGCGCGCACCCGCATCGCCTTCAGGTAGTCCACCGCTTTTACCTGTGTGCCCGCCTCGATGCCCGCCTGCTGGGCGACGTCCACCAGCTCTTGCACCTTCCCGGTTTTGATCAGTTCCTCGAAGAAAGCCGAAGCTTCGGCGGAAATAACCGTTTCGGCCACAGGCGCGTAGGGAAAGGCCGGCAACGGCGCGGGTGCAAGTTCAGCGCCGAGGCCGCGCAGAACCTCCAGGGCGGCGGCGTAGGCGCGCTCGACTTCCGGTTCCCCGTTGGCCGCGAAATCTTCGGCCACGACTCCGATGCGCGTGTTCCGCAGGTCACCCGGAAAGGGTTGATAGTGGAAGTTGCCGGGCAGGGTAGAAGGATCACTCGGGTCATGGCCGGCGAGGGCAGCGAGCACCAGACCGCAATCGTCGGCCGAACGGCACATCGGCCCGAGCTTGTCCATCGTCCAGGAAACCGCCATGGCACCGTAGCGGCTGATGCGGCCGTAGGTGGGGCGCAGGCCGGTGACGCCGCAGAAGCTTGCCGGGGTCAGAATCGAGCCCCAGGTCTCTGAGCCAATCGAGAAAGCCACCAGTGCGGCCGCGGTCGCCGCGCCTGAGCCGGAGGAGGAGCCACCCGACCAGGTGCCCGTGTTCCAAGGGTTGAGGCCCGGGCCGGTTGCGGAGGCTGAAGCGAAACGGTAGCCGCCACTGCCGGCAAGCTCGACCATGGCCAGCTTGGCAATGAGCACGGCCCCGGCTGTGCTCAGCCGCTCGATGACAGTGGCGTCGTAGTCGAAGACTTGATTGCGGTAGGGCGGCGCGCCCCAGGTGGTGGGGATGCCGCGCGTGGCGAGCAGGTCTTTCGCTCCGTAGGGAATGCCGTGCAAGGGCCCGCGATAATAGCCGGCAGCAATCTCCCGCTCCGCTGCGCGCGCTTCTTCCCGCGCGCGCTCGCGCGTGACGGCCGCCACCGCGTTCAGCTTCGGCCCCAGCCGCTCCAGGCGTGCCAGATAGGATTCCGCCAGTTCGACTGGAGAAATCTGGCGGGCCTGAATCTTTTTCGCGAGCTCGGCAACCGGGAGATAGAGAGTGTCTTCACTCAGCATGGAGGCAATGCTCTAGCGGCGTGCGCGGAAGATGAAGGCCGGTTCGACTTCCACCGACAAGGAAAAGTCGCGGATGGGCTTGAGCGCTTTCTCCAGGTTCTCCAGGGCTTCCCGGCGTTCCTGTTCCAGTGTGCGTGCCTGCCCCGAACTCGTCGGGGCCTGAGGGGCTGCTTGCGCGGGAGAGGTTGCGGCTGAAAGTATGGAGGCGCGGCCGAGGACCGGCAAGGCACCGACCGCCGCCAGCGTGCCGACAAACTTTCTTCGGCTCAACCCAGGGCTCCTCTTTTTCATCTCGACCTCCGGATAAAGACGCTTCGAGCGAACAGCGGACTTCATTCGTCGGCGGGCTGAGGGGTTTGGAGTTGCACGAGGGGCTGCGCCGCGGGGTGGGGGGAGAAGGCTGGCAGGGTCTGCGGCGCGCGCCAGTTGTCAAACAGCCCGACAATCTGCACGCAAGAGATGGTGCAGTAGGGGGCGCAGGGCTTCTTGGTATAGAACTCGCGCCGGAGGTGCTCGGCTGTGTAGTTTTCGAGCGGAATGGCAGGAAAGCCGCGCTGTTGCGAGCAGTAATGCACCAATCCGTCCTCGCAGATGTAGAGGTAGCGGGAGCCGGAGCGGCAGCGCCAGTGGTTGGGCTTGCCCCGGGCGATGTTGCGCTGGAACTGGTGGAAGCGCGAATAGGAGCGCTTGCCCAGGCTCATCACGCCGCGGAAAATCTGCTGCTCGACCCGTCCCAGCGGGCGGAGCTGGCCGTTGGCGTCGTGGATGACGCCGACGGTGCTGGTAAAGCCCAACTCCACCGCGCGGTGGGCGATGATAAGCGCATCGGCGGGATTCTCGACGCCGCTGCCGAGCACCGAGTTGATGTTGACGTGGAAGTCGGCGCATTCGGCCAGCATCCGCAGCTTCTGGTCGAGCACCTTGAGGCTCTTCTTCGACACCTCGTCCGGGGTCACATTGTCAATGCTGATCTGGAGGTGCTCGAGTCCGGCGCGGTTCAGCCGGTGCACGCGCTCGGGTGTAAGCAGGTAGCCGTTCGTGATCAAGCCGGCAATCATCCCGCGCTGGCGGATGTGCCGGATGATTTCGTCCAGCTCCGGATGCAGCAGGGGCTCGCCGCCGCTGATGGTGATGATGGCGGTACCCAGTGCGGCCAGCCGGTCAATCCGCTGGAACATCACCTCGGTCGGCACAGGCTTGGAATAGTCGTCGTACTCGTTGCAGTAGGCGCAGGAGAGGTTGCAGCGGCGGATGGGAATGATGTGCGCCAGGATGGGGTGGCCGGTGAAGGCGAGTCCCTTGCCAATCATCCACAGCTCGCGCAGCCGCCGGTGGATGGCCAGCAGCCTGCGCCGCGTCCTCGTCTTCAGGTCAGGCATGGGGATAGCGTGGGCGGCCTGCATGCCCTCCTCTAGATTCAGAATAGTCTAGCGCCAACCCGGGGGCAAAAGGAAGCCTTTCAACGGAGAATTTCGCAGGGCCAACGTATCCGGAATGCCGCTGAAAAGCAAACACTTCGAGCACCCTACCGACGCCGTTGCCGGGCTTCCCGGCCCGCTTGACATTTCTGCTCGGCACCGCTATGGGGAAGCACTCACGCCAGGGAGGCACGATGAAACTCAACGACCGGGTCGCGGTCGTTACCGGCGGCGGGCGCGGCATCGGTCGGGCGATCGCCGAGCGGTTCGCCCGCGAGGGGGCGGCTGTCTTTCTGGTCAGCCGCACGGCTGCACAGCTGGAGCAAACGGCCCGGGCGATTCAGCAGGCCGGAGGGCGCGTCGCCTACGAAGCCGCCGACGTGAGCCAGGAGGCCGAGGTGGCGCGCGTGGTCCAGAAGGCTGAACGAGAGCTCGGTCGGATTGACATTCTGGTGAACAACGCGGGCATCTACGGCCCGGTGCGGGAGATTCACGCCGTCCTGCCGGAGGAGTGGGAGCGGGTGCTGGCAGTAAACCTGCGCAGCGCCTACCTGATGATCCGCTCGGTCCTTCCCGGGATGTTGGCGCGGAAGCGCGGCGCCATCCTCAACCTGGCGAGTGTATCCGCCAAGGCCGCCTACCCGTGGAGCGGGCCCTATGCGGTCTCCAAAGCCGGGATGATTGCGCTGACGCGCGTGGTGGCCGCCGAAGTCGCCCGCGCCGGCATCCGGGTGAACGCGCTCTGCCCGGGGCCGGTGCGGGGGACGGCGATGTGGCACGAAATTGGAGATGCCTTAGCCCGGAAAATGAACCTGAGCCTGGAGAAAGTCGGCGAAGAGACGCGCGCAGAAATCCTCCAGGGCCGCCCGCAGGAGGTCGAAGAAGTTGCCGCGGCCGCCCTCTTTCTCTGCTCGGATGAGGCCAGCGCCATCACCGGCCAGGCGCTGAACGTGGATGGCGGTGTCGTCTTCTACTGAGGCGCTTTCAGGCTGGCGGCGCGGGCGGCGGCGAACTCGTCGCCGGGTTTCCAGCCGGGGAGTTCGGCCATGGTGGCGGCTTCCCATCCCAGATAGACACCGAGCCTGGCCACTTCCACCAACCCGGAAAAATCCCAAGATGGGTCGTAGTGGTCGCCGGGCCGATGGTAGCGCTTCTCGCGGTAGTCTTTCTCTTTCTCGGCGCCCCAGCCGGCGGGCTTGCCCACGTAGTCTTGCCCCACATCCACCGACATGGCCGGCACGCCGACCTTGGCCAGGCTGAAGTGGTCGGAGCGGTAGTAGAAGCCCTGCTCGGGACTCGCGTCCGGCTTGATGGTCAAGCTCATCACGCGGGCAATGCGCTCCGCGGCTGTCTGCAGCGTCGTCCGCTCCACTCCCAGCAGCGTCACGTCGCGCGTCCGGCCGAGCACGAGCAGCGCGTCGTAGTTGATGTTGGCCGCTATCTTGCCCGGCGGGAAGGTCGGATTGCCCGCGTAGTATTCCGAGCCGCGCAGGCCGCCTTCTTCGGCGGCGCAGGCAATGAAGAGCAGCGAGCGCGCAGGTTTCTGCGGAGCTTGCGCCCAGGCGCGCGCCAGCTCGAGCAGCAAGGCCGTGCCGGAGGCGTTGTCCACCGCGCCGTTGTAGATGGCATCGCCGTCCACCGGTGTCCCCACGCCCAGGTGGTCGTAGTGGGCGGTGTAGATGACGACTTCGTTCTTGCGCACCGGGTCGCTGCCTTCGATCAGGCCCAGGACGTTGGCGGTCTCCACGGGTCGCACCTTGCTCTCCAGCCGCGCGCGCAGGCGCAGGGGCAAGGGCACCGGCTGGAAGCCACGCCGGGCGGCCGCGCGCGTCAAGGCCGCCAGATCCTGCCCCGCTGCCGAGACGAGCTCGCGGGCGACGTCTTCGGTAATCCAGCTGGCCACCTGCAGCGCCGGTTCCGCCCGCTTCAGCCGCACGTAGGGCCGCTCCCGCCCCCAGGAGTTCCGCACCACGTCCCAGCCGTAGCCGGCCGATTGCGGGGTATGAACGAGCACGGCACCCACGGCACCCATCGCCAGCGCTTTTTCATACTTGTAGGTCCAGCGGCCGTAATAGGTGAGCGCCTTGCCGCCGAAATGTCCCGGGTCGTCGGAGGGCGGGTCGTTCACCAGCATCAACAGCACCTTGCCGCGCACGGACAAGCCTTTGTAGTCATCCCAGTCGAATTCGGGCGCCTGGACGCCGTAGCCGACGAAGACCACCTCAGCGTCCACCTGCTGAAGCTCGCGCTGGGTCTCGGCGGTCGCGACAAACTCTTCCAGGTACTTGAGCGAGCGCTCGCCGCGCGGGGTGAGGAACGCGAAGGTGGTGGATGTCTTCGTCTCGATGCCCATGAGCGGCACGGGCTGGAGGTAGCTGCCTGCCACGCCGCCCGGTTTCAGACCCGCCAGCGCAAACTGGGTGGCGATATAGGCAACCGCCAGTTCTCCGCCGCGCTGGCCGGTGCCACGGCCTTCGAGCAGGTCGTCGGCGAGGAAGGCGAGATGTGCCCGCATCCGCTCTCGCGAAAGTGAGTCTGCCACCGTGCGGGCGGGAGCCGCCAGCGCCGGTGATTCCTGCGCAACAGCCCCGGGGATTTTCACCGAGCCGGCGAGAACGATGGCGAAAAGTGAGACGCTGACGAGAACCAGACGAGCCTTCACGGGTCTCTCCTTTGCAGGGATGACTCGCTGAAAGTCAGGTCGCGTGCGCTAGGCACGCGGCTTCACGCGCACCGCGTCCTTCGGCGCTCCCAGGCGCAGCTTGGTGCGGGCAATGGGCACGTTCACTTTGATGTCGGTGTAGCGGGTCGTCATGTAATCCCCGCCCACTTCAAAAAACTTCTGCTGCACGGGCGCCCAGGAGGCCAGGTCGAACCAGAGATGAATCTTGTGAATCTGGCTGCGGATGCGCTCATCGAGCGGCGTCAATTCCACCTGCAGGACAGACATACCGTCCAACTTGGACTCTCCGAGGACGGTCACCAGATAGGATTTCCTCAGGTCTTCGCCGCTCGTCCCGAAACCCAGCAACAAGAACTGTTCAATCAGGCCACGATGCTTTTCCAGGTTGTATTCATGGATCTGGTTGAGCTTGGGATAGAAGATTTCCGCCTTGCTGCCGCGGAAGAGGATGCGCTTGGTCTCGGGGCGCAGGATGTCGATCAGGATGGTGCCACCCTTGTTGTAATAGAGTTCGCCGCCCTGAGTGGACTTGTCGTCCACGACCACGGTGACCTTGGTGTATTCGAGCTTGGCACTGACGGTGCGGAAGTGGTCGGCGGCTTCGTCCAGGCGCTTGGCGAAGGCCTCGCCGTCCCACCGCCCTTTGGATTGGGTCGCGGCTTGGCCGACACCGAGGGCCAAAACCAGCAGGCAGACCACAAGCTGACGAAGCACTCTGCGGTTCTCCCCTGACCCGCGGCCTTCAGTCGCGTGGCTCGCGAACCCACACATCATACCAGACGATCGCACCAGCGTCATCCTCTACCGGTACGATGCCCGTGATGGTGAAAGGTTTGCTGTGGCGCTTGAACAGGAGAACGCGCGCAGCCGCTTCGGGATTTTCCCCGTACTGCCAGATGAGGCTGGCCGGGACGCGGTAGCGGGTGGTGTCGCCGGATTTCTGGAGCACACGGATTTCCATCCCGACGCCAACCGGTGTCAGCGGAAGATCGCGGAACCAGGCGCGGGGGGTGCCGAAGACAAAGAGCAGAATCAGCACGACCATCACGTCGTACTGCCAGCTCCCGCGTTCGTGCCGCCAGAGCAGAAACCCGCGCGCCGTCTGCCGGAAGCGCCGCCAGAGAGACACCTTGCCGGCAGCGGGGGCAGGGGCAGCGGTCGGGGGCGTGCTCATCCGCCGGGAAGCGTCTCGCTCACCGCGGAGGCAGGTTTATCCGGGGTGGTGGCGGCCTGGATGCGGCCATCGCGCATCTGCAGGATTCGATCGGCGTAGCGGGCTGCTTCCGGGTTGTGGGTAATCATGATGATCGTCTGGTGCAGCTCGAGGTTGAGACCCTTGAGCATGGCCAGCACGGATTCCGAGCTCTGCGAGTCGAGGTTGCCGGTGGGCTCGTCCGCCAACACAATCTTGGGGTCGCTGATCACGGCGCGGGCGATGGCCACGCGCTGCTGCTCGCCGCCGGAAAGCTCCGCCGGGCGGTGGTGGAGGCGATCTTTCAGTCCCAGCAGGTTGATGGTGACCTCGAAGCGGTGCGGGTCAAAGCCGTCGCCCTGGATGTGCTGCGCGATGGCGATGTTGCCGCGCGCCGTCAAAGTGGGCAGCAGATTGAAACGCTGGAAGACAAAGCCAATCTTGCGCCGCCGCAGCAAGGTGCGCTCGGCATCGCTCATCTGCGAGAGGTCGTTGCCATCCACCAGCACTACGCCCGAGGTGGGCGAGGTCAAGCCGCCCAGCACGTAAAGCAGCGTGGACTTGCCACAGCCGGAGGGCCCCATCACGGCCACGAACTCGCCCTCCTGCACGTCCAGGTTCACACCCTGCAGGGCGGGCACCTCGATCTTGCCGCTGTGGTAAATCTTCCAGACGTTGACGCACTGGACGAGAGATTCGACACCCACCTGCTTGCCAGGCACCTCTAACGCGTCATTGTACACCGCGAGTCCTAGCTCCGACTAGGCACAAGACGAATGCAACCGACGTCATCGCAACGGCTCCTTCCGGACGAATCGGCCCTTCGGCCTGCAGCCTCAGGGCAGCCCAGTGCCCTGGGACCTCTGACGGGTATCCCCTAGCCCCGCCTCCTCACCCGCGACTGAAGCAGGTTGACTAGCCCGCGCTGCCGCGGCGGAAGAAGTAAGGGGCCCTACCTGCTGCCCAATTGTTTTTGGAGGAATTCCAGATTGAATTTGAGGAGAGCGTATGCCTCTGAAAGCAGGGTGCGCTCGTTCTCTTGCTCTACTCGTTGCAGCAAGGTACGGACGATGCTCGCAGCTTGGGTGATGTCCTGCCGTTGGAGGGCTGCGACGGCGTTACCTAGCAGTGTTCTTATCTCTTGAGCCACAGTGGGCGATTCAATCCAACCTTCCTGGAGGCTCACGTCAACCATCCCGATGATTCTGCGGGCAAAACTCGCGGGTTCAAAAGGTTGCGGTGGGAGGGCCGGGCCTACCGTTACCCCATATGGAATCGTCCACATTTCTCGGTGGATGGCTGCGTGAAGTTCCTCTGGCAGCTCCTCGCCAATACCTACAAGTATAGGATGGGGCTGGGCATAGCATCTGACCACAGCAGGGAGACCGGAACTAAGGTAGGACAGGCCGACGGCCTTTTCACCGGGCAACAAGCCAATTCGCCCTTGCATAACCTGAGACCAGACCCAGCCCCCTTCAACTTTGAATTTCTCGCGCAAAAAGTCAGTAAAAGGTTTTGAGTGCCAGGTTGCATCGGGAGCCTTGACTTCTTGGATCGGGGCTCGAAGCTCGAGGTAGAGGTGTGTGAGCTTCTGCCGACTGGTGGGGAGATTGGATAAACCATAGGAATACCGGAACCGGTCTGCTTTGCCGTCATATTCGACACCAGCGGCGATGACAGGATCAAGTTTCGTCGCGGGCTCATAGACGATTGTCTTCCTGGTGCCGTCCCTCCCAGTCCACTGAAGGAGAAAGTTGCCTGATTTCTCATCATAGGTGATCTTTCCATCCACTCTGTACTCTACAGGCTGGCCGGTTGTGGGGTCAGGACGCAGCCGCGTACCCGTCGGTGCGTGCTCTATCTTTTTCAGAACGGGGCGGGGCAGAGGTTTTCTGTGTCCAGCAGTTGAAGTAATTCCTCCCAGGAGTAGGCCTGAGACGAGGATAGAAACTTGAACCTTGCTCATTAGAATCTAAGGTGCCAGTGGCCAGGTTCCCGTAAGAAGCTGGCATTGTTGGCGATAAAGATGCTTTCTAGTGCTGCCCATCTGTCTGAGGGGACAGAGCTGTCACTGACGTCGCAGTTTCCGCCTAGCCGATGCTCGATGTGGGGCGTACTCCAAGTGGCTGCAATATCAAACAGGCCTCCCCGGATGAGACTTTGGTCGTTATAGAGCAGGATGCTCCCCGGAAATTGAGCCGCGTACTGGTTGGCTATATTTGCTAGACCAGAGTTCGCTACCAGAGTCCCGAAGTGGTTGCTAGGATGCGTAGGCGTTGCCCCTACGAGATTGTAGTTTGCTCCCGGGCCAAGTTGGAAGAGACTCAGGACGGCAACAGTGAGGGCGGCGCTGGCGTCGGCGACGCCGTTGGCGGTATTGGCCCGCGCGTTAATGATTTCGGTGCCGCCGAACAGCGATGCAGTGTAGTTGCTAACAAATTGGCCGTTGCTATCGGTTGTTCCCGAGCTGGAGCTAAAACTCCCCAGCGGGCGGCCCAAATGGATATGCCCGCCGGAATTGCCTTGCTCGACGGCACTGAGCGAGATAGAGACGCCGGACACCGCGGGGTTGGTAGAGACGGTGACGGTGGTTGAGCCTTGAGGTAGGACCGAGGTTGGAGAAAGGCTAACGCTCAATTCGAAAGGTGTCGCAGGCGTGTCGTCGTCCCGGGTTCTCATCTCACACTCGCAGGCTTCGATGGGGCATCTACGCGGCGGAGCGGGATACTCGAAGTGAGCCCAGATGACGGCGTTGCCGGGACCGATGCCGGCCACATTGCCGCCGCCATCTACGCTAGCAATGGCCGGGTTGGTGCTCCAATAGGTTATTCCTTGCACGATCTCGACGCAGATACCGCTACAGAAATTGCACGACCAAACGATGAGCCGGCCATTGAACCCCACCGGGTCAAGGAACTGGAACGGATCGACGTAAACATAATCGCCACAGCAGGTGTTATAGAAGCTGAGGAAGGTTCGTTGCCGGCGATTGAACAGCAGGGCCTCCGTGGTGAGCGTCGGGCACTGGCTCGGACTGGTCTTGCGGACACTGTAGCCGCCGAAACTGACACTGGAAGGAATCACGTCGCCATCCGCATCCGGCACCGCAGACGCAATGACTTGGCCCACGTCAATGGCATCTGACGCGCGGGCCGGGATGGCTCGTTCGGCCAGGTCGTAGCTATACCGTACGCCGTTGACGTGGTAGTCGAGGGAAACTACGACCCGCGCCTCTTCTGTGTCCGTGTTCAGCATGGTGATGAACGTATTGTAATCAACGTCGGCGCGCCAGAGCCAGCCTTCGGCCTTACTGCCCCGGACCCAGTTGAGGACGCTGCGGATGCTGTGCTCGCCATCTCGGCTCACACTCACCAGGGCGGCGACCAAACCATTGTGCCGGTCGCTATAGCTCACTTCCAAACTCGCCCAGTGCGCATCCTCCGGGACAACATCCCTCAAGTAGGGATGCAGAGAAAGTACCTGCGTGTCGCCTGGTGCCAGCGAAACCGGAATCTGATGCTCCTGAGTGCTTCCGGCCTCCTGATAGCCCGCGGTCACGGTAACGGCCAAGTCATGCTGATTGAAGTTATGCAGCGCTAGGTACGCATCGAAGCGGGTGCGGGCGGGCAGGCCCAGCGCGGGGTCGGCTCGGCCGACGGCAAAGCGCGGCGTCCGCAGCGTTACCGCGTGGCGGTCCGGCCACTCCGCAAACGGGCTGAAATCTACCTCGGCCGAGAAGCCCCGCCCGTTGAATAACACACCATGCGCTTTGAGCGCGTCAGGTGGGCCTTCATAGAGAAACTCAATCCCACCAGCGTTCACATCTGCTAGTCCCAGCGGGCGCAGTTCTCGCCGCAGCTCTAACTTGAAACCTTGGCCGGATGCGAGCGAGACGGGAGCAAGAGGGTAGAAAGTCCCCGCTATGTGGAAGCGGGGAGTAACCGAGATGAATTCCTCCGAGGCGTTTTGTACTGCCACGAACCCATCCGTTTCCTCATCGTGGAACCAGAACAGGCCGCGCAGGGGCAGAACTGGCAGACTAGGATCCACATTGTAGAGCCGGAAGTTCCAGGCGATGCCGCGGTCGGGGTTGGTGACGCTGATTCCGCCCATCAGTGCGGCCTCGTTGGGGCCGGTGAAGCTGATTTCGGCCGTTCCCTCTTTACTGGCTCGCCTCGCTACCGAGCGCGGCAATGACTCCCAGACCCGATTGAGGTTGATGATGCTTGTCTGGCGGGGCCTACTACCGGCAGCCCCTACAGGCGGGTGGCACAGGCGGAGGGGTGTAAGTTACTCGTAGGCGAGGGCGACGATGGGGTCTTGCCGGGCGGCGATGTAAGCGGGGTAGAGCGCGCCCAGCACACCCCCGACCAGCGCCAGCACGGCTGCGCGCAGCAGCCAGCCGGGACTGATGAGAATCGTCAGGGTGGGAAAGACCTCCTTCAGCATGGCTCGGCCGCCGTAGCTGAAGGCGATGCCGATGCCGATGCCGACGGCGCAGACCAGCAGCGACTCCTGCACCACCCAGCGCACGATATCGGTACGCGAGGCGCCGAGCGATTTCAGGATGCCGAACTCGCGCGTGCGCTCCAGGATGGTGGTGTACATCGAAAGGAAAATCACCAGAAATCCCACCACCACGCCCAGCAGGATCATGGAGTTGACGAAGGGCTTCAGCCCCGGCAGCCGGGTCGAGGTCATCAGGCTCATGTACTCCCGCACGGGCCGCAACTGATGGCGCGGGAAAATCCCCCGTACGGCCTGGGCCACCGACTCGGTGTTCTTCGGCTCATCGCAGCGAATGTAGAAGAGCGAAGCCTTGTCGTGGGCGGCGGAAAGCTCCTGCAGGGTCTCAATCGGCACAAACAAGCGCGCGCCCTTGCCGTGCTCGACAATGCCCCGCACCAGAAACTCGCGCTCAAAGAGCCGCAAGGTGGAACCCGCGTGCAGCTTGGCCGCCTTGGCGTACCAGTCATCCACCAGGATGTCGTAGCCTTCCCGGAAGGGCCCGCCTTCGTGGAAGACAAAGCCTCCGCTGACCCGCCGAAAACTGGCGTAGTCGATGCCGTAGACGATGTCGAGCCCGCCCGAGGTGTTGAACTGCAAGAGCACCGGCGCCACCGCCGCCACGTGGTCAATTTCCTCCAGTTTGTCTTTGATCTTGATGGGCATGGGCGCGCCGCTGAAGGCGATGAGAAAGCTGGAAGCGGGCGGCTGCAGCATCAGGTCGGCGCCCAGGCCTTCAATGCGCTTGGCGGTTTCGTGCAGCAACCCGGTCGTCAGTCCCACGATGACCACCACCAGGCAGACTTCAATTCCCACGGCCACCACGGTGATGATGGTGCGCAGGGGGCGATGGAGCAGGTTGCCGAAGATCAGGGCCTTCATGGGCGCGGCTCCGCCGGGGGTTTGCCCGCTGCCGGTTTTTCGTCCGCCGGACGTGTCAGGTCCACCAGCTCCGTGCCTTCCGGCTGCTCGAGCCGGAAGCGGTCGGGATCCAGGCCCGGGTTCAGCTCCACGCGGTCGAAGCGGAATTCCAGCCGGTAATCCTCCTGCGGCCGCACGAACAGAATCCAGTGCGGGTACCGCAGGTGGCCGTGCTGCGTCCAGACATCGTAGTGCACGTCGGAGGCGAGCTCCCCCCGCGGCCCGAAGCGCTGCATGCGCGCCAGCGCCAGATTCGTCCGCCGGAACCACCACTTCCGCAGCACGCTTGCTCGTTCCCCCTCCACGGCGATCTCGCTCACCACGTAGTAGCGCGTTCCGCCAACCTCGTTCTCCTCCAGGGCGTGGAGCGCGCGTCCCGGCGGCAGCAGCAAGAAGGCTTCCAAGAGATGCTGCGGCCGCAGGTTCTCGATGGGCTTCTCGCTCACCCGCTCCATCCGGGTTTGGCCGACGATAAATTTGTTCTTGGGCGGAATATAGATGCGGAATTCGGTCTCGTCGGCCACCATGTCGAACACATTCTTTCGCACCACCGGCGCCTGGCCGAGGAGGCGGATGTGGGTCGCGGCGGCTGAGTTGGCGGGGCCGGATTCTCCCCGTTGGGCGAGAACGTAGGCGCGGACGTCGCGGTACTGCTCAATCACGCCGCTGTAGGCCGAGCCGGTCGAAGCCAGCAGCTCCGCGCGCGCGTTCACTGAGCGTATGGCCTCGCTCTGCTCCTGGACCCGCGCCAGCAACTCCTCCAGCGAGGCCTCCAACAGCGGAAGCACCTGTTCGGGTGGCAGCACCGTCACGTCTTTCACCCCGCAGGCCACGGTTAGCCAAGCGAACGCCAGAGCGGCACCGGCCATCCCACCGATCTGTCGCAGCGTGAGCAGAAGCTTCTCTTTCTTGCCCGCAGGCACAGCCCAAATTTTCGAGTGTAGAGCACACTCCCGCACGGGTCAATCCTCACCGTCTTCTTGGATGCAGTGTAGCAGCGCGGCGGGGTCAGGGAGCCGCCGCCCCAGCCGCCGCCTTCTCCCTGGCCCGACGGAGGCGGCGGTAGCGAACGACGTTGCGGGCATGTTCAGCGGAGGTCCGAGCGAAGAAGTGGCCGCCCTCGGTGTTACTCACAAAGTAAAGAAAATCGGACTTGGGAGGATTGAGCACGGCGTCGAGCGAGGCGCGGCCTGGATTGGCAATCGGGCCGGGCGGCAGGCCGCGCCGCAGGTAGGTGTTGTAGGGGGAATCACGCTGGAGGTCAGAGACGTGAATGAACCCGTCGTAGCGGCCGGCCAAGCGTGCCGCATAGATGACCGTGGGGTCGCACTGCAGGGGCAGGCGGCGGCGCAGGCGGTTGTAGAAAACCGCAGCGATCAGCCCACGCTCCTCCGGCCGGTTGGTCTCCTTCTCGACCAGCGAGGCCAGCGCCACGATTTGGTCCGGCAGCAAGCGCACACGATAGAGCTGGGGCGCAGTGGCGCGCTCGAGGTCGAGCGTTCCCCAAACCTGGCGAAAGCGCGCCACCATCTGCCGCGCCATCTCGCCCGGGGAAGATGGCCGGGCGAAATGATAGGTGTCAGGGAAGAGATAGCCTTCCAGCGATTCGGCTCGTGGCGCGAGGTCGGCAACGAGAGAGGGATCGCGAACCGCCTCCAGAAAGGCCTTGGCCGGCGCGAGTTGCAGGCGCTCCACCGCTTCAGCGATCTCAAAGATGGAGTATCCCTCGGGAATCGTGAGCGCATAGAGGTGAATCTCGCCGCGGGCGAGCTTGGCAAAAACAGCGCGCGGGCTGACGGGCTGGTCGAAGCGGTACTCGCCGGCCTTGAGCGTTTGCCGTGGCCGCAGGTAACAGTAGAGCAGGAACGGCCAGCGATAGCGGAGCACTCGTTCGCGGGTCAGGCGGGTGGCGATGGCCTTGCGACTCATTCCCTGTTCGACCAGCACTATGGCCTGACCGGAAAATCCCTGGTAAGGACTCAGCAACAGGTACAGCCAAACGGCCAGGAAGCCAAGTACACCCGCCAGGCTGAGCACAATCCAGAGCCGCCAGGAGCGCAACGGAACCGAGGAGAGGAGCCGCGGCATCAACCCTCCCCCTGCGAGGAATCGTCTGTCACCGCCGAAGAGGCATCCCGGTCGAGGAACGCCTGAAGCAGCAGCGTAGCCGCCACGCGATCCACTTCCCGCTTGCGCTCCGCCGGGCTCGCCCCCGCCGTGCGCAGATGGCGTTCCGCCTCGACCGTGGTCAAGCGCTCGTCGAATAGTTCGACCGGCATAGCCTGCCCGCCTGGGCGGGCCAGCTCCGCCCGCAGCCACTCGGCGAAGCGCTCGGCCTCCTGGGCGCGCGCGCCCGCGTAGCCTTTCAGATGCAGCGGATGGCCCACTATCACCTGGGTGACACCCAACGCCTCCACCAGTTCCCGCAGATGGGCGAGGTCGGCGCGGCGGTTCGTGCGACGCAGCGACGGCAGGCCTTGCGCCGTCACCCCCAGCGGGTCGCTGACCGCCAGCCCGATGTTCTTGGTTCCCAGATCAATGGCCAGAGTGCGCCCGGGGGTTTTCACCGGGTCATTATAGACAATGACGAATAACAGATGACAAATGACAAAACGCTCGAGACTAGAGGCTGGAGGCAAGAAGCAGGAAGCTGGTTCAGTGCTCTGAGAGGTGGCGGAGGGAGGCGACGAGGGCAACAAGATCGCTAGCGGTCTGGAAGAGGGAGATGGCGGCGACGCCGGCGGCGCCGGCCCGGAGGCAGTCGGCGGCATTTTCCAGCGTAACTCCGCCCAGCGCCAGCACGGGAATCCGGACGGCGCGCACCGCCTCGGAAAGTTTTTCCAGTCCCACCGGCGGGCCGTAATCTGGCCCGGCTAGCGGACGGGCAGGCTTGGAGGAAGTCGCAAAGACAGGCCCAAACACGGCAAAGTCGGCGCCGCCTTGCTCGGCGGCCTGCAACTCATCGAGGTTGTGCGTCGAAGCGCCGATCAACAGGCCGCGCCCGACACGCCTTCGCACGGCGGCCACGGGGAAGGAGTGCGCGGGCAGATGCAAGCCCGCTCCGGCCGCTTGTGCTACATCCAGCCGATCGTTGACCAGGATGCGCGTGGGCGTGTTGGCCGCCAGGGCGTACGCCCGCTCGACCAGAGCCAGCAGTTCACGCGTGGGAAGGTCGCGCTCCCGGATCTGGATCATATCCACGTCCGCGCGGACGGCTGCTTCTATGACGGGCAGCGGGTCCTGACCCTGCACGCCGCGGCGGGCCTCGCCACCGAACTTTGGCGGGCGGGCAGGGAGGGCCTTGCGGTCGGTAATGTAGTAGAGCAGCGGGCGGCGGTCGGGTAGTTCAGCCACGGGGCCAGACTAGCGCCTGCGGCCCGCCCCGTCAAAGCCTAGCCTGGTGTAGGCAGGTATGGGTAGCGCGGACGAAGGCTTTTCTTCGTCGCCGGCCTGGAAAAGCCGGTTTCCTCAACCGGAGATCGCCACGGCTGTGCCAAAAACAAATCGTTTCCGCACGGCGGGCCCCCCAAGA
>Ga0073934_10007099_pt1 | contig 15835 bp, 12 predicted proteins | sample LarsenN4metaG_FD_76834 | JGI IMG/M metagenome (GOLD analysis project Ga0073934, IMG submission 76834) | Hot spring sediment bacterial and archeal communities from British Columbia, Canada, to study Microbial Dark Matter (Phase II) - Larsen... ...
ACAAGCAGTGGGGCATCGGGGTCATTGTCTCCAGTCTGTCGCCGCTGACCGTCAGCCATTTGGTCGGCTTAACCCACCAGCAGCAAAGCCAGCCCCTGGCCCAATTGCTGGCTTATGTCTACTTTTATGACTTGCGGGCCGGGGGAGCCGAAAGCGGCTTCAAGGCCGACAAACAAGGCTTAGGCATCACCAAACGCAACAAAAAACGGTTTGAAGCCCAACAGATGCTGACCTTTCTCAATGGCTTGGCTCATAATCTGGTGATCTGGTTTCGTCGCTACTTAGCCCAACGCTGGGCTGCGGTGATGAAGTTGGGCCTCTTCCGCTTCATTCGAGAGGTTTTACCGCTCAATAGCTGGGTCTTTTTTGATGATACTCAGCAGCTTTCAACCTTAATCTTTAATCAGGCTGATCCGATGGCTCAACCGCTTGCGCTTTCTCTTCGTTCTCTCCTTTCTGCCTCGGATATTGCCGTTATTTTGGCCAAAACTTAGGTAACTAATGTCTTGCTTATTTTTTAAGGTTCGTGGTCTTGACAAAAGGGTCAAGTATACAATGATGCTGCAAAATTCTTTGCTTATCCCTCATCTCCTCGGCGGCAAGTGAAAGTCTTAATTTCTTATCACTACTTTACTGGCCGGCCTAAGCTTATAATCAAATTGCTTACTGGGTGATTGTCTTAAGTAGATTTGTATGCTATTATTTCTTATATGCTAGCAGAATTGCATTACTCTCGTTCACCACTAACAGAAGCAGTTATAGACCTGCAAGTCAGGCTACCCCATTGGGTTACATTAGATTTTTTAGCTCAAATTCAGACTGGACAAGAAGTTAATTATCCCACTCGCCAAGATCGCATTCTTGTACAAGGACAGCTTTCCACCAATCCTAATATGCACCCAACTACTGGTAGTCGTACTCATATTGGCTATAGCTTTATCAGTACGGATAAACGTCGAGTAGCTCAAGCTCGCCTAGATGGATTTACTTTTAGTTGGCTGGCGCCTTATGAGAGCTGGGAGGTATTTAGAGATGAAGCTCGTCGCTGGTGGACAATTTATAGAAACACCTTTGAACCTAAAGCCATCACACGAGTAGCAGTACGTTATATTAACCGTTTAGATTTGCCTCTGCCTGTACGCGATTTAAAAGAATACCTAAGAACTGTCCCAGAAGTTTCACCTGATTTACCACAGGATTTGAGCGACTATTTTATGCAGTTGCATATTCCTCAAGAGGATTTGAACGGGATGCTTATTCTCAATCAGGCTCTTGTACCACCCTCACAGCCTAATATAGCATCTATCTTATTAGATATTGATCTCTTTCGCGAGATTGATATTCCTTCTACTGAAGATGAACTGTGGGATTTTTTGGAACATGTGCGGCATCGTAAAAACGAAGTCTTTGAAGCATGTATTACTAATTTAACGAGGGAGTTGATACGCTAATGCCTGCTTTAACACTTAATTTTTACACTTCTCATCCCTTTGGTTCTCCTGTGTATAACTTGTCTATTTCCATTCCTGAGCCGTCACAAGGGAAGGAAGGAAGAGAATTACAGGATCGAGTCAAAGAAATTATCGCACGTTGGCAGAAGCAACCACCGCGTGGTTTAGCTCTATCATCCATTCAACTTGAGATAGATCCAGATCAAGCCGCAGCTAACCAAACTGCTATTGCTTTGCTACAATCTTGGCAGGACGATGGAGATGAACAGGAACAGCGCGAAACTTGGACATACCTAAAACAAGCTTTAGATGAAGATCGCCTCTCGAGCCGGACCCTTTTCCAGTGAATACTATTGTTTTATTAGATGCTGGCCCATTGGGTATAGTTACTAATCCAAAAGCTACCCCACAAAACCAAGCCTGTACTGAATGGTTAAAAGCGTTACTAGCCAAAGGTGCGCGCGTCTGTATACCTGAGATTGCTGATTACGAGGTGCGGCGAGAATTACTACGAGCTAATAAAAGTGATGGGGTTAGGCGGCTCGATGAACTAAAAAATGCCCTCACCTATCTACCCCTTACTACTCCTATAATGCTTAGAGCTGCTGAATTTTGGGCGCAGGTACGCCAGCAGCACCAGCCTACTGCAGATAAAAAAGCTCTTGATGCTGATGTGATTCTGGCAGCACAGGCTGTCAGTATTGCTAACCCTTCTGATACAGTTATTGTTGCCACTACTAATGTAGGTCATCTTGCTCGTTTGGTCACAGCTTATATGTGGCACGAAATTGCTTAAAGGTCTAAGACTTGTCGAAGTGAGCAGGCAGCAAATAACTAATCCTCTCACAATTCTAGGGACGAAGACATCATGTTATTTAGTTCGCTCACGCTCAGGGGCGCCAGCCAAACAGCATCGCTAAACAGAACTTCAGAGGGCTTAATATATAACCACCCCCTTTTTTATGCCCACCTTAACCTTCACCATTTAAACGAAGCTATAAAGTTGACCATCCTTCAAAAGCATGTATTATTTGATCACCAACCGAAGGAGAATATGTGAATGAATCTCGATTTCCACACAAATGTATTTGAGAAAGAGAAAATTGTTCTGGGCGATACCGTCGAATATATCGTCCGGGGTGGGCGCCATCTCTTTCCTTTGCTGCCCAAAGCCTTTGATGGCATCAAGCAGATTGGCGTCATCGGCTGGTCGTCGCAAGGGCCGGCCCAGGCGCAGAATTTGCGCGACTCGTTGGAAGGCACAGATATAAAAGTAAAAGTTGGCTTGAGAGAAGACTCCTCATCTATCCCATCCGCCGAGGCGGCGGGTTTTACCCGCACTAACGGCACGTTAGGCGAGATGTACCAGGTCATCTCCGAGTCTGACCTGACGCTGCTGCTCATCTCTGACGCGGCTCAAGCCTTAAATTACAAGCGCATCTTTGAGGCTATTCGCCCAGGAACGACGCTCGGCTTATCTCACGGATTCTTAGTCGGATATCTAAAGAGCATTGGCGAATCTTTCCCAGAAAGCATCAACGTGATCGGAGTCTGCCCTAAAGGGATGGGGCCTTCAGTCCGGCGGCTGTACGAACAGGGCAAAGAAATTAACGGGGCGGGTATTAATTCCAGCTTTGCTATCCACCAGGATGTCAACGGCAAAGCTACTGATTATGCCCTGGGCTGGTCGGTGGCGCTTGGCTCACCCTTTACCTTTATGACCACGCTTGAGTCTGAATACAAGTCCGACATTTTTGGGGAAAGGGCCATTTTGTTGGGCGCTGTCCATGGCATTGTCGAAAGTCTCTACCATTGGTTTGTCCAGCACGGCTATTCAAAAGAGGAAGCCTTTACCAATTCCGTTGAGTCTATCACCGGGCCAATCAGCCAGCTCATCTCCAAAAAGGGTCTCATGGCGGTTTACGAAGCGCTAAATGAGCAGGATAAGGATACCTTTAGAAAAGCTTACTCGGCGGCGTATCATCCGGCCTATGAGGTTATGTGGGAAATCTATTATGAAGTAGCCTCAGGTAACGAACTGCGCAGCGTTATTGAAGCCAACAAGCGCTTTAAAAAATATCCAATGGGCAAAATTGACGGCACTGAAATGTGGCAAATTGGCGAGAAGGTCAGAGCTAAACGAGATCCTAACAAAATCCCCCTTCACCCGGTGACAGCCGGCGTTTATATTGCCGCGATGATGGCCCAGGTTGATATCTTGAAAGAAAATGGCCATCCCTATTCTGAAATTGCCAATGAGACTATTATCGAGGCGGTAGACTCGCTGAATCCTTACATGGATTTCAAGGGCGTAGCTTATATGGTTGACAATTGCTCGACTACCGCCCGGCTGGGCTCCAGAAAGTGGGCCCCACGTTTTGACTACATGCTCCGCCAGCAGACGTTTACAACCTTGGATAAAGGGACACAAGTGGACGAGGAGTTATTTGATGACTTTGTCCATAGTGATATACATCAGGTGCTATCCGTTTGCGCCGAGTTACGGCCGTCTGTTGACATTTCGATAAGAGGGTAGTGGTGATCATTAACTAATGTTGATAATTGGCTAACTGCCGGCAATTTTTACACAGGTGAGTCCCTTCCGGAAGGGACTCAACCAACGTCCACTTTTCTAACTTGAGCGTACAGGCGCAAAGTGATTTCATTGTATCATCCCCATTATCTCTGGCAATATGGGCCCATTGATACATACCGGAAACTTTACGATCTGTCATCTCATGACGATAAAAAAACTTCATTAACCTTCCTCCAAGGCTACCCTGGGAAACTTTAGCTTCAAGCAGTCAAACAAATCATTTTACTCCCCAGATGTTAGCCGCTAATTACCCTTACCTCCTGGCAAAAGAAGGTGATATAGAACGAGTCAACAAAAGCTGTTGAGCCAAAGCCTGGCAGCTTTGACATAAATCTGTATCTTCAGGTAATTTATCAACTAATACCCAATTTTTAGGCTCAATAAAGGCTCTGCACAAAGCTTTTGCCCTGTTCTGATTGTGGGTGTAGACGGCAATATGGGCCTGTTTATAAAGACCCGGATGATCATGCAGCTTGTCGCAGAAATAAAATTTCACCTGTTGACCTTAACCTTCTACCTCCTCTTCATCCATGCAATAAAGCTTGCCTTCACGAAACAGGAGAGGCCATTACCGCATAGCGGGAGAATACAAAGAAAATTGATTACATGAGATATTATAAAGCCGTAAAGCTAAGGAACAATCAGTAATTATCAATGATCATTGTGGAGAAATCTAGATACCACAAGTAAGAAAATGTGAACTACCTTTGTTCCTGTGAATTCTGGGATAAATAAATCCATCTAACTGACCCTGATGACCTGACTTTGACGCATAACATTAGTATAAACGAGTTTTTGGGTCAGCGGGCGAGCCGTCCGGAGGTTATAGCTCTGCATCACGGCAGCCGGGTGTCTGGCGGCATCCAGTTGGGCCACAACCGCTTCAATATCATAAGCGACCTGCCGAAACTCAACCTCATATTCGCCATGAGGTTGTAAGTCAATCAGAACATAAGAAGCGCGCGGATCACCGTTAAAAGGAAGCCCCACGCTGCCGGTATTTACCACCCGCCGCCCATCAATAACCCGGTCAAGCGGAATATGGGTATGCCCACACACCAACAGGTTATAAAATAGATCGCCCGCTAACATCCGTTCTAACTCAATATCGGACGTCTGAGGAAGGATACTTTCCTCATCACTTCGGGGTGAGCCATGAACGGCCAGAATAATATGATCATCATCGAAACGGATCAGCTTTGAACGAGATAAACCGGCCAGAAAACGTAGGTCGACCGCACTTAATTGATAAGCTGTCCAAAAAAAGCTGGCCAGCATTTCAGCTTGCCATCTTTGATAGCCGGTGCGAGTAGGATATTGTTTTTCAACCAAATAACGGTCAGTATCACCCAAGATGTAAATAGCAGGTTCATACTCACGCAGCAGCCTGAGAACCCCGCCGGGATCTGGGCCAAACGCCACAAGATCGCCTAAAATCAGTAACTGATTGGCGCCACCGCGTGTTTCCAAATCGGCCAGTACAGCTTTTAAGGCGAGACTGTTCCCATGAATATCGGAAATAACAGCAAGCTCTGGCATGATCAACTTCTCCTTGAGTAGTCAAGAATAAATAACGGATATAAATGCCTGCCTCTATCATACCTGATAAAACCATTGATTTCTATAAAAGAAATATTAAGAGAATGTGAGAAATACGTAACTCTTACCGCAACCTCTCTCTCTCTGATAATCCAACAGGCAGCGTTACCGGCCAACATTACCTGCTGTAATGATCACTTAACCATCGTCTTTACTCTCTTTTTACGTGGGCTTTACTTAACATTTACTGAAACTCCTTCCCCTCCATGCTATAGTTGAAAATCAAGCGACCTGAGCTTGGACTCAGGATAGGCATGACTTCCGATCAATTGGCCACAAATTCTCTGGACCTATAAATGGAACGCAGTTTTATGAAAATATCTTAATTAATCCCCCCACCAAACTTTTCCAGTTCATCTTTAACCTAACCAGGAGAAACAATGCAAATGAACCCACTAAAGAGATTAACTATTGTAATAGTCATTGCCTTGATCGCGATGGTCATGACAGTAGGTGTACTGGCCGCCACAGGGCCCATGGTCACCTTTACCAAAAAAGTGAGTAACGCCACCCCAACTGTCGGGGATGTTTTTACCGTAACCCTTGAATTTGTCAATAATCATACCGAACCTTTAAATGTAATAGTCTCAGATCCTAACCCAGCCCGTCTTTATCTATCCATTTTGACTTCAACCATTACCGGCGGCGCAGTCTACAGCCCAACAATTGACGCGGTTGTCTGGAACGGAACCTTGAATGTAGGCTCTCTACCTCATAAAGTTCAATTTCAAATGCGCGCCACCGGAATTCCGACCGCAACCATTGAGTCGGGCTATCCGGTTACCAATACAGCCTATATGTCAGATGCGGGCTCTACCGGATCCTTACCACCTGGCTCGTTACCCGGCTCCCTACCAGATCAAGTCATCGCTACAGCCGCCATTCGGATCCTGCCTAAAACCCAATACATCTCCGTGAATACGACCCAGGATCCGGATGGAAGCCAGACCCTCAATGCCCCTGTCAATGTGCTTGTCGAAGACCAACAGTTAAAAATTGAATTACCGCAGGGGACAATTATTTCAGGTTCCAATCTGCCGGCAGGTGGGGTGCGGTTGGCCTATATCGCCAATCACACCTCAGACCCAACCGGCTCAGGGATTGCTTTTGCGGGTCGCCGTTTTACCCTGGAACTGGTTGCAAATTCTGCTCCCTTTACTCGCATCACGCCTGTTAGCTTCAACCCGCCAATGACCTTAACCGTATTCTATGACCGGAACCAGTTAGCAGCGGAAAAAATTTCACCCAGTGAGATCAAGATCCAATACCGGAATAGTTCCGGCGCCATTTGGCAAAGCGTACCGGAGACAGATATTGTAGAACGCGGCGCCGGCACTACAGCTCAAAACAGCTATGTAAAATTTCGGGTAGGCCACCTGACTGACTTTGCTTTGGTTGGACCAGGACCACACCTTTATTACTTCCCAACGATTAGAAAAAACCAATAATCTTTAATTAAAAGCTGTGCTTCAGTTGAAGCACAGCTTTTAATCTTCAAGCCCGTGATTTACCTAGGCCAACCAAATCATGCTTAACCGTCAATTGTCCCTAATTTTGCTAGTCGTTGCCGTCATCGTATCGGTATCGGTACTCTTAGGGTTACCCGCACTCCCATTCTCTACTTCGGGACATGTAGTCCAGGCCCAAGGAGTAATCACCCATACAACATACCTCCCCCTAATTGTCGGTGGTAACAACAGTTGTACCGCTCTAGAGGTCCCTTCACCTTTCTCACTACAAATCGCAGCCTTACACCAGGTGGCGGGCACAGAAATCGCAACCCTACGCCAGGCAGAAGGCGACTCGCCAGAATCCAACTTGAGACCCCTAGCCGAGGCTGAATGGCTGGCCGTCTACGATCAACCCTTTCCTACTTTGATGGCAGCGCTCAAAGAAAGCGGCGCGGGCTGGGCCCGGGTCCGCATCAACTGGAGTTGGATCGAGCCTAACCCACCCCAGGCCGGCCAACCCCCCAACTATGTTTGGGGACCTTATCATGATCAAAAATTACGCGCGGGCGCCGAGACCGGAGTCAAGCTTATTGCCACGGTGGCCGACTTACCCGATTGGGCCGGCGTTTCACCTTGCACGCCGCTCTACCCCGACCGGCGCGACGAATTCGCCCGTTTTCTGACCGATCTGGTCAAACGCTACAAGCAGCCCCCTTACAACATTAGACATTGGGAGTTATTTAATGAGCCTGATGGGACTTGGGAAAATCTTTGGGCCGGCGGTTTAGGCTGTTGGGGAAATAGTGGCGATCAATATGCCCAGATGCTGGCCGTAGCCTACCCGGCCATCAAAGCAGCCGACCCTGGGGCGACAGTACTCCTGGGCGGCGTCGCTCATGATTGGTTTACTGAATATGCCGGACCATTTTATCGCTACTTTCCGGATGATGTTATGGCCGCCGGCGGCGGCAAATTTGTCGATGCCCTCAGTTTTCACTACTTTCCCGATTTTCACGCTGAATGGGACCGTTGGGATCCCAACAGTCCGGACCGCCGTAATGGCTGGCTGCCCGCGCCTACTTGTGGCGATCTATTTGATGCTAAGGGGACTGAATATGAGGCCACCGGAAGCGACATTACGGCTAAAACGAATCACTTCCGCAATCGGATGCGCACCTGTTTTGGAGTAAACAAGCCCATCTGGATCACCGAACTGGCCGAACATGGCTACGCCAATGATACCAACTCATTAAATCAGCAGGCGCGCTATGTGATCCAGGGGCATGTTCGAGGCTTGGCAGCCGGAGTAAAGAACATCACCTGGTATGCCTTGTCGACCCCTAATGATTCTTATCAACAGGCCTTACTCTTTGACGATTTGGCTCCTAAGCCGGCTTTTTACGCCTATAAAACCTTAACCACCGAGTTGGACGGATTCGAATATGCTCGTACCCTGACCATAGCCGCCGGCGAAGGCTACGTCTTTAAGCGGCCCTGCGGGCCGGAGAAGACAGTCGCCTGGGGCAGCGGTTCATACACCTTAACCGCCGGATCTGTACGTATTGTTAATCGGACAGGTACGGCCAAAACAGTTTTGGATGGAGCGGCTGAGGATATGGATCAAATAAAAGATGGCAAGATCAAGCTGCAACTGTCAGCCGATCCAATCTTCATTAGCCTCAACTAAAGCATCAACTTCCCACTTTCTTTTCAAGCTTCCGGGAAGGTGGACCTGCCTCACCTACTTCGAACCGCTGTATCTTATCCCTTTACATTCTTTTTACGCCCACTTTATGAAACTTTTACTGATTATCCTTAACTTTCATGTTAAATTAGCAACGTATCAACAAGGTAAAGCCATGACCTGGCATTTTAGTAACCAACCTCAACGACTTTAGGAGAACCAATCCAAATGAGAGAAGACAACTTCAAGCTGATCAGAAAAACTTGCCCGGAAACAGCCGCCTATGAAAACGTAGACGAGCAAGCGGAAGCCTGGCCAGAGACTGAGGTAGCTTCACCCGACCTCACCGAGAACACCGCCGAACAGGACGACGCTTCAATAGCTGAACTAACCTGGCAAGACGAGCCGGCCAAGACATCATCTGAAACAACCCAACCCGAAGCTGAGGAAGTGGAACTCACGACCAAACCGGTTCCGGCTGAAGTGTCTGCCTTGGTTGAAGCCCAACCGGAAGCTGCTTCAATCGAGTCATCGGATGATACCATTTGGGCAGAAACAATCGAGACTGCTGCGGCTGAAGAGAGCCTTCCCAACCTGGCCGAAAAACCTGCGACCCCATCCTGGTGGAAACGCCTTCTGGGCCGCCGGCCAAAAAATGGAAATGGCGCCCGGGCCAGGCTAGAGCTGGGCCAACCGGAGCTAGAAACAGCAGCGCCGCCTGCAGCCACCTTGGTGGAAGTCTCGGATGAAGCGCAACAGCCGGAAGCCAAACAACCGGTCATTGAAACAGCCGCCGCGCCATCTTTAACCCCGGCTGAAGTCCGAGCCCTGGTCCAGGCTGAACTGGCTCAGGCAACTGCCGCCCAACAGGATAAACGTTACAACACCAAATTGACCTTATCTCAAGAAGTAGCCGATAACCTTTATCGTTCCAGAATCAATCTCTTTCAGATAGAAGGAGAGGTTTTGAACGAAGAAGGGATACAGACTCTCCAAGATCACAACAAGCCGCTTCATCAACGGATGGAAGAGATCGACGCCATTCACCAACGTATCGCCAAAACCGAACAAGCCGTTATCCAGACCGGAGCTGCCGCTATCCAACATCAAAACGGACCAACTACTACACCGGCCACATCCCAGGCCCACAGCTCTATCACCGATCTACGCCAGGAATTAGAACGGCAAAAACAGCAGCTCGAAACCTTACCTGCCCTGGTAGAAGCCAAACTGGCGGCGCTTCCCCAGCCAAAGGCCGGTCGTTTATCTCTATGGCCTATCGCATTAGCCATAATATTAGTCGCCATAACAGCGGCGGGGCTAACCGGCTACTATTTCTTGGGCAGGACTAACTCCAACACCAACCTATTGATTGAAATGGCCAGCATGTACCAGGCCACCGGCGAAACCGAAGAAGCCGTGCGGGTGCTAGATGAAGCAATGCAGGCTGGCATTGATGATGCTGAAACGTTGGGCCGGATAGGTGAAATATATCGGATACTGAAGCAATATGACAAAGCTAATATAGCCTTGGTCCAAGCGCTCGAAAAGGAACCACAAAACGAAAACTACTTATTAAGTCTGGCTCGCAGTTATAACGGGGCCGGAAAGTACCAGGAAGCTATAACCAAGTACCAAGCTCTGCTCGAGATAAAACCGGATGAATTTACCTATTACCTTGAGATGGGGCGCCAATACAAGGGTATAGGTGATTACAATCAAGCACTGGCTCAATACCAGAAAGTCGCCGAAATCAAGCCCCAAGCCCTGGAGGGTTACTATTTCCAGGCTGACCTGTATCAAGAACAGGAAAAATTTGATGAGGCTATTAGACTCTACCAGAAAGCTCTAGAAATACGTCCTAACCATTACGAGTCCCTCTTAAATCTTGGACGCAGCTATCTAGGTACAGGGGAATATGGCCGTGCAATTGAGCAGTACCGATTAGCCATAGAAAGCGTCCCCGACCGGGTAGAGGCTTATTATCATCTTGGTGAGGCTTACTTAGCACAAGGGGCCTTTGATCAAGCTCTTGAACCTTACCAGCAAGCGATTGCGAAAAACGAAAAGTACATAGCACCTTATATAGGTTTGGGTAAAGCTTACGTGGCGCTAAATGACTGCCCTAATGCTATTCCCCAATTTACCACGGCTTTGAAGTTGAGTCCTCAAAGTACCGAAGCGGCAGAGGGTCTCAAGGCCTGTGCTCAATGATGAAGTGGGGTAAAAGGAGCAACGATATAATCGGGCGCATGGTCAGGTTAGTCATTGCTCCTTTTGTCAGAGAGGTCCGATCACTTGTCTATCATATTTATTCTACCAGTTTTACGTCGAATAGGAGACATCTAAATGTTAAATAAGCTAGGGGTTCCAGCAATAAGGTTGTATTCCCGGAACGGGATTAACCCAATCAAGGAGAGACAGGTCAGTGAGCGAGCAATGCACCTAGAGCAAGTTGATCGAAGCAAAATTGTGGTTGTTCTACCCGCTTATAACGAAGAACGGTTTATCGGCAGCACGGTGATCAAGACGCGCCAGTATGCGGATACTGTCATTGTGGTAGATGATGGGTCTATCGATGATACTGCTGAAATTGCCCAAACAGCCGGGGCGATAGTCGTTAGCCATAGCCACAATATGGGTAAAGGTGTAGCTTTAAGCACAGGATTTGGTAAGGCGCTTGAGTTGAACCCAACAGTGATTGTGACACTAGATGGCGATGGGCAGCATGTGCCGCAAGAAATGACTTTTGTTGTCGCACCTATTCTGAGGGGTGAAGCGGATATTGTGGTCGGTTCAAGATACCTAGAAAATCGAAGCAAGGTTCCCACACACCGGATACTAGGACATTGGGTCTTCACCTCGCTAACCAACATCTTCTCCGGCGTTTCAATCACCGACTCCCAAAGCGGTTTCCGAGCCTTCTCGCCCAAAGCCCTGCAGTCTATTTCTTTTAGCTCGAACGGATTTTCTGTCGAGTCAGAGATGCAATTCCTCGCCCGGGAACATCATCTGCGCATGGCCGAAGTCCCTATCACGATCCATTACAAAGATAAACCGAAGCGTTCTGTAGTAGGGCAAGGATTGATCGTTCTTGATGGGGTTCTAAGATTTACCGGCCAATATCGCCCGTTGCTCTTCTTCGGCTTGCCTGGCTTGGCTCTCCTATTGGTCGGGGTAATTTGGGGGGTGTGGGTTGTGGAGATTTACCGTGACAACCATGTATTGGCGGTCGGCTATGCTATGATCTGTATGTTGCTGGCTATCCTTGGTAGCCTAATTCTGTTCACCGGGTTTACGTTGCATTCTGTTCGAGAACTTCTTGTGAACACACTGGGATCAAGAGAAGCAAAAAGATAAAAAGTTTTACCCTTTGATAAGGAATCACCCCTATGCGAATCTTATTTGTGTTGGCACATTTCTATCCCTATCTTGGCGGCGCTGAGTATCTGTTCAAACGGCTCACCGAAGGGTTGGCCCAAAAAGGATATGAAGTTAGAGTCATTACTACCCATTTACCCGGCACAACTTATTTTGAAAAAGTTAATGGGGTAGAAATTGAACGGGTGCGGACCCCTCGTCTTGCCCGGCAGTACGTTTTTTCGGCTTTTGCCAGCCCCGCTGTCGTCAAGCGCGCTTTTGAATATGATCTAATTCATACCAGTTCGAATTACAGTGCTGCGGCAGCCTTTTTAGGAGCCAAACTCTCTGGGAAACCTCTCGTGTTTACCTGTAATGAAGTTCTAGGGCAACGCTGGCGCCTGGTGGAACCTCATCAGCTAAAGGCTTGGGTTTACCGAAGCGTAGAGAAAGTGGTGGTTAAGCTGCCTTACGACCGCTATGTGGCTATATCACAAGCCACGCATGAGGATGTAATACGAGCTGGCGTAAATCCAAGCAAGAGCCGCGTGGTCTACTGCGGCATCGATGAAGTTTTCTCCCTTTATAAAGCGTATTCATCCGATGGAAGATTGCGGGCCCAATACGGGATCAACAAAGAGGATTTTCTGTATGTTTATTTTGGCCGCCCAGGTATGACTAAAGGGGTTGAATACCTGGTAAGGGCCGCTCCCTTGATCCAACGTGAGATTCCCAATGCACACCTGGCTTTGATCTTGGCTGAAGAGCCTCGCCGGCAATATCTACATCTCCGCACTATGATTGAGGCTCTTGGCCCAGAAGCTAAAATACATCTCATTCCGCCGGCTCCCGAGCGTGAACAACTGGCACGCTACCTGAAAGAGGCCAACTGTGTTGTCGTTCCTTCTTTAACCGAAGGTTTTGGTCTGACGACGGCTGAAGTTTGTACCCTGGGGATTCCGGTTGTAGCTAGTCGGGTAGGCTCTATTCCGGAGGTGATTTCAGGCCAGCACATCTTGGTTGAACCTGCCTCTCCAGAAGCGATTTGTGCCGGTGTGACGCGCGCCTGGCGGGGGCAGTATGATCAGTGGAAGATGCCTAAAAATTTTAGTTGGGCAAGAATGATTAGTGAGTATGAGGAGGTTTACCACTCCGTCCTGGATAAACATATAGATGTACTGAATGGTCGAGAAGCGATATGAGAATTGGATTAAATGCCCTATTTTTCATCCCGAATGAACTGGATGGTCTTGGGGTATACCTCATCAATTTAGTTCACCATTTAGCTCAAGCAGCCCCACAGCATGAATATATACTATTTGTTAGTAAAGAAAGTAAACAATTTTTCACCAATCTGCCCAGTTGCATGGAAGTTGTAGTGCTGCCAGTACCGGCCAAAATTCGTCCAGCCCGAGTTTTAGCTGAGCAATTAATTCTACCTTTCTATATCAGAACGAAAAAAATAGATTTGTTACATTCTTTGGCCTTTACAGCCCCATTGTTTACTCCTTGTCCCTCAGTTGTCTCCATCCATGACATGGGGTTCCACCACTGGTCTGAACGATTTTCAAGCTTCTCCAGCCTGATTCAAAGAAAATTGATTCCAGCCGTGGCCCGCCGAAGTTGCCACATTATTACTATGTCTCACTATGCAAAACGGGAAATTGCTTTGGAGTTGGGTATCCAACCCTCAAGAATCTCGGTTATTTACGAGGCGTATGATGGTCATCGTTTTCAGCAAATGGCAGGGGATCATCGAAAGTTAGCTAAAAGTTTAACTACAAGATATGGCCTTACTAAACCTTACATTCTGTCAATCGCTTCTTTATTTCCTCATAAAAATCTCGAAGGCCTGATTCGAGCATATGCCTACCTGGTGGCAGAACATGGCATTCAGCATCAACTCCTATTAGTGGGGCATAAAAGAAATGCCTACACCCGAATATTTACCTTGATTGATGGCTTGAATTTGAGTGATCGTGTTGTTTTGACAGGTTTTGTACCCGATGAGGATATTCCCCTATTGTATGCTTTAGCAGACGTTTATGTTTTTCCTTCTTTCTATGAGGGATTTGGCCTACCCCTGCTCGAAGCCATGGCTTGCGGCACACCGATTGTCTCTTCAAATGCAACTTCACTACCCGAAATTGCAGAAGATGCGGCCTTGCTAATAGACCCTTATAACATAAGAGCTATGGCAACGGGTATCTACCAGGCGCTGACCGATCAAAGCCTGCGGGCTACTTTGATCAAGCGTGGTCTGAAAAGAGTGCGATATTTTTCCTGGTATAAGACTGCCGAAGAAACGTTGAAGATGTACGAGACGTGCCTTCAGAAAAGTTAATATATAGAGGTGAATGTTGATTTTATTTCTAAAAATCAAAACCTGGCTCATTGACCATCTTCACTCTCGTAAAATGTGGTTAGAAGTTGGCCCCATAATTTTGTTGATGGGGTTGACTCTACCCATCCTGGCATCTCAACCGGGCACTGTAGATCATGACGCCATTCGTTATATGACCTGGGCCCTGAACATTTTAGAAGGTCGAGGATACACAGATATTGATGGGACTATGGTAACAGTCCGCCCCCCACTTTATCCGCTTTTACTGGCCGCTTTGTTCCACCTGGCCGGCGCCTCAATATTTACTGCGGTTTGGATTACTAAAATATTCGGCATTTGTTTTAACTTACTGATCACGTATGCAATTGGCCGCCGTTTATATGGAAGGGTTACTGGATTGCTGGCGGGAATTTTGCTCAATGGCACAATTGGGCTGGCCACCCTTTATAACGAGATCAAAATTGATCCCATTATAATCGTGTTTCTCAACTTATCCATCCTATTTCTAATTACTGCTTATCAGGAGAAAAAACTCCCCTTAGCCATTTTAGCAGGGTTTTTATTGGGAATAACTTTCTTGGGCAAAGACACAGCTCTTCTCTGGCTGCCACTCCCACTCTATTTGATCCTGGTAACCCCTTCGTTCCGGACAAAGCAACATATCGAGATGGCCTATTTGATATGGCTGCTATTTATTTTTACCCTGGTTCCTTGGTGGGTATGGTTTTACATACAAACCGGAAATATCTATATGGCTGGACAGATTACTAAATCCTGGGGGTGGATGATAAAGTGGTTTCTCCTGGCCCTGCCTTTTTTAGTTTTTGGGTTGTGGCTTCTGCGCCAGGCAATTTTCAGGAGATTATCTTTCCTCGGCAGATTGCCAGGCTGGTTCTATTTTGGAGTTGGTTTTATAAGCTGGGCGGCAATTTCTCGACTTTTTTTAATCCTGCTCTGGTGGGGTTGGGTGCAACCTTTAGATAGGTTTGTGATAGCTGGTATCGAATTTTTTCAAAAGACATTGGTTGAGCATCTCGAAGGTTTTCAATTTGTTCCTTGGGCTTGGCTGCTAATTATGATTTTAGCCATTTCTAGAAAACAGGAACAACAACCGGATCGGGCCCTCCTTTTTTTAGGAATGACTTGTATCCCAATTTGGCTATTTATCAGCGACTTCCCAGATACGTCGGTGGGAAGATTTGATGAAATTCGTCAGATGCTTGCTTTGGTGAGCGTCTCCTATCTGGCCCTTGCCCGAACCATCACATTCTCTATCGAGACAATTCTAAATTTGATTTTTATACTTGGAAGAAGAAGGTTTTTATTCGAAGCGGTCTTGACGACCTCCCT
>Ga0073934_10007100_pt1 | contig 15833 bp, 10 predicted proteins | sample LarsenN4metaG_FD_76834 | JGI IMG/M metagenome (GOLD analysis project Ga0073934, IMG submission 76834) | Hot spring sediment bacterial and archeal communities from British Columbia, Canada, to study Microbial Dark Matter (Phase II) - Larsen... ...
GCGCTCGCGCAAGGCGGCCGCGATGCGCCGGCCCACATCGCCGCCGCCGGGAACGGTATCGGGCAGGACGGCATGGCGCGGCTGCAGCGTGCCGATGGCCGCCAGCACCACGGTTGCGCGCGCCTCGGCACCTTCGGCCGGCACGACCGCCAGCCGGTCGGCCCCCGCGGCGGCGAAATCCTCGCCTTCCGCGAAGGCCAGCACGAGGACGGCCCCGCCGGCCGCGTCCGCCAGCACGCGCGCGCCGCCGATCACGTCGCGGTCGTGCGACGACAGGCGCCCGTCGGCAAGGTCCGGCACGGCGAGGACGAGGCACTTGGGATCCGCCACCACGCGGCGCGGCGGGGGTGGCGCCGTATCGGCGCGGGCAGCGTGCGCGGTCTCGGCGGCCTGACCGGCGGCGCGGGCAGCCCGTTCGGCGCGGGGGTCGCGGCGGACGCGCGCTGGCGTCTCCGGCGGCGCTGCTGCCGGGGCGGCAGGCGCCGTTCCCCGGCGGGCGGCGCGCTCGGCGCGCGGATCGCGCCGCGGCGGCCCGGGCGTACCGCTCATGCGGCCACGGCCTCGGCCAGCAGCTCGGCCACGTCGGCCACGCGCGGGCGCGGGCCGACCACGCCTTCCAGCATGACCGCGCAGTTCGGGCAGGCGACGGCCACCACGGCGGCACCGGTCTCGCGGGCCATGTCCATGCGCACGTCGGGGATGCGGCGACGGCCCGGCACATCGGAAAGCGGCGCGCCACCGCCACCGCCGCAGCACGACGAGCGCATGCCGTGCCGGGCCATTTCGCGCACGTCGGCGGCTGCGGCGCCCAGCACGGCACGGGGCGCCGCGATCTCGCCGTTGTAGCGGCCCAGGTAGCAGGGGTCGTGGTAGGTCACCGCCTCGGCAATGCGGGTTGCCGGGCCCAGTCGGCCATCGGCCACCAAGGCGGCGAGCAGGGCCGTGTGGTGGACCACCTCATAGCGGCCGCCAAGGGCCGGGTACTCGTTGCGCAGGCAGTGGAAGGCGTGCGGATCGGCCGTCAGGATGCGCGCGAAGCGCACCCCCGCCAGCGTGGCGACGTTGCGGCGCGCCAGTTGCTGGAACGTCGCCTCGTCGCCCAGGCGGCGGGCGAGGTCGCCGCAGTCGCACTCCTCGGCCCCCAGCACCGCGAAGTCCAAGCCGGCCCTGCGCAGGAGAGCGACCAAGGCGCGCAGCGTGCGCTGATGGCGCAGGTCGAAGGCGCCGTCGCCGGCCCACAGCAGCACGTCGCAGGATTCGCCCGGCGCCAGCACGCGCAGGCGCAGGTCGGCCGCCCAGTCGAAGCGCGTGGCGGGATCGCGTGCACCCGGGTTGTCGGCCAGGCGCAGGGCATCCAGGGCCTCGGCTGCCTTGGCCGGCGCAGCGCCGGCTTCGAGCACCTGGAAGCGGCGCAGGAACACGACGGCGTCGACGTGCTCGATGGTCATCGGACATTCCTCGACGCAGGCGCGGCAGGTGGTGCAGGCCCACAGCGTGTCGGGGGCGACCAGGTCGCCGATGACCGGCCGGTGACGCCCGCCCCGCGCCGCGCCGACCGTGCGGCCGGGATGCGGGCTGCCGGCATAGCCGGCGTCGGTGGCGACCTCGGCCGACAGCCCCACCACCAGGTCCTGAATCAGCTTCTTGGGATTGAGCGGCTGGCCCGCCGCGAAGGCCGGACACGCTGCCTCGCAGCGGCCGCACTGCACGCAGGCGTCGAAGCCCAAGAGCCGGTTCCAGGCGAAGTCCACCGGCGTCTCGACGCCCAGCTTCGGTGCCGCGAGGTCGAGCGGCGGCAGGGCGGCATCCGGGCGTTCGGCGCCAAAGCGTTCCGGGCGCGGGTGGAAGGCCAAGTGCAGCGCCCCGGCCAGGGCGTGGCGCATGGGACCAAGAGGCGCCAGCACGATGAGGACGGCGCAGGACCATGCGGCGAGCAGCGCGGCCGCGGCCGCATAGTAGGCGGGCGCGTCGTCCGTCATGTCGGCCGCGGTCGCCATGCCGAACGCGGCGGCGAACAGGGCAAGCTGGAGGGACAGCCGGTTCCACGCGCCGCGCGAGAGGCGCGCGGGCAGGGGCGGGCCGCGGCGCAGCACGACCAGCGCGATTCCAACGGCCATGAGGCCCAGCAGGGCCAGCAGCGCGATCGTGAAGGCCGCGTCCTTCCAGCCCACGATGTGAACCAGGACGATGAGGATCGAGGCGCCCAGCAGGCCGCCCGCCGTGGGAACGTGCATGCGCGCGGCGGCGGGTTCGCGTTCGACGATGGCATGCACGTCGATCAGGTAACGCCCGGGCAGCGCCAGCAGCCCGCGCACCACATCCACCCGCGCCGGCCGTCCGGCCAGCCAGGCGCGTGCGCGCCACAGGGCGGTCCCGGCCAGCGCCAGCACCGACAGGCCGAAGATCCAGCCGGGCAGTACGTCCAGGACGTGGTTCACGGGCTACGCGACCCCGACTGCCTGCCGGGATGCCGGCCCGAGGGACCGCCGACCCGGCAAGGCGGTTGAAGGCGAGGCGGGCGTCTCCATCACCCCCGCAGGCGCGCGTTGTCGGGGTCCCAAGGGCTGTCGGCGATGACGGCGGCAGGGAAGCGCTCGCCCAGGATCTCGATCTCCAGCGCCGTGCCGGGCCTGGCGGAAGCCGTTTCGACATAGGCCAGCGCCAGGCTCTTGCCCACCGTGTAGGCGTAGGCGCCCGATGTGGCGCGGCCCACCATCCTGCCGTCGCGGTAGATGGGCTCGTTGCCGAAGGGATCGGCGTCCTTCACCTGGCAATCCAAGGTGACGAGCTTGCGCGGCACGCCCTGCTGCTGCTGGCGAACAAGGGCCTCGCGGCCCGTGAAGGCGCCCTTGTTCAGCGCCACGAAGCGGTCGAGCCCCGCTTCCCAGGCGGTGTACTCGGTGGTCAGGTCGACGCGCCAGTACTTGTAGCTCTTCTCCACGCGCAGCGAATCCATCGCGCGGATGCCGAAGGGGGCGATGCCGAACTCCTGCCCGGCCTCCCACAGGGCGTCGAAGATGACGTTGTGGTAGGTCAACGGGTGGTGCAGCTCCCACCCCAGCTCGCCCACGAAGTTGACACGCATGGCGCGCACCGGGGCCACGCCGATCGTGATGTCCTTCGAGGTGAGCCAGGGGAAGGCCGCATTGGAGACATCGTCGCGCGTGACCTTCTGCAGGACCTCGCGCGCCCTTGGACCTGCCACCACCAGCACGCCCCAGGCCAGGGTGATGTCGTCCAGCCGCACGCTGCCGTCGGGCGGAAGCGCGCGCCACAGCAGGTCGTAGTCGTGCCGCTGGGCCGCGGCGGCGCTGATGACGTAGTAGCGGTCCTGGGCGAGGCGCGTGATCGTGAACTCGCTGACCACGCCGCCCTTCTCGGTCAGCACATGGCCCAGGTTGATGCGCCCGATGCCCTTGGGCAGGCGGTTGGCGATCATGCGGTCGAGGTACGCCTCGGCGCCGGGGCCCGAGACCTCGAACTTCGAGAAGCCGGTCAGGTCCAGCAGGCCCGCCCGCTCGCGCACCGCGCGGCACTCCTCGCGCACGGGCTCGAAGAAGTTGGTGCGGCGGAAGCTGTACCTGTCCTTGGCCTTGGTGCCCTTGGGCGCGAACCAGTTGGCACGCTCCCAGCCGAACTTCTGGCCGAACACGGCGCCCAGCTTCTTCTGCCGCTCGTAGGAGGGCGAGGTCTTGGCCGGGCGGGCGCCCGGACGCTCCTCCAGGGGATAGTGGACGATGAAGATGTGCTCGTAGGCCTCCTCGTTCTTGATCTTCGTGTACGTCTTGTTGGCGTAGTCGCCGAAGCGGCGCGGATCCACGTCGTAGGCGTCGATGCCGGGATCGCCGTCCACCATCCAGTTGGCCAGCAGGTTGCCCGCGCCGCCCGCCGCCGTGATGCCGAAGCTGAAGCCCTCGGCCAGCCAGTAGTTCCTCTGGCCCCACGCCGGGCCGATCAGCGGGCCGCCGTCGGGCGTGTAGGGGATGGGGCCGTTGATGCAGTCCTTGATGCCCGCCTTGCCGAAGATCGGCACGCGGTTGATGGCGGCGTCGATGTGCGGCTGCAGGCGCTCCAGGTCGGGAGGCAGCAGCTCCTGCCCGAACTTCTCGGGTACGCCGTCCACGGCCCAGGCCGGGGCGCCCTTCTCGTAGGGACCGAGGATCAGGCCCTGGCGCTCCTCGCGCATGTAGTAGCTGGCGTCGCTCTCGCGCAGCACGGCCATCTCGGGCAGGCCCTGCTTCTTGCGCTCGACCAGCTCGGGGATCTCCTCGGTCACGATGTACTGGTGCTCGACCGGGATGACCGGCAGGTCGAGCCCGACGAAGCGCGCCACCTGGCGGGCCCACGAGCCGGTGGCGGTGACCACGTGCTCGCAGGTGACGGTGCCCTGGGTGGTGATGACCTGCCACTCGCCCGAGGGCAGGCGCTTGATGTCCTTCACCTCGGTCTGGCGGTTGATCTCGGCGCCGCGGGAGCGCGCGCCGATGGCCAGCGCCTGGGTCAGGTCGGCCGGGGCGATGTGGCCGTCGTGCGGGTGGAAGAGCGCGCCCACCAGGCCCTTCGTGTTGCACAGCGGCCAGAGCTTCTTGATCTGCGCGACGCCGATCATCTCGAAGGGCACGCCGATGGTGTTGGCCGTGCCGCAGTACTTCTTGTACTCGTCCATGCGCTCGCGGTTGGTGGCGAGGCGCAGGTTGCCGGTGACGTGGAAGCTCACGTCCTGGCCGGTCTCGGCCTGCAGCGACTTGTAGAGGTCGACCGAGTACTTGTGCAGCTGGCCGACGCAGTAGCTCATGTTGAAGAGCGGAAGCAGGCCCGCGGCGTGCCAGGTGGAGCCGTGCGTCAGCTCGGCCTTCTCGACGAGGACCACGTCGCTCCAGCCCCTCTTCGCCAGGTGATAGAGGATGCTGACGCCGACGACGCCGCCGCCGACCACGACCACGCGCGCATGGGACTTCATGAAACGCCCTCCCACGGATTGCCCGCCGCCCGCGCCCCGTCGGGGGGCGGCCGTTCGCGGGACTTGTAGCAAAGGCCCGCGGGCGCTGCCAGGGGCGGTGCGTCAGCAGCCGCGCGAGAAGTACCAGACGTTGGCCGCACCCGAGGGGGCGTAGGCAGGCACCCAGCCGGAGGCCAGGGCGGCAGGCTCCTCGTCGGCGTCGGCTTCGCAGGGATTGGGCCAGATGACCTCGACCTTGTGCCAGGTTTCCCCCGCCACCTCGCGCGTCTCGACGAGCGACACGGCCAAAAGGTCGCCCATCATGGCGCGCCAGGCGGGATCGAGGACCTGGCGTGCGGCGGCACGGTCGGGTTCGGCCATCAAGCGGCCGTCCCAGGGCTCGTCCAGATAGACCAGGCTCTCCGCCAGCAGCGCGGGGATGCTGTGATAGGGGCCGGCGTCCTCGGGCGCCAGCCAGCCTTCGGCATCGGGAGTGGCGACGCGGTACCAGTTGCCCTCGGCCCGCTCGTAGACCGCGGCACCCAGGCGGTCGTAGTCGATCTCCTGCGTCACCAGGCTCTCGAAGTTGTGGACGCCGGCCACCGGCTCGCCCGCGTGCGCGGGCCCCGGCATCAGGTTGATCGGCACGATCGTGTCGGCCATCGCAAGATAGGCCTGCTCCAGGGCCGGGACCTCGACGAGGCCCAGGATTCGCCTGGCGGATGGGTCTGCCGGCGGGGGCGCCTCGCCAACGTCGGGCCCGAAGGGCTGGGCAGGCAAGGACTTGGGCATGGCCTCCTCGCCGCAGCCCGCCACCTGCCAGCCCAGGCTGGCCAACGTGCCATCCGGGCCGGGCAGGTAGGCATAGGCGAGGTCGACCTCGAGGGACTCGTTGACGACGACGCCCCAATAGGCGTCCCACGGGCGCACTTCGACGGTGCGCACCGCCACGGGCTCGAACCAGTCCTCGACGTAGAGCGTACCCGCCTCGCGGATCAGGCGGGCACCCTCCTCGGCCGTCGCCCGGTCGGTTGCGAGACACACGTCGGCCGCCGCCGGCGCAGCGGCCAGCGTCACGGCAAGGCTTACGGCCAAGGCAACGCGCCTCATGCGGGTGCCCCGGAGGCCAGGCGTGTCAGCACCGCCTCGGCCTCGGCCGCTATCGCGCGCACCACCTCGCCCGCGGGGCGGATGGCGCCGACCTGCCCCGCCACCTGGCCGGCGAAGTGGGCCATCGGCTCGAAGTCGCCGGTCATGTTGCGTAGGGGCGAGTCGGTGGCATGGCGGTAGATGGGACGACCCTCTTCGTGGCCGACCACCTCGCGCGGGAAATCCCCGCCCGCGTGGCCGTGGAGGCGTCCTTCATAGGCGCGCGTGACGCTGTTGGCCAGCACGCGAACCGGCGAACGCGGCGGCCAGTTGATGGCGAACACGTCGGTGTGGACCGTGTCCTCGGAGGCGGCCTGCACGATGCGGCGCTTGTGGACGTCGTGGGCGAAGGACTCCTCGGTCGCCAGGAAGGCGGTGCCGCAGTGCACGCCCTGGGCGCCCAGCGCCAGCGCCGCGGCCAGCGCCGCCCCGCTTCCGAAGCCGCCCGAGCCCGCCACCGGCACGCGTACGGCGCGCGCGACCTGGGGCAGCAGGACCAGCGAGGTGACGCTGCCGCGCACATGGCCGCCGGCCTCGAAGCCCTGGGCGATGACGAAGTCCGCCCCCGCCGCCTCGGCGGCCCGGGCATCGGCCACGGAACCCACCTGCCAGCCGACCTTGGCGCCTGCCGCCTTCGCCCGCGCCGTGACTTCCGGCATCACGTCCCAGAAGAACACGAAGGTGCCGACCTTCGCCTCCAGGCTGGCGGCCAGCTCCTCGTCCAGAAGGGCGGGGTCGGTGGCCGACGGGACCAGGTTGACGCCGAAGGGCTTGTCGGTGCGATCGCGTACCGCGGCTATCTCGCGCCGGATCAGTTCGGGGCTCTCCCGCACCATGCCAAGGAAGCCGAAGCCGCCGGCGGCCGAAACGGCGGCGGCCAGCTCCGAGCGTGCGGGCCCGCCCATGCCCGCCTGCAGGATGGGCCAGCGGCAGCCCAGGAGCCGCGCCAGCGGCGTGTCGAGCGCACTCATGCCGCCTGCTCCCGCCCCAGATTGCGGCCCAGCGTCCGCGCCTCCTCGATGTAGGCGGCGTAGTCGGTCGCGGGCCGCGAACGATCCACGCCGTGGAAGATGCGCGTGGTGGCGCCGGTCAGGCCGCAGTAGCCCCAGGTGCCGACGTCGAGCTGCACGCGCAGGGCCTCGCGGTAGCCGTACTTCTGGAACTGCCGGTCGTCGCCCCCGGCCGTGCACAGCACCAGAGCCTTGCGCTGGCCCAGCAGGCTGTTGGGATAGGAGGGGTCCTGCCAGGCCCAGCCGTACGAGAAGACCCGGTCGATCCAGCCCTTGAGCATGGCCGGCATCGTCCACCACCACACCGGGAAGACGAAGACCAGCGCCTGGGCCCATTCCACGCGCGCCTGCTCGGCCCGCACGTCGGCCGGCATGGGAGCGCCATCGAACTGGGCGAAATCCTCGGGCCGGAACGCGGGCTGGAAGCCCTCGCGGTAGAGGTCGGCCACCTGCACGGCGTGCCCGCCCTCGCCCAGGCCGCGGACGACGCCGTCGAGCAGCGCACCGCAGAACGAGGTGCGGACCGGATGGCAGAAGACGGCGAGCACGTTCATGGCGGCGGTCCCGGCGGGTGAGCGGCGGCCGGCAGTTTGGCACCGCCGGCGGCCCGCCGTAATGTGACGGAAGACCCAAGCGCGAGGCCACGCATGTACGTTCCGGCCCACTTCCGCGAGGAGAGCGTGCCCGTGCTGCACGAGGCGATGCGCCGCATCGCCTTCGGCACGCTGGTGACGTGGGGCACCGAGGGCCTGGAGGCAAACCACGTCCCCATGCTGGCGGAGGCCGAGCCGGCGCCGCTCGGCACCCTGCGCGGCCACCTTGCCCGCGGCAACCCGCAGTGGCGGCGGCTGCGGCCCGATGCGCAGGCGCTGGTCACCTTCGTGGGGCCCGATGCCTACGTTGCGCCGTCCTGGTACCCGTCGAAGGGCGAGACGGGGAAGGCGGTGCCCACCTGGAACTATATCGCCGTCCACGCCTACGGCCGGCTGGAGATCGTGACGGATGCAACCGCCCTGCGCGCCCACGTGGCGCGCCTGTCGGCCACCCACGAGGCCGGCCGGGTCGAACCCTGGAGCATCGACGACGCGCCGGCCGACTACGTCGAGGGCATGCTGAAGGGCATCGTCGGCTTCGTGCTGACGATCGAGCGGATGGAAGGCAAGTGGAAGCTGAGCCAGAACCGCACCGAGGCCGACGTGGCCGGCGTGCGGGCGGGCCTGGCGGCCGACGGCGGCGACGCGCGCCTGGCTGTGGCGGGACTCATGGGTGCCAAGTCCGCATGACCGGGGAGGCCATCGCCTTCACCGCGCCGATGACGCGCGCGCTGCGGCGGCGCGGGCTGAGGGGCCGCACGGCGCAGGTCGTTCTGGAGCGCGACGGCTTCGTCATCAGCGGCACCGAGAGCGGCGCCTGGCGCGTTCCCTTCGTCCGCATGCACCGCGTTCGGGTGGGCTTCATGGAATCGAAGGCCGGCACGATCCTGTTCCTGAGACTGTGGACGCGGGATGCGCCGGAGAAGAAGGTGGAGCTCGGCGGCAACCTGGATCGGCAGGCCTATGGCCGCTTCGTGCGCGCCGCGGCGGCGGCAATGCTGCGCCCCGACCGCAAGGTGAACCTGGAAACCGGCGAAGGTCTGTTCGTGCCCATCTTCTTCTTCACATCCTTCGGCCTGATGACGGGCCTGCTGGTGACGTTTGCCGTCTATTTGGCCGTGACGGGCGAGCAGGACTGGTGGACGCCGCTGCCGGCCCTGTCCATACCGATCCTGCTGATCCTGGTGCTCTACCGGTGGATCATGCGCCGCTACGTTCCCCGGCCCGTCGAGCGCGTCGAGGACGTGGACAAGGTGCTGTTGGGCTGCGGGCCCTAATAATCCTTGGCAAACCGCAGCGAGTCGTAGATGGCCGCGTGGATGCCGCGGCTGGCGATGGCGTCGCCGACGCGCCACAGGCGGAAGCGCCCCTCGGGATTGTTCACCACGGTCTGCGGCTTGCCGTCCACGAAGGCGTCGTAATCGACCTCGCCCAGGTTCACCGACAGGGGCTTCAGCGCGAAGTAGAGGGCGTCCTCGGGCAGGCTTCCGTGCTCGGACACGACCTGGTCCACGGCGCGCTCCTCGTCCTGCAGCGTGTACTCGTTGCGCAGGACGGCGACGAGCTGGTTGCCCTCCTTGTAGACCTGCCTGAGGCGCACATTGGGCGTGATCACCACCTTGTGCCGGTGCAGCTCGCGCAGGTGGATCGCGAAGTTGGTGGCTCCCATCTCCTCGGCCGCCATCCTGTCGGGCGTGGCGAACTCCACCAGGGCGCCGCGTTCGGCCATGAACTCGGCCACGCTCACGCCCTCGTGCTGGCCGTGGTCGTCGAAGACCAGCACGTTCTCGGCTACGCCCACCTTGCCGGCCAGGATGTCCCACACGGTCGCCACGTTCTCGGCGCCCTGGATATCGCCCTTGTTGGGCCGCCCTCCCGTGGCCACGATCACCAGGTCGGGCTCGAGCGCGGTCACCGCTTCGGGCGTGGCGGCGGTGTTCAGGCGCACGTCCACGCCCGCCTTGCGCACCTGGGAATCCAGCCAGCGCGTGATGCCGGAAAGGGCCTCGCGGATGGGCGCCTTGGCGGCCAGGTTGATCTGTCCGCCCGTGCGGTCCGCCTTCTCGAACAGCGTGACCGTGTGACCGCGCAGGGCCGCCACGCGCGCGGCCTCCAGGCCCGCGGGGCCGGCGCCCGCCACGACGACACGCTTCTTGTGCGGCGCCCGGGCGATGACGTGGGGGATGGTCTTCTCGCGCCCGGTGGCGGGGTTCTGGATGCAGTAGGCGCCGCCGCCCAGGTAGATGCGGTCGATGCAGTAGTTGGCGCCCACGCACTGGCGGATGTCGTCGGCCCGGCCCTCCATCAGCTTGCGCACGATGTGCGGGTCGGCAATGTGGCCGCGCACCATGGCCACCATGTCGACGTGACCCTCCTCGATGGCGCGGGCCGCGGTGGCGAGGTCGGGAATGCGCCCGGCGTGGAACACGGGAAGATCGACCTCGGCCTTGATGGCGGCCGCCAGGTACAAGAAGGGCGCCACCGGGAAGCTCATGCCCGGGATGTTGACCGCCAGCCCGATGTTGTCGGCCGGGTTGCTGTGCGTGACGTTGAAGAAGTCGGCCAGCTTGAGCGCGGCGAAGCGCCGGGCGATCTCGAGGCAGTCCTTCTGGTCCAGCCCATCCTTCATCAGGTCGTCGCCCGACAGGCGGATGCCCAGGATGAAGTCGTCGCCCACCTGGCGCCGCACCTCCTCCAGCACCTCGACGCCGAAGCGCATGCGGTTCTCGAGGCTGCCGCCGTACTTGTCGGTGCGCCGGTTCGTGACGGGCGACAGGAACTGGCTGATGAGGTGCGTGCTGGCCACCAGCACCTCCACCCCGTCCAGCCCGCCATCCTTGCAGCGCCGGGCCGCGCGGCCGAAGTCGGCCACGATACGGGCGATGTCGAAGTCCTCGATCTCCTTGGGCAGGGCGCGGTGCTGCGGCTCGCGCGTCATGGTGGGCGCCACCAGCGGCAGCCAGTCCGCCGCATCCGAGCGGTTGCGCCGGCCCATGTGGGTGATCTGGCACATGATCGCGGCGCCGTGGCGGTGCACGCGGTCGGCGAACTGCCGGAACACCGGCACGATCGAATCGTCGAAGACCGCCACCTGGCCGAAGGCGGAAGCCGGCGAATCGCGCGACACCGTGGAGGACCCGCCGAACATGGTGAGCGCGATGCCGCCCTTGGCCTTCTCCTCGTGATAGAGCTGGTAGCGCTCGCCCGGCATGCCCCCCTCGGCATAGCCCGGAGCGTGGCTGGTGCTCATCACCCGGTTGCGCAGCGTCAAGTGCTTGAGCCGGAACGGCTTCAGCAGGGCGTCGTACTGGGCCACCTCAGAGGTCCTTGCAGAGGCGGCGCGAGTCGAAGATCGCGGCGTGGACGTTGCGGCCCGCGATGGCGTCGCCGACGCGGAAGAGCTGGAAGCGGCCCTCGGGATTCGTGACCAGCGCCTGGGGCCGGCCGTTGATGAGGGCGTCGTAGTCGGTCTGGCCGCGGTTTGAGGACTGCTCCTTCAGCGCCTTGTAGAGCGCGTCCTCGGGCGCGGTGCCGTATTCCACCACCACCTGGTCCACCACGCGCTGCTCCTCCTCGCGGGTGTACTCGTTGGCGAACGTGCAAACCAGGCGCCCGCCGTCGCGGCGGATGGCGAGCAGGCGCAGGTCGGGAGTCAGCACGACGCCGCGCTTCATCAGCTCGCGGTAGTGGATCGGAAAGTTGGTGCCGCCCATCTCGGGCGCCACCATGCGGTCCGGAGTCACGATCTCGACCGACGCCCCGCGGTGCGCCATGAACTCGGCCGTCGAGGGGCCCTGGTGGCCGCCCAGCTCGTCGTAGAGCAGAACCGATCGGGCGGGTTCGGCCTTGCCGGCGAGCACATCCCAGGTCGTGACGGCCAGGTCCAGGCCCTGCGCGGGTCCGGCCCAGGGGCGCCCACCGGTGGCCACGATCACCACGTCGGCCCCTGCGCCCGCCAGGGCCTCGGCCGTGGCCGGGGTGCCGAGGCGGATCTCGGCCCCGGCCTTGCGCGCCTGCTGGTCGAGCCAGCGCACGATGCCCGACAGGTTCTCGCGCCAGGGCGCCCTCACGGCCAGGTTGAGCTGGCCGCCGACGCGGTCGGCCCGCTCGAAGACGACCACCTTGTGCCCGCGCTCGGCCGCCGCGCGCGCGGCCTCGAGCCCGGCGGGGCCGGCCCCCGCCACCGCGACGCTGCGGCGCTTCTCGGCCCGCGTGACGAGCTGCGGGATGGTGCGCTCGCGGCCCGTGGCGGGGTTCTGGATGCAGTGGGCGCCGCCCTCGGCGATGCCGTCCACGCAATAGCCGGCGCCGACGCACTGGCGGATGTCGTCGACCCGGCCCTCCATCAGCTTCCTGGCGATGTGCGGATCGGCGATGTGGCCACGGGTCATGGCGACCAGGTCGACGTGCCCCTCCTCCACCGCGCGCGCCGCCGTGGCGAGGTCGCGGATGGCCGAGGCGTGGAACACGGGGATCGCGACCCGCGCCTTGATGGCGCTGGCCAGGTACAGGAAGGGCGCGGGCGGGAACGACATGTTGGGCATCAGGACGGCGAGGCTGGCGAAGTTCGTTGCCTGGCCCTGGTAGACGTTCAGGTAGTCGATGAGGCCCGAGCGCGCATAGGTTTCGGCGATCGTGACGCAGTCCTCGGCGGTCAGGCCGCCGTCGATCAGCTCGTCGCCCGACATGCGCACGCCCACCACGAAGTCGTCGCCCACCGCCTTGCGGATGGCCTCGAACGCCTCGAGGCCGAAGCGCATGCGGTTCTCGAGGCTGCCGCCGTACTTGTCGGAGCGCTTGTTGATGAGCGGCGACCAGAAGCTGTCCATCAGGTGCTGTGCCGCGGCGATCACCTCGCAGCCGTCCAGCCCGCCGTCCTGGCAGCGCCTTGCCGTGGCGGCGTAGTCGCGGATGGCGCGGCGGATGTCCCAGTCCTCGGCCTCCTTGGGGAAGCCGCGGTGCAGCGTCTCGCGCACCGGCGAGGGCGCGATCAGCGGCAGCCAGTGGTGCTGGTCGGTGTTGGCGCGCCGGCCCAGATGCGTGATCTGGCAGAAGACGTGGGCGCCGTGGCGGTGGATGCGGTCCGCCATTTGGCGGAAATAGGGGACGACCCGGTCACGGCTGGCGTCGATCTGGCCGAAGGGCAGCGGGCTGTCCAGCGCCGCCGAGGACGAGCCGCCGAACATGGTCAACCCGATCCCGCCCTTGGCCTTCTCCTCCTGGTAGAGCTGGTAGCGCAGTGCCGGCATGCCGCCTTCCTCGGTGTACCCGATGGCGTGCGCCGTCGACATGATCCGGTTGCGGATCGTGAGGCTCTTCAGGCGGAAGGGCTGAAGAAGAGCCGCGTACTGGGACATGGGCTGGGCGCGGGCTTCCTAGCGGGCGATGCGGTCGTGCAGGCGGTACCAGGCGGCGACGAGGGGCAGGAACCAGGGCCGGCCGTCGTACAGCGGCTTGGTCGGGAACTCGAGGTCGTCGAAGGCGGTGGCGGCGCCCGGCCTGCCCATCACGCGCAGTGCCGCCTTGTGGCCCAGATACGACGACATGGCCACGCCCGTGCCGCTGTAGCCCATCGCGAAGTGCAGGCCGTCGCGCACGCCGGTGTGGGGCAGGCGGTCGAAGGTGAACGCCACGTTCCCGGTCCAGCTGTGGGTGATCTTGACGCCCGCCAGCTCGGGGAACACGCCGGTCAGGTAGCGGTGCAGGCCGCGCCCCGTGCGCCGCACGTCCTGGTCCCACACCGCAGCCCGCCCGCCGAACAGCACGCGCGTGCGGTCGGGCGAAGGCCGGTAGTAGTAGAGGACCTTCTTGGTATCCGCGATCATGCGGTTGTTGGGGAACAGCCGGCGCATCGTCTCGGGCGGCAGCGGCTCGGTGGCGATCATGTAGCTGCCGATGGGGATCAGCCGCCGGCGCAGGTCCTGCGTCACGGGCCGCGTATAGCCGTTCGTGGCGATCACCACCTCGCGGGCCCGCACCTTGCCGCGCGGCGTGGCGAGCGTGAACCCGTCGTTGCCGCGGTCGATGCCCTCCACGGGCGTGTGCGGCGCGATCGTCACGCCGGCATTGCGCACACGCTCCAGCAGGCCCTGGTGGTAGAGCGCCGGGTGAACGCCCGCGTTGCGCAGGTAGATCTTGCCGCCGTGATAGATCGAGGTGTCCACCTCGCGCCGGGTCTCGGCGGCGGGCAGCATCTCGGCCTCCAGCCCCACCTCGCGCTTACCGATCTCGAGCTCGCGCGCCATCGCGTCGTAATGGCTGGGACGGTGGGCGCCCACGAACATGCCGACCTTCTGCAGGTGGCATGAGATCTGCTCGCGCTCGATCAGGTCGGTGAGAAACTCGACCGATGCCTGCCCCTCCTTCATCAAGGCTACGGTCTTGGTCCTGCCGTAGCGGGGTTCCAGGTCGGAGTAGCCCCACTTGAGCTGCCCGCCCACCATGCCGCCGTTGCGCGAGCTGGCGCCGAACCCGGCGTCCCGCGCGTCCATGACCAGGACGGATCGGCCGGCACGGGCCAGTTCCAAGGCCGCGTTGAGCCCGGTGAAGCCCGAGCCGACAACGGCCACGTCCACCTTGGCCGGCAACGCCGCCTCGGGCAGGGCGGGCCGGGGCGCGGCCTCCCACCAGTAGGGCGTCTCCTTGAAGCCGGGGGCGAAGATGTCGTCGGCCATGAGGCGACCGTGCATACAAAGGACAGCGATACATGGCGCATTTCAGGGGGCCTCGCAAGACGGGCCCCCGGGCGTGCGGCAATCCTCGAATCCCTCTCGCGCGGCCGCTGGCCAGGGGCTAGGTTTGGGCGGAATCCACCAGCGCCAGACGGGGACGATCAGGATGAGCGGCGAGACTCAGGCCCAAGGCACGGAGACGCAGGAGCGCGGCGGGCGCCGCGGGCGGGCGGGCGGCGGCAGCGGTGCCCGCCGCGCCACGCGCGAGGCCCGGCCGGTCGTCTTCATGCCCAACATCGTGCGCAACACGCCCGTGGTGGACGTGCTCTCCGCCGAGGGCCTGGAGATCATCGAGAACAACGCCGAGACCATCCTGGAGGAGATCGGCATCGACTTCCGCGGCGACGACGAGGCCCTGCAGCAGTGGCGCGATGCCGGGGCGGACGTGAAGGGAGTGCGCGTCCACTTCCCGCGCGGGCTGTGCCGCAAGCTGATCGCCCAGGCACCCCGGACCTTCGTCCAGCACGCCCGCAACCCCGAGCGCAACGTCACTGTGGGCGGCAGGAACACCGTCTTCGCCCCGGTCTATGGCCCGCCCTTCGTGCGCGACCTGGACAAGGGCAGGCGCTACGCGACCATCGAGGATTTCCGGAACTTCGTGAAGCTCGCCTACATGACGCCCGCCATGCACAACTCGGGCGGGACGGTGTGCGAGCCCGTGGACCTGCCGGTGAACAAGCGTCACTACGACATGGTCTACGCGCACATGCGCTATTCCGACAAGCCCTTCATGGGCTCGGTCACGCATCCGCTGCGCGCCGCCGACACCGTCAGCATGTGCGAGATCCTGTTCGGGCGCGACTTCGTCGACCAGAACTGCGTCGTCATCAACCTGATCAACGCCAACTCGCCGATGGTGTGGGACAGCATCATGCTGGGCGCGCTGCGCAACTACGCCAAGGCGAACCAGGCGACCGTCATTTCGCCCTTCATCCTGTCGGGCGCGATGAGCCCCGTGACGGTGGCCGGCACGCTGGCCCAGCTCACGGCCGAGGCGATGTCGGGCATGGCCTTCGCCCAGCTCTGCCGGCCGGGATGTCCCGTGGTGTTCGGCACCTTCGCATCCTCGATCTCGATGCAGTCGGGCGCGCCGACCTTCGGCACCCCGGAGCCCACGCTCGTGCTGTTCGCCGCCGCACAGCTGGCCCGCCGGCTGGGCGTGCCCTTCCGCTCGGGCGGCTCGCTCTGCGCCTCCAAGATCCCCGACGCTCAGGCGGCCTACGAGAGCGCGCAAACCTTGCTGCCCACGTTGCTGGGCGGCGTCAACTTCGTGCTGCACGCGGCTGGGTGGCTCGAGGGCGGCCTGTCCTCGGGCTACGAGAAGTTCGTCCTGGACGCCGACCAGTGCGGCATGATGCAGCGCCTTGCCCAGGGCGTGGACTTGACCGAGAACGGCCAGGCGATGGACGCC
>Ga0073934_10007101_pt1 | contig 15833 bp, 14 predicted proteins | sample LarsenN4metaG_FD_76834 | JGI IMG/M metagenome (GOLD analysis project Ga0073934, IMG submission 76834) | Hot spring sediment bacterial and archeal communities from British Columbia, Canada, to study Microbial Dark Matter (Phase II) - Larsen... ...
GCTCGCGGACCCGCGACATTATCGACGGCACCAGCAACACCATCGCCATGTCCGAACTGCGGATCGGCCTCAACAACGGCCCGTACCCCATCGGCAACAAGCGGGAACCGTACTTCCGCGTGGTCGTCGGAAACCGGCTGCAACGGACCAACAACACGGCCGGCCGGGTCTGGAACAACTCCCAGGCGCACCGCGACCTGATCAACGCCTACTATCAGACCTGCCTGTCGATGTACGACCAGGGCCAGGGCTGGGACGGCTCCAGCGACGAACAGGGCCGCTTCTGGGCCGCCGGCCGCGTGTACTGGGGTCCGTGGCACACGACTCTCATCGGTCCCAACGCCGGGCCCTCCTGCGACTTCGACGCCTCCGTCACCGACATGGACGTGAAGGAGCCCAGCAGCTACCACGTCGGCGGCGTGCACTGCCTGCTGGGTGACGGGGCCGTGAAATTCGTTTCCGAGAACATCGACCAGGGCATCTGGATCGGCGCCGGCTCGACCAAGGGGAACGAAGCGATCGGCGACTGGTAGTCCCGATCTGCACTTTCTCCCTGAGCCAGGTGGAATGACAGAAGCCCACGGGCAGCGCTGCCCGTGGGCTTTTGTGTTGCGTCCGCGGTCACACGCCCCGACCGGGCGGTTCAACCGTCTCGAAGCCGGCAATCCCCCCCGCCGGTGATCAGGACCTCGCGCCACTTCCCGGGCCGGCTCGCACGTGGCGATCAACCAGCAGCGGACCGATCCGGCGGATTCTGCCGGTCTCGGACGCCGACCCGGCGGTTGGCTGGCGGACTTCGTCCGATTGTCCCAACCCGGGATTGCCGCCGGCAACTCCGTGCCGACACCATGCGCGCACGGACCGCAGCCGCAGCGGTTGCGACGGCGTTGAGTTCGATCTCCTTCAGGGAATGTCCTCGTGCGCTGGTCCCTGCTGACCCTGGCTGCCCTGGTCGTCACGCTGCTCGGGGCGGAACCGCTGCCCGCCGAAGACCTGGGCATCGTGCGGGTGGTCACCCGGCCCAAAGCGGGGCAGCCGCTGGGGCAGTTCACCGCGGCGCATCTCGGCAGCGGCGTGCTGCTCACCTGCGGGCATTGCTGCAAGGCGGCCGGAGGCATCGACGCGATCGTCAATGTCGAGATCCTGTCGGCGGCCGATCGCAAACCGTACCGCACCGTCGCAGCCTCCGTGGTGTGCTACAACGAAACCGCCGACGTCGGCGTGCTGCGGTTCGAGCAGCCCGACGCGCTGCAAACCACCTGCGCTCTGGCGCCCCGCGATTACGACCTGGAAGTGGGCACCCCCGTGCTGCTGTATACCTGGCAGCCGGGCGGCCGTCAGCTCCGTTCGGTGCCGTCGGTCATCACCAAACTCAACCTGTTTGCCGGGCCGGCGAACATTGAAACGCGGCAGGCCCCCGTGGTGGGCGATTCCGGCGCGCCGCTGGTTCTCCGCGGCGACCGGCTGGTGATCGGCGTGACCACCGGGGCCGATTACTGGAACCGCTTCGGCGTGCACGCCGGACTGGACGCGATTCACGACGTGCTCGCGCAGTGCCCGGTGAGGGTCCCCGTCACAACGATCCAGACCGCCGCGGGGGCCGCCTCGAACGACAACGGGGCCGCCAGGCGCTAGCCCGCCTCTCAACCCGTCACGGCTTTCTGCCCCCCGCCGCATCCGGTGTGACCGGCAGCCGCTGAAACACGTTCTCCCGTTCGAGCGGCAACTGGAAGCCGTCGGACACGCGGGTCATGTACAGGCCGCGGCACAGCCACCAGAACGTGGCCATCGCCTGTTTGGGTCCCAGGTCGGCTTCGAGCGTGCGGTAATCGGCGGCCGAAAGTTCCCACGGCGTGCGGCTGAGTTTGCGGGCATAGGCGTAGGCGCGCTGCTCGGCCGCGGGGAAGGCGGACCAGTCGGAACTCGCCAGCCTTCGGGTCCGGTCCGCGATGCTGGCCCGGTCGAGCCCCGCGACTTCGAGCAGCATCTCGCAGTGCCCCATGCAGTAGTTGCAGCCGATGCTGCGGGTCTGAATCCAGAACAGGCTTTCCTCGAACACGCGGTCGGCCTGCGCTTCGGCCCACATCGTGCGGGTGGAGATGCTCCACGGCACCGCGAGTTCCGGCACATATCCGTAACAGACCAGATTCCAGACGATCCGCGTCGGCCGGGACTGCATCGCCGGTGGCAACTTCGGCTTGATCTCGTCCCAGGTGGGAACCGTCAACCGGGGTTGGCGTTGCCGCTGCTGCTCGAGCCGGGCCTGCAACTGTTCGTAGGAGATCGAGGCCCACTCGGGATCGTCGGGGACGACATCGGCGCCGGCGGGAGATGATGGCAGGCCGTTTGCCGGGTCGGGCACAAACGGCGCGAGTTGAAAGGCGTCCTCGGAGAACTTCACCTCGAGCGGCGCGAGCGGGCCGTTCGGTTCCAGCGGCAGATGGAGGCCAAGCACCACGCGGTCCTGGAAGTTGCCGTACGCGGCGAGCAACACCATCGACGCCGTTTGCTGGTCCCCGAACCGCATCCGCAGCCGCTCGAAGAGCGCATCGGGAATGGTTGGAGCGGCGACGGTCAGCAGCCGGGCGAACTCCAGTGGCTCCCGATCTTCATCCGGCCAGTCCGCGGGCGGGCCCTGCAGGCGTTGGACCACGGCGTCATCGGCCCCGGCGCGGCGGAGATCCGCGAGCGCATACGCTTCGCCATACGCACAGCGGTTGGCATGCGCGATCACCCAGCGCAGCTTGGCCCGCAGGATGGGGTCCAGCGGGCTCCGCGTTCGCTGGGCCAGGTCCAGTTCCAGCATCGCCGCCGCCGTGCGGGGAAGCTGTGTCGCCACGGCTTTGGCCCAACTCGGCAGCGGCTGACCGCTCCCCGTTTCGGCGGCGGGCATCCGTGCCCAGGTTTCGGCATCGGACAGCAACGGCACATGCGGCGACGACTCCGCCGCCCATCCCGCCAGCGAACTCCCCAACCACACCAGCAGCCCCGTCCCGGCCCACCAGCCCCAACACGGGGTCGTCCCGACGGAATCGACGAACAGCGCGGCGGACATCGGCGGATCTCCAGTGGTCGCGGGATGGCACAGGGAACGCAGATCATCGCCACGGATTACGGCTTCGCCGCGGTCGTGGTCTTCGGCGACTCATCGAGCAGCGTCATCAAGAGTGCCTGCTCCATCTCGCCCGCCTTGAAGCCGAACGGGCCGCGGCCCCCCTTGTAAACCACCTGGCCGGCGGAGTTGATGACGTACAGCCGCGCCGGCATGCCGCTGTAGGCGTGGCCCGTCGCATCGTCGATGTCATCCACCAGCAGCGGGATCGACGGCTTGAGCCGTTCCGTGCACTGCGCGGCGACCGCCCGGCGTTCGGCGAGCGACTTCGGCTGCGACACGGCGACGCCGACGGTTTCGTTGGACCGCATCGCCCAACCGTCGGTGGGATGGGCCTCGCGGACATAGACCGCCAGGAAGTTCGCCTGGTCCCGATAGCGAACGGCGATCTCGTCGACCTCCGGGTACATCGAACGGAACGGGCCGCAGGTGAAGTTGCCGAAGACCAGCACGACCGGTTTGCTGCCGATCACCTGGGACAACTGCACGGTTTGCGAGCGGTCCTGCGTCTGGAGTTTGAAGTCGGGGGCCCTGTCGCCGAGGGCCGGGCCTTCGTGCAGCGATCCCACTTCGCCGGCGAACAATCCTTTCAGCAGGGTTTCCTTGGTTGGGGCGTCGCCCGGCAGGAAGCCGCCGGTCATCCCCGCCAGCCAGGCGTCGCGCAGTTCCCCCGACGTGACGAACTCGCGGTCGGCGGCCACCTTGTCGAAGAACGCCAGCCATTCGGCGCGCGTCAGCTTGCCATCGCCCGACGGGTCGATCTTGCGGAACAACCGGTTGGCCAGATACGCCTGCTCGACCCAGGGATTGTCTTCGGACCAGTCCAGATCCTGCGGCGAAACGACGCCGTCCCGATTGCGGTCGAACCGGGCAAACCACGCGGCCGGGCCGGGGAACTGGCCTTCGGTCAGGTGGGTGGCATCGTCGGCGGCGCCGCAGCGCTGGCGGAGCCACTTCCAGTCGTAGCGCGACTGTCCGGGGCCGAACCAGCCTTCCCCCGCACCCATCCGCGAACCGCGGACGATGGCCAGATACATGCGGACCCCTTCCGGAGGAGTCTTCCCCTCGAAGGCCTTTTCGATCTCCTCGACGGGGATGTTCTGCAGCTCCGGTCCCACCGGGATTTGCTCGGCCGCGGGTTTGTCCGCCGCCTTGGCGGTGCCCAGGACGACACCCACGACGGCCAGACACAACAGCCACTCGCATGACCAGTTCGACATGTTCAACTCCTGAGCGGGACAATTGTTCGATGAAGCCGGGAAATGTGTGCGCGACGCCAGTCAGCGGGTTGGATCGCGAAAGACGGTGAGCACCGGACTCGTGCCGACGCAGTACGTCACCGTCTTTTCGACTTCCTTCCCGTCGGCGGCTTGTAGCGTGAGTTTCACCTTGGCGTACAGGTTGGCGTCGATCGCCTCGCCGTCGCCGAGCACCTCGAATGCCAGCAGCTTCGTTCCGGCGTTCCAGTCCAGGTCCTGGACGACGATTTCCGGGGTGTGCCCGCGGAGCGCGTCCACCTTGGACCCGGACTGCCATTCCTTGAGGGTCAGTTCCAGCGTCTGGCGGGCGACGTCCGGCTTGACCGGCGCCGAGTAATGGGTCCCCTCGCCGCAGCCGCACAGCAGCAGCGCGGCCACGGCCGCGAGGGACGTTCGATGCAGGATGCTCATCTCGTTGATGCACCTTCTCATGGTTAGCAGGTTGATGAAGAATTGTGTGCCACGGAACCAGTCCTTCAACTCGTGGTTAGAACTCGCCCACGGTTTCGCCCCCGGCCCGCGAGCCGACGGCCCGCCACGTCTGGCGGTCGACGTTTTCGCTGACGAACCGGACCGAACCGTCGCACAGCAGCGCGTGCACGCCGCCGACGTGTTTGCTGCTGGGAGGCATGTTCGCCCTGAGCACGGTGAAGAACCCGCACGACCGCGTGTTGGGGGTGTTGATGTGCTGGTACGTGTGCTGGCCGTGCATCCACGGCGCCCCCATGAACAGCGGAAACTGGTTGGCCAGGTTGGTGATGTCCACGGCGTCGCACATCATCACCGCCTCGTCGGGCGTCGTCGGGGCTGCGGGGCTGAAGAACACGTCGGCCAGCGGGCTCACCACGCCGTTGTTGCCGTCGGCGAGAATCCGCTCGCTGAAGGCGGCCGTGTTGCTGGCGCCGTCGGTGATGTCCCGGATGCGGATCGCGCTGCGATAGAACATCACGCCGGTCTGCGCAGGGAGCCCGGTGTTGGGGCCGGTCGGTTCCTGCCAGATCACGCCGGTCCCCTTGTTCGCCATGTAGTTGATGGCCCCCCCGGCGTTCGGCTGGTTGTTGACGCCGTCGCTGGGGCACCGCAGCGCGGGCAGCTCGGTCAGCCGGGCCGCGTCGTTCGCCGGATCGTTGTAGTTCAGGTTGAAGTTGATGCTGCTGTACAGCGGGGCCTGGTCGAAGTACGGCAGCATCTGGCTGATCGCCGAATAGCTCTTGGGGTTGTCCTGCTGCCCGAACGGGAAGCACAGGAAGTTGTCGTGATAGTTGTGCAGGGCGATGCCGAGCTGCTTGAGGTTGTTGCGGCACTGCGTCCGCCGGGCGGCCTCGCGGGCCTGCTGCACGGCCGGCAGCAGCAAGGCGATCAGAATGGCGATGATCGCGATCACCACCAACAGTTCGATGAGCGTGAAACCACGCCGGTTGGTCGACATGAGAGAACTCCCCAACGATGAAATTGAACGAGGACGAACAAGCGGGCAACGGAACTCAGCGCCGCCCCCCAGGCCAGACGCCGGGGAGGCGCGCAGCAGACGAAACGAAGTCAGGAGGACGCACAGCACCAGCCGCGCGAGGGAAGCCGGATGAAGAGGACCGCGGTGGGGCGATTCCGTCAGGCACGCGCCGGATGCCGGCCTGCTCGGGCCGACAACGCGACGGTGTCAGCGTGCGGAAGACGCACCGGCAGCGCGATCGCACTCGAACACTCGCGCGGAACGGGCCTCAGCAGGGAGGCCGTTCGAGCCGCAGCGGATGCGCGACGCCGCGGTCCTGGTCCGTGGCGGCAGGCCGCGCGGACCCACCACCCAGTTCGGGCAGCGCCGCAATGCGGCCGGTCATCCACTGTTTCTCCACGGACAGTTCGAAGACCGGCGCCGTCGGCATGCCGGGGGGCAGCGACTGCCGGCAAGACGGACCCTGGCACGGCCGCGGCGCGTGGTCCGACCGGTCATCCGGCCGCTGGGTGATCAGCCGTGGCAACCGGTGCAGCGGCGTTTCCAGATAATCGCCACAACTGGCCCAACTCGACGCCGGTGCGGCACAAACCGCACCAACCGCGACCAGGACCAGGGTCCAGACGCGGCGAGCAACCACGCTACGGGTCGGCTCCGGGATCATCGAGCGCCAGAAATCAGGACATGACAGGGATTCCCGGCAGCATAACCACGACTCCAGGGAGGCACAAGAGATTTCTGATGGGTGCAATGAATTACCACCGATCATCGCCGTCACGGCTTGACGAAGTTCATCGTGAACAACACCACGCCCCCCTGCAGCGAGAGAAACCGGAACCCGGCCGCCTCCGCCAGTTGCCGGACTTTGGCTCGGGACTGGTAATGCGGGTCGGGCAGCAGCTCGGTCACCGACAGGACGCCGCCCGGTTTCAGTGCGCGATGGCACTGCTGCAGCGCACCGGCCCGGTCGGGGATCTCGCCCAGCGTCGTGACCAGGAAGGCCACGTCGAAACTCTCGGCGGGAACCAGCGGCTGGGTGGCGTCGCCGAGGATCGCCGTCAGGTTCGTCAGTCCGGCCTGCGCGGCGCGTCGCGTGAGCCGGTCGATCATGCCCGGCTGGATGTCGATCCCGACCGCTTCCCCGCCCGGCAGCACGCGGCGGGCGGCGGGGATCAGCAGGCGTCCCGGTCCCGGACCGATTTCGAGGACGCGCTGCCCCGGTTTCAGGCCGATCCGCTCGAGCGTGATGTCCGTCCCGGTGAGCCGGCTGTAGAAGGAAGATTCCAAAGCCCACGCGAACAACGACGGACACGGCATCGACCACACGCGACTGACCCACCGCCAGCCGATGGCGACGGCGATCACCGTCGCCAGGACGGCGGCCACGATCACCAGGAGCTGGTTGATCGGCATGGGGGGACGCTTTGCGGGAACCGTTCGCCCATCACGATCTCAGCAGTTGGTCATACTCGCTGTGATGGCCGATCCAGAACCAAACCAGCCCTTCGGCTCTTTCGCGGGCCAGGGCGCGATAATGCAAACCCACTCGCACCGACCAGAGTGGACCGATTCGGCGAAACCGCAGCGATGGGTGCTGCGGATCCTGCCTCAAGCGTGCGAAACTCTTGTCTGCCAACTCGCGAACCGCTTCAGGCAGCGCGTGGTATCTCCGCCAGAAGTCCGGCGTGGTGAAATGGTTCATAGCGGCGTGCAGCGGCCCGCGTCGAAGTCGGCGTCCGCCTTTTCGATGGCCGCATCCAACCGACCGGCAGCCAGGTCTGCCTCAATCCGCCGGTCCCAGACGTCGGCCAAGTACTGCTCAAACCATTCCGCGAAGGCGCTCAATTCCTCCGCAGGCAGATGCTCGACGGCGGCTTCCAGCTCTTGCAGGCTCATCGCAAACTCCACGAACTTCCGTTTGTCCCAGTATCCCACCTCGGCTGACGAGTGACAAGATAGCCCTGCCCTCGTGCCCACGAGCCAAAGTCGGACCTATCGAGACTCAGCCGCGGCGGCAGTGCCCCTCAACGATGCAACGATCCTCTTTCACCTTCGCGGGTGACCGATGTTTCGATTCGCTTGAACGAGCTCGTCCCAGTTCGACTTGTGCCGGGCGACATAGTCGGCGCCGTGCGGCCCGGTCTCGCCGAGCCGCGTCCACAGCCACTCGAAGAACCCCAGGTCCACCGGTTGAGCGAGCCGTTCGTCCAGATCGTGCTCGAAGTGAAGCATCTCGGCGTACGGCGTGTGGGACTCGCTGAAGCCGATGTTGACGAACGCCGTCCCGCCCCAGCTCACGCTTTCGCGCCACACCAGCGGCGAAACATCGGCGGGCCGTCGTTGATCCAGATCCGACAGCTTCTGACTGATCCGCCGCACGGTCTGGTTGTACTGCCGAACCGGATTGATGGATATGGCCACCCAAGCGAGCGCCGCCAACACCAACACTACCGTCAAGCCGCCCCCGACCAGCAGCCGTCGCCGTTGTTTCGTGGTCGGCATGGTTGTCCTTCCGACTCAGCGCGACGTAGCCGCAGAACTCACAGGGACGAGGCGTTCGTGCGGCGCTGGTTCCGTCTTCCCCACCCGCACCAGCACGCACTTGAACGCCGGGGTTTTGCTGCGCGGGTCGGCGTGGCGCGAGACGAGGATGTTGCATTCGGGGTAGTACATCGCCGCGTTGCCGGGGCGGATCCTGTCGAACGCGGTGGCGATGACGCCGGGCATTTCGCCCGTGCTGCTGGTGACCGTCACGCGGTCGCCGTCGGCAAGACCCAGCCGGGACAGGTCGTCCGGATGCAAGAGGATCACGTCCCGGCGGTCGATCCCCCGGTACAGGTCGTAGTCCTCATACACGACGGTGTTGAACTGCCCCTCGCTGCGGATGGTCATCAGCCGCAGCTCGTCGGGGCCGCCCCATAACTCCGGCAACGGGTGCACGCGGAGTTGGGCCCTGCCGTTCGCCGTCGGAAACTGCGGCGTGTGGAACGTCCGGCCGGCGATCTGGAATTCCCGCTTCGTCTTGTCGATCTCGGCGAGCTGCTCGAAGCCCGGAATGATCTGGGCGATCGCCTCGCGGATGCGGCGGGTGGACTGCATCGACTTCCAGTCAATGGGGCTGCTGTCCCCGAGCACGCCCCGGGCGATGGTGGCAATGACCTCGATCTCGCTCCTGGGGCCTTCGTGCCTGCGCGGGCCGCCGTCGCTCAAACGGATGTAGTTGAACATCGACTCCTGCGTGGTCGGCTGCGGCTCCTCGTCCCGCGCGAGGACCGGCAGGATCAGCGTTTCTTTCGCCAGGCCGTGCGCGTGGCCGGTGTTGAGCGTGGTGTTGAGATAGACGACGAGATCCAGCCTGGACAGCGATTGCCGGGCGAACTCCGCATCCGGGTTGCTGCCGTACAGGTTGCCCCCCAGACAGAAGCCGACCTTCAACTCGCCCCGCTCGGCCCCCTCCATGCAGGCCAGCGTGTCCAGGCCGGCGGTCGTCGGCAGTTGCACGCCGAAGTGCGACTGCAGCCGCTCCAGCACGGCATCCTTCAGCTTGGGCGTCACGCCGACGGAGCCGATCCCCTGCACGTTGGAATGCCCGCGGATCGGCATCAGCCCCGCATTCGGCCGGCCCACCATGCCCCGCATCAAGGCGAGGTTGGCGATGGCCTCCACGTTTTCCACGCCGTGCGCGTGGTGCGTGATCCCCATCGTCCAACTGAACACGGCGTTCTTCGATTTGGCATACCGCTGCGCGATCGCGTCGATCTGCTCCCGCGTGCAGCCCGATTTGGCCACGATCTCGCTCCACGGCGTCGACAGCAGCCGGTGCGACAGTTCCGGCCAGTGATCGCAGTACGCTGTGAGGAACGCTTCATCGTGCGCGCCCAGTTCCTGAATCCGCTTGGCAATGCCGGTCAAAAGCGCCAAATCGCCCCCGATGTGCGGCTGCACGTACAGCGTGGCGATCTTCGTGCCGAACAACAGGCTGATCGGATCGCTCGGCACGCTGAAGTTGACCAGGCCGGTCTCGACGATGGGGTTGATGACGATCACTTCGCCCCCGCGGCGGCGGACGTGCTTGAGCGTGCTCATCAGCCGGGGGTGATTGCTGGCCGGGTTGCCGCCAATGATGAACACGCAGTCGGCGTGTTCGACGTCGTCGAGCACCAGCGTCGCCGTGCCGGTGCCGAGGACGCTGCTCAGCCCGACGCCCGACGCCTGGTGGCAGTAATAGCTGCAATTGTTGACGTTGTTGGTCCCGTAGACCCGGGCGAACACCTGCAGCAGGAAGCCGGCTTCGTTGCTGCTGCGGCCGCTGAAGTACCAGAAGGTTTCGTTGGGGGACGTGATCCGCAGCTTGCCGACGATCTTTGCGAACGCCTCGTCCCACGAGATCGGCCGGTAGTACGGATCCCCCGGGGTCAGCAGCATGGGCTGCGTCAACCGCCCGGCGGCTTCCAGCTCGCGCGGCGAGAAGGCCTGCATCTGCGCGGTGGAGTAGGTCGAGAAGTAGTCCGCCGGAATCGCCCCCTGCATGTCGGCGGCCATGGCCTGCAGCGATTTCTTGCAGACTTCGGGGAACATGCCCCGCTCGTTGACCATGCCTCCTTTCTGGCCCCCCATGCCCAGCGCGCAGGTCTTGCACGCGTTTTTGGAGCGCATGGCCTTCCAGAACTTCCACAGCCCGCCGGCTTCGCGGGCCTTGCGGAAGGTGTACACAATGGCGGGCCAGCCGCCGCCGGTGCGAACAGGACGCATCGAGGCCAATCCGTGAGGGAGCGTTCGGGGCAGACCTTCAACTTTAACGGCTGCCGGCGAGCGCCGCGACGGTGCGGCATCCGGGACCCAGCCACCGCGGTTTCGACGGACCTCGACCAACGCGGCCGTCCAAGCCCCCGCGCCCTCTCCCGCGCCGATTGACGGCACACCCCCGCCACAGTAGGCTCGCCGGCACCCGTCCCCCGTCTCCCAAGGGATCAACCATGTCCGATCAACCGGCCCGAACGTGCTCGGATTGCGATGGCGAACTGCAGGCCATTGTCGTCATGGACGTCGGCCATCAGGGCGCCGTCGGCCAGTTGCAGTACTACTCGAGCGGTGACAAGCGCAGTTTCTGGACCGGCAGGTTCCCGACGGCCGGCACCGTCCAGGCGTTCCTCTGCCAGGACTGCGGCCTGATCTCGCTGTTCGGCCAGCCGAAGCCGCGGGTTGAGCAAGAAGTCACGGAAGAGCCTGAGGAGTAGCCGCGCACAACCAATAGGACCTCCGCCATGCCCGACGCACCCCGCTTCCAGGCCGCGTACCCCTTTCAGCAGGACGTGCTGGCCCTGCCGGTGACCGACCTCGACGCCGCGGCGCAGTGGTATGGCCGGCACTTTGGCATGACGGCGGGTGGCTGGGTCGGAGTCTTCGACGACCCAGATGTGCCGCCCCTGGGTCGGCGCAAAGCCTTCGACCCAGCCACCCGTCGCGCTTGCTTGTGCACGCACCGCTCGCGAACATGAAGTCGCTGGCGGGCGGGTGGCGCCGGTTGGGCGCTTCGCCCTACCGGTGTGCCTCGGGCACAAGAGGTTTCGTCGCGATTCCGTTCGCGCCTCCTGCTGCTGTCGCAGCACAGGTAGCCGAAGCGGCAACCTGTGCCACCCGAGGAGATCGTGAAATCATCATGGAGCACTGTCCACAACCTGCAATCGACTCCCTATCCGTGCCTGCATCTCCGGCTCGCGTCGCGTGGTTTGCACCGTGGCGATGGTTCCACAATTGGACGCCGTGGAAACGGTGGACGCTGGTTGTGGTCGTAATCTTCGCGGGATACGCCGAATCGTATGTTGCGCTGAGCGTATTCTATTACCACTGTCGACCAATCTCTCCGAATTCCCACCCTGCGGTCCGGCGAGCATGGAGGCATCTCACGAATACCTATGGTCCTCTTCGGTTTGCAATGGAATGGATTCCCGGCTTGAAACCAGTCATGTACGTCCAGTACCACGCGTTGACCAATCCTCGCCGATTGAATGATTCACCCTTCAGTGAGAAATTCTACCGATAGGAAAAAAGCCTGTCGCCGGGGTGCCATGCTTGCCGCTCTGGGCAAGCATGTCTTGGCTACGGTCCCACGAAAAGACTCATGCTTCCCCAAAGCGGGAAGCATGGCACCCTGCCGCCGTGGAGCGCTCGCACGGCCGACACGGCCGTGGCGCCCAAGCACGGCCCTCCCCGAATCGCCCTTGATTGCCGCTCCGCCGCGGGCGAACATGAAGGCGCCGGCGGGCCGGAAGGGGCGTGCGGATGGTGTCGGTGCGGGAGTTTGTGCAGCGACTGTCGGACAGCCAACTTCTGTCGGCCGCCGAGGCCGAGGCGTTGTCGGTCTCCGCCGTTCCGACGGACGACGCCAGACCCCTCGTCAACGATTTGGTCCGCCAGGGCAAACTCACCCGGTTCCAGGCCAATGCGGTGTGGCAGGGCCGGCACAGTGAACTGGTCCTCGGACCGTACACGCTGCTCGATGTCATCGGCCAGGGAGGGATGGGCACGGTGTACCGGGCGCTCGATCGCGAGCGGCAGCGGACCGTCGCCATCAAAATCCTCAGCCCCGAGGCGATGAAGGCCCGCGACGCCGTCGACCGCTTCCGGCGCGAGGCCGAAGTCGTCGGCAAGCTGCGGCACCGCAATCTGGTGAGCGGGTTCGACGCCGGGCAGCTCGACGGCAAGCAGTACCTGGCGATGGAGTATTGCGACGGCATCGACCTGGACCGGCAGGTGGCGCAGCACGGCCCGCTCGCCGCCCCGGTGGCCGCCGCGTGCATTCTGCAGGCCGCGCGGGGGCTGGAGTACACGCACGAGCACGGCGTGCTGCATCGGGACGTGAAGCCGGCGAACCTGTTCCTGGTGAACGTGAAGGGGCAGCCGGTGGTCAAGCTGCTCGATCTGGGGCTGGCGTGGATTCATGACGCCTCGGCGACCAACGCCAGCGACCCCTCGGGCCGGCTGACGCAGAGCGACCGGATCATGGGGACGGTAACGTACATGGCCCCGGAGCAGGCGCTGGAGATTCACACCGCCGACCAGCGGGCCGACATCTACAGCCTGGGCTGCACGTGGTATTACCTGGTCGCGGGTCGGCCGATTTACGAGGCGGACAGCGTGCTCAAGCGGCTGGTGGCGCACCGCGAGTCGCCGATCCCCGAGTTGCCCGGCGCGAACAAGCCGCTCGCCGCCGTGTATCGCCAGATGGTCGCCAAGAAACCCGAGGAGCGATACCAGTCGATGACGGAGGTGATCGCGGCCCTCGAAGCCTGCGGCATCACCGACGCGACAGCCGCCGACGCGCTCGACCGGACGAAGAAGCGCTCGGCCCCGGTGATCGAAGTCGAACCGGAGCCGGAACCGCCGCCGCGCGAACGGCTGGCGACGCTGCCGTCGTCCCCGCGCAAAAAAGGAAAGGGCAAAGGCCGCGCGGCGAAGCAGAACAATCGTCCCCTGTTGATTGCCGGCGGCATCGGTGCGGCGCTGCTCGTGGCGATTCTGCTCGCCATCGCATTGTGGCCGCGGACCCCGAGCACGCAACCGGTGACGACGGTCGATCCCGCGGTGACGCCCCCCATCATCGCTGCGGAGGTCACGCCGGTCGTCGCCGCGAATGACGACCCGCCCCCCGCGCCGCCGGTCATTCCCGCCGGGCCGCCGCCCGATGTCACCGGCGAATACCGCGGCGAGATCACCGGCGAACCGTGGGGACTGCAGGTCCGCAAGCGCGACGACGGCACGTTCGCCGTCCGCGTGCTGAAAGGGGGCCTGCCCGGCGACGGCTGGGACGGCCAGACCGCGTACGATCTGACCGCCGCCGTGAACGACGAGGGCCGCATCGCGCTGGAGAAGAATCCGCGCGTGGCGGGCGCCTTCGACGCCGAACAGCTCACCGGCACAAGTGCCCTGGGCGATCCGTTTGTCGCCAAGCGCATCGACCGCCACAGCCCGACGCTCGACAAACCGCCCCCCGCGGAAGGCATCCTCCTGTTCAACGGCCAGAACGCCGACCACTGGACCGACGGCGTCGTCACCGCCGACGGCCATCTCGCCGCGGGGACGGCGACCAGGGCGGCATTTCAGGACAGCACGCTGCATCTCGAATTCCGATTGCCCAACAGTGCGACTCCCGCGGAATGTCAGGTGCTGTTGCAGGGCCGCTATGCGATCCGGCTCGCCGACTCGTTCGGACAACCGCCGACGTCGCAGAGCAGCGGGTCACTCCTCGGAGGCAACCCGCCCACGGTCGATGTCAGCCTGCCCCCCGGCGCGTGGCAGACCCTCGACGTCGCCTTCGCCGCGCCGAAGTTCGACAGCAGCGGCGTCAAAATCGCGCATGCCCGCGGCACCGTCCGGCTGAACGGCGTGATCGTGCACGACAACATCGAATGGACCGCCGCGGTCGGCAGCGAACGTCCCGATCCGGGTCCGCTGGTGCTCGGAACCAAGCCCGATCCGAACATCGTCTTCCGCAACGTCTGGCTGCACGAAGCCCGGGCCGCGGGGCTGATGGCGGCGAACCGCAAGGACTGGCCCGCCTTGCCGGACGCGCTGCAGACTCGCGTCCGCTCCGCCTACGGCCACGTGCACGACGAGTTCGCGTTCGTGCAGACGCTGCCCTTCGACGACTTCGCCAAACTCGCCGAGGGAATGCTCGAGGCCGGCTATCGCCCCGTCCGCGTGCGGCCGTTCCCGGTCGGCAACAACGTGCAGACCGCCGCGCTGTGGCATCGCGACGGCCACGAATGGCAGTTGACCACCGGCAGCGTCTCCGAAACGCAATCGCAGGCCGAGCGGCTGCTCGCCGAAGGACTCTGGCCGGAGGACATCGCCGGGTATCTCACCCGCCGCGGCGAGGTGTACGTCACGCTGTGGGGCCGCTTGCCGCAAAAGCCCGCGGAAGAGGCCCGCGTGTATCCCGGCGTGCGGCATCTGGCCTTGCGGTCCACGTTCAGCAACCTGCCGGACAGCGGCTTCGCCGAGCGGATCGACCAGGTCTTCACCCCCGCCCGCGGGCAGGTGCTGCACAGCACGCTGTGGTGGAAGAGCAGCACCCGCACCGAAGGCTGGTACGGCGACCAGGCCTATTACGAGAGCCACGCCAAGGGCTTTCAGATCGACCTGTGCATCACCCGCGGCCCGCTCTCCGGCGCCCCGGCGTACTCGTGGTGCTCGCTCGTCGAGAAACCGGCCGGCGTGGAAAGCCTCGAACTGCACGGCCTCTCGCCCGAAGCGCACCTCGCGAAGTGCGTCCAGCTCGTCGAGGAGGGCTACCGCCCGGTGGTCCTCGGCACCGCGCAGGTCACCGGCAACCCGACGATGCAGACGTGCTCGCTGTGGCACCGCCGCACGCCGTGACACCGGTGAGCGGCGCGATGACATTGTGGCGACGTTCTTCAGCCCCAACGGGGCGCAGGATCGTAGCCCCAGGCGTCAGCCTGGGGAATGGGGACGATGAGATTCGCAAGCCCCAGCGGGGCGACAGAGCGTAGCCCCACCCGTGAGCGTGGGGAATGACCGCAATCCATGATGCGAGCCCCGGAGGGGCGGCAGAAGGCCCACGATGAATATCGGCGCTGTCGCCCCTTCGGGGCTTGGCCTGCATTGATGCGCCACATTCCCCCGGCTCACGTCGGGGGCTACGGTCTGCCGCCGCTCCGCGGCTCTCCACCGGCGGGAGCGCGCTTTGGCCCTCGTGCCCAAGCTCCCCAGTGTGCTCAAGGATTCGGGCTTGTGTGCCACGGCCGTGTCGGCCGTGCGAGGATGCACGCGATTCGGAGCGCTCGCACGGCTGACACAGCCGTGGCACACGATTTTCAACAGCTTGTCCCGCTTAGGCACGCCCTCGCCGCCAAGCTCCGCTTGGCGGCGCGCGTTGGTCAGGCGACCTCCCTCGCGGAGACCGCCGCCGCTCCGCCGCGCCTCCCCGGCGCGCACGCCCAACGCCGCATTTCCACTTGGAAAACCGGGTGTTTGCAAATGTTTGCGCGAC
>Ga0073934_10007102_pt1 | contig 15832 bp, 14 predicted proteins | sample LarsenN4metaG_FD_76834 | JGI IMG/M metagenome (GOLD analysis project Ga0073934, IMG submission 76834) | Hot spring sediment bacterial and archeal communities from British Columbia, Canada, to study Microbial Dark Matter (Phase II) - Larsen... ...
CACGACAGCTCGGACTACATGACGCAAGTCCCCGCCGGATAACGGCCGAACGCGTTCGTCGAAATCAATGAGGAAATCGGAACTACTGAGTCTGCCAAAAGTCAGTCATGTGATTTTTTCCGTAACCCTCTTCGTGGCATCGACTTCGTGACCCTTCGTGGTCTTTGTGGTGAATAATCCGGGCTAAGGATGCCCCAGTGTCCTGCGATGCGCTCGCGTGGCGGTCTCGATTTGCTCGCGGCTGTCGAAGGGCAGGTACGCCGCGCGCATCACCAGTCCATAGGCTTCGCCGACCTTCCACTGCGGAATGAACCACTCGAAATCCCACGCCGGGTTTCCCGCTCCGCCACCGGAGGGGGACTGTACCAGCCACACCTGATCGCGGGGCCGGAACATCTGCACGTACGCCATTCCATGGCTGACACCGTAAAACCACGGCTCGGCGTAAACGTACTTCGACGGATGATTCACCAGCGTCAGAGGAAAATCGTCGTCGACGTTCGGCCTCCACTTCGCGCTGGCAGGAACGTGGCAGGCATCTACGCCGTGTGCCGGAGTGACCGCGCGGATCCAGTCCGACACGGCCGCTTCTCTGCGGTTCACTTCGCGGCCTCGAAAGTGAATCGCCTTGTCTTCGGGCTGCTGGATGTAACTGGCCCAAAACAAGCCGATGAAATCCCGCGCAAACGTGTCGGCCCGCGGAATGCACTCGAAGGTGTATTCGATGACGCCGTCTTCAAGCAAGTGGTAGCGGCCGCAACTTTCGAGTTGAAACGTGCCGGTCGGAGGCTGATACACCTCGACCGTGAACTCATCGACGAGCCGCAATTGCATCGGAAACGCCCGTGGCTCGAACTTCACCTTCAGCCCCGTCGTGGTACCGTCGTGAATGTGCTCGAAATTCAAGCCGGCGACGCCGGGCACGAACAGGTTCTCTGGCCGCTTCCCATGCGAGAGTTTTGCGACGCCGTTGTATCCCTCGCGGTGGCCGGGGAGGTCGGGGAGATCGATGGCGGCGTTATCAACAACGACCGCCGTGATGTCGCCGCGCCGCAGAACTACGTGGTGGGACTCAGTCGTTTGAAAGGTGACAGAGGGGTTGGTAAGGCTCGTGACTCGGGACGCCGCATGGGGATGCTGCGCGAAGATCGACGTCGCCATCGCGATGACGGCCACGGCGAGAGCGGACGAGAACAGCAACGATGGCATCGGCAGCCCCTTCCCTCAACGGATAGTGAACGAAACGGCACTACAGTCTTCGACGGAGAATCGGATCTTCGGTGCCTGACCTGAACAGGGCCTTCCGTGCAAATGTGACCGAAGCAGTCTTGCCCAGTCCACAGGATTTGCCATAATTTCGCTTCAGATTTTGCTGACAGATCTTCCGCCGTTCGGCGGTTTCCCACAACCTTCTCCATTTTCATAACCGATCTCCAGAACTGGCTGGAGTTGCTGTGTCGGGCGAGGCTATACTCCAGCCCTGCTTGTGTTGCCAGCGTTTGGACTTGCGTCAGCGAATCGTCCAGGGACGGCGGTCGGTGGCGCTGCCGTATGCGACCACAAGCGACGGCAAGGACGCAGATGATGTACGATAGCACTCTCGCCCCAAGCGTCATGTCGATGGAGGCGCCGGTGATTGAATCGCTCGGCTCGTCGCGGAGCGCGCCGACCACTGTCGACGTGGAATCGCTCTCCAACTCCGGCTGGAGCCGGCGGACCAACTCGTTATTGGGGGTGCAGATTGTCGCGACGGGCTGCTATGTCCCGGAGCGAATTGTCACCAACGACGACCTGCAACTGCTTTACGGCTGCGATTCGGACTGGATCGAGCAGCGGACGGGGATCTTAAGCCGGCGGTATGCCGCACCCGACCAGGCCACAAGCGACCTGTGCATCGAAGCGGCCCGCCGCGCGCTGCGAGCCGGTCGCGTCGACCCGCGCGAGGTTGACCTCGTGGTGGTGGGTACCTTTTCTCCCGACTACCTCTGCCCGTCGACGGCCAACCTCGTGCAGGATGCCTTGGGAATCGACGGGCCGGCCATGGACCTTCAGGCCGCGTGCGCCGGCTTCATGTATGCCCTGATTACCGCGTCGCAGTTCGTGGCGGCGGGCACCAGCCGCATGGCGCTCGTCATCGGCGGCGACTGCAACAGTCGCATCGTGAACCCCCAGGACCAGAAGGTCGCTCCGCTGTTCGGCGACGGCGCCGGCGCTGTGCTGCTGGCGCGCGGCGACGCGCATCAGGGACTGGTCTGCTACCAACTCGGCTCCGACGGCAGCGGTTGCTCGTTGCTGGATCGCAAAAGCGGCGGCAGCCGAAACCCGTTGACGCACGAAACGCTCGAAGACGGTTCCGGCTTCCTGCAGATGGACGGTCGCAACGTCTTCAAGTGGGCCGTGCGGGCGGTGACGCAAACGATCGAGCTGGTGCTGGAGAAATCGGGGCTGGGCGTGCACGACGTCTCACTGTATGTGCTGCACCAGGCCAATATCCGCATCATCAACAAAGTGGCGGAGCAGTTGGGCATTGCCCCCGACAAGATCTTCAACAACCTGCAGGACTACGGGAACACGTCCGCGGGCTCGATTCCCATCGCGCTCGACGAAGCCTATCAGCGCGGCCTCATTCACCGCGGCGACACCATCGTCCTCAGCGGCTTCGGCGCCGGCCTGACTTGGGGCACATCGTTGTTCCGGTGGTGACTTTAAAACCCCGAGCGAAAGCGAGGGAGTGTTGACATGAAACGTGCCGCGCTCGAGCGCTCGCGCACCCTTCGAGAATGGCGCCGACGGCTGCCCATGGATGCCGACCTGGAACCGGGACGGTTCCGCAAAAGACGCACGGTGCACGGTTGTCCTGGACGATGCAGTCATTGCCGCGCTCTCAAAACGACTCCTGCGCGTCAACAACGTGTGGCTGATATTGTGTAAAGAGAGTCGTTGAGCGAATGGTAAGCTAAAAGAAGGAACTTCCTCGCTGGCGCTCGGGGCTTTGAGTCAACCCCGAGGATGACACCGCTCGTGGATGGACTTGATGCGGCTGTGGTCCACCTGCGTGTAGATTTGCGTCGTGCGGATGCTGGCGTGGCCGAGCAGCTCCTGCAGGGCGCGGATCTCCGCGCCGCCGGCGAGCATGTGCGTGGCGAAGCTGTGGCGGAGCGTGTGCGGGCTGACGCCGCGGCTGACGCCGACGCGCGCGGCATAACGCTTCACCAGCTTCCACACGGTGATGCGGTTCATCGGCCGACCGCGGTGGGAGAGAAACAGGGCGCCGTCGCGATCAAGTCCCGCCAGCAGCGGGCGCTCGTGCGCGAGATACGATTCCACGGCGGCTCGCGCGACGGGATTCAGTGAAACGATCCGTTCTTTATTGCCTTTCCCTCGGCACCGGCAGAAGCCGGCGTCGAGTTGTACGTCGGGCAGCGTCAAACCGCAGACTTCCGAGGCCCGGCATCCGGTTGCGTACAGCAGCGCCAAGACCGCTCGGTCGCGGAGTGGCCACCGATCGTGCGACGACGGCGCGGCCAGCAGCCGGTCCACCATCTCCGGGCTGAGCACTTTCGGCAGGTGCTGCCACAGCTTCGGCGAGTTGACGAGGTCCACCACGCTGTCGGCCACGACGCCTTCGAGCATCAGGTAGCGGAAGAACATCTTCACCGAGACCAGATTGCGGGCCATCGACGACGTTGCCAGCCCGCGCTCCTGCAAGTCCTGCAGGTAGCGAGTAAACAGACCGACGTGGATTTCCTGAAGCGTCGACGGGCCGTGCCGGCGGTACCACTCGCAAAATCGGACCAAATCCCGCGAGTACGCGGCAACGGTGTTGTCCGTCAGCCCGCACTCTGCCCGCAGGTAGTGCGCGAAGCCGCCGACGTGCTGCCCCAGATCGGCAGGCAGTCTCTCGGCCGAAGCGGCGATGCCAGCGGGACGTTTGCGGGGTGGCATGAGACTCCCCAATATTGGGTCCGGTCTGGTTGCGCCTTCGTCACACCCCTGCAGAAACTTGAGAAAACCCGTGCAGAAACCGCGAACGAGGTTTTCTGTTGAAACTTTGTGCGCCGCTGCGTGTTTATTTAACGTGGATCGTGCCGTCCAGTGGTGTCTGCGGGGCTTTTTAATACCCGCCTCTGCCGGGTCAAGACCAACGCGGAAACCAGGCTACTGGTTGCACTCCATGCGGTCGTGGGGTCGTTGATTCCTTTCCATGAGGACAGCTCGATGCAGCGCCGGATTCCGATCGCGGTAGCGGGGATGGTCGCGACGGCAATGGTCGCCATCTGGTCGGCCAGAACCTCTGCCGAGCGGTCGCTGCTGACGAACTCACAGCTTTCCGCGTCTACCGCCAATGCGCTCGCGCCCGACGGTTTCGAGCTGGCTGGCGATGCCGCTTATGGAGAGCTGGACCGCCTCCAATTGGAGCACGCCGGTCGCGGCGTGCGGCTCATCTCCGGGCGCGACGAGAACGGCGACGCCCGCCGTGCGGGATCGGTTTCGACCCGTGTGACCCAGGTGACTCCCGAGCGCGGCCGATGGTTCCGGTTCCGCATCCGTGCGTTGTGCCAGGACGGCTTCAAAGTCGAAAAGGACGCGTTGTACCTGAACGTCGAGTTCTTCAAAGACCGCGGGACGAATCCGCTGGACCACGTCCGTAAGGCGATCTATCCACTGGTGGAGCGTGATCGTACGAACCTTCGCGACTCGGGAACAAACCGGAGCCTGGGTTTAGCGGCGTGGCGATCCTATGACCTCGAATTCCGCACTCCATTTCCCGAAGTCGATACGCTGGTGCTGACCGCCGGTTTCGAGCACGGCGTCGGTCGCGGCGACAATGCGGAGTTCTGGATCAGCGAGTTCGAGCTGGTTCCCATCGCCGAACGAGTGCTAACCGCTCCGCGTGAGAAGGCCGACCCGGCGACGTCGTCGCCGGCGGAACTGGTTCCCCTTGGCGGCCGATGGTATTACGATCCACGTGGCGACAGTCCCACACCTCCTGCGCGATTCGACCACACGAATGCCGATCGCCTCTGCTACCGTTCGGACCGCATCGAGACGCCGTTCGTGGACAACATGTCGTCGTGGCTGCGGGCCGGCTATCTGGATCGCTCGCGGCAAGTGGTGTCAGAAGACCGCTTCGTGCCGGATAACCTGGTCATCACCATCACCAAGACTCACCTCTTAGCCCACTCGCAGGATTTGCCGAACCATCCCACCGCCGTGTTTCCCGATCGCTGGCGCGTGCTGGACGGCAACCCGAATTACATCAGCCAGCAGAACTTCACCTGGTTGATCCCGTTGGAGCCGCAGGTCAACCCGCGGCACGTCGCCATGGAAAGCGGCAATCAGAACGGCGCCCTTCCAATGGGGCCGATTGGCATGGCGGTGAACGGCGTGCCCTTCTTCAACCCCTTCGATGCCGGGGCCGAAGACGCGGTGTGGCGGCTGGACCGCTGCTGCGGCCATCCCTCGCCCGACGCCGCGTATCACTATCACAAGTACCCCGTCTGCACCAAGAGCCCGTGGAGCGATGACGGCGAAGAGCATTCGCCGGTAATCGGTTTCGCATTCGACGGCTTTCCGATTTACGGCCCGTACGAAGCCAAGGGGGTACTGGCGAAGGACTCGCAGAGCAATCCGCTGAATGAATTCAACATTCACCACGACGATGTGCGCGGATGGCATTACCACGTGACGCCAGGCAAGTTCCCGCACATCATCGGCGGATACTGGGGCGTTGCCGAAACGCGAAACCAGGGGCGTCCTCCTCGACCGGTTGGGGGCGCAGGTGGGTTCGGATTGCCATTCGGCCCGCAGCGGCCGACGCGATAGCCGCCGTCCGATCTGGGCGGCAGCATCATCGTCGCGAAAAAAAAGAGTTCGGATGGCTTGCCATTCCAGTGCCGGCAGCTATCATACTGACATTGAGACTCAGTCTCACAATCGCCGAGGCCGCAGCCAGCTTCTCGCTCCCTTGAGCCAGCCACGCTCGGATGACGGCTCCCGACGTCCGGGAGTCGCCCGACTTCACTTTGGCTCAGGAGAATGCACATGGCTGCTTTTCCCCGACGCCGCTGCCGCGGCTTCACGCTCATCGAACTGCTCGTAGTGATCGCGATCATTGCGATCCTCATCGGCCTCTTGCTTCCCGCCGTTCAGCAGGCCCGCGAGGCGGCACGCCGCACGCAGTGCATCAATAACCTCAAGCAGATCGGCCTGGCCCTGCACAACTACCACGACAACCACAACGCGTTTTGCAATTCCGACGGTGGTGCCGCCGATCTCTCCGGTTCGAGCGCGTTTGCCGCGATTCTGCCGCATCTCGACCAGTCGTCCATGTACAACCTCTACAACTTCCAGGCAGGCAACTCGAACCCGGCAAATCAGCAAGTCGTGTCCCAGCGAATCACCGTCTATCTGTGTCCGACGGCGATTTTTCCCCGTCCTGTGCCGAACGGCTGCACGTCCATCGCGGGTACAAACCTCGACGCCAACCGCGCTCCGGGCACGTATGCCGTCTGCACGGGTACGGGCGATCCGTGGGGACCGTGGCCGGGCAATCCCACTGCACCCCCCTGCAATGGCGCGATTGTTCCCACGCAATCAGGTATCACGCGAATGCGAGATCTCGTGGACGGGTCGAGCAACACGCTTCTTGTCGGCGAATCCGACTGGAACTTGCCCGACTATCTCTACACATCGGGATCGTGCATGGGTGAAAAACGCTGGGGTTTCACGTACTGGGCGTCTCCCTATCCGCTGTCGACCGCCTTCACCGTGATGCCGCCGTTCAATCCGAAATCCGGCGGCAGCGCCGTCCTCAGCCGGTTCCGGAGCGATCACGCCGGCGGTGTGCACTTTGTCCTCGGAGACGGACGCGTGCGGTTCGTCAGCGAGAACATCGACCAGGGCACGCTCAACGCCCTGGCGACGCGGGCGGGCGGCGAAGTCGCGGGCGAGTTCTAACCAGCCAATTCTTTCGACCATGCCAGCGGAGACCCCACCATGTTTCCCCGAACCCTTTACATGCAGTTTGTCGTAACTGTTGTCTTGATAGCGGTGGCGAGCGGCTGCGGCGGTGAAGCAGGACCCAAGCGCTACGCGGTGCAAGGGACAGTGCGACTCGATGGCAAGCCGCTTCGCGCTGGCACAATTCGGTTCATCCCCCGCGCCCCAACCAAAGGGCCGGCCACCGTGGCTCCAATCGCCGATGGCGCCTATTCAATCCCGTCACATGGTGGGGCGGTGGCGGGATCGCATCGCGTCGAGATCGAAAGCCGGGTGGACCTGCCCTTCGAAATCGACGACGAGCGGGCCTATGCCCAAATGTATGCCCAGTCCAAAACTCTGCGGCGACAAAAGCTGCCTCAGCAGCCAGTGCCCGCGGAATACAATCACCAGTCCAGGCTGACGGCCACCGTCACTGGGGACAGCGACAACACGTTCGATTTTGACCTGAAGTTGGCCAGCCGCGCCAATACGCGATAACCATCCTCCGGGACGGAAACCATCATGCGAGCAATGTGGCGGTGTGTGGCAGCGGCGGTCGCCCTGGCGATCGCTCCTCAATGGGCGGCAGCCCATTTCCTGTGGATCGTCGCCGGAGGGCAATCGCCGGACGGCAAGGTGCACCTGTACTTCAGCGAATCGGCGTCGCCCGACGATCCCGATCTGCTCGATCGTCTGAAGGGTCTGCGGTTGCGACAAGCCGTGCCCGGCCGGCTGGAAGAGTTGCCAATCACCAAGGGCGAAGATTCGCTCGTCGCCTTGTCTCGGCAAGCCGGCGCTTCCACCCTGTTTGTGAGCCACACCTATGGCGCAATCACGCGCGGTGAGGAGACATTCCTGCTCAAGTACCATGCCAAGTGTTACAGCAGCGAGCGGCCGCAAACGTGGATTGCCGTCGGCGACGCCGAAGCCCTGCCGTTGGAGATTGTGCCGCGTCTCGACGGCGACAAAACCGTGTTGACGGTGCTCTGGCAAAACACGCCGCTGGAAGGCGGCCTGGTGACGATCACAGGCGGCGGGCTCGACAAGCTCGAAGGCACAACGGACAAGCGCGGCGAGTTCGTCGCCGAGTTGCCGCCCGGCCGCAAATACTCCATTCGGGCAAAGCACTCGGATGACCAGGTCGGCGATCAGGATGGAAAGGCGTACAAGTCGGTCCGCCATTATGCCACTTTGGCGCTCGAGCTCCCCGCACACCCCCCCCAATCGAATCTGCCGCCGCTGGATCCGGGAATGACGAGTTTCGGCGCGGCGATTGTCGGCGATTATCTGTACGTCTACGGCGGCCACTTGGGGGCGGCACATCATTATTCGGAAGAAGGCCAGTCGGGTCGGTTCGCACGGCTGAACTTGAAGGAGCCCGGAGTGTGGGAAGAGCTGCCCAGCGTTCCCAAGCGGACGGGTCTGGCAATGGTGCCGCATCGTGGAAAAATTTATCGCATTGGCGGATTCGTGGCGAAGAACAAGGAGAGCGAAGAGCAACTGCTCGTGTCGACCAGCGACGTCGCCGTCTACGACCCGGCGACCAGCCATTGGACCGAGTTGACACCTCTGCCGGCTGGTCGGTCGTCGCACGATGCGGTCGTCATCGGCGATAAGTTGTATGTCGTCGGTGGATGGTCGCTCAACGGCCGAGACGACACGCAGTGGCACGACTCGGCGCTCGTTGCCGACCTGTCGCACTCGACACTCGCGTGGGAGTCAATTCCGGTTCCCTTCCGCCGCCGCGCGCTGTCCGTGGCAGAGTGGCACGGCAAACTGGTGGTGATCGGCGGCATGCAGGAAGCGGGCGGTCCGACAACGGCGGCGGCGATCTTCGATCCCGTCGCCAGCACCTGGTCAGACGGCCCGTCGATCGTGGGCAATGCGATGGATGGCTTCGGCTCGTCGGCGTTTGCCTTGGGCGACGAGCTGTACGTCAGCACCATGTCGGGGAAGCTTCAGCGGTTGTCGCGCGACGGTTCCCGCTGGCATGTGGTGGCCCAGCTCCAGCATCCGCGATTCTTTCACCGGATGCTGCCGGTCGACCGGGACCGCCTCCTCTTTGTGGGCGGCGCGAGCATGCGGTCCGGAAAGATTGGCGAATTGGAATGGTGGACCGCGGCGACGGATCACTGAGGACTTGGAGCCGGGGCGACCTGCCCCGGCTCTTATGCTCAGTCGCCGAGGATGAGGTCGCCCACAAGCGCCGGGACCGGCTCGACGGAATGACCGCGCAAGTCGGCGAGGGACGTGTAATCGCCCGACTTGAGGACTTCCAGCCGCTGCAGCACGCCGTCCCCGTCGGGAACGCAGGCCAAAACATAGGACTGCCCCCGGACCGCGATGTTGCCCGATTTGAGGTCGACCACAACGGCAGTCGCCTCGTCGATTCCCAGACCAATCTGGTCGGGATGCCGCGACAGCAGTTTCAACATCCGTCCGGTGCGGTTGCGGCGGAGGAAATGTTGATCCACGATCACGCCGTCGAGCAGGCCAAAGCCGCGGCTTTCGATCGGCTCGCGCTTGCCGCCGGCGACCATGACGTTCGTCACAGCCGAGGCGCCGGCCGATGTGCCACCAATCACGCCGCCGCGCTCCAAGACCTCTTTCAGCCGGTCTTCGACCAGGGTACCGCGGTACCACGCCGTGAACCAGGTTTGCTGACCGCCGCCCAGCCACACACCGGTGGCGGTGGCGAGAACCTGGGAGAAGTCGGGATCGTCGGCCTGTGAGCGGGACTCGGCGTGCAAAACGGCAACGTTCGGCACACCGAGCGCCCGCCATGTCTGGATTTCGGCAGCCCGCTGTGGACCATTGATGGGGGCTCCCGGAATGATCACCAGTCGCGCATTCGGCCCGCCCGCGAGCTCAACAAACTCGCGGCCGAGGCTGTCCGGGAGGTCGCCGCCACCTACGAGAAAGAGCGTCCCTGCTTCGCCGGTCATCGCGGCCGGCGCGGGATACAAGTCGTCGGCGAACTCCAGCACTCGGGCACGGGCAAAGTAGCCGGTTCCCAACACGAGTACAGCCAAAGCGGCCCACGCGGCAATCCGTCGCCGACCGAATCCTGCGAGCGACAACAAAACCCCTTTGGGTCGCAAGTCCATGGCGACCTCCTGATCTTTGTTCATCACAACCTTTGGAACCACGGTGAGCGGGAGACCGCCCGATGCGAAATGCGGATTGGTACCAGACGGCCGTCACATCGCCAAGACCGATTTGGTGATGGGAAATGACAAAACGCAGCGCGATGTGCACGCCCCTTAAGGTAATTTACGTCAGCATGATAGGCAGATGAACAGGAGAATGGCGGCGATCGATCCTGTTTTTTCGGAAATCCGCTGACACCTCGGAGCAGACGCATCCCTTCAGGTGAGACGTGAGGCGCCATCGGGAAGTTCCGCCGGCGTTGTGGGGCCGGGACCGCGCGCCTCGGATCTGCGGTTCTCGCTCACGCGGTCCCGCCGTGCCGGTATTTCAGCTCTCCACCCACGAATACCAGCTCTGCGCGGCCGCGGACTTGCCAGCCGGCAAAGGGCGTGTTGCGGCTCTTAGAGGCGAATTGACGCGGGTCGATCGTCCAGCGGACGTCGGGATCGATCACCGTCACATCGGCCGCGACTCCCGGAGCCAGCGTGCCGGATCCCCTCAGCCCCAACACCTGCGCCGGGCCGCACGTCAGCTTGGCAATCAGTTGAGGCCAGGTGAGATGGCCCGGATCGATCAATGCCCGAATGCTCAGCGGCAGCAACGTCTCCAGTCCCACGATGCCGAAGGGCACCACGTCCAGCTCCCGGCTGGTTTTCTCGGCGGCGCTCGGCTGGTGATCGGAGCTGATGGCATCGATGGCCCCGTCCTGAAGCCCGGCAATGAGCGCCTGCACGTGGTCGGCACTCCGCAGCGGCGGGTCGACCTTGTAGTGGGCATCGTAGGACTGCAGCTCGGTGTCGGTGAGCACCAGGTTGTGGATGGCCACGTCGGCGGTGACGGCGATCTGCCGGCGGCGCGCGCGGCGGATGGTCTCGACGGCATTCTGCGTCGAGACGCACATCAAATGAATCCGGCCGCCCGTCAGCTCCGCCAGGGCGATGTCGCGGCTGACCATGATGTCTTCCGCGGCGGCGGGCATGCCGCGCAGACCCAGCAGCGTGGAGTAATACCCCTCGTGCATCACGCCGCCGGCGGTCAGCGTGGCGTCCTGCGGATGGGTAAAAATGGGCCGATGGAACATGCGGGCGTATTCCAGCGCCCGGCGAAGGATTTCCGCACTTTGAATCGGTTTCTTCGCATCGGTGAACGCTACCGCCCCACCATCGGCAAGCTGGCCGAGGTCCGCCAACTCCTGGCCCGCATTATCGCGCGTGACGGCACCTAAGGGATAGACGTGGCAATGGTCGGCCCGTTCCGCCTGCAGCACGACGTACTCGGCCGCGGCCCGGTTATCGACCACCGGTCGCGTGTCCGGCAGTGCGGCAATGGCGGTGAAGCCCCCCGCCAATGCCGCGGCGGTGGCCGTCGCCGTGGTTTCATCCTCCTCGTAACCGGGATCGCGGACGCCCACGTGGAGATCGATGAGACCGGGACAAACGATCTTCCGCGAGCAATCGATCACCCGGTCGACGGAGACGCGAACGTCGCCGATTTCGACGATGCGACCATCGCGAATGAGCACGTCGGTGACTGCGTCCAGCTTGCGGGCTGGCTCGATCACGCGACCACCGCGCAGCAGCAGGCTGCTCATGGGCCGCCTCCTCCCGCACGCGCCGCCAACCGCGCCTGGTGACACAGCATCAGGCACGCCATCCGCACAAACAGACCGTTCGTCACCTGGTCGAGAATGACGCTGCGCGACCCGTCGGCCACGTCCGGCGTCAGCTCCACGCCGCGGTTGATCGGTCCCGGCGCCAAGATCAGCACGTCCTTCTTCGCCCGCTGCACCCGCGAACCGTTCATCGCAAAGAAATGGGCATATTCATAAATCGAGGGGAAAAACGCGCTGCGCTGCCGTTCGGCCTGGATGCGCAGCAGGTTCACGCAGTCGGCTTGGGGCAACACTTCGTCAAGCTCGTAGCTCACGTCCACTCCGAGCTGCTCGACGTGTGGCGGAATCAGCGTCGCGGGGCCGCAGACGATCACCCGCGCCCCCAGCTTTTTCAGTCCCCAGATGTCCGACCGCGCCACGCGGCTGTGCAGGATGTCCCCCACCAGAACCACCGTCAGCCCGGCCACCTTGCCGGCGTGCTCGCGGATCGTGAAGATGTCGAGCAGACCCTGCGTGGGGTGCTCGTGGGTGCCGTCGCCCGCGTTCAGCACCGACGCTTCAAGGTTCCGCGCGAGCAGATGCGGCGCGCCGGACGTGCTGTGCCGCACCACCATCAGCGTAACGCCCATCGCCTCGATGTTGCGCGCGGTGTCGATGAACGTCTCGCCCTTGCTAAGGCTGCTGCCGGCGGCGGTGAAATCCACCGTGTCCGCGCTCAGCCGTTTCGCTGCCAGGCTGAAACTCGTCTTGGTGCGCGTCGAGGGCTCGAAGAACAAGTTGCCGACCGTGACGCCCTTGAGGGCATCGAGCTTGGTCTCGCCTTCGGAATGCCGGCGCTTTAACGCAGCAGCCGTCTCGAGAATGGTGCCGATTTCGTCCGCGGAAAGCTCCTGCAGACCCAGCAAATGCGGGCGGTTCCAGTGCGGGGACGGAGCATCGGCATCCATGACAGTCACCACCGCGATGCTACCGCGACGACGGCACGCGTTCAACATCGCGCCAAAACCGCTTGCGGCTCACCGCGCTGGCTGCGATGTCCACACCAGATACGCCGCCAGTACCAGGCCCATCGCCGCCACCACGAACGCCAGAACCAGGCTCCACCACATGGAATAGTGCACCGGCTGCTGCTCCGCCGGGAGGCGACGGCTGTAGTGCAGGTGCCGCCACGCAGATATTGCGATGGCGCCGCTTCCCACCAGCACGAACGCCACGCCCAGAATCGTGGATACGTGTGGAATCGCGGGCGGCGCATGTTCCGGATGCAGCAGCCGCAGAAACAACCCGAACCGCGCGACAAGAAACCCGATGCCCAAGATGGTCAACCCCGTCCGCAACCACGCCAGCAACGTCCGCTCCGCGGCGAAGTAGGTGCGCGGGTCGTTGGGGGTGGCATCGTTCACGCGCGCTCCGGGAGAGGGCACGCTTCTGCGAAGCGTCGCTAACGGGGATTCAATCGCCCGCCGTATTGCTGCTCGTAATAGGTGCGGTATTCGCCCGACTTGATCCGCGCCACCCACGGTTGGTTCGCCAGATACCAGTCGATCGTCTGCTTCAATCCCTCTTCGAACTTTACCTGCGGCGACCAGCCGAGATCGAGGCGTGCCTTCGACCAGTCGATGGCATACCGCAAGTCGTGGCCGGGGCGGTCGGTGACGTAACGGATCAGGGTCCGCGGCTTGCCGAGCAGGTCGAGCAGCAGGTGCGTCAACTCCAGGTTCGTCAACTCCGAGCTGCCGCCGAAGTTGTAGACTTCGCCCACGCGACCTCTTCGCAAGGCCGCATCGATGCCGCGGCAATGGTCCAGCACGTGGATCCAGTCGCGCACGTTCTGCCCCGTGCCATACACGGGCAGCGGTTGATCGGCGAGCGCGTTCGAGACGAACAGCGGGATGATCTTCTCGGGGAACTGGTACGGACCGTAGTTGTTCGAGCACCGCGTGATCACGCCCGGGAAGCCAAACGTGTGGCAATACGCCCGCACCAGCAGGTCGCCCGCGGCCTTCGACGCCGAGTACGGACTGTTCGGCGCAAGCGGCGTCTCTTCCGTGAAAGCCCCCTCCTGGCCAAGGCTGCCGTAGACCTCATCGGTGGAGACCTGCACATACCGCGGCACGTTCCCCGCGCGGCAGGCGTCGAGCAGCACCTGCGTGCCGACGATGTTCGTCTGCACGAACGGCCCGGAGTCGAGGATGCTGCGATCGACGTGGCTTTCGGCCGCGAAGTTGATGACCGCATCGAACCGGCCATCGGCGATCAGCGGTTCAACAAGAGACCGGTCGGCAATGTCGCCACGGACGAACTCGTAGCGACTCTTCTCTTCTCCCCCCCTTTCCACGGGAGGGTAAGGGGAGGTTCTGGGATTGGACGTCGACTGCAGTTTTACCCCCCCAGACCCCCCCTTGGCAGGAGGGGAGAAAGAGGAAGCCAGGTCCGACAGGTTCTCGGCGTTCCCCGCGTAGGTGAGCTTGTCGAGGTTGGTGACCGACAGCTCCGGGTACGTCGCCAGCGCGTAGCGGATGAAGTTCGACCCAATGAAGCCGCAACCGCCGGTGACAAGCCAACGCATGGATGTTCCTGGATTATGCTGAGACACGCTCGCGGCGTGGACGAAGCACATTCGTTCGCGCCATTGAATCATCCACGTTACAGCGAGTTCAACGGCCGGCGGGAGCGGAAAAAGATCAATCTCATTGTGGATATTGGGGACGGACGCCGCTACCCTTCGTCCAACAGCGACAGAATGTCGTCCTATCAGCGTGTTCACCGTCGTTCGACGGTCATTCCTTTCGGTTCCTCCACCAGTAAGAAAGGCAGTTTCCTGTTTCGCGCATGTCGTCGCGGGTTCACGCTCATCGAACTCCTGGTGGTGATTGCGATCATTGCCGTTCTGATCGCCCTGCTCTTACCCGCTGTGCAGCAGGCGCGCGAGGCAGCCCGGCGGACGCAGTGCCGGAACAATCTCAAGCAGCTCGGTATCGCACTGCACAACTATCACGACACGTTCCTCGTGTTCCCGGCGGGCGAGTACCGTCAGTCGACCACGAATTTCAAAGGGAATTGGACGTGGTCGGCGAGCCTTCGCAAGTGAGCACGAAGGCGGGGCCCATTTCCTGCTCGGGGACGGAACGGTGCGGTTCATCTCGGAGAACATCAACCACTTGATCGATGCCAATGCCGGCGCCAACCCGAATCCGGTGAACTCGACCTACGAGTACTACATGGCGATCCAGGACCGGCAGCCTATCAGCGAATAATCGCTCGCCGTTTTGATCGCCAGATGCCACTGGCGGCGGCTTTGGGCCGCCAGTGGCTCTTCGGGAGTGACTTTTCGGGGTCGACTCCGCGTTGAGAGGTCGTTACGTGGTTGCCAAGAGCACTGGCGAGCGAAGAGGATCGCCAGTGGCATCCAGCATCACTCGGCCGCTTTCGGCGGCGGTGCGGATTGGTCGACCAGATCCGCGGGAATGCGGGCCAGCGAGACCACCTTGTCCCCCTCATCGAGTCGCATCAATTTCACGCCCTGGGTGTTGCGGCCAATCTCGCTGATGTCCTGCACGCGCAGCCGCTGGATCATGCCCTGCGCCGTGATCATCAGCACTTCGTCCCCTTCGGCGACGGCGGCAATCTTCACGGCGCGGCCGTTACGGGCCGTGGCGCGGATGTCGCGCAGCCCCTTGCCGCCGCGGTTCTGCCGGCGGTAGCTCTTGTTTGACGCTTCCGACTCTTCGGTAATCTCTTCTTCTTCATCGCCCCCCGGCGATTCGCCAGGGGCTAAGACATTGGATTCGTCCTGGGGTGCTGGCTCTTCACCTGACACCTGATCGCCGAGACCTGGCACCTCTCCGCCGCTGCCGAACGGGGTGCGCTTGCCGTAGCCGTGCTCGCAGACGGTGAGCAGGCTGTGCGCGGCGTCGGCGACGACCATGCCGATCACCTCGTCGTCGGGCGAGAGCTTGATACCGCGCACGCCGCCAGCGGCCCGGCCCATGGCGCGGGCGTCGGACTCGGCAAAGCGGATCGCCATACCTTTGGAGGTGGCGAGCAGCACGTCGTCGCCGGCGCGGATAATGCGGGCCTCTACCA
>Ga0073934_10007104_pt1 | contig 15828 bp, 11 predicted proteins | sample LarsenN4metaG_FD_76834 | JGI IMG/M metagenome (GOLD analysis project Ga0073934, IMG submission 76834) | Hot spring sediment bacterial and archeal communities from British Columbia, Canada, to study Microbial Dark Matter (Phase II) - Larsen... ...
ACCGTCATCGCCATCCGCGCCCCCGGCGGGCCGGAGATGTTGGTTCCGGAGGAGCGCCCGGTGCCGGTGCCCGGGCCAGGCGAAATCCTGGTGAAGGTCGAGGCCGCGGGCGTCAACCGGCCCGACGTGCGCCAGCGCCAGGGCACCTATCCGCCGCCCAAGGGCGCAACCGACATCCCCGGCCTCGAAATCGCGGGCGAGGTCGCAGCCCTGGGGCCCGAGGTCGTGCGCTGGAAGGACGGCGACAAGGTCTGTGCGCTCGTGGTCGGCGGCGGCTATGCGCAATATTGTCTTGCCCACGAAAGCCACGCGCTGCCGGTGCCGCCCTCGCTGTCGATGGTCGAAGCGGCCGCCATCCCGGAAACCTTCTTCACCTGCTGGCAGAACATGTTCATGCGCGCGCGCTTCGACCTCGGCGATTGGGTACTGGTGCATGGCGGCACTTCGGGCATCGGCACGACAGCGATCATGCTCGCCAAGGCGTTCGGCGCCAAGGTCATCACCACCGCGGGCTCGGAGGCGAAGTGCGCGGCGGCGAAAAGGCTCGGCGCCGACGTCGCGGTCAACTACAAGACCGAGGACTTCGTTGCGGTCACCAGGCAGGCAACCGGCGGTGCCGGCGCCAATCTGATCGTCGACATTGTCGGCGGCGATTACGTCGATCGCAATTACGAGGCCGCAGCCGAGAACGCCACCATCGCGCAGGTGTCGTTCATCGGCAGCCCGAAGGCCACGGCCAATTTCGCACGCCTGATGACCAAGCGGCTGCACCATACGGGTTCGACGCTGCGTCCGCGCAGCATCGCCGAAAAGGCCGCCATCGCCCGCGGCATCGAGGAGAAGGTCTGGCCGCTGATCGCCGCAGGCACCATCCGGCCGGTGATCGATTCCACCTTTCCGCTCGCCCAGGCCGCCGCCGCACATGCGCGCATGGAGTCGAGCCTGCACATCGGCAAGATCGTGCTGACGGTGTGACGTCGCATTCGCGCGCACGATCACGCGAGTCGGCGCGTGTGATGCGGGGCCTGCGGCCGGCATCGACCGCAAGTGTTGCGGCACGGCGGCCAGCGGAAATCCTTGCTCTTGCCGGCGGGCGAAGCTACTCATCGGCGCAGCGGGACGGGTCGGGGGGCCTCAAGCCGATGCGGCGCTGGCCGCGAAATTGGCGTATTGTTAAGGGCTTAACTGGTGGCCGGGGCCACGGAAGCAGCGGAGGTCGTGGTTTGGGCTTGCTGCGCGCCGCGCCGTTTGCGGTTTTGCTGATCGCCGCGTTGCTGCGCGCTGCGCCCGGCCAGGCGGTCGAGGCGGTGACCGTGCGCGCCGACGCGACGGCGATCGATCTCACCGGCGTCGCCGAGGTGCAGAAGACCGAAACCGACCGCATCACCGTACAGGCCGCGCCCGGCGCCGACGGCATCGTCCGCCGCATGCAGCAGATCGCGCGCGAGGGCTCGACCAACTGGGCCGTGTTCGCGCTCGCCAATTCCGGCGACGAGCAGCTCGACCGGTTGATCGTCGTTCCGCACTACCGGATGGTGGGATCGGGCCTGTTCCTGCCCGATCTCGGTCTCTCCCGCGTCGTCACCATCACACCCAGTTCGGGCGAACGACCCGAGGAGCAGTATAGCGCGATCGCCGACGTCTACCGGATCACGCTCGATCCCGGCACGGTCGTCACCTACATCATGGAGCTTCGCACCGACAAGCTGCCGCAGCTCTATCTGTGGGAGCCCGACGCCTACAAGGACAAGATCAACAGTTTTACCCTCTACCACGGCATCGTCATCGGCATCGCCGGCCTGCTGGCGCTGTTTCTGACCATCCTGTTCGTGGTCAAGGGCAGCGTCATGTTTCCGGCCGCCGCCGCGCTCGGCTGGGCGGTGCTGGTCTATATCGGCATCGACTTCGGCTTCTGGGGCAAGGTGTTCGACATGTCGTCGGGGGCCGAGCGCATCTGGCGCGCCTCGGGCGAAGCGATTCTGGCCGCAACGCTGCTCGTGTTCCTGTTCGCCTATCTCAATCTCGGCCGCTGGCACGTGCGCTACATGCACATTACGCTCGGCTGGCTCGCGGGCCTTGCCGCGCTCGTCGCGCTCGCGTTGTTCGATGCGGCGATCGCCGCCGGCATCGCCCGGCTGTCGCTGGTCGGCATTGCCGTGCTGGGCTTCGGTCTCGTCATCTATCTGTCCACCCACGGCTACGACCGCGCGGTGCTGCTGATCCCCACCTGGTTCCTGCTGCTGGTGTGGGCGGTGGCGCTGGTGCTCACCGTTACCGGCTGGGTGACCAACGACATCATCGGCCCGGCGCTGCTCGGCGGCCTCGTTCTTATTGTCATGCTGATCGGGTTCACCGTGATGCAGCACGCCTTTGCCGGCGGCATCACCCACAGCATCGTCACCGACGTCGAGCGGCGGGCACTGGCGCTCACCGGCGCGGGCGACATGATCTGGGACTGGGACGTCTCCGCCGACCGCGTCTACACGAGCCCGGAGACCGAGCATCTGCTCGGTCTCAAGCCGGGGACGCTGGAGGGACCGGCGGCGCGCTGGCTCGACGTGCTGCATCCGCTCGACCGCGACCGCTTTCGTGCCGCGCTCGACAGCGTGCTCGAGCAGCGCCGCGGCCGGCTGGTGCAGGACTTCCGCCTGCGCACGCCCGACGCCCATTACGTGTGGCTGTCGCTGAAGGCGCGACCGGTGGTCGGCTCCGACGGCGAGGTGGTGCGCCTCGTCGGCACGCTGACCGACGTGACCGAGTTCAAGACGGCGGAGGAGCGTCTGCTGCACGACGCCGTGCACGACAACCTTACCGGGCTGCCGAACCGCCAGCTCTTCCTTGACCGGCTCGAGGCCGTGCTCGCCTTCGCCAAGGCGGATCCCTCGTTCCGCGCCACCGTGATCGTCATCGACCTCGACCGGTTCAAGCAGGTCAACGACTCGGTCGGCATTGCGGTCGGCGACTCGATCCTGCTCACGCTCGCGCGCCGGCTGGCGCGGCTGCTCAAGCCGCAGGACACGCTCGCCCGCCTGAGCGGCGACCAGTTCGCCATGATCGTGCTGTCGGAAAACGAGCCGACACGGCTGATCGCCTTCGCCGAAACCATCCGCCGCACGCTGCGCGCGCCGATCACCTTCAACGACCGCGAGATCTTCCTCACCGCCTCGATCGGGCTTGCGCTCGGGGACGGCCAGCCGAACCGCACCGAGGAGGTTCTGAAGGATGCCGAACTCGCCATGTACCATGCCAAGCGCATCGGCGGCGACCGCATCGAGCTGTTCAAGCCGCCGATGCGCGCGCGCAAGACCGACCGGCTGACGCTCGAATCCGAACTGCGGCGGGCGCTGGAGCGCGAGGAGATCACCGTTCTCTACCAGCCGATCGTGCGGCTGGAGGACCGGACGGTCGCGGGTTTCGAGGCGCTGGCACGCTGGGACCACCCGAAGATGGGGCGCATGTCGCCGGCGGAGTTCATCAACATCGCCGAGGAGATCGGCCTGATCGTCGATCTCGGTCTGTTCGTGCTGGAACGCACCGCCCGTCAGCTCGGCGCCTGGCAACGCAATCTGCGTCTGCGCGAGCCGGTGTTCGCAAGCGTCAACGTGTCCTCGCGCCAGTTGCTGCGGCACGATCTGATCCACGACCTGCGCACCGTGCTGTCGCGCTCGGGTCTTGCGCGCGGCACGCTCAAGCTCGAGCTGACCGAGTCGCTGGTGATGGAAAATCCAGAACATGCCGCGCAATTGCTCGCACGCATCCGCGAGCTCGGCGCGGGCCTCGCCCTCGACGATTTCGGCACCGGGCATTCGTCGCTGGCCTATCTGCAGCGCTTCCCATTCGACACGATCAAGATCGACCAGTCGTTCGTGCGCACCAACAACAAGGGGGCGCGGCCGGTGATCCTGCGCTCGATCATTTCGCTCGCGCACGACCTCGGCATGGACGTGGTGGCGGAGGGCGCGCAGACGGATTCGGACGCCGTCGAGCTCTATCAGCTCGGCTGCGAGTTCGCGCAGGGCTACGCCTTCGGCGAGCCGATGACGCCCGAGGCCGCGCGCAAGCTGCTGCTGAGCGAGCAACTCGAACCGGCGCGCTGACCACGGCGCGGTCCGTCCGCGCGAACGCGAAGCCGGGGACGGTTGAGCGCGTGAGAGAGCGGCACGCAATCATGTTGCGTCGCCCATACCCGTTCCTGCTCAGGGGCGGGCAGCCCGTCGGTTCCGTGCCGCGCCGCCGCCTGCGGCGCTGAACGAGGGCGTTTCGGCGCAGCGGCGCCTATGCGTGCCCGACGTCGCTCGACAGCATGCCCGGCTGGATGCCGATCTTCTTCAACGCCCGCTCGTACTTGGCCTCGACGTCGGAGCCGAAGATCAGGTCACGATCGGCGGCGCAATGCAGCCAGCCGTTGTGCTGCAACTCGTTCTCCAATTGCCCCGGCGCCCAGCCGGCGTAGCCGAGGGCGAGCACGGCGCTTGCCGGTCCGTCGCCGCGCGCGATCGCCTTGAGGATGTCGAGAGTGGCGGTGAGGCAGATGCCGTCGTCGATCGGCAGCGTCGAATTCTCGATGAAGAAGTCGGAGCTGTGCAGCACGAAGCCGCGCTCGGTCTCCACCGGACCGCCCCTGAGCACGGTGAGCGCGGCGCGCGACGGCAGACGGATGCGGTCGGCGGCGGGAATGACGTCGAGCTTCACCAGGAGATCGGCAAAGCTGATGTGCGGAGCCGGCTGGTTGACCACGATTCCCATCGCGCCTTCCGCGGAATGCGCGCACATGTAGATGACGGTGCGAGCGAACCGTTCATCCTGCATGGTGGGCGTGGCGATCAGCATCTGCCCATCGAGGAAGCCGTGCCCGGCACCCGCTGCCCTGGCAGAAAGTCTGTGCATCGTAGCCATGCGTAAAGGTTACCCCGATCGGCTCGGATTGGGAAACAAAAGTTGCGCCCGCTCCACCCCGTTCACGAGCATTTCAGTGGTCCGTGTGCGGCGCTTCGAATAAAGGGGACGCATGGCTCCGTCGTTCCGATGGCTGTCCGGGCTCCTGCTCGCGGTTCCGCTCTGGGCGGGGACGACCGCCGCAACGGCGGGCGAGGCCTCATCCTGGACCGATGACATCGGTTCCTCCGCGCGTCTGATTGCGGGAAGCGCGCACGGTGGCGCCGACACCCGCGTTCTGCGTGCGGGCCTGGAGATCAGGCTCAGGCCCGGATGGAAGACGTACTGGCGCTATCCCGGCGATTCGGGGGTGCCGCCGTCGCTCGATTTTGCCGGCTCGGACAACGTGGCGTCGGTCACGGTGCTGTACCCGGCGCCGCAGCGGTTCGCGGATGGGGCCGGCGGCTCCTCGATCGGCTATGACGGAAACGTCGTGTTGCCGTTGCGCGTCGTGGCGCAGCAGGCCGGCCGACCCGCGACGCTGCGCCTGAAGCTCGACTACGCCGCCTGTGAGAAGATCTGCGTCCCGGCTCAGGCCCGGCTCGAGTTGACGCTGACCGGCGCGGCGAGCGTCCACGACGCGCTGATCGAGGACGCCGAGGCGCGCGTACCGCAGCCGGCTGCGGTCGGCGAGGACGGGGCGCTGGCCATCAGGGCCGTGGGGCGCGAGACGGTGGCCGGCAAGGCGCGCGTGATCGTTGACGTGACCGCGCCAGCGGGCACCGAGGTCGCGCTGTTTGCCGAGGGGCCGACGGCGCAATGGGCGCTGCCGCTGCCCGAGCCGATCGCGGGCGCGCAGCCTCCGCTTAAGCGCTTCGCCTTCGAACTCGACGGCCTGCCGCCGGGTGCGACCGCATCGGGCGCGACGCTGCGGCTTACGGCGGTGGCCGGCAGGCGCGCGATCGAGGTTGCCCACCGTCTCGATTGACAGGCCTGCCCTGCCGAGGGAGGACCGAAGGGCGGCGTGGGTGCGCCGCGGGTGCGGCTCCTTAATGCTCGCTTCGCACCGTCCGCCCCGGGTTTCACTTTTGCGGCCCATGCTCTAGGTTTGGGCCGATCTTCAGACCCATAACCATGCGAGAGGATGGAAGCCATGGCTATCAAGGTGGGCGATCGCTTGCCGAATGCGACTTTCACGGTGATGACGGCCGAAGGACCGAAGCCGAAGACCACCGACGAGATCTTCAAGGGCAAGAAGGTGGTGCTGTTTGCGGTGCCGGGTGCCTTTACCCCGACATGCCACAAGAACCACCTGCCGGGCTTTGTGAAGAACGCCGCGGCAATCAAGGCCAAGGGCGTGGACACGATCGCCGTCACCGGCGTCAACGACGTGTTCGTGATGGAGGCCTGGAAGAATGCCACCGGCGCCGACGGCAAGATCGATCTGTTCCTGGCCGACGGCAGCGCCAACTTCGCCAAGGCCATCGGTCTCACTGCAGATCTGACCGAGCGTGGGCTCGGCGTGCGTTCGCAGCGCTATGCCATGGTGGTCGAAGACGGTGTGGTCAAGACGCTCAATGTCGAAGACGCCCCCGGCAAGGCTGACATTTCCGGCGCGGACAATCTTCTGAAGAGCCTGTAGCCAAGAATTGCGATGCTTGCGATTGCGCCTCTCCCTCGGGGGAGAGGCGCACGTGCGCTGTTGCGGCCGCGCTACGTCTTCTTGGCGCGCATTTCCTCGATCGCCTGGCGTGCCAGCGCGTCCGCACGTTCGTTCAGCTCGTGGCCGGCGTGGCCCCGCACCCAGCGCCAATGCACCTTGTGGCGCGCCATGGCGGCGTCGAGCCGTTTCCAGAGGTCGGCATTCTTGACCGGCTTGCGGTCGGCGGTGCGCCAGCCGTTGCGCTTCCACGTGTGGATCCATTGCGAGATGCCGTGATGCAGGTACTGGCTGTCGGTGTGCAGTTCGACGGTGCACGGCTTGGTCAGCGCCTCGAGCGCGGCGATTGCCGCCATCAGTTCCATGCGATTGTTGGTGGTGTGCGGTTCGCCGCCCTTGAGTTCCTTCTCGTGCTGGCCGAAGGTGAGGATGGCGCCCCAGCCGCCCGGCCCCGGATTGCCCGAACAGGCGCCGTCGGTGTGGACGATGACATGCGGGCCGCTGGTCACGCCCGCGCCCTTTCGGCGGGCAGTCCGTAGTCGCGCAGGCTCGCCGCCCTCTGGTGGAAGCGCAGTTTGCGGAAGTATTCGAGCGGATTCTTGGGGCGCACCATCGCGCCCTGCGGGACATTCAGCCAGTCGACCAGCCGCGTCAGCAAGAAGCGCATCGCCGCCCCGCGCGCAAGCAGCGGCAGCGCCGCAAGCTCGGCCCCCGAGAGCGGCCGCGTCGCCGTGTAGCACAGCAGCAGCGCGCGCCCCTTGGTGACGTTGTAGGAATGGTCGGGCTCGAAGCACCAGGCGTTCAGGCAGATGGCCACGTCATAGGCGAGCGTGTCGGTGCAGGCGAAATAGAAGTCGATCAGCCCGGACAGCTTGTCGCCGAGGAAGAAGACATTGTCGGGGAACAGATCGGCATGGATCACGCCTTGCGGCAGATCACGCGGCCAGGTCCGCTCCAGTTGCGTCAGCTCCAGATCGATCGCAGCGCGCAGGCCGTGGTGGACGCTGTCGGCGCGCTCGGCCGCCTGTTCGAACAGCGGCCGCCAGCCCTCGACCGACAGCGCATTGCGGCGCCGCCGCGGAAAGTCGGCGCCGGCAAGGTGCATCCGTGCCAGCGCCTCGCCCACTGCGGCACAATGCTTGGCTTCGGGTCTGCGCATCCACATGCCATCAAGGAAGGTGACGATGGCGGCGGGCCGCCCGCAGAGCGTGCCGAGCGCTTCGCCATGGCGGTTCTTTACCGGCTGCGGGCAGGTGATGCCGCGCGTGGAAAGATGCTCCATCAGCGCAAGAAAGAACGGCACGTCGCCCGCCGCGACCCGCTTCTCGTAGAGCGTAAGAATGTAGCGGCCGCTGCGGGTCTGCAGCAGGAAATTGGAGTTCTCGACCCCTTCGGCAATGCCCTTATAGGACAAGAGCTCGCCGAGATCGTAGTCGGCGAGGAATTGGCTCAAGTCCTCGGTGGAAACATCGGTGTAGACCGCCATGGGCGTACTACCGCCTTGCTTCGGCGGGGTTCGTCAAGAGGCTCATTGGTCGAACGCACGCGCTGCGGGGCAAGCTGCCGCCGTCAACGCGGATAATGGCGCGGGCGGTGACGCCATGCCTGCCGCAGGGCATCGTCCCCTCCATCGAACCGGGGTTGTCAGTGCCCGTCCTGCACTTCGGCCGATCCGGCGAGACGGCGCAGGGCCTCAAGCGGAGGCGCGCTCGCGCAACTGTCGCGGCAGGGGAAAGAACATGCCCGATTCGTCGGCCCCGGACACCGTTTCGACATCGAGCCGGTAGCGATCGGCAAAGGCGTCAAGGATTTCCTCGACCAGCACCTCCGGTGCCGATGCGCCGGCGGTGACGCCGAGGGTCTTGATGCCGGCAAAACGCGACCAGTCGATGTCGGCCGCGCGCTGCACCAGCACCGAGTAAGGGCAGCCGGCGCGCTCGGCGACCTCCTGCAGCCGCCGCGAGTTGGACGAGTTCGGCGCGCCCACCACGACCAGCGCATCGACCCGCGGCGCCACTCGCTTGACCGCTTCCTGGCGGTTGGTGGTGGCATAGCAGATGTCCTCCTTGTGCGGTGCCACGATGTCGGGGAAGCGGCGCTTGAGCACGGCGACGATGTCGGCGGTATCGTCGAGCGAGAGTGTGGTCTGCGTGACATAGGCGAGCTTCGAGGCATCGCGCGGCTGGAAGGTCTCGGCCTCCTGCACCGTCTGCACCAGCGTGATCGCTCCTTGCGGCAGTTGTCCGAGCGTTCCCACCACTTCGGGGTGGCCGGCGTGGCCGATCAGCACGATTTCGCGGCCGCGGCGAAAATGAATCTCGGCCTCGCGATGCACCTTCGTCACCAGCGGGCAGGTGGCGTCGAGGGCGAAGAAGTTCCGTCGCCGGGCGTCCTCCGGCACCGATTTCGGCACCCCATGCGCGGAGAAGATCACAGGGGCGTCGGTGTCGGGAATTTCGTCAAGCTCCTCGACGAAGATCGCGCCCTTGGCCTTCAGGCTCTCGACCACGTAACGGTTGTGGACGATTTCATGGCGCACATAGACCGGCGCTCCGTAGCGCTTGAGGGCCTGTTCCACCGAATCGATGGCCCGGACCACGCCGGCGCAGAACCCGCGCGGCGAGCAGAGCAGGACCTTGAGGACTGGCTTTTCGCGATCGCCGGGGGTCTGCGGTGCCATGGCCAAGACATGAGGGCCACGCCCCGGCCCTGTCAAGCGCGCCGCAAGCTATGGTTGGACATCGCAGCATCCTGTGCCTATATTCCGGCCACTTTCCAGTCATCGACGATGACAGGGGCCTCGTTCGGAAGGGCGGGCGGGGCGCAGAGGAGATTTTACCATGCAGGACGCGCCGCTGATGCCGAAGGCGACCGCCGTTTGGCTCCTGGACAACACCGCGCTGTCGTTCGACCAGATCGCCGAATTCTGCAAGCTGCATCCGCTCGAGGTCAAAGCGATCGCCGACGGCGACGCCGCCCAGGGCATCAAGGGCCTCGACCCGATCCAGACCGGGCAGTTGACGCGCGAGGAGATCGAGAAAGGCGAGGCCGACCCCCATTACAGGCTCAAGCTGTCCAAGCCCAAGGTCAGCCTGCCGGAGACCAAGGGCAAGCGGAAGGGCCCGCGCTACACGCCGGTTTCGCGCCGACAGGACCGGCCGAATGCCATTCTCTGGCTCATCCGCAACCATCCCGAGCTCAAGGATTCCCAGATCATGCGGCTGGTCGGGACGACCAAATCGACCATCCAGGCCATCCGCGAGCGCACCCACTGGAATGCGGCAAGCCTGACGCCGCTCGATCCGGTGACGCTTGGGCTTTGCTCGCAGATCGACCTCGACCTCGAGGTGCAGCGGGCCTCCAAGGAAAAGCCCGCCCCGGCCGAGGGCGGGGTCACGCTGCTTCCGGCTGCCGTCACCACCGCGCCGCAGCCGGCGGAGGAGGCCGCGCCACAGGCCAAAGCGCAGGACGAGCTCAACGTCGACGCCGTGTTCGCCAAGCTCAAGCGGCTCGGCGGCAAAACCGAAGACGCAGGCGACGGCAAGGGCAAGAGCGAGTAGCCTGGATGCGGCGCCCGCTGCGGGCCGGCGTGTGCGCGGACGTCAGGGCGGCCAGCGCATGCGATGGACCGGCCGGCCCGACACCGGATTGACGTCGTCGCCCGCGTGCACGAAGCCATGCTTCAAGTAGAAGCGGATGGCGCGGGCATTGTCCTTGTTGACCAGAAGTTCGAGACGGGCGGGAGAGAGCCGCTTGGCCTCCGCCAGCAGATCGGCCGCGGTGTTTCCGCCCCAGCATTCGGGGGCGACCACGATCTGATCGAGATAGCCGGAGCCGGGCTCGACCGTGACAAAGCCGGCCAGCGTCCCGTCTCGCTCCGCGATCACGATCCGCGCCTTCGGCACGAGCTCCGTCCGCCAGCGGTTCCGCCACCAGGCAAGCCGGGCGGAGAAATCGATCTGCGGATACGCCGCCTGCCAGCTCCGCCGCCACAGTTCGATGGCCGCCTCCTCGTCGGCGGCGGTGTAGGCGCGCAGCTTGACGGGCGAGGCGTTCACCGCTCGGTCAGCTTGAATTCGATGCGGCGGTTGCGGCTGTAGGCTTCCTCGCTCGTGCCGGGGTCGATCGGCTGGAACTCGCCGAAGCCCGCCGCCACGAGCCGCTGCGGCGGCATGCCCTTGCCGATCAGGTACTGCACGACGGCAATCGCGCGCGCGGCCGACAGATCCCAGTTGGTGCGCGCCCCGCCGGCGATCGGGCGCACGTCGGTGTGCCCGTCCACCCGCAGCACCCAGGCGATCTCCTGCGGGATCTGGCGGTTGAGCTCGATCAGGACGGTCGCGATCTTGTCAAGTTCGGCGCGGCCTTCCGGCTTGAGCACCGCCTGGCCGGTGTCGAAGAAGACCTCCGACTGCAAGACGAAGCGGTCGCCGACGATGCGGATATCGGGGCGGTTGCCGAGGATCGCGCGCAGGCGTCCGAAGAAGTCGGAACGGTAGCGCGACAGTTCCTGCACGCGCTGCGCCAGCGCGACGTTGAGGCGCTGGCCGAGATCGGCGATGCGTGCCTGCGACTCGCGGTCGCGCTTCTCGGAGGCTTCGAGCGCCTGTTCGAGCGCGCTCAACTGCCGTCGCAGCGCCGCGACCTGTTGGTTGAGCAGCTCGACCTGGGCCAGGGCGCGCAGCGAGATACGCTTTTCCGCGTCGAGCTGGCTCGAAAGCTCGGTCACCTTGCCCTGGGCCGTGGCCGCGCCGCTGCCGAGCTCGTCGTAGAGGCCCTTGTAGCGGTCGCGCTCGCCCTCGGCGGCGGCGAGACTCGCGCGCAACTGCGCGACCTGCTCTTCAAGCGACAGCTTGCCGGTCTGCTCCATCGACAGCATTTCGCGCAGTTGCGCGATCTGCGCCGACAGACGCGCGAGCGCGGTGTCCTTGCCGGTGACCTCCTGCGTCAGGAAGAACTGGACCAGCGCGAAGACCGTCAGGATGAAGATGATGCTGAGGATCAGCGTCGACAGGGCGTCGACGAAGCCTGGCCAGTAGTCGACGCCGCGTTCGCGGCGGCCGCGGGCGAGTGCCATGATCGCTTGCTCGGTCCGTTGTCTGTCCGACTATTTCTCGACTCGCTCGTGCACCAGTTGTTCCAGCAGGCGGCGGATGTCGCGGTGCTGTTCGGCTTGCGAGTCGACCCAGTCGCGGATCATCTGCTGCTCGGTGCGCATATGATGCACGAGTCCCTGGATCGCCTCGGCGAGATTGGCCATAGCGGCGCTCGCCTGCCGGCTCGTGCCCGTTTCCGCGATCGCCTCGCGCAGCCGCTCGATCGCCGCCCGGATCTCGCTGCTGGCGGGGCCGATCGGCTCGGCCAGATGCGCGGCCGGATCGCCGAGGTCGCGCACGGTGGTGGCAAGCCAGTCCTCGAGGTCGGTGTGGAAGCGGTTCTGCGCCTGGCTCATCTGCAGGTCGAGGAAGCCGAGCACGAGCGAGCCGGCGAGCCCGAACAGCGACGACGAGAACGAGATGCCCATGCCGCTCAGCGGCGCGGCTAGCCCCTCGCGCAGCGAATCGAACACGGCGCCGGCGTCGCTGCCGACCTTGAGGTTGTTGATCACGCCGCCGACCGAGCTCACCGTCTCGATCAGGCCCCAGAAGGTGCCGAGCAGGCCGAGGAAGATGAGCAGCCCGGTCATGTAGCGCGACAGATCGCGCGCCTCGTCCAGCCGGATGGCGATGGAATCGAGGATGCTGCGCATGGTCTGCGACGACATGGTCATGCGGCCGATGCGGTCGCCGAGGATCGCCGCCATCGGTGCGAGCAGCACCGGCGGCCGCTCGCCGGCGAGGCCGGGATCGGCGAGGCGGAAGCCGTTGACCCAGGCCACCTCGGGGAACAGGCGGATCACCTGGCGGAACGACAGCGCAATGCCGATGACCAGCACGCCGATGATCAGCGCGTTGAGCGGCGGGTTGGCCTTGAACGCGACCAGGATTTGCTGGTGCAGGACGACGACGATCAGCGCGCACAGGATCACGAATACCAGCATGCGCACCAAGAAGATGCGGGGCGAGGACACTTTGAAGGGATCGTCTTGCGCCATGGCTGGTCTGTGCATCGCCGAAGCACGGGCCTCATTATGGCACGGGTAAGGCGAAAGCAAACGCGGGTTGTTGTGCGAGGCCGCCGAAGGTGTCCGCGCGCGCCGGATGGTGCTGTGCCGGCGATGCAAGCCGGCGCAGCGGTGCCGTGCGGCTCCCCGCATCGCGACGCGGGCGAGCGTGGCTCCCCCTGGCTGCACCTGCGAGGGCAGCGTTGGGCCGGCGCGGCGGCGCCAAGGAACGCACGAACGGCAGTGCTGGCACCCGAGGAATCTGTTAGTTCCTGCCCGCGCAAGTCGCGCCTTCCTCGGCGCAGGCGTTACTCTACGGCCGGCATGGACCTGTTTGCGGCAGCGGGAATAGACCTCGGACACGGCGGGCGCGGCGGACGGTCGGGTCGGCCGGCGCTCGCGCGCACGCTGCGCGTTCCATTGTTCAATTACAAGGTCGTCAACGAGGCCCGCAACAAGATCGTCTTCGAGCCGAGCCCGGCGCAGCTTGAAGCGGCCCGAAAGTACGCCGAGACCGCCCGCAACCCGCGCTTCCGCAACGCCAAGGAAACCCAGGTCCGCAACCGCTTCTATGACGAGATTCTCGGCACCGTTCTGGGCTACAGCAAATACGATCCCGGCCGGCCGTATACGCTCGACGTCGAGTTCAACACCCGCGGCGGCGCGGCCGACGTGGCGCTCGGGCGCTTCTCGCCGGCCGACGGCAGCAACGAGGTGGTCGCCCCGTTCGAGATGAAGGGGCCGGGCACGACCGATCTCGACGCCATCCCGCCGGGGCAGCGCCGCAGCCCGGTGCAGCAGGCCTGGGATTACGCCATCGATACGCCGGGTTCGCGCTGGGTGCTGGTGTCGAACTGCATCGAGATCCGGCTCTATGCGTTCGGCCGCGGGCGCGACGCCTATGAACTGTTCGACCTGACCAGGCTCGACGACCCCGAGGAGCACGCCAGGCTCTGGCTGCTCTTGTCCGCCGAGCGCCTGCTCGGCGGGGCGACCGAGGAGCTGCTGCGCGCAACCGACGGCGCCTACCGGGACATCACCGACAAGCTCTATGTCGAATACCGCTCGCTGCGCGAGCGGCTCATCGCGTATCTTACCGGCGCGTCCGACGGCCCGAAGCTCGCCATGCTGCCGGCCATCGAGGTGGCGCAGAAGCTGCTCGACCGGATTCTGTTCGTCGCCTTCGCCGAGCGCACCGACCTGTTGCCGGCCCGGCTGATCGAGCGCGCCTCCAAGGCGCGCAACGAGTTCATGCCCGAGCCCTATTGGAAGAACTTCCAGGCGCTGTTCCGCGAGATCGACACCGGCAACGAGGGCCGCGGCATCTGGGCCTACAACGGCGGTCTGTTTGCGCCCGATCCGGTCGCCGATGCGATCGTCCTGCCCGACGCCTTGACCGAGCAGCTCGCGGCACTCGCCAACTGGGACTATCGCAGCGATGTGCCGGTGACGGTGCTCGGCCATATCTTCGAGCAGTCGGTCACCGACCTGGAGAAGCTGCGCGCGGAGGGTCGAGGCGAGCAGGCCCCGAAGGTCTCCAAGCGCAAGCGCGAGGGCGTGGTCTACACGCCCGATGTGGTTACCCGCTTTCTGGTCGAGCGCACCATCGGCCTCACCCTGACGGAGTGCTTCGCCGCGCTGCTTGCGACCTACGGCAAGATTGCGCCCAAGAACGGCGATCCGATCTTCGGCAAGAACGAGCGCGATGCCGAGCGCGAATTCTGGCGCTCCTATCTCGGCATATTGCGCGCGCTGCGCATCGTCGATCCGGCCTGCGGCTCGGGCGCGTTCCTGGTCGCGGCCTTCGACCTCTTGGCGCGCGAATACCGCGGCACGGTCGAGCGGCTTGCGGCGATGGAGGAGCCGATCGACTTCGACGCCTACGACGAGATCGTGACCAAGAACCTCTACGGCGTCGACCTCAACGCCGAGTCGGTGGAGATCACGCGGCTTTCGCTCTGGCTCAAGACCGCGCGCAACAAGCACCGTTTGCAGAACCTGGAGGCGACGATCAAGGTCGGCGACAGCCTCATCGACGATCCGAAGTTCACCGACCATCCGTTCGACTGGCGCGCGACGTTTTCCGAGGTGTTCGCGCAGGGCGGCTTCGACATCGTCATCGGCAACCCGCCCTATGTGCGCATGGAGCTGATCAAGCCGTTCAAGCCCTATCTCGAAAAGCACTATGTCGTCGCCGCCGACCGCACCGACCTCTACGCCTATTTCTTCGAGCGCGGCGTGGGCCTGCTGAAGGACGGCGGACGGCTCGGCTACATCTCGTCCTCGACCTTCTTCCGCACCGGCTCGGGCGAGAAGCTGCGCACCTTCCTCGGCGACGGCATCGCCATCGAGGCGGTGATCGACTTCGGCGACAGGCAGATTTTCGAGGGCGTCACCACCTATCCGGCGATCGTCACGCTGCGCAAGGGCGAGGCCAAGGACGCCGGCACGCTGTCGTTTCTTAAGATCGGCGAGGATTTGCCGAAGGATCTGGATGCCGAGTTTTCGGCGCGCGCGGTGGCGATGCCGCGGACGCGGCTCGGGGCGGGCTCGTGGCAGTTCGAGAACGACGCGCTGGCCCGCCTGCGCGAGAAGATCGTCAAGGGCAAGAAGACGCTCGGCGAGGTCTATGGGGCGCCGCTCTACGGCATCAAGACCGGCCTCAATGAGGCTTTCGTCATCGACACCGAGACGCGCGACCGTCTGGTCAAGCAGGACAAGAAGTCGGCCGAACTGCTCAAGCCGTTTCTGCGCGGCGAGAACATCAAGCGCTGGCGGGTCGAGCCGGAGGGACTGTTCCTCATCAACACGCCCAAGGGCAAGGTCGATATCGACGACTATCCGGCGATCCGCGACTGGCTCTTGCCGTTCAAGAAGCAGTTGGAGAGGCGCGCGACCAAGCAGGAATGGTGGGAACTGCAGCAAGCGCAATTGGCTTATCATCCGCAATTGAGCGCGCCAAAAATTGTTTATCCGGATATGTCACAGGGCGCCAAGTTCAGCTTAGATACCAGTGGCTCATTATGTGGAAATACTGTCTATTTTATTGCATCCGATGAGTCGGAGCTTGTGGCACTTCTCAATTCAAAGCTTGCGTGGATGCACCTCTTTGGTGAAGCCGAAGCCTTGCGTGGTGGCAAGTGGCGGCTGCGAATGTTTTCGGACGATGTAGCGACGGTTCCCATTCTCG
>Ga0073934_10007105_pt1 | contig 15827 bp, 7 predicted proteins | sample LarsenN4metaG_FD_76834 | JGI IMG/M metagenome (GOLD analysis project Ga0073934, IMG submission 76834) | Hot spring sediment bacterial and archeal communities from British Columbia, Canada, to study Microbial Dark Matter (Phase II) - Larsen... ...
TATGTAAGCGAAGGCCAGTTCGGCCTGTGGCAGGAAACGGCGCGGCTCAACGACGTCGTCAACGCCGGGGCGAAGGACGGCCTGGGTTTCGGCGAGGCCGTGGGCCGTGCGATTGAAGAAGGCCGCTTCCCGTACCGCGACACCAGCGTGCTGGCGGCGGCGTATCGGCTGAAGGTTCCCGCTACGGTACACGTCGCGCTGGGACAGGACATCGTGCACGAGCACCCCAACTGCGACGGCGCGGCGATCGGCGCCGCGACCTACGCCGACTTCCTGATCTTCGCGCAGACCGTGACGAAACTCGAAGGGGGCGTGATGCTCAACATCGGCTCGGCGGTGATGGGGCCGGAAGTGTATTTGAAGGCGCTCGCCATGGCCCGCAACGTTGCACACCAGCGCGGCGAGCACATCCGCCAGTTCACCACCGCCGTGTTCGACCTGCCCGACCTCGGCGACGACCTCTCGCACGAAGCCCCCAAGCACGACCCGCGGTACTACTTCCGCCCGTTCAAGACCATCCTCGTCCGCACCGTTGCGGACGGCGGCCAAAGCTACTACGTGCAAGGCGACCACAAGGCCACCGTGCCGGCGCTGTACGACCAGATCACTGTGCGGCTCAACGCTTGTGGTTAGAGGATCGCGCGACGCAAATTCAACGAGGAATGGCTCGGCCATTCCGATGGCCGGGCGGCGCAGCCGCACGAGGTTGGTGTTACGGGATGTGATGCATGATTGCTGCCGGATTTAGCATCATTGCGGGGAAGACAGGCCGTCAACGACAAAGACCGTGGGGACGCTGCCCCGTGGCCGTAATTCCCTTCCTGACACCTGATATCTGACACCTCTTCCCTTCCTGCTTGATTCCCCCTCCCGCCGCCATCAGAATGGCGGTGTCCCTGACCCTTGTCTGCCGCTCGCCCCTCGGCTGAGCGCGCGAAGTCTCCGTTTGACCACCATTTGGGACCATTGGGCGATGAAATTCCTCGAAGGCAACACCGTCGGCGTCGATCTCGGCACCACCTACTCGGCCATCGCCCAACTCAACGCGAACGGGCAGCCGGAATCGATTTTGAACGCGGACGGCCGCAACATCACACCGTCCGTGGTGCTGCTTAGTCCGAACGGGCAGGTGCTGGTCGGGCCGTCGTTCGAGCGTATTTCGCACGAGTCGCCCGACCACATTGTGGAGGCCGTCAAGCGGCAGATGGGCAACAAGAACTACTACGTGGTCTACCAGAACAAAAAGCTCACGCCGGAGTTCATCTCGGCGCTGATCCTCAAGAAGCTCAAACAGGACGCGGAGAAGCGTATTGGCCCGGTGACCAACGCGGTAATCACGGTGCCGTATTACTTCAACGACATTCGCCGCAAGGCCACGCAGGACGCCGGGCGCATTGCGGGGCTCAACGTCGTGGACATCATCAACGAGCCGACCGCCGCCACGCTGGCCTATGCGTGGATGAAGGGGGAACTCGGCCGGGCGGACCTCAAGCAGGATGCCAAAACGATCCTGGTGTACGACCTGGGCGGTGGCACGTTCGACGTCACGGTCGTCCGTTACACCCCCACGCAATTCCGCGTGCTGGCCACCGACGGCGACGTAATGCTGGGCGGCATCGACTGGACCCGCCGGGTGGTCGACCACGTCGCCGAGCAGTTCCAGCGCAAGTTCGGCGACGACCCACGCTCGAGCGCGGAGACCATTCGCAACTTCACCGTCGAATGTGAGGACGCCAAGCGCGCCCTCAGCAACAAGACGCAGGTTCCCTTGAGCGTGTACCACCAGGGCAAAACGTTGACCCTCGCGTTGACGCGAAACGACTTCGAGCGGATGACGGGCGACCTGTTGCAGCGCACCCGCGACACCACGGAGCTGGTGCTGCAGCAGGCCAAGGTCGATCCGCGCAGCCTGAGCGAAGTGGTGCTGGTGGGCGGCTCGACCTACATGCCTGCCGTGGAAAAAATGCTCACCGAAGTCTGCCAGCGCACGCCATCGCGCGAGCTGCGGCCGGAAGAAGCGGTTGCTCAGGGGGCTGCCATTCATGCAGCCATCCTGGAGGCCCGCGAGAACCGCGGCACCACCAAAGGGGGCGAAGCGGTCCTCAAGCGGCTCAAAGCTGTGCAAACGTCCGACATCAATTCGCATTCCCTTGGCGTGAAGATCACCGACCCGGACAACAAGTCGCGGAAGATCAATCACATCATGATCCCGCGGAACTCGCCCGTGCCCAGTAAGGTGGCCCAGCGGTTCTCCACCAACACGGCGAACCAGCGGACCATTCACGTGGAAATCCTCGAAGGCGAAGCCACCGATCCGGATGCATGCACGCTGATTGGCGACTTCCGCGTGGTGAACCTGCCGCCGAACCTGCCTGCCGGCTCGCCCGTAGAGGTGACCTACAGTTACGACGCCAACGGCCGGATTCACGCCGAGGCCAAGGAGCTGACGAGCAACCGCGCCGCAACGACAGAAATCGTCCGCGACATGGGCCTCACCGAGCAGGGTGTGGATTCGTTTGAGAAACTCGCCACCGAGTACCGCGTGGAGTAGCGCACGTTTTCAGGAAGCCCAGGGAAAGCATTCCCTGGGTCTCTTCTTTCCGGAGTATCCATGCTCCGCTTCCTCAACCGACCGGTTCGCCGGCCCGATTTGTGGGGGCTGAACCTCGGCTGCGCGGCGTGCGGCTGGCACACCGGTCCCGATGGTCCATGGACAATCCGCAACGGCCTGCATTGGCCCGAGCGGTGTCCGCACTGCGGTTCGCAACTTCACCTGCGGGTTCCGGATTGCCCGCACTGCCAGGGCAATTCACTCGAGACGGAAGATGGCTGTGCGGTCGTCGGTTGGCGACGGGTCCTTGTGCTCGTCCGTTGGCCGCGGACTTGGCGTGCCGCGTTCTGGGGCGACTTTGTCTGCCGCCGCTGCGGGGGCGAATATGACAAATGGGGCCGCCCGATCGCGCCTGCCGGTTGACCCGTCGCCGTTCATCTGGCACGATCCTGGTTCGTCGGCCGATTCGCAACGGCCAATATCACCTCTGTGAGACACTTCGACATGGCTGCTGCGGCAAAAATCGACGTCTACAAGGAGTGGCTGGGCATTCCCGAAGGTCCCCGGCCGCCGGACCACTATGCCCTCTTGCGGCTGGTGCAGTTTGAGGACGACGCCGAAAAGATCCGCAAGTACTACAAGAAGTTGAACGCCCACGTCCGCAAATATGCCACCGGCCAATACGCGCACGAATCGCAGGAGCTGCTCAACGAGCTGGCCAAGGCCATGCTGTGTCTCACCGATGCCGAGAGCAAAAAAGAATACGATCGCAGCTTGGGCCGCGTGGTTGACGATCGGGACGAGCGGACGGGTCGGCGGCCGCTCACGTCGGTCCTGCAGGAGGAAGGCGTGCTGACGGGCGCGCAGGTCAACGAAGTGAAGAACCACGCCGACCGTACCGGACTGTCTCTCCGCGATTGCGTGGTGCAGCTCAAGCTGGCGAACTACGAGCAAGCCACCCGAGCCTATGCGGCCGAGCTGGGTCTGTCGTACGTCGATCTGGCGGACATGGTTCCCGAAGAAGCCGCCCTCGACTCGCTGCCCAAGAATGTCGTCCGACGATACACCTGCCTGCCGTTGTTCATCGATGACGAAAAGGTGCTCATCGCCTGCTCCGACGAGCCGAGCCACGATCTAGAGGAAGAGATCCGCCTGCGGTTCGGCCGGCCGATGCGGACGGTACTGGCGACACCGCAGGCGATCAAGGAGAACATCGACCGCTACTACGCCCCCGGGTTGCGAAAGGAGACCGCGCCGCCGGCAAAGAAAGGAGGCGTGGCCGGACAGCTCGCGCAGAAAATGGCCACCAAGAAGCCGGTCTCGGCATTGTCCGAAGAAGAAAAAGCCGAGCGCAAGCAGTTGGGAATCATCCTGTGCTGCATGACTTTCGTGGTCTTGGGCAACCTCGACGCCTGGGTGCTGCACGGAATGCTGTGGTCCAAGCTGGGTGTGCCGAGCTGGTTCCCCTTCGTGGGGACAGTGCTCCTCGGCGGCCCGATTCTATTCGGGATCTACCAGGCCTACCTCAAACCCCGGTGACCTGTGTAGCCGCGACCGGGTGACCTGTTTAGCCGCGACCCGTAGGGGACCGCTCTGCACGGTCAGGACCCAACAATGAAACGAACGCGGTTAGGTCGCAGCCAACAAGCCGATGGTAACGGTTGTATCGCCGCGCGCGGCATTTCATGTGGTCTTTTTTGACCGTCCCCGCAGATGACCTAAAGTTGTCACGAGGGGGACTTCCCGCGCCGCTGGCACGATTTCGCTGCGGCCGGGCGCCGAGCCGATTGCCGACGCCCGAGACGTCTTCTGCGCGCAGCCGCCCCTTGGGAGCGGGTCATGTCGCGCATCGGGTCGATTGGGCAATTGGGGTCGGCACATCTTGGACTGTTGCGGGCCGTGCGACAGGCCACGCAGGCGCTCGCCGATTCATCGCTGCGTCTGGCCACGCTGAAGAAGCTCAACCGCGCGGCAGACAACCCGTCCGGGCTGGTGACGGCGCTGCAGCTCGAATCGGAGTTGAATGCCGTGGCAGCGGCGTCGAGCAACGTGACCCGCGCCCAGGGGTTGGTCTCCACTGCCGATGCCGCTGCCAGCGACATCGTCTCCAAATTGCAGTCGGCGCGCGTGCTGGCTCTGGACGTCGCTGGAGGATCGCTGTCCGCCGCGGAAATCGCTGCCAAGCAGGCAGAGCTGGACGATATCCTGCAGTCGATCGATCGCACCGCCCAGACCGAATACAACGGCACTCGCTTGCTGGACGGCACGTCCGGATTTCGCGTCTCCGGCGTCGACACGTCAAAGATTCTCGACGTCGATGTCATCGACAAGCGCACCGATGCTAACGTGACCGTGAACATCACGGTCACCACGACGGCGGCCAAGGGGGCCAAGAGCTACGCCGGCGGTGCGCTCGGCGCCGACACGGTGCTGGAAATCACCGGCTCCGAAGGCACGGCGACGATCGAACTCGCCAGCGGTGCGACCACGCAGAACATCACCGACGCCTTCAACGACGTGACGTACCTCACCGGAGTCACTGCCACGCGCATCGACGCCACCACCGTCAACTTCTCCACCACCAAATACGGCTCCGCGGCCACCATCACCATCACCGCGCTGGAAGGAACATTCACGACCACGGGCAGCGGCACGGGAACCGATGCCGTCGCCACGGTCAACGGAACCAGCGTCACTGCCGACGGGCTCGCCCTGGCTGCCAGCTTGGGCACGATCGCGCTGGAGATCGACCTGGATCCGACGGCCAGCGGCGCCCTGAGCGCGTTTACGGTTTCGGGATCTGGATTGGAATACCGCCTGAGCACCAACGTGAACGATGTGGCCCGTCTCGGCCTGGCGAACCTGACGACGAACTCCCTTGGCGGACCGAGCGGCAAGCTGTACGCGTTGAAGAGCGGCGGTGAGAACGCACTCACCACGGGCGACGCGGTCACCGCCCTTCAGATCCTCGACGAAGCGCTCAGCGAGGCGCTGCTGGCAGAAGCTCGCATCGGGGCCTTTGCGAGTTACACGCTCGACAGCGCCACCGGAATGCTCGACGCCCAGGAGGAAAACCTGGCCGCGGCGTATTCTGACGTCATGGACGTCGACGTGGCCGAGGAAACCGCCTGGATGACCCGTCAGCAAGTCCTGCAGGATGCGTCGTTGCAGGCCCTACAGATCTTCACGCTGCAATCGCGCACGCCGATCGAACTCCTGATGGGTGTCGCCGCCCGGCTCTAAGCCTCCGCGTCGTGGCCCTTAGCCACTTGGGCCGGGGGCTCAGACGCGGACAGGACCGGCTTCACTCTACCGGGGCAAACTTGGCGGTTTCCGGGGCGGCGCCGGCAAGGGACTCGAGCGTTTTCGCGACGCGGTCCAGCCGCAAGAGCGCCGATTCCTGGGGCGCCCGGCTGATGAAGTTCATGATCGTGCCCAGGTCGTCGTCGCGGACCATTTCCATGTCGTCCACGTTGTAGCCAGCCTGGGCGAACAGCCGCAGGCAGTCCCCCTCCGTTCGCTGGTAAAAATGCCAGTCCACCGGCCATTGGTACCGCGCGGCGTTGTAACGCAGGCGGTCCTTGAAGGCGACGTACACCACGCCGCCGTCGGCGACAGTCTCCCGCCAGCCACGCAGCAGGCGGATCATCATTTCGTCGGGAATGTAGTCGCACAACCCCACGCTGTAGAGGATGTCCGGCGCGCCGAAATGCCTGCGATTCGCGCTGCCCGACATCATTCGCAGCGCGTTGTGCTTCACGCACTGCAGCTCGATATTCGAGGCCACGTGCGGCGAGACCTTGGTGCGGACGTAGTCCAGCGCCGCGTCGTCGTGGTCCAGGCAGGTCACCGTGAGGTGGCACGAGTCGGGCAGGTCGAGGCCTTCCTGGAACTCGCGGGCCGGGCCGCAGGCGATGTCCAGAACCGACACGTCGCCCCCGCGCCGCGTGACTTCCTCCTGCAGGAACCGCTTCACCCCCTTGAGCCGCGCGGGAACGGCGCGGCCAAGCTCCGTGTGCAGGAAGTACAGGTCCAGGTATCCGCCGAAGCCGAGCGTCCGTGGCACACCCTCGTAGATGGCGATCAGCATCTCGTAGTCGCCAGCGTAGCCCCGCGGTTTGGCGAGGGCATGCCGCATGAACGCGCTCTGGTCGAACCAGGATCGAATCGCTTCCTGAAAGCGGGCTTGGGCCGACCGCAGCGCGGCGGGGTCGAGCTGCAGTTCCGCTTCGACGCGCTGACAGGCGTCGAGGCAAGTGTCGAGGGCCGCGGAGAATTCCCGGATGTAGCCATCCCACCGGGGGAAGGCGGTCGGGCCGATGCGTTCGGACAGCGATTGCAGCGTCCGGCAAAAGGCTGCGACGTCTGAGGCGAAGAACTCTTCGGTGATGTGAGACATGATGGGATCCCGTGCATGAGGCCCAAAAAAGAAGTACGGACTCACGCCGACGATTTCGCACTGACTTCCTTCCACAACCTCAACGGCAGGAAAGGGTTCGGGTGAAGATCGTGAACCATTCATGCCCTCCTCACCCGGCCCCCTCGTTCCCGGCAAGGGGGAGCGAGGGAACAAGCAGGCACACGCGACGTTTCCAAAAAGCGACATCGAATTCTGCCCGCGCTTTCGGACATCGACTTGAGGAAAATCACCAACTTTTTTCAAAAAAGTTCTGGACGCCTCCGAGAGGTATCACCTGGCGAATTGGTGGAAACCTGTCTACGGACGCGGATGAAGACGCGCGTGACGGGCATTTGTTTAGCCGCGACCCGCAGGGAGCGTTTTGCGTGTCGGAGGCATTGGCGCGGAGCGCTCCCCTGCGGGTCGCGGCTCAACGGGCGGTACGGACGTGACAATTATCACAACCCCACCCCTCCGCAGCGGCTTCCCCGCTTGCCCAGGATCTGTGAGCTAGAGTCTTCATACGGTGCCGTGCCAACCGCCCCGGTCGGCGTGCGCCGCGCCTCGTGCTCCGCGCGTCAACAATCCCCTCATGACTTCCGTGCTCGACATTCCCGCTGCCGAGGTCGTGACCGTTCCAGTTGCACCGGCCCGCAGTGCGCTGTTCCACGGACGCTATCGGGCCACGCAGTTCCTCGGGCGGGCTGCGGGAACGGAGTCGTTCCTCGGCACGGACGAAACGACCGGCGAGCCGGTGGTCATCAAACTCGTGCAGCCGGCGGTGCTGCCCGCCGGCACGATGATGCGCCTCGAACACGAGGCTGCCACGCTGCAGCAGGTGACGAGTGCTGCGCTGCAGCGGGTGATTGCTACCGGCCGCGACAACGGCATGTTCGTGATCGTGTCGCAATGGCTGCCGGGACGATCGTTGCGAAGCGTCCTGACAGACTCCTCTGCAACATTGTCCCTAAGCGAGTTATTCGCCGTCGGCCGCGCGCTGCTGGCCGGCTTGCGGGAGTTGCATGAACACCATGTGCTGCACCGCAATGTGCGGCCGTCGAATGTGTTGCTGCACGCGTCGGGCGCAACGCTGCTCGATTTCGGTCCGCCGCCGGTGATCGATGCGGCCAAGTGCAACCACTGGCTCGAGATGGCGCATTACCTCTCGCCGGAGCAGGCGGGGCTGCTGGATCACGACGTCAGCGAGGCGTCGGACATGTATTCGGCGGGGGCGGTGCTGTTTCATGCCGCCGCCGGTCGCCCGCCATTCCGCGGCGCGACGGTCAATGCGCTGTTATTCGAGCACGTCACGACTCCCGCGCCGGAGCTGCGCAACCTGGGCGTGAATGTCCCGCGGGCGTTGGATGAGCTCATTCAGCGGTTGTTGCGAAAGGATCCGCGCGACCGCTACCAATCGGCCGAGGCGGCACTCGCCGATCTGGAGGCCATCGCCGACGCCGTCGACGCCGGCAATCTCGATCCGGACATCGTCATCGGTGCGGGGGACCGCCGCGGCACACTGACCGAGCCTGCGTTCGTCGCCCGCACCAGCGAAATCGATGCGCTCACGGAACAACTGCGGCACACGCAACATGGTTGCGGCGGCCTCGTGCACGTGGAGGGCGAATCGGGCGGCGGCAAGACCCGGCTGCTGACCGAACTGGCGCAGCGTGCCGCGTGTTCGAACACGTGGGTCCTGCGCGGCCAGTGCACTAACGACGTCGGCCAGCGACCGTTTCAACTGTTGGACGGCGTCGTCGAAGGATTCCTGGCGGCAGCGCAGGCGAATCCGCACTTCGCCGATGCCGTCGCCGGCCGTTTGTCCGCCGAGTACATGCCCACGCTGCAGGCGGCGTTGCCGGCATTGGCTGGCGCGTGGTTGACGGCGGAAGGAGCGGTCTCCGCGGCACCCGAAGCCGCGGGGGAAGGCCGCACCATTCAGGCGCTGGCCGAGTTCCTGAGGGCGTTGGGAACGCCAGAACGGCCCGCGCTGTTGATTCTCGACGACTGCCAATGGGCCGACGACCTCACGTTGAAACTCTTGCGGCGTTGGCAGCAGTTGAGCACTGCCGAAGGCTCCCGTTGCCATGTGATGCTGGTGGTCGCCTTCCGGATGGAAGAGGTTGATGAGGAGCATCTGCTGCGGCGGATTCCGTCAGCGACACATCTGCGGTTGCAGCCGCTGTCGGAGGCCGACGTCCGCCGCCTGGTCGAATCGATGGCGGGCCGGCTGCCCGACGAAGCGGTGCAGGTCATCACGCGATTGGCCGACGGCAGCCCGTTCATGGCGTCGGCGGTCATGCGGGGCCTGGTGGAAACGCAGGCGCTCGTGCCGACGCCGCACGGCTGGCGGATCGAGCCGTTGGCGCTCAACGACCTGCAATCGTCCAGCCGTGCGGCCGCCGTGCTGGCCAAACGTCTCGACCTGCTCACTCCCGACACGCTCTCGCTGCTGTGCGCCGGCGCCGTGCTGGGCAAGGAGTTTGAGTTGGATTTCGCGCGACAGTTGGCGACGCAGTCGTCGGCGCAGGCGGTGGCGGCTCTCGATGCAGCCTGCCAACGGCGATTGGTGTGGTTGCGGGCCGACGGTGCTAACTGCGTTTTCGTCCACGATAAAATCCGCGCCGCGATCCTCGAACGATTGCCCGACGCGGAACGCCGAGCGCTGCATCACCAGGCGGCCGAGTTTCTCAAGGCAAACGCACCCGACCGCATCAGCGATCTGGCCTATCACTATGACGCCGCCGGCGACAGCCACGCCGCATTGCCCTTCGCACTGCAAGCGGCCGAGGCCGCGCGGTCCAGACACGCGCTGGAGATTGCCGAGCAGCAGTACCGCATCGCCATGAACGGCGCACTCGCCGTTGAGCCCGCTGCGCAGTATCGCATTGCGACCGGCCTGGGCGACACGCTGATGCTGCTCGGCCGGTACGACGAGGCGGGCCGCAGCTTCGAATGGGCCTCCGCGCTGGCCGCCACGCAGTTCGACCGCGCCCAGATCCGGGGGGAACTGGCCGAGCTGTCGTTCAAGCGCGGCGACATGGAACGGGCCGTCGAAGATTTTGAAACCGCGCTCGCGATGCTCGGCCGCAGCGTGCCTCAGAGCCGGTTGGTGCTGTTGGCATGCCTGGGTCGAGAGTTGGTCGTTCAAGCGCTGCACACGTTGTTTCCGCGCGTGTTCGTGCATCGTCGCCAACGGCCGCCCAATGAGGCCGAACGCCTCGCCCTCAAGCTGTACAGCGGCTTGGCGCACGGCGGCTACTACTGCCGCGACCTCGCGTACAGCATGTGGGCCCACCTGCGCGGATTGAACCTGGGCGAACGGTTCCTGCCGTCGTTGGAGCTGGCGCACGCGTATTCGGAACACGCTCCGGCCATGACGCTGGTGCCGTACATCTCCCGCGCCCGGCGCTATTCCGAGAAATCGCTCGCCATCCGTCGCGACTTCGGCGACCTGTGGGGCCAGGGACAAACGCTGCATTACTACGGTTGCGTGTTGTACGCGGCGTCGCAGTACGAAGAGTGCATCGAAAAATGCCGCGAAGCCGTGCGGCTGCTCGAGCGCACCGGCGACTACTGGCAGGTGCACATCGCGCGGTACCAGATTGCGGCCTCGTTGTACCGCCTGGGCGACTGGCACGGTGCACTCGAAGAAGCCCAGCTCAACTATCGCTCAGGCCTCGAACTGAAGGACGAGCAAGCATCGGGCATCATTCTCGACGTGTGGGCCCGCTGCTCCCCCGACGGCGTTCCGGACGACATTCTGCAACCCGAGGTGACCCGCTCCCGCCACGATGTGCAGGGGGTGACGCAGGTGCTGCTTGCCAAAGGCATCACGGAATGGCGACGCGGCCAGTGGGAAGCGGCGGCCCTTACGCTCACGGAAGCAATTGCTGCCGCCGATCGCGCGGGGGTGAAGAACCCGTACACGCTGCCGGCGCTCACATGGCTGGCGACGGCCTGTCGGACCGGAGCGGAAAAAAATTCGGAGTTGACACCGCACCGCCGCGAAGAACTGCTGGGTCGGGCCGAGCGCGCCGTCCAAAGAGCATTGCGTGAGTCGCGTCTGTGCCGAAATGATCTCCCGCAAGCCTATCGCGAACGCGCGCTGCTGCACGCGATGCGCGGCCGTCCGACGAAAGCGCGCAAGTGGTTCCAGCGCAGCTTGGACGAAGCGCAGCGGCAACGCGCCCGGTGCGAATACGCGCTGACGCTACAGGCGTGGGCGCGGGTCGGCAGAGAGCTCGGCTGGCCCGACACCGCGAGCAGGCAATCCGAAGCCGAAGCCTCTCTGCTCTTGCTGCAGCCGCTACGATCGGCAGATGGTCGGGGTCCCGCGGGACAGGGAGCCAGCCTGTCGCTGTTGGACCGGTTCGACACCATCCTCGACGCCGGCCGCGAAATTGCTACGGCACTGACGCCCGCCGCGGTCTTCGAGCACGTGCGAACCACCGCGCTGCGGCTGTTGCGCGGCCAGCATTGCGTGGTGCTGGAACAGAGTGGCGATGCGACCTTGCGTCCGCTGGCCGGTGCGGTCCCCAGTGAGATTGACCGCCCGCTGCTGCAGCGGGCCCTGTCGCGAAAGCGAGCCGTCGCCGCCCACGACGAACCCAGCGCGGTCCGCCGGCGAAACAGCGATGCCGCGGCCTCCAACTATTCGGCCCTGTGTGCGCCGCTGTTTGTCCGCGGCAAGCCGATTGCCCTGATATATGTGGTACACGACGGCATGCGCGACCTGTTCGGTCCAGAAGAAGAACGCCTGGCCGATTTCATTACCGCCATTGCCGGTGCAGCCCTCGAAAATGCCGAAGGCTTCTCGCAGTTGCAGGACCTCAATGCCACATTGGAAAAGCGCGTCGAGGAACGCACCGAGCAGCTCCAGGAGGCCAACCGCGCCGTCCAGGCTGCCAACGAAGCCAAGAGCCGCTTCCTTGCCACCATGAGCCACGAAATCCGCACGCCGATGAACGGCATCATTGGCATGACGGAGCTCACGCTCACCACGCCGCTGACCGACCACCAACGCAATTCGCTGACGATTGTGAAGGAGTCGTCGCATGCGCTGCTCGTGCTGCTGAACGACATTCTCGATTTCTCCAAAATCGAGGCCGGGCGGATGGATCTGGAGCACATTCCGTTCGACGTCCGCGACGTCGTGGGGGATGCCTGCCGGTTGCTGGCGGTGGAAGCCTCGCGCAAGGGATTGGAGTTGGTCTGCCACGTGACGGGAGACGTGCCCCGGGAGCTCATCGGCGACCCCAACCGCGTCCGGCAGATCGTGGTGAACCTCGTGGGCAATGCGCTGAAGTTCACCGAGCGCGGTGAAGTGGTCGTGCGCGTGAATGTGGAAAGTGTCCCGGACACCACCGAGCGTCCGGGACACTGTACGCTGCACTTCTCCGTCCGCGATTCCGGCATCGGCATCCCGCCCGACAAGCAGCAGTCGATCTTTGAGGCGTTCCGTCAGAGCGACAGCTCGATGACGCGGCGGTTCGGCGGCACCGGCCTGGGCCTGTCCATTTCGTCACAACTGACGTCGCTCATGGGCGGCCGCATCTGGGTCGAAAGCGAGCCCGGCCGCGGCAGCACGTTCCATGTGGTGATTCCGTTGGAAGGTAGCCCTGCCCCCAAAGCGTCTCCTCTCGATGCGGAGCCGTTGGCCGGCCGGCGCGTGCTGCTGGTGGCCTCGCATCCGGATGTGCGGGAGGCGCATGTGGAATCGCTGGCGCAGGGCGGCGCGACCGTATGTGTCGCCAACACCGCGGAGTCGGCGCTCGTCGACGTGCATTGGCACGAACAGTCGCAACGGCCGTATGACGTTGTCGTGATCGACGTCGGTCCGCAGGATGAAGGTTTGCTCGACGTCGCCTCCCGCTTCGCCACGGGTCAGTTGGCCAAGCGGCTGCCGGTGGTCGTGCTGTTGCCTGCCGGTCGCGCGACGGAGGTCGAGCGCTGCCGCGAACTGGGCCTGACCCACTGCCTGACAAAGCCTGCCAAGCGCCGTGAGTTGTGGAATGCTATTGCGGCGGCCGTTTCCGGTCCCGACACGACCCAGACCCCCTGCCCGGCGACCGTCTTCACCCCGGACGCGGAGCCGCTGCGGATCCTGGTCGCCGACGACAGCCCGGTCAATCAGGCCGTCGCGCAGGGTTTGCTGGAGTTGCTGGGGCACAACGTCGAGTGCGCAGACGACGGCTGCGCCGCCGTCGAAGCCTGGGCCGAAGGCGAATTCGACATCGTATTCCTGGATCTGGAAATGCCAGAGCTGGACGGCATTTCCGCGGCGAAGCAGATCCGTGCACGCGAATCAGAGACTGGCGAACGCGTGCCGATCTTTGCCATGACGGCCCACGCCATCCCCGGATTCCGCGAGCAATGCGCCGCCGCCGGCATGGATGGCTACATCACCAAGCCCGTCCAGGTCGAAGAGCTGCGTGCGGCGCTGGACACGGCCCGCGCACGTTCCGTCGCACCCTGCTGAAGCCCACGGATCGTCATCCCGGAGTCTCTTCACAGTTGTCCCCGCGCGCCATATTCGCTGCAATACGCACAGGGCATGTTTCAACGATTACGAGGAGGAGTTGCATCGTGGCGCGCTGGGGTCGGTTGCTGAGTTTCGTGTTCGTGTTCGGCGGTGCAGCGGCGTTCGCGGCCGACGACATTACCGTTACGCCGAATCTGACGTATGCGACGATCGGCGACGTCAAGCTCCAGCTCGACCTCGCCATGCCCAAGGAAGGCGATGGACCGTTTCCCGCCATTGTCTTCATCCACGGCGGCGGATGGTCCGGCGGCAATCGCCACTCGTTCCGTGCAAAGATCGAGGAAGCCGCCCGGCGCGGTTACGTCGCGGTCACCATCAGCTACCGGCTCACGCAGCCTGACCCGGAAAGCGGCAAGCCGAAAGAGCCCTTCCCGGCCCAGCTCCACGACTGCAAGGCCGCCGTGCGGTGGCTGCGGGCACACGCCGAAGAGTTCAAGATTCATCCCAACCGGATTGGCGTGATGGGGGCCTCGGCCGGCGGGCATTTGAGTTTGCTGGTGGGCCTCACGTCGGGGTCGGACAAGCTCGAAGGGGAGCAAGGTGATCTCGACCAGTCCAGCCGCGTGCAGGCCGTGGTGAACGTGTTCGGCCCTACCGACCTCGTGCGGCACTTCGAAACCGCGCCGGGTGCAGTTGGATTTCTGAAGGGGCTGTGCAACGGCACGCCCGACACCGCGCGGGACACTTACGAAGCCGCCAGCCCGCTCAAATACGTCACCCGCGACGACCCGCCCGTGCTCACGCTGCATGGCGACAAAGACCAGCTTGTTCCCCTCGAACAGGCGCAATTGCTCGACGAGCGCATGAAAGCCGTCGGCGGCAAGCACGAGCTGGTGGTCCTGAAGGACCAGGGCCACGGCTTCAACGGGGACGCCGTCCAGGAAGCCGACGAGGCCGCGTGGAACTTCCTCGCGAAGCATCTACGGCCGTAGAGAAATAGGCGAGTCTTTCGCTCTCGGACAACGCCTCGCTCGTAGCTCGAAGACGATAGCAACGACCGCGGTTCTCCACAATTGTTGTCGTCCATTTTAGAACAGAAGCCCGGCATTCAAGGCAAATGCCGGGCTTCTGTTGTTGTTCTATGACGCAGCGGTTCGAGCCTGCTCGACGCGCTCGCGCAGTGCGGCTTCGAGGATTGTCGTGGGTTCGCCCACACAGACGAAGTTCCAACCGTCGCGCACCAGGCCCGCGGCGTCGCTGCCGATCATCCAGCCCGGTTTGCCGGCGGCGCGTGCGGCGTTCAGGATTGTCCGTAACGCGTCCTTCAGCGGCGGAGCGTGCATGTCGCCGCAACAGCCGAGTTCGGCGGACAAGTCGTAGGGACCCACGGCGACGGCGGTGGTCAGCTCGTGGCGGGCAATCTCGTCCAGTGCACTCAGGCCGCGACGGGTTTCGATCTGCGGCAGCACGAGGAAGTCGGCTTCCACCTCGGACTGCCAGGCCTGGGCGTCCAGTTGCGACACCCACCGGTTGCCCGGTCCGCCCGGACGCCGGCGACCGCGCGGCGGCAGACAAATCGCGTCCCGCACCACATCCAATTCCGTGGCCGATTCCACGCAGGCCAGCAGGAAGCCGCACGGGCCGAGATCGATGGCCAGCCGCAGCGTGGCGTAATCGTTGCTGCGGGGACGGAGGAGAACGGGAAAATCCATCCGCCGGCCGGTGGCGCAGACCTCGGCGATCGTGTCCGTGGCCGCGACGCCGTGTTCCATGTCGACGATCAGATAGTCGAGTCCGGCCCGCGCAGAGACTTCGACGAGGTCGGCCCACAAGTGATCGATGACCAGGATTCCCGCGGTGACGTCGCCCCGGAGGAGTTGTTCGCGAAGACGCTGTGCCGGGCGCATGGTGGTGAGTCGAGAGTGAGTCTGTAGGGTGATGCCGAGTCTGCGAGGCTCACCCTAAATCGTTACCGCGCTGGTGAGCCTCGCAGACTCGGCGTCGCCCTACTTGATAATGGCGATGGCCCCGGGTTTTCGGCAGGTCGCTTCACAATGCGGTCTGGGCCTGTGTTACACTACGGACGCGGAGGCGCGAAATCAATTCGGCGCGGTTTTGTTGCACGCTCGACGTGTGCGGCTGTTGACCGGCACGAAATTGTCGCCGGAGGGCTTGGCTGTGGAACATCGGGTGCTGGTGGTGGGGGACCGGTCAGCGTGCGAACGCTACGGCACGATTCTGCAAGGCACCGACCGCGCCCGGGTGGCCTGGGTGTTGAGCGGCGAAGACAGCATCCAGCCCGCGCCGGTGACGGTATTTAATCGGCTGGACGGCACGCGGTCGTTCCGACCCACCGCGGCGGTCATTGCCACCGATGTTCCCAACCGCATCGA
>Ga0073934_10007106_pt1 | contig 15827 bp, 13 predicted proteins | sample LarsenN4metaG_FD_76834 | JGI IMG/M metagenome (GOLD analysis project Ga0073934, IMG submission 76834) | Hot spring sediment bacterial and archeal communities from British Columbia, Canada, to study Microbial Dark Matter (Phase II) - Larsen... ...
CCGCGCGCTCGAGCTCCTGCAAGCGATCACCTTGTAGTCACTCAAGCGACAGCGCGAAATCGCCTAACTCAATGAGCTACGGGGAAATTGTCGTCACGGCGACGGGGAACTTCGGACTAGTGACGGATCTGCGTCGTGACTTCGCCGAGCTCGGTGTCCGTGCAGCTGCCGCGCTCGGAGATGATGGCTGGGCGGTTCGTGAGCCTGAGCGTGCGCGGATTCATGACCCACGGCTCGGCGAGCACGACCGGGTCCTCGACCGTCACCTCGTAGAGCAGCTCGTTGCCCTTGCGCGTGAATTTCTCGATGACGCGCATCTGATCGGAATGGAACTTGCCGCCGCGACCGAGCCAGGTCTCGTCCGTGAACCCGATCGAATCGAGCACGAGCGTGTCCCCCTCCCAGCGCCCCACCGTGTAGCCCATGTACGTGTACTGGAGCGCGCGTTGCGGGTCGTGCGGACGGCCGTCGAGCAGGATCATGCGGAAGTCGGGATACCCGCCGCCGCCGTCCAAGCCGCCGCGGTAGAACATCGTGATGTCCTCCTCGGTGTGGAAGATGCGCGAGGGCGGCCCGTGCCTGGGTATCCCGAGCGGCAGACAGGTCATCACGGGATCGTCGCGGTTCGTCCACTGGTCGAGCGCGATGACCTTGTCCCAGTACTCGGGCTTGTAGAGCGGCTGATTCGTGTCGAGCCGCATCGGCGCCATGAACGTGAAGTCCGCGCTCTGGTTCGTCCACTCCATGCAGTTCTTCTGGAACGGGCTGCAGCGCCGGAACATGCCGCCCGGCACGCCGCGTTGGCCGCCGCTGACCGTCTGCCATGACCCCGAGAGGTCGGGCTTGCCGTTCGCGAGCCGCGGCGTCTCGGAGGTTTCCGGAGCCAACCCGCCGCCGCCGAACTGCGCTTCGGCCACCGTGGCGAAACAGAGGACGGCGCCCAAGATCGCCAGGAGCCTCGTGCCGATGACTTGCTTTTGATTCATGAACCGAACCCTCTCGTTCGAGCGACCGCTGCGCTGCACGCCGCAGCGCCGCTTGTGTTGGTGGCTAGCGACGCGCGTTCCGGACGCTGGCCGGAACGGGCATCTGCACGTACACCTGACCGATCTCGGTCTCCCGCGTTCTCAAATCGCGGACGACCGTGCCGTTGCGGCGCTCGACGATCGTGCCCGCGTAGAGCGCCTCGATGCGGTGCAGCGGGTTGTTGAAGTCCTGGAAGTTGCCGTAGACGAACTCCGTCGTGTTCGAGCCGTGCCTGACCACCACGCGTTCCGGCAAGAAGTCGGGCGAGAGAGTGGCCGTGGCGGTAGCGCCTTGCGGCTCGGGCAGCGGGAACGTGAGCACGGGCTTGTCGCCCTGCCACTCGAGCGTGGTGTTGCCCTTGACTCCGGCGGCCGCTTGCCGATCGAGCAGCGCGGCTGGGTTCTGCACGAACGCGTCGGCGATCGACACACCGGCCGCGGCCGCGATGGCCGCCTTCGGCGCGCCGTGCGGGCTGGCCCAGAGGCGGATGCGCCGCTCGTCGAGCGTGTTCGGCCGCGGTGTGGCTTTACCCTGGCCGGGGACGATCTCGGCGCCCGGGATGTCTTCGTCCCAGGCGTAGGCGCCGCTCAGCGTCTCGACGTTCGAGTACGTTTGACCGTTCGCCCGCCGGCACTCGATCTGCGTGCGCAGGCCCGGCGTCTGGTAGTTCGCCTGCATGCGGAACTTCGTCAGCGTGCAAGGCTGTCCGTCGACTTGCACCGTGCCGCCCTCGGCGTGGTAGTCGAGCGTGCCGATCAGCTCGGACTCGGCTTGGCCGCGCAACATGCCCATGTGCCAAACCCAGTTGTAGAGCACGGACTTCAGGTCTTTCGCGCCCGGCTCGGGCGTGAACGGGGGCGGACCGCCGCCGAACTGTGCAGCCACCGGCAACGCGCTCGCGAGCGCGGCGACGGCAAATACGCCCGTCGCGACAAATCGTCGAAAAGACATCAACCCCCCTGCGTGCCAGTCAACGCTGGCTGTTATTCAGTCGATGATGAGATCGAACGTCTTGTCGGACAGCTCGAGACGCCGGATGAAACCCGCCGGGTTCCCATTCCGCGCCGGAAGGGCCGTGATCTTGACGCTCTGGCCGGGCTTGATGGAGTTGCCGTCGACGCCCGCGCGCGTGAGCACCTGAAGCGAGGCCGTCGTGAGCGTCCATTCGGTCGACGTGCCGTCCGCGTTCGGAACCGCGAGCAAAAGATTCGAATGCGGGTTACGGAAGTTCAACTTCGTGAGCTGGCCTTCGAGGACGATCTCTTTGTTGAGGTCGTAGACGCTCGCCACGGCATGATGCGCCTGGACTTGAGCACCGACCGTCAGCAAGCCTCCCACCGCGGCCAACCGAATAGCCCATTTGTTCATCAATGCGAATCCCCTGTTTGCGGTGAAATCGATCGTACCTACGCGCTGCCCCAGCCACAAGCATTCGCGGGCGCCTTGACTCAACTTAAGTCATTGTTGGGCTTGGCGAGCCGCGAATAAGTCGCGCCCGAGAATAGGCTGTGCGTTGCGCCGCCGGCACACGGCTATGTGACCGGCCGAACATAATCGCTCGCGAAGCGCCTCCGGCTTCGCGGCGCATCGCGCGCCGCTCGGCACCATCGCGTGCGACTCGCCGCGATCGCGCGCCATCGCCCGGCCGCACTCTCGTCGAGCTCCGCTCGAACGAGAGCACGCGCCGGCGCGTCATGTCACCGATGTCGGGCGCCTCCCGGCGCCGGTCGATAGATCAGTCGCGATTGCGGCGCGACGATCGTCCGCCGCTCTCGTCCGCCGAGCTGCTCTCGGACGGCGCAGCGACCGGTTGCCCCGTGAGCGCCGCGGCTTCCTCGGCGGTGATCGGATTGAACTGGCCGAGCCCGCAACCGATGCGGCTCGTCTGCCGCTCGACCGTGAACGAGTCCGTATCGCAGAGCCGAGCGATCCTCGCGCTCCCCGTGTTCTTGGCGTGGAACACGAGCCGAGTCTCTCCCGGCGTCAGCGATTGGCAAGCGGCGTCGAGAACGTTCAAGTAGTACGTATTGCCGCGCATGAAGAAGACGACTTGTCGATCGTTGACGCCGACCTTCCTGGCGATGCGATTCAGCAGGACGCAATCTTCCGGTGTGCGATCGAGATCTTCCTGTGCCGCTGCGGCGCCCTCTTGAGACTGTGCCGACATGCCGACCGTTGCGGCCAGCAACATCGCGCCGAACGTGCACCCCCATCGCGAAGCAGTGGATCGAGTCATGGCCCCCCCCTTGTTACTCGCCACGAGCAAGGCCCTTATAACGCCGTGGCGCTCCGACTGACAACCCTTGGCGTGGTACCGTGCCCTCCTTTCGTGCCCGAGAAGGCATCGGGGGCGTGCCGGCTCGGCTTTCCGCGGTCGGACATGCCGCCGTGACTTGAAGACGATGCAACGTGCCGAAGAAGTGCAATCGGTCGAGACGACTCCCGGCGGCGAAGCGCCGTTCGAGCGGCGCAGACGCGCGGCCGGCGTCGTGCTCGCGCCTCTCGCGTTCGCGGCCGTCTATCTGACGAGCGGCGGGCTCGGCGCTCAGGGGCAGACGATGGCCTCGATTCTCGCCGCGGTGGTCGTGCTCTGGATCTGCGAGACGCTGCCCCTGCCCGCCACGGCATTGCTCGGCGCCGTGCTGTCGATCGCACTCGGCGTTGCCCCCGCTCGGCAGGTGTTCTCGTACTTCGCGGACCCGATCGTGTTCCTCTTCATCGGCAGCTTCATGCTCGCGCGCGCGATGTCCGTGCACGGGCTCGACCGACGCATCGCGCTGTCGTTTCTTTCGGTAGGCTTCATCAGCGCGACGCCGGCGCGGATGCTGGCGGGCCTCGGCATCGTCACGGCCGTGCTGTCGATGTGGGTGAGCAATACGGCCACGACGGCGATGATGCTGCCGATCGGGCTCGGCATCTTGAGCGCGCTCGACCGCACGCGCGGCAACGGCGGCGCGCTCGACGCGCGCTCGTGGCCGTTCGCCACCGGCATGATGCTGATGGTTTCGTACGCGGCGTGCGTCGGCGGCATCGGCACGCCGGTCGGCTCGCCGCCGAACTTGATCGGCATCGGCATGCTTCGCAACGCGGCGGGCGTCGACATCGGCTTCTTCACCTGGATGGCCGTCGCCGCGCCGATGCTCGTGGCCATGGCCGCCGCGTTGTTCGTGCTGCTCCATCGCTTGCATCCCGAGGCGCCGCCGAAGGAGCCGGCGCCGGGCGAGCAGGCGCCCGCTTCTCTCGGCGCCGATATGCGAACGCACGTGGCGCGCGAGAAAAGCTCGCTCGGGCCCTGGACGCGCGGTCAGGTGAACACGCTGGTCGCGTTCGGATTCGCCGTGGCGCTGTGGATGCTGCCCGGCGTGCTCGCAATCCCGGCGCTCGGTCTCGAAGACGATCCGATCGCGAGCTGGATCGACGCCCGAATGCCGGAATCCGTGGTCGCCCTCGTGGCCGCGCTGCTGCTCTTCGTGCTGCCCGTGCGGCTCCGCGAAGGCGAGTTCACGCTGTCGTGGCCGGAGGCCGTCAAGATCGACTGGGGCACGATCTTGCTCTTCGGCGGCGGGCTGACGCTCGGGACGCTGATGTTCGAGACGGGCGTCGCGCGCGCAATGGGCGAAGCGTTCGCGGCTTGGCTCGGCACGTCGTCGCTGTGGGGCTTCACGTTCACGGCCATTGCAATCGGCATCGTGATGAGCGAGACGACGAGCAACACGGCGGCGGCGAACATGGTGATTCCCGTCGTCATCGCGATCGCCCAGGCCGCCGGCGTCAATCCCGTGCCGCCGGCGCTCGGCGCCGCGTTCGGCGCGAGCTTCGGATTCATGCTGCCCGTGTCGACGCCGCCGAACGCGATCGTCTACGGCTCGGGGCTCATCCCGTTGCCCAAGATGATGCGTGCCGGAATCGTCTTCGACCTGCTGGGTCTCGCCATCATCTGGATCGGGCTGCGCGTGATGTGCCCGATCCTCGGCTTGGCTTGAGCGCGAACGGCCTGCTCGTGATGCGTTCGGGAGGCTCGAGGTGATCGAGGTCACTGCACTATCGAAGGTGTTCGGCTCGTTCACGGCCGTCCGCGATCTCTCGTTCGCGGTTCGACCCGGCGAGGTGCTCGGACTCGTCGGCCCGAACGGCGCCGGCAAGACCACGACGTTGCGGGCCATCGCCGGCATCATTCCGCCGACCACGGGCCAAGTGCGGCTCGCGGGCCACGATCTCGCCGCCGAGCCGCTCGCGGCGAAGCGCGCGCTCGCGTTTTTCACGGACGAGCCGCGCTTGTTCGACTACCTCACGGTGCGCCAGCACCTGAACTTCGTCGCGCGGCTTTACGCCGTCGCCGATCACGAGGCAATCGCGCGGCCGCTGCTCGAGGAGCTCGAGATCGCGGATCGCCTCGACAGCCTGCCCGCCGAGCTTTCGCGCGGCATGAAGCAGAAGTTGGCGATTGCGTGCGGCCTGCTTCACTCACCGCAGGTGCTGCTCTTCGACGAGCCGCTCACGGGCTTGGACCCGCTCGGCATCCGCCGCATGAAAGATTCGATACTGAAGCGCGCCCGGGCCGGCGCCTCGATCATCTTGAGCTCGCACCTCCTCCACCTGCTCGAGGAGGTCTGCTCGCACGTGCTGATCTTGAAGCGCGGCGAAAAAATTGCGGACGGCACGATCGCGGAAATCCGCGCGCGGTTCGGCAACGGCGACGACAAAGCGAACCTCGAGGACGTGTTCATCCGCGCGACGGGCGGCAGCGAACGCTGATGCGCTTCACGACAGCCGCCGCCCTGCTCTATCTGCGGCTCACGACGGCCAAGGGCTGGTTCGCCTCGCGGCTGCGCCGCCTCAAGCAGCCGAAATATCTCGTGGGGGCCGTCGTCGGCGTCGCCTACATCTACTTCTTCTTTTTCCGCAATCTCACGCGAAACCGGATGCCGCGCGCATCGGACGCCCCGGCCGCGCCGCCGCCGGAGACCTTCGAGATCATTCCCGACGTCGCCGCAGCGGCGCTGCTGCTCACGATCGCGATCAATTGGATCGTGCCGCGCGGCCGCGCCGGCCTCATGTTCAGCGAGGCCGAGATTGCGTTCCTCTTTCCGGCACCCGTCCGCCGCAGCGCGTTGATTCACTACCGATTGCTGTCCACGCTCGGCGGGTTGGCCTTGACGGCGCTGTTCTTGACGCTCGTATCGGGCGGCTGGGCGTCGGCCGGCGTGTCGGCGTGGCTTCGCGGGCTCGCGTGGTGGGTGATGCTCGGCACGCTGAGCCTGCACTTCACGGCCACGTCGTTCGTCGTCACGAGGCTGCTCGACCGCGGCGTGTCGTCGCTCGCGCGCGTCGGCGCCGGGCTCGTGGTGCTCGTGCTCGCGATCGGCGTGCCGCTCGTCTGGACGTTGACGGCGCTGCCGACGCCGACGCAGCAAGACTTCGCCGGCGCGCCGGCGATCGCCCGGTACGTCGAGACGGCGCTCGACAGCGGTCCGCTGCCGTGGCTGCTCGCGATTCCGCGGCTCGTCACGGCGCCACTCTTCGCCGGCGACGCGCGCGCGTTCGTGCAGACGCTGCCCTTCGCGATCCTCGTGCTCGCCGCGCACTACGCGTGGGTGTTGCTCTCCGCAGTATCGTTCGAGGAGGCGTCGATAGCGAAGGCCGAGAAACGCGCGACGCGGCTCGCCGCTCTTCGCAGCGGCAACTTGCGAACGACGGCGACGAAGAGGATCCGCGACCCGTTCCGGCTGCGCGACGCCGGCCGGCCCGAGATCGCCTTCTTGTGGAAGAACCTGCTCGCGATGGGCCGGCCTTTCAGGCCGCAATCGGCGCTCGTCGGCGCCGCGATCGTCGCGGCCGCGGCGTTCTGGCTGTCGAGCGCCGGGCTCCGCGGCGGCCAAGTACTCCTCACGGTCGCGGGCGGCGTCGTGCTCGTCGTCGTGTTGCTGCTCGGGCCGCAGTTCGCGCGGCACGATCTGCGGTCCGATCTCAAGAACGCCGACATACTCAAGACGTATCCGCTCGCCGGCACGCAGCTCGTGTTCGGCGAGATGCTCGCGCCGATCGCCGTGCTTTCGACGATTGCCTGGCTCGCGTTGCTCGCCGTGACGCTGGGCAGCGCCGCGACCGATGTCCCGCCCGTCGTGAGAGCCGGAGCCGCTCTCGCCGTCGCCATCGGCACGCCCTTCATCTGCGCGCTTCAGCTCGTCGTCCACAACGCCATCGCGCTGACGTTCCCCGCGTGGGTGCAGAGCGTGTCGAATCCCGGCGAGCACGGGCTCGACGTGCTCGGTCAGCGGCTCGTGTTCCTCGCGGGGCAGGTACTGCTGTTCGCGTTGGGCCTGCTGCCGGCGGCCATCGGGGGCGGCGTCACGTTTTTCGTGGCGAGCTGGCTCTCGGAACCGGTCTTGGGAGCCGTGCTCGCGTTGCTCGTTGCGCTCACCGTGCTCGGCGTCGAGATCTGGGCCGGCGTGCGCTGGCTCGGCGGGCGCTTCGCGCGCTTCGATCTCTCGGCGGAGCTGCGGCCTTAGGGCGTCAGCCGGCGCGCAGCGCATCGAGCGGCGACGTGCCGGCCGCGCGCATGGCGGGCAGCAAGCTTGCGAGGGCCGCGACGCCGAGGAAGATCGCCGACCCCGCGACCAGCGTCACGGGATCGATGGGGCTCACGCCGTAAAGCTGTGTCATCAGCACACGCCCGAGCGCCACGGCGCCAACTACGCCGAGCAGCACGCCAACGACTGCGAGCCGCATACCTTGCGAAACGAACATGCGGCGCACGCTCTGTGGAGTCGCACCGAGCGCCGAACGAATGCCGATCTCCGGCGTGCGCTGGCTCACGACGTACGACAGCACGGCGTAGATGCCTACGGCTCCCAAGAACAGCGAGATCAGCGCGCTGATCACGAGCAGCGACATCGTGAAGCTCGTGCGAGCCATCGAGCTCGAGAGCACATCCTCCATCGTCTGGACGTCCGCCATCGGCAGATCGGGCTCGACCTCGGCGATTGCGCTCCGGATCGCGACGACGAGGCTCAACGGGTCGACCGAGGTTCGAACGACGACGCCGCCACCCAACAACGAAATGAAATCGGCTCGCCGATCGCCGGCATCGAGCATCGGCAGGTACATGTTCTGATCGGGCGGGAGGTCGAGGCCCCGATCGTGGATGTCGCCGACGACGCCGACGACGCGAGCCTGTGCACGCCCCCACCTGATCGGCTGGCCGAGGGCGCTCCCATCGGGCCAATACCTTTCCTTGACCGAGCGGCTGATGATGACGGAGCCGACGCGGCCACGGTGGTCGTCCGGCGTGAAGCCCCGCCCCTCGAGCAGAGGGATGCCCATCGTCTCGAAGTATCCGGGCGTCGTGCGATGCGTCACGGGCACGCTCTGGCGCTCGGGCTCCGTGGAATCTCCGATCACGGCGCTCCACGCGCAGCATCGGTACACGGAAAACGGCAGCGAGTTGACCGCGGCGGCTCGCATGACGCCGGGGACGGCTTCGAGCCGCTCGAGCAGTCGCTCATAGAATTGTGCCACGTCTTCGGCGGTCTCGTACTTCGTCGGCAGCGGCTGCACCGTGAACGTGAGCAGGTTCTCGGTGGCAAATCCCGGATCGACCGAGCGCAGAGCTGCAAAGCTGCGCACCATGAGCCCGGAACCGATGACGACGATGAACGCGAGCGCGACCTGCGTCGTCACGAGTGCGTTGCGTGTGCGATGCCGGTCGCGGCCGAGCGTGGCGTTTCGCCCGCCGTCACGCAGCGCCCCCATCGTGAGCATCGAGCTCGAGCGAAACGCGGGCAGCACGCCGAACAGCACGCCCGTCATGAGCGACACGACCGCGGTGAATCCGAGAGCCGCCCCGTCGATACCGATGTCGCCGACGCGCGGCAGGGTGTCGGCTGGCCCGAGCGCAACGAGCGCGCGGATTCCCACATGGGCGAGCACCACGCCCGCAGCGCCTCCCGCCAGCGCGAGCAGCGTGCTTTCGGTGAACATTTGCCGGACGAGCCGCGAACGGCCCGATCCGAGCGCCAAGCGCACCGCGTTTTCCTGGCGGCGGCTCTCCGCGCGAGCCAGCAACAGGTTTGCGACGTTGCTGCAGGCGATCAGCAGCACGAATCCGACCGTCCCGAGCGCGATCAGCAGCGGCTGGCGCGCGTTGCGAACGACGTGATCGCGAAAAGGCTTCACGATGGCTCCGCCGTCGAAGACGGTTTCGAATACGCTTGCGGGATAACCTATTTCGGGAAATCGAGCGACGAGGCTCCGCGCGTCCTCGGTCGCGGCTTCGATCGTGACGCCGGGCCCGAGCCGCGCGATTGCCGCGATATAGACGCTGCCGATGTCGGTGCTCGCGGGATCGAGCTGAAACGGAACCCAGACGTCGAGCTCAGGCGTGGGAACGTCGTGCAGCGGAAAGTCGAACGCCGCGGGCATCACGCCGATGACTTCACGCGGCACGCCGTTCAGCTCGACGATTCTCCCAACGACCGACGGATCCGACCCGTAATGGCTAACCCACAGATCATGGCTCAACAGCGCGACGGACGGCCCGCCCGGCGCATCCTCTTCCGGCGTCGGCAGGCGGCCGACCTCCGGCGCTACCCCGAACACCTCGAACGCGCTCAGCGTGAGGTGGCCCACGCCGACCCGCCGCGGTGCACCGTCGCCCGTCAATGGGAGTAGCTCCGGGCCGTAATACGCGCCGAATTTTGCGAACGACCGCTGATTGTTCGCGAAATGCCAATAGCCGCCCTCCGAAAACGAGCTCCCTCCGTCTCCGCGGCCGGCCCGTTCCGGATACACCGTGGCCGCGACGCGGACGATCCGGTCCTCTTCCGGAAGCGGCAGAGGTTGCAGCAATACGCTCTCGACGACCGAAAAAATCGCCGTGTTGGCGCCGATCGCCACCGCCAGCGTCAAGATGATCACGAACGTCGTTCCGGGCGCGTTGAGCGCGCCTCGCATCGCGAAGCGGATGTCGTGCAGAAAGCCCGTTCCGAACATGCCTACTCGTGCCTCTAAAGCTGCTATGGCGCGTCGGTAGTCGATGCAAGGCAATGCGCGTGCCAAGAGTGCCATTTTCGCGCAAGCTCTTGTTTTGCGCCGGGTCGGGCGCCGGCCGCGAGACTCCCGCGCGAGCGCGAGCGTCCCGGAATCGGACACGCGTCCCGTTTCAGAGCCAGGAGGAGCATCGTGGTGGGCGAATCGACTCTGCCGTTGCAAGCATCGGAAGGGTCCTCGCCCATGTCTCCTCCGGTGCCTTTCGACGCGCATGTCGAGCTGCTCCGCTCGTTCCTGGCGCGTCGCGACGAGATCGTCGAGCGGATCGAAGCGCTTCTCAATGCTCAGCGGAAGCCGCCCCAATTTCGGCAGGACGTTGCACTCTTGTCTCGTTATCTCGGCGAGTGTTTCTTCGCGCTCGCGGGTCTCGGCGAAACCACGCAGCTCGAGCGCCAATTGGACGAGGCGCACTGGGCGAGCGGCTTCAAGCCGCGACAAACGCCGGGGCAGCACAACGACCTCGTCGACCCGGCCGAGCTCATGGCCCGCGCCTTCATGATGTGGGACCGCACGCGTTGGCCGGGCCACGGCGGCCGCGTCGGCTACGCACACACGTTGTTCAACTTGTTTCTACTGCGGCGCCTCATGCTGCTCGCGATGCGCATTTGGGACGCCGGCTCGCCGAGCGATCGACTCGCGCACGTACAAAACGTGCTCGACGAGCTCTGCCGAACAACGCCGGCGGATCAGCCCGTGTTCGTGCGCGATGCGCGCTGGCTGTTTCCGCTGGCGATGAGCCCGACGACGGACGAGCTGCACGGCTACTTCGTCGTCGCGGAACGAATCGCCGAGACGCTCTCGGCGGAGGACCGGCTCGAGATCTGCAAAGCCGGCGTGCAAATGGCCGGCGGTCATCTTCGCTCGCAGCTTCGCCACGTCTCGACGCAAAAGCGCGTGTCGCTCGACGACGCCGAGTTGGTCTCGATCACGCGGCGGTCGAATGCGCTCGACGTGGCCACGCTGATGCAAAGCCTCGTGCCGCTGCTCGAGGCTTACGAGCGCGCCGCGGCCGCCGGTGACGGCAAGAGGCGCGTTGCGTTGGCGGATGCCATTTGTCAGGGCATTTCTCCGGACCCCGAGCTGTTTCTGAATCGGCTCGATTTGCTCGGCCCCTACAGCATGATCGAGCACCTTTTCATCGCGTCCGATCGAGACGGTCGCGTCGCCTATACGCCGATGGGGCGGCGGCACCTCGAGCTCTTGCGCGACTATCGGACGCTGATCGCTCGCGTCGCCAAGCCGTTGAACGACGACTGCGCGCGCTTCCGACCCGTGGACGGCACCTACTCCCCGTACGGCGTGCTCTACGGGTTTTCGTCGCGGCTGCTCGAGCACATGGCGCTCAAGGCTGCGCAGCCGAATACGACCACGCGTTTCACGCTCGAGGACGCGTTCGTCGGCGGCGCGGCCGACAAGCTCGCATGGGTGAGCGGCTGGCGGAAATTGCCGCACGTACCGCGCGAGGTCGTGAAGCTGTTCGAGTATCCCCAGCCGTTTGCCGAAGAGGTATTCGAACGAATCGAGCGCGCTTTGCGCAAACGTGTCCGCGCCGGCGAGGCAAACACTGCGGTTCGAAACGGGCGTTTGATCGTGCCCGCCAACGAATCGAGCACCGATCCGCCGGCGCCGTCGGCGCTACCGACGGAGTACATCCTATCGTCGGACAGGCAGCTCGTGGCGGCGCAAAAGGCCGTGCCCTGCGACGAGACACAACTCTTACACAGCCGAACCGAGGGCGAGTTCCTCGTCAGTTGCGCAACGCCGCACGGATGGGTCGCCGTCACCAAGGATGTCGTCACGGAAGTCTTGGGCGCCGGGCGCGACGCGTGGATCACCGAGCTGCCCCGTGAAGCCGCTCACGTGTTGAAGCTGATGTGCCCCGACCTCGTCGTGCTAACAGACGACGCGGCTCCGTCCTAGCGTCGGGAGGAGCTGCCGCAGCGGGCACGCGCGGGGGTCAATTTCGGCGGCGATCGGCTTTGCCGCACGGTCGTCGGCTAGCGCCGCGTTTGACAGCGGACTGTACGGACTGTACAGTCATTCTCATGACGAAGCCGCAACGCAAGGGCGCCGAAGAAGCCCGTAACCAGCTCCCGGAGTTGCTCGCCGCCGCCGAACGCGGACGCCAGACGATCATTACGCGCCATGGTCGGCCGGTGGCCGTCTTGGTTCCGATCGGTGCATCGGATCCCAATCAAGCTCAGCGCTCCCTTTTGCCGTTGACGGGCAGCGGGCGCGGCCTCTTCGGCCGTGATAGCACGAAGACGTTGCGCAAGTTGCGTGACGAATGGAACCGCTGACGCTCGACGATCTGCCGGAGCACGCGCTCCTGCTTATCGATACCGCTCCGATCGTCTACGTCGTCGAGGACCATCCGGAGTTGGCCCCGATCTTCAGGCCGGTCTTCGAGCGCCACGAGGCGGGCCAGGTGCGGTTTGCAGTCACGACGATCACGCTTGCGGAGGTGTTGACGGGACCGCTCTCGGCCGCGGACGAGGCTCTCGCCGCCCGCTACCGGGCAACGTTGAAGTCCTGGTTCGTCGTAGACCTCGATTCCGAGATCGCCGAGGGTGCGGCCCGCCTGCGCGCCACGCTCAAGCTGAAGCTCGGAGATGCAATTCAGGCCGCAAGTGCCCTGGCCGTCAATGCCGACGCGCTTGTCACGCACGATCGCGACTTCTCGCGCCTGAAGTCCCTTCGGGTCATCGGCATCGACAGCGCAGCGGGCGAATAGCTCGCTTCATAGCCGTCGCGCGTCGGCTACTCCGCTCTGAGTGTCCCCATCGGATCGATCGCTGCAGCGCGCCGCGCGGGCACCCAACTCGCAAGCCCCGCAGCCACGACGATGATTCCGATCGCGGTCACGAAGGCGGTGGGGTCGGTGGATGGGACTCCGAACAACAACGAAGACATTAGCCGCGCCAGACTCGCGGCAATGACGACCCCCACTACGACTCCCACTCCGGTCAGCGCGAGTCCTTGCAGCAAAAACATTTCCTCGAGCTGCCGCGGCTCGGCGCCGAGCGCCAAGCGAATCCCGATTTCGCGCGTGCGCTGTGACACGACGTAGGCGATGACGCCGTAGATACCGACGACGCCGAGCGCCAGTGCCATTGCGCCCGCGATCGTAAGCATGACGAGCGTGAACGACGTGCGTGCGAGCGAGCGGGCGTAGAGGTCCTGCATCGTGCGCTCTTGGGCTATCACGACACTCGGATCCACCGAACGGACCGCCTGCCGGATGTCGTTCACGAGGCTCGCCGTGCCGGCGCGCTCACTGCGGATGGCGAACGTCACCGCCGGGTTCCCAACCTGGGGATTCTCGAAGAAGTTCGCCACGAGCGTCGGCCAGTACACCGTGGTCGACGGCCGCTCGTACAACCCGCTTTCGCGAATGCTCTGCACCACGCCGATCACTTCGCGCCAGTCATCCTGCGGGGATATGGCAAGCCGGATACGTAGCCCTATCGCCGCGGCGGGCTCCGGCGCGAGCTGTCGAGCGAATTCCTCGGAGATGACGACTACGCGGCCGCCGGCGTCGATGTCGCTCCAAGTCACGTCGCGCCCCGCGATCAGCCGCGTCCCCATGGCCGCGAAGTACCCGGGCGAGACACTCTTCCAATTTGCCTGAGGGCGCTCGTCTCTCGGCGGCAGCGGCCGGCCGTCGACCGCAAAGCCCTCGACGTTGGCCGGTCCGGAGGACACGATCGGCAGATCGGTTACGAAGCCTGCCGAGGCGACGCCCGGCAGCGCCGCGATCCGGTCGAGGATCTCCCGCTGCGTGCGGGTCCAAGAAGCGGCCTGAGAAAAATCGATCGTCGGGCCCGTCCGAATCCAAGTGGCAACCGTCTGAATCGTCGCCGGATCCGAGAAACCGGGATCGATGGCGCGCAAGGTCGCGAACGTGCGGATCATGAGCGCTGCGCTCACGACCAGCACGAGCGCGAGCGCCACCTGCACGACGACGAGAACACTACGTGTCGCGCTCCGCTCGCGGGTCGCCGTGGCGCCGCGTGCCGGGCTTATGGCGCGCGCGCCGCCGTGGAGCGCGCTCTTCAGCGCCGTGATCGAGCCGAACACGAGCGTCGACGCGAGCGCGACGGCCAGCGTGAACGTGAGCACGGGGGGATGAACGGCGATCTCGGCGAGCCGCGGCAGGTTGGCCGGCCCAATCGCGACGAGCGCCTCGAGCCCGACGTACGCCACGGCCAAACCGAGCGCGCCGCCCGCCGCACCGATCACGAGGCTCTCGACGAACAACTCCCTCGCGATGCGCAGCGGCGCCGCGCCGAGCGCGGCGCGCACGGCGAGCTCGTGACGCCGCGCGTCCGCGCGCACGAGCATCAGGTTCGCGATGTTGGCGCACGCGATCGAGAGAACCGCGCCGATCGCGCCCATGAGCACCCAGAGCGTCGTCGCGATGCCGCCGACGAGGTCGTCCTTCAGCGGGCGCACGTTCGGGCTGATCCGCAGATCAGTGTTCGTTGCGCGCGACCAAATCGCGAGCATGCGCGCGACGTCGACGTTCGCCTCGGCCGGCGTGACGTCCGGCCGCAAGCGCGCCAGCATTTGATATTCGTAGTTACCCGTGGAGGGCGCCGCGGGGTCGAGGCGAAGCGCGAGGATCACGTCGGGCTGCGGCGTGATGTCGAGGAAGCGGAAATCGGGCGGCATGATGCCGATCACGCGCGCGGACGGCGCCCCGGGCACGCCGAGCCAACTGGAGGGCGTCTCGAGCGAGAGCTCGCTCCCGAGCACGGCTTCGTCGCCGCCGAGCTACCGCTGCCAAAATGCGTGCGAAAGAATCACGGGTGCGGGGCCCTCGGCCGCGGGTCCGTGCTCGGCGGCCGTGAACCCACGCCCACGCGCGGGTTGCACGCCGAGCGCCTGCAGCGTGCCGTCCATGACGAGCAGCGAGCGCACGCGCCGCGACCCTTCGGCGTCGGCCAACGTCGCCGAGCCCCCCTGCCAAATGCCGACCTCGGCGAACGTTCGAGTCTCTGCTCGATAGGTGAAGTACATCTCCCTAGTCGCCGCGATATTGCCGCGATCGCCGACGTGCCGGATGCTCACGAGCTCGTCCGAGTTCGGATACGGCAGCGGCTTGATCAGCACGGAGTAGACGACGCTGAAGATCGCCGTAGTCGCACCGATGCCGAGCGCGAGCGTGACCACTGCGGTGAACGTGAACGCGGGCCGCCGCGACAAGCCGCGCAGCGCGTAGCGTAGGTCGCGGACAACCGAATCGACGGAGGCGATTACGTTCATAGGTGCACTCCTACATCTCAGGTCGCGCGCAGTGCATCCACCGGAGTCGTTCGCGCGGCGCGCATCGCCGGCAGCAAGCTCGCGAGCGCCGCCACGGCCAGGAAAATCGCCGCGCCGCCGACGAGCGTGACCGGGTCTATCGGACTCACCCCGTACAGTTGCGCCTCGATGACCCGGCCGAGCACGATCGCCCCGGCGACCCCGATCAGCACGCCAACCACTGCAAGCCATAATCCGTGCGCGAAGATCAGCCGGCGCAAGCGCTCCGGGCTCGCGCCGAGCGCCGAGCGCACGCCGATCTCCGCCGTGCGCGTCGTCACGACGTAGGACAGGACGGCATAGATGCCGACCGACCCCAAGAACAGCGCGATCGACGCGGCGATCACGAGCAGCGTCATCATGAAGCTGCTGCGGCTCAAAGAAATGCCGACGACGTTCTCCATCGAGCGCACGTTCGCCATCGGCAGATCGCCGTCGAGCTCGGC